>Ga0126379_10001235_pt1 | contig 15309 bp, 12 predicted proteins | sample PanSoiMetPlot_24_FD_92640 | JGI IMG/M metagenome (GOLD analysis project Ga0126379, IMG submission 92640) | Tropical forest soil microbial communities from Panama - MetaG Plot_24 | ecosystem: Environmental > Terrestrial > Soil > Tropical forest > Bulk soil | place: Panama | collected 2016-02-17 | reverse complement strand
GGCCGACTTGCGGGGCGCGCGTTTCGTCACCACTAGCGAAACCGAAGAGGGCCACAGACTGCGAGAGGCCAAGGTCAAACGCATCGTGCAAGGCATGGGAAAAATCAAGACAGTGAGGAAGTACGAGAATCCCATCGAATTTCCCGAAACGCACAAGCTCTGGATTGATTGCAATCACCATCCCATCGTCTACGGCAATGATGATTCGATCTGGGGTCGATTCATGACCGTCCCTTGCAACCACAGCATCGACGTCGCACAGATAGACCGCGATTTGAAACGGAAACTGATCGCGGAGGCCGAGGGCATCATCGCATGGGCAATCGATGGCGCCCTGCTTTGGAAGGCGGAGGGATTGGGCAGGCCCAAGCTGGTGCTTCAGGCGCGTGAACAGTGGCGCGCATCAATGGACCGCCTCGGCGAATGGCTTGAGGAATGCACCGTGGCCAGGCCCGAAGAGTGGGAAACCACCCAGGAACTCTATGCGAGTTACAAAAAATGGTCCGAAGAACGCGGCCAGGCGCTGCTGTCGGACACGACCTTTGGCACGCGCCTCGTGGACCGCGGCTTCGATCCAGATCGGCGACGCGACGGTGGTGGTGTCAAGAAACGTGGATATCGTGGACTGCGGCTCCGCAAGCTGGGCGATTCGGCGAGCGATTTGTAGGTGGGCCACCCTGGGCCAACCTTGGGGACCTCTTTTCCATATGCGCGCGCGTGAGAAAAAGGTTCCCCAGACCTGGCCCAACCCGGCCCATAAGCAGGAAAGGGCAAAAGTGGTACCCATTTGTCCGTGGTGCCGGCAAGCCACTGAAGAGTTCAATGCCCAGCTCAAAACCTAGGACCGAAATGCCCGTGGTGTGCGAGGACGTTTGATAACTGGCCGTGGAAGGAATTTAGGAAACAGCTCCGGAAGTTGGCAGACAAAATGGAGGAAATAAATGCGGGACGACGAATCGGTCAATGGAATAGCGGAGGCGTTGGAGAAACTCAACGCGAAACTCGACGATGCAGTTGTCGGCGGAAGACGAAGGAGAGGCCGAGATAGCGAAGAAGGTGCGTCGCGATCGGTAAGCAGCCTGGAGCGCGGCCGCAAGCACCTTCTCGGGATTCAGGACGTTCTCTTCCAGATTAGAGTGCCGATCGGACGGCGCGGAAAAGCGATGCCGAGCGTTCAGGTAGGAGCACCCTCGAGAACGTAATGGCTGCGCCAGTTCCCCAGTCACGGCGTGCTCTTCTCAGCGTGGAGGAAGTCGCCGATTTGCTTCAGGTGCCGGTGTCCTGGGTGTACGAAAGAACCAGATCGCGCGAAAAGAATCGCATTCCAGGTTTTCGTCTGGGCAAGTACTGGCGATATGAAGAGGCCGAGGTGTTTGCCTGGCTCGAACGGCAACGTTCGGGTGGAAGCCATTCAAATTCTTGAAATTGGAGGTACACTGCCAGCAAACCTAGGAAAAGGCGGACGAGCCACGGAAAGGAACCAAATGGCTCGACCGCGGTACCAAGACGGTAGTTTGGTAGTGCGCGGACGAAAGAGAAAGCGCTACGTCATCCGCTGGAGAGAAGACGTAGCACAACCGGACGGATCGATCTGCCGCATTCGTCGTGCGGAAACGATTGGATTCGTCAGCACCATGAAAAGGCAGGAAGCACTCGAGATTCTCCAGGCTCGGGTGAGTGCAGTCAGCCAGCAACAGCGTCGGCCACAGGTGAGCATGACCCTCTCGGAATTTGTGAGGGCCGAATGGAAACCTAATGCCGCGCTGGCGTTGAAAAAATCGTCGATGCGTATTTACTCCTATCAGCTCGAGAAGCACATCTTACCGACACTCGGCGGGTTGCCAGTCCGCAATATCGGTGTCGCGCAGATCGAGGCGTGCTTGTCGAGATTGAAACAGAAGGGGCATGCGACCTCGACGCTGCGTAGTGTGCGAGCCACGTTTGCTACGGTGTTACGTTCTGCGGTCAAACGCGGTCACCTCGAGAAAAACCCCGCTCATGGAATCGTTATTCGTGAAGGCGATTCCAAGAAAGAGCGGCGCTTTTACTCGGTGGACCAGGTTCGCATGTTGCTCGGCGTGCTGACCGAACCGTGTGCGTCGGTAGTCGCAGTCGCGGTTCTGACAGGCATGAGGATCGGCGAGATCCTGGCGTTGCGTTGGAAGCGCATTGACCCGCTCGGCGCGACCCTCGAAGTTGCGGAGAACTATTCCTCGGGCGAATTCGGTTCGCCGAAAACGAAGAGCAGCCAGCGGGTGCTTCCGATCAGCTCGGCGCTTCGCCGCGTGCTCGAAAATCAGCACGCGCGGATGAATCCGACGAGTCCTGAGGAACTGGTCTTTCGGACACCATCAGGCACCCCGCTAAACGACAAAAACCTGTACAACCGGGAGCTGGCACCGGCGTGCGATCGGATCGGGCAGCCGCGGGTATCGTGGCACTCGTTCCGGCACACCCACCAGACGCTCCTGCATGATAGTGGCGCGTCGCTCAAGACGTCCCAGGAATTGCTGGGACACTCGGATCTTGAGACCACGCTCAACGTGTACACCCACACTGTTTCCGACTCGCAGAGAAACGCGGTAGAGCGAGTGGCGGGAGTTTTGTTCGGGGTTTTGGACTCAGTTGGACTCAACTCGGCTCCGGCGGCGACGCCGGGCGCGCGTCCAAACTGATGGAAGTAGAAGTAGTTAGGGGAAATCAGTGGTGAACCGGGCAGGACTCGAACCTGCAACCCGTTGATTAAGAGTCAACTGCTCTACCATTGAGCTACCGGTCCACGCGCAATTTTTAATTTTACCTTGTTCTGAAATTGTTGTCGACTTGAAGTCGCAGCTAAACTTCGCAGTCGCGCGCGATTTAATTTCTATTTGGAGCGCAGGACCGCCGCCAAATCTCGCGCCACCTGCCGGGCACGCGGCACGTCGTTAGGATCGAAGGAGATGGCTGAAACACGTGGATGACCTCCGCCGCCGTACTTCTCCGCCAAGGTAGCCAGATTCTGATCGGCGGTTGCCTGGTTCCAGGGGTTGGTTCCCAGCGAGACCTTGGCGCGAAGTGGCGAGGCGCTGACGCTGACCGAATAAACGCATTCGGGACACAGCAAATAGGGGATGAACTTGTTGTATCCCTCCAAATCCATATCACTGACATCAAAGAAGATCACGCCGTCTTTGGCTTCGCAGCGTCGCTGAAGAATGTCAATGGACTTGCGATGGCGTTCCAGCAAAGGGCCGAGGTGCTTGGTTACGATAGGCAGGGTCACCATCTCGGCGAGAGGCCGGTAAGCCAGCTCCGGAATGATGCGAGCGGGAATTCCGTCCTCTGGCGCGGCCTCAATCACGAGAGCAAGTTGAGTGGCCGGTTCCGCGAGTTCGGTGGCCGACTGTGGCGTGGGAAACTGAGCGCCATCGATGATATCGCCCCAATGAATCAAATCCTGCAAAGGTTTCGTATCGAATCCAAACTTGTCCTTGGTAACCGTGGCAATCAGCTTGGTGCAGGATTTGTAGTCCGGTTTGTAATACATATTCTTACCGGGAAATTTCTTGAAGTATTCGGCGTCGGCTGGAGTCAAAAATGCGCTCTGGTGATGATCGAACCACCAGGTCACCTTCGGGGAATTCGAGTACTTGAAGTCAACGATGACGTTCTCGTCACCGTCGAACAGGCCTTCTTCCCAAGGATGCTTGGCTTTGTGGGTCATGCCGGTGAAATGAAATTGAGCGTTGGCATCCTGGCGTTCGCGATAAAAGCGGTAGAACAACGCGGCCGAGGCGGTACCGTCGAAACAACGATCGTGAAAACAGAGTCGGACATTGGTCATATAGGACGTGCCTGCCATACCTCCTCTCTGTACATGCGGGAAGCAAAGCCCTTTACGATGTACGGGTCGACGCAGAAAGTCAAGTGTAAATGGCCACTCGCAATGCGTTGACTTGGCGCTAACGTTAGCCTAACATCCGGTGACGACGAACCCTACCTAAACAAGCAATCTCTTTGCGGGAGCCTACGCATGAGTGACTGGATGTATGTGCAGGAGAACCCTGGCGAACAGCTTGCGCAACTGCACTTTTTTTCGGTACTGAAGGAGCAGAAAGGCTCCGAGGTCGCCTTTCGCATCACGATAAAGGAATTTGCCTCCCCACCACCTGGGCAACACGTCCGTTTCTTCGCGGAGGCGGATAAGGCGCTGAACCAGCAGACGGCCCCGTTTGTTCCATGCGGTTGGGGAAACTCGCTGTATGCGGCGTTGGGCGACTGCGTACGGCTAATCCGGCAGTTTCCTTACGAGGGTGAAGCGTGATCCTGCACCTGAGCAAGCGGCAGATTCAGCCTGGCCTTACTGTAGTGGAAATGAAAGGCAGCGTACACGCCGGCACCGATTGCCGCCGAGTGGAGCAGGAAGTGGACGGGTTGATCCGAGCAAACGAACTGCGTGTGATTTTCGATCTGTCGCAAGTGACGCACATCGACAGCGCCGCGATCGGGTGCGTGGTGCGATGCCTGTCACAACTTAAGAAGTTTGGAGGCTCGCTGCGGCTTGTGGGAGTCAAGGGAATGATTGAGGGCACGCTGAAGATGACCAAGGTCGACAGGATTATTCAGATTTACGCTACCGCCTCCGACGCGGCGCAAGATTTCCCCGCACCTTCGGGGGGCAGCGACATTACCGCGACTTGAGTGAGAACTAGAACTTTCATGCGCCCACGGCGTAGGACTCGTTCTTCGCTGCGCCTGATCTGAGCGTGAAGCGAGCATTATAGAACGGTGCCGCCGTCAATACCTTCTGTAGGTCCCCTTCATCCATATAGCGACGCTTGGGGATTCGGCGCTCCAGGAGTGCGAACTCCAACGGCTCTCGTCGAAATGGATAGGGATCAAGAGTGTAGCGATTTTCTCCGACCTCCCGGAGTTGCCAGTCGACCTCGCTCTGCTCACTTACGGGAACACCTTCGATGGTGATATCGCCGCCTTCACCCAAGCAGAAATACAAAGAGAGTCGATCGAGCGCGTCCAATCGCTGCTGGTTGGCTTTGATCCGTGATTCGTCTGTGAACGGTCTCATCGCCGGATCGTTGCGCAGGTCTACCTTCAAGCGAAGTTGTTGCAGCCGTAACCGCTGGACAAAGTCGGCGGCCACGTGTTGCTCATAAGATTTCACATATTTTGCGGAATAGCCGGGCATGGTGGCCCGGGCGCGGTCATACAGATTCATGCAGTGACCCACGATCAACATTCCCGCATAAAGATCTGCCCGCACGGCGCGCTCAATGCCGCGTTGATACAGGACAATATGCTCTTCTGTCGGGACAGTCATGAATGTGTACGGCACAAACGTTTTGGGATCGACACCGGGCAACATCTCCCATTCCTGCCAGCCATTATCGTGCTCAGCCGCCGCCAGGCAGAACGATGCAAATGGTTCCGGCCGTTCAAAAACTTCATTGCCCCATTCGCGGGCAAAGAATCCCGAAAGAAACGCGTGATCCGTCTGGCGAATCACCACCATCGGGTCACCGTGTTGCTGCACGATCATATTCAGTCCCGCGGAACTTCTTCCCTTCCACGCCCCCACATTATCCGCTCACGGATGGAGACAATCCAGCACCACTAGCGGAAAACTAGCGAAGCGCCAGTTCCCGTACTACAAGTATTATCAAGACTGAGTCGCGGGTGATGGAACCGGAAAGAAGAGTCGGTCAGGCGACCTGGCGAGCCGCTGGCACTGTTACCATTCGTCCCGTAGTGGATCAGAACGATCTCAACGTTCGTGGCATGCCAAGGGCTTCGCGTAACGGCTCCCTTCCTCAGTGCCCCGAAATAGAAATCCCATTCAGTGTGGCGAGTAGCGACGACAATGCGAGGGATTTTGTGGTTCCAATGATTGGTGTGAATCAGATCGCTGTAAGAACCGTCGGGCAGGTATTCATCGCAAAAATGAGATCGACTTCCTGGCGCCCAAGCACTTCGAACTTGGGACTGCGTGGAGCAGGACATCCGCGGAAAGGCGATCGAGAGCGCGAATGAGAGCTTGGAACTTCCAATTGACGAGAAAGGACCAAAACGCGAATTTGACGTTGTGTTGGAGTATCTTGTGGCAGTGTCATCAAACGTCCCGCAGGTCGGGTGTGTGCAAAAGAGGCCATGGCTGAAATAACCACCTTTCGCTGAGAAAATGGGGGATATTGATAAATTCCGTACTTTGCCAATACAGTATTTCCATTAGAGGCCGACCTGCGGGGAACAAAGCGCGCGCGGAAAACAGGCCCACATTCAAGAATCGGAGCCTTCGCCTTCCAAGACTTTCTTCACAATTTGATTGCGGTCAGCTTTTTCAGGTCTTTCAAAAATTTGCGTTCTTGTTCGTGCCGCGTTTTTTCATCGGGAGCCCGCAAGATCGAAGACGGATGCACCATAGCCATTACGTAAGGAGCGAGGGAGGACTCCAGCAACTCTCCGCGGTGTTCAGTTACTCGAAAGCTGTGGCCTAGAAGGGCCTGAGCGGCCGTTGCGCCCAGGCACACGATCACCTTGGGTTTCAATGCGGCGATTCCTGCATCCAACCAGGGCCTGCAGGCAGCAATTTCTTGTGAATTCGACGCTTCCCTCGCGGCTCCCACTTGAAATGTTTGACGACGTTTGTTAGGTACACCTGCTTGGGATCAACGCCGGCTTCTTTCAGTGTAGTCTGCAATAACTTTCCAGCCGGACCCACAAAGGGTAGGTTTCCCCTGCCTTCTCCAAAAACTGTCTGGGTCGCATTTCGCCATAGCTCACAATTCCGTCAGTCCTGGGCCTGCCCGGCTGATTCCTTCAAGGAAAGTGACAGTAGAGGCAGTTGCGGCGAGGCTACGCCTTTTTTCGAGCGGGTCATCATTTGTTGTAATGCTGGGGAAATTGAGAAAGTTTGACAAAAGCCACTGAGGAGAGAGAAAATAATCTTGGCGAACAAAAAGCGAATACTCCCCTTCCTCGCCTCTGATTGCCATGCGGCCCACTTCTGCTGCCTTACGTCTCCAGATCGAGTCCGCCCTTGCCGGGCGCGTTATCTCTCCATTTCGTCTTCGCGAACCGGAGCCTACTTGCACCGCTCCTACAGGAATTTCGGCCTTGGATGAAAGCACAGGAGGCCTGCCACGGGGAAGCCTTACGGAAATTTATGGCCCAGTCTCATCGGGAAAGACTTCCATTCTTTTGTCGACCCTGGCGGGACGCACCCGGAATGCCGAAGCGTGCGCGCTGGTAGATGCGCAGGATGCGTTCGATCCGAATGTTGCGCAAACCGCTGGCGTGCATCTGGAACAGGTTCTTTGGGTGCGCTGTCGCAGCCTGGACCAGGCTTTGCGTTCCACGGATTTACTTTTGCATGGCGGAGGTTTCGGCCTGATTGCGCTGGACCTGGCGGATGCTCCAGCGCGTGTGGTGCGCCAGATTCCGTCGAACGTGTGGTTCCGTTTGCGGCGCGCGGTGGAAAGCACACCAACAATTTTGCTGGTACTTTCGCAGGAGTCGAACGCCAAAACGTGCGCTTCGCTGGTCTTGCGTTTGCAAAAGGAGACGGCAGCCTGGTCGTTACATTCGAGGAACAACAACGCGGGTCGAATTTTCCACACGCCCAGTTGCTTGCTGGAGGGATGGACCAGCGAAGCGGAAATCGTTCGCACGCGCATTCAACGGGCGACTGCCCACTATATCGACATCGACAGAAGTCCTGTTTCTCGCCGGGACGCGAGGAAAATAGTTCGTTTTGCCGTTTGTGCGGACCCGCGCCACGAGAATGAGCCAACTCTCCCCGTTCCCTCACTGGCACGAAAAAAGGAAAGGAAACAGAATCCCGGTTGAGTTATTCCCTTCCCTCAACGGGTTTTCGAAACACCATGGCATTCGCTGCCATTTTCGTTCCCAATTTCAGGTTGCAAGCGGTGGTGCGTTGCGAGCCCGAATTGGCGATTCGGCCCATCGCGCTGATCGACGGTCCTCCACCAACCTATCAGGTGGTGGCTGTCAACCGATTGGCCGCGCGCCTGGGAGTGGCGGAAGGAATGACAAAAGCAGCCGCGACCCAGTTTCCCGGCGTGGAAATCCGGCCGCGAGGGAAACTCCAGGAAACCACGGCCCACGCGGTGCTGCTGGATGTTGCGTGGTCGTTTTCGCCGCGTATGGAAGACACTGCTCCCGACACGGTTCTGATTGATGTGGATGGCCTGGCGTCACTCTTTGGAGCGCACGAAAATATTGCGGCAAGCATAGTTTCGAAGTGTGCGGAGATGGGGCTAACCGCTCAGGTGGCCCTTGCTGAAAATGTAGAAACCGCGAGCGTCGTAGCGCGAGCTTTACCGGGAGCTACGGTTATTCCGGAAGGCCGAGAAGCAAAATTTCTGGAGAGCTTGCCGGTGCACATGCTTTCGTTAAGTAAGGAACTCTGTGAAGTATTCGAACGCTGGGGCGTGAAGACTTGTAAAGCGCTCGCCTCTCTGCCAGTAATTTCTCTTTGTGAATGTGTTGGACAGGAAGGTGTGCGCGTGCACACCATCGCTTCCGGAAATGGAATCAGATCGCTGGTCATCGCCGAACCGGCGCATTGCTTCGAGGAATTTTTTGAACTGGAAGATGCGGTCGAGGATCTGGAGCCGCTTTCCTTTCTTCTGGGCAGGCTGCTGGACCAGCTTTGCGCGCGACTTGCCGCGAGATCGCTTGCCGTTCGCGCGATCCATCTGCATTTCACGCTGCAGCCTTCGTTTGAAAGCGCGTTCGACTCTTGCAGCGAAGCGATCCGCAAAAAAGAACTTTTCAGCGATTATGTTTGCGCCTTCGAACTGCCTGTACCGTGCCGCGACGCCAAACTCCTGTTGAAGCTTGTGCGCTTGCGATTGCAATCGACTCCTCCGCACGCACCGGTACAGAAGATCCACATGCTCGCGGAGCCTTCTTTTCCACGCGTGACGCAAGGCGGATTGTTCGTTCCAGAAGTTCCGGATCCCGAGAAACTGGAACTGACGATTGCGCGTATCGCTCACGTGGTCGGCGAAGGTAACGTGGGATCGCCACAGTTAATGGATTCGCATCGCCCAAATTCCTTTCGCATGCACAGGTTTTCCGTGGCATCCGCGTCCGCGCAGCAGGTCGATCGTAACGGGAAAATGGAAACGAAAATCGGATTCCGGGCTTATCGTCCGCCAGTCTTGACGAAAGTGAACTTGCGGGGAGGACGCCCGATCAACGTCGCATTTTTAGGCCGTTCGGGAGAGGTCGTTCATGCCTCCGGGCCTTGGCGCACATCGGGCGACTGGTGGGAAGAAGATCCGTGGCAACAGGACGCGTGGGATGTAGAAGTTAATTTTCCTTACGAAACTCCGCCGTCACAAGGTTTCTATCGAATTTGTTTCGATTCGCGGCAGAAGAAATGGTTCGTATTGGGCGCATACGATTGATGTACATCGAACTGCACGCTCGCTCTGCATTTAGTTTTCTGGAAGGCGCATGCACGCCAGAAGACCTCGTTCACGCTTTTGCGGCGCATGGCATGCCATCGATGGCTTTGCTGGACCGCGATGGCTTGTACGGTACTCCGCGGTTTTACCTGGCGGCAAAGAAACTCGAACTGACCGCCCATATCGGCGCCGAGGTTACTGCGCCGGCAGGGAGACGCTACTGCTTACTTGTCGCTTCCCGCCAGGGCTATCAAAATCTTTGCCGCCTGATCACCCGCATGAAGTTGCGCGTGAAAAAAGGCGAGGGCGCCGTCGAACTGGATGAATTGCGAGAGGCAAAGGAAGGCTTGATCTGCCTGACCGGAGGAGATGAAGGGCTATTGGCGCACGCGTTGCGCACCGGCGGCACAGAACAAGCCGCAAAATGCCTTCGCGAGCTGTGCGCGATTTTCGGCCGGGAGAACGTCTATGTAGAAGTGCAACGCCATTTTTCCTTGGAAGAGGAGCGGCGCAATCAAGCCGCCATTGCACTTGCTCATTCCATGCAGCTTCCGCTTCTGGCCACCAACGGTGCCTGCTACGCGACGCCTGACCAGCGTGAAATTCTGGATGTGTTCTCCTGCCTGCGCCACCATCGCGTCCTGGCCAATGCCGGTCGACTGTTGTCGTACAACTCCGAGCGCTACCTGAAGTCGCCGGCACAAATGTCGGCTCTGTTCGCGGACCTGCCGGAAGCCATTGCCAACACGGTTGAACTGGCATCGCGACTGAAATTTACACTCAAAGATTTGGGCTATCAATTTCCGGTCTATCCCACGCCCGATAACGAATCGCAGATCGAGTTTCTGCGCGCACGAACATGGGAAGGCATGGTGCACCGGTATGGAACGGGGAATGAACGGGCGGTGCAACAGATCGATCGCGAACTGGCTGTGATCGAAAAACTGGATCTTGCTGGATATTTCTTGATCGTGTGGGACATGGTTCGCTTCTGCCGCGAAAATAACATTCTCGTGCAGGGCCGAGGCTCCGCCGCCAACAGCGCGGTGTGCTACTCGCTGGGGATCACCGCTGTCGATCCGGTCAGCATGGAACTTCTGTTCGAGCGTTTTTTGTCGGAGCAGCGTGGCGAATGGCCCGACATTGATCTTGACCTTCCTAGCGGTGCCCAGCGCGAACGCGCCATCCAATATGTTTACCAGCGCTACGGGCAGCTGGGCGCAGCCATGACCGCGAACGTCATTACCTACCGCGGACGTTCCGCGGCGCGGGAAATCGGCAAAGTTCTGTCGTTTGATCCAGAAACTCTGAACCGGCTGGCGAGTCTCGTTAGCGCGTGGGAGTACATCGATTCAAAAGATACGCTGACGCGACAGTTTCAGGACGCGGGTCTCAACCTGGAGCAGCATCGCATCCAAAAATTCTTTGAACTGTGCCAGACAGTTCAGGATCTGCCACGACACTTGGGACAGCACTCTGGAGGCATGGTGGTTTGCCAGGGACAACTCGATTCTATAGTGCCGCTGGAGCCTGCCACGATGCCGGGTCGCGTTGTAGTGCAATGGGACAAAGAAGATTGCGCAGACATGGGCATCGTGAAAATTGATTTGTTGGGATTAGGAATGATGGCGGTGCTGGAAGATTCGCTTCGGCTGATTCGTGAACATTATCGCGAAGAGATCGACCTTGGCCGCCTGCCTGCCAATGATCTGGCAGTGTACTCCGCGCTGCAACGCGCCGACACCATCGGACTGTTCCAAGTGGAAAGCCGCGCGCAAATGTCGTGTCTGCCCCGGCTAAAGCCAAAATGTTTTTACGATATCGTGGTGCAGGTAGCCATAATTCGTCCCGGGCCGATCGTGGGGAAAATGGTGCATCCGTATTTGAACCGGCGGCTGGGTCGCGAAGCTATCGAAAGCCTGCACCCTTCCCTGGAATCCACGCTTGCGCGTACGCTGGGTGTGCCCCTTTTTCAGGAACAACTGTTGCGGATTGCCATGATTGCCGCGGGATTCTCAGGCGGTGAAGCCGAGGAACTTCGCCGGGCCTTCGGATTCAAACGCTCTGAAGCGCGAATGAAAGAAGTGGAAATCAAACTTCGGCGCGGAATGGAAAGCAACGGAATTATCCGCGAAACTCAGGACAAGATCGTTCGATCCATCACTTCTTTCGCGCTATACGGATTCCCCGAATCACACGCGGCCAGTTTCGCGTTGATCGCTTACGCCAGCGCGTTTTTTAAATGCCATTATCTGGCCGCCTTTACGGCCGCCATGCTGAACAACCAGCCGATGGGCTTCTACCAGCCCGCCACGCTAATTAAGGATGCGCAGCGTCACGGATTGCGCTTCAAGCCCATTGACGTGGCCAGCTCCGATTGGGATTGCCTGCTGGAAGAGGCGCCGGATGGCTTTCGCGTTCGCGTTGGTCTCCGTTATGTAAAAGGTTTGCGAAAGGAAATCGCGCTGCAAATGTGTGATCAGCGCCGCATTCGCCCTTTCGATTCGATTGAAGATTTAAAACAGCGCGTTCCTGAAATTCACAAGGATGAGTTCCGCGTTCTTGCGGCGGTGGGTGCGCTAAATTTCATATCCAGCAAGAAGGGGTTTCACCGGCGTGATGCTCTATGGCAAGTGGAGCGTTCCAGCCGCTGGTCAGGGCCGTTGCTGGCAGGGCATCCGTTAACGGAGAATCAGTCCGGCGAATCATCGCCCCTTGACTGCATGAATCCGGAAGAGCGGCTCAACGCCGATTTTCGCGGCACTGACTTGACGATTGGGCTTCATCCCATGGCCTATCAGCGAAAAGTTTTGCAACGGCATGGCATTTCTCCGGCCGTTCAACTGCCATCCTTTGCCGATGGCAAGTTCGTGCGCGTAGCCGGCGCCGTCATCGCTCGCCAGCGCCCCGGCACGGCCAAGGGATTTGTGTTTCTGAGCCTGGAAGATGAAACGGGCGTTGCGAACATCATCATTACTCCACAACTGTTCGACGAGAGACACACAACTGTCGTGCACCATTCTTTCCTGGTCATTTCTGGAGTGCTGCAAAATCAAGATGGCGTTGTGTCGGTAAAAGCCAGGGCTGTGGAGCCCTTGCTGACAGCGAGCGCAGAGATGCAATCCCACGATTTTCATTGAGAGCTGCAATTCGCTCTGTTGACCAATGCCTGGGAATCACTGAGAATGGCTTATCAACGTGCGGGAGTGGCGGAACTGGCAGACGCGCAAGACTTAGGATTCTGCAGCAGGATGCGCACAGAAATGCCAGAAAATGCAACTGGCTGCAAACTTTGCCAGTTGCAAGACCGAAAGTTGTACCTCGCTGCGTCTAAATGCATCTAATTACAAAATGAAACTGACACCACAAGCGGCACCGGCATTCAAGCGCTTACTTTAAATTTTGCGACTTCTCGGCGTATTTCCTCGCCCGCAGCATCAACACCTTTGTCTATTCCTATCCAAACGATGCCCTGAATGTCTGAAGGTAATTCATTTGGTCCCTTATGCAAAGCGATGACTCGCCCAGAGAGCCGTCCGAATTGCGCGAAAAAAAGCCCAGTTCAAAAATCACATTTTGGCGTGAACGCCGAAGCTCGTTAGTTGGGGGCGTTCCAGCCATTGTGTCGTCGGGTGTAAGAAGAACGAACACGCAATCAATCTGTTCGGAATAATCCTCGAATTTCTCGATTATGGTTCTGCCGCAATTGGGTTGCTCGCGCAAAACTACTGGTTCTGGCCAGCCTAGAGTATTTTGCAAGTAGTTCTTCAGTTGAAGCAAAGCTGTCTCGTCATGCCCATGCACTATAAAAGCCCGGGGGCCGGGCGTTCCTTTGAGAACGCCTAGATCTCGCAGAGCCGCGCGCACGGCGCGTTGCCCCTCAGATTTCAGAACGACTGGAATACCTTGTGATTTTGCCCATTGTTCCGAGTCAGATCCCCAGAGGTCTCCGGTGATCAAAAGGATTTTCAAGTCAGATTTCTCTTTAAGTAATCGACGCGCAAGGGGCCACCCCTGTGAGAAACCCCGATCTGCTCTCCTCTAGACTGATGCCTGATAAGATAGGATCGTTCGGGAGCATGACATCGATGATCGCTGCTTGGTGTTGGGTAATAGGAATTTTGAGGGCATTTTCAGCGTTGTTTGCACTCAACACCTCTAGGCCGTGGTCCCCTAGCCTGCTTTATTCACGAAGAATGATTTCATGAGTAATTTTTCTGTTTTTCTTCGGTCGTAAGACCCTACTTGACCACACGAAAAATTCCGGAAAACCGAGTGCTTGATTCTGAGGCGTTTAGATAGGTCCGAGGCACAATTTTCGCTGAAAAGGTGACACCAGTATCCTCGCGTGACGAGTAAAATTTTCTGCAACCTTCCGACGTTCCGCGGGTCGACTAGCCACTCCGCGCGCCCAAGTGCGACGCGAGGCCATGGAAACTATGGAGATAGGGAAACGACCGCGGAAAATGCAGTACGATTCGACGTACCGAGGCAACCACTCGAGCCCCGATTTTCAGAAAACGCTCCCGCAAGGTAGAGACTTGCGCCCGGGCAGAAGCCGTACCGGCCAGGCCTGAGCGCAGCTCCTGCATCAACACGTAAGCCGCGGCAGTCATCAACACACGGAACTGATTGGCCCAGAAACTCGTGCAACTGGTACGCCCGATCTCCATCCCATAATGCAGTTCCTTGATGCGATTTTCGAGGTCACCTCGTTGACAGTAGATCTCCTCGTAGAGCCACTGTGGGCTCTGCTTCATGTTGGTCACCACAAAGCGTGGATTGTCTTTAGGTTTCTTGCCCTCCGCGCGCACCACCTCCGCTTTATAAATGACGCGACGTTTCCACGGCCAACTCTTGCGCGTCCGGTACTGACATGCACCGTAGACATGCTCGGTCTGCCTGGAGATCTTCGAATCACGACGGGCGCATTTCATGGCCGGTTGGGCTTTGCGCTTTAACACCGCATTGGCCGCCAGATTGACCAGGTATTCCACTTTCGGCTCGCAGTCCAAAAAATGCAAAACTTTCGGTGCGGCGAAACCACCATCCAAACGTACTCGTATCTTGGCCTCCGGGAAGGCTTGCCTCAGCCGATCGATCAGACGGCGCAGCAGCCCCACCGCTCCCACCGAACCTGGCGCGTTCCCCGGACGCAACACCGCGGTGACCAGATGCTGCTCCGCCTCCTGGTTGAAGGTCAGGAATCCAACCACCGGAAGGCAGCAGTAGGTGTCGTAATGCCAATTAAAGAACGTCAACTGTTGTGCGCCATGCGTGGGATCATCGGTAGGATCCAGATCGATGGTGATCAGCCGAGCACGGCCGTGCAACCGTTTGCGATGTCGCTCGATCACCATGTCGGCCAATGCTTCGGCCATGCGAAACAACTCTTTACGACCCACACTATTTTCAAAACGTGACAGCGTAGGCTGCGAAGCCAAATCTTCGCCTTCCACCGGATCACGACCGACCAATAATTTGTGCACCGGGTCGGAAGCCAGCCGTGCGGCGTCGTTGGCATCTTCGTAGCCGCAGGCGATGGCCATGATCCGCTGTGCGAGCAGTTCGTCTAATTCGTGACGGACCTTACCCTCTTGTCGGTCATCTTTCAGACAAGCCGCCAAAGCTGCGATCAGACCTAGCTCTCGGTCGGCGGCCTTGAGTAACACCGCCCCGCCATCGGAACTGCCCTGCGCTTGATCGAACTTGGCAACGACCGACCGCTTAAAAATTCCTGGGAAGAGAATACACTGTGTCGTGGTATGCTCGGGCACGAAAGCCTCCGGATTGGCCGCAAAACCGCCTTAGACAACGGCTTTGTACCATGAAAGAGGCTTTTCGTGTTTCAAAAATGCGAATTATTCAGGCTAGG
>Ga0126379_10001234_pt1 | contig 15312 bp, 19 predicted proteins | sample PanSoiMetPlot_24_FD_92640 | JGI IMG/M metagenome (GOLD analysis project Ga0126379, IMG submission 92640) | Tropical forest soil microbial communities from Panama - MetaG Plot_24 | ecosystem: Environmental > Terrestrial > Soil > Tropical forest > Bulk soil | place: Panama | collected 2016-02-17 | reverse complement strand
CCCACGGGCAGTGGCAAGTCCACGCTCGGGCTCCTGTTGTGCCGGCTCTTCGAGCCGCCGCGCGGCAGCGTGTTCATCGCGGGCCGCGACGTGCGCGACGTGCCGGTCGGTCGCCTGCGCCGCTCGGTGGGATTCGTCCCGCAGGAGGCGTTTCTCTTCTCGCGCTCGCTGCGCGACAACGTGCTGCTCGGCGTCGAGGACGTGAGCGCCGACGCCCACCTCGCCGCGGCCGAGGCCGCAGGCCTGACGGAGGAGGTCGAGCGCTTTCCCCAGGGCTGGGACACCGTCGTCGGCGAGCGGGGGCAGAGCCTCTCGGGCGGACAGCGCCAGCGCGCGGCGCTGGCGCGAGCCCTGGCCGGCGCCCCGCCGTACCTCGTGCTCGACGACGTGCTGGCCGCCGTCGACGCCGCCAAGGAGTGGGAGATCCTGGCGTCGCTGCGGGTGGCCGTCAGCGGCCGCACCACGCTCCTGGTGACCCATCGGCTGCGCGCCGCGCAGGAGGCCGACTGGATCGTCGTGCTCGAGGAGGGCCGGCTGATCGAGACCGGACGCCACGCGGATCTCCTCGCGAAGGGCGGTCTCTACGCGCGCCTGTGGCGCGTGCAGCAACTCGAGGATGAGCTCGCCCGCGCCTGAAGACGAGGTGCTGGGCCGCGCCTACGACGGCCGGCTCATGCGACGCATCTGGGCCATCGCGCGCCCGCACCGCGGGTTGATCCTGCTGTCGTTCGGGATCTTTCCGCTGATCGCGGTCCTCGAGCTGCTGCAGCCGTATCTGGTGAAGCGCGCCATCGACGACTTCATCCTCACCCGGGACTGGGGCGGGCTCGGCGGCGTCGCGCTGCTCTTCTCGATCACGCTCGCCGTCCTGTACGGCCTCCGCGTCGCGCAGGCCTACGTGATGCAGCTCACCGGCCAGCGGGTGATCTACGACCTGCGGCAGGCGCTGTTCGCCCACCTGCAGACCCTCGACGCGCGCTTCTTCGACAGGAACCCGGTGGGGCGCCTGATGACGCGTGTCCTGAACGACGTGGAGGCGATCAGCGAGCTGTTCACAAGCGGCGTGGTGACGGTGCTGGGGGACGTGCTGACCCTGGGCGGCGTCGTCGCAATCATGTTCGCGATGAACTGGAAGCTCGCCCTCGTGTCCGCCTCGCTCGGCCCCGTGCTCGCGGCGGCGACCCTGTACTTCCGGATGCGAGCGCGGGAGAGCTACCGTCGCGTGCGCACGCGATTGGCCCGCCTGAACGCGTTCTTGCAGGAGTCGCTGTCCGGGATGAGCGTGATCCAGCTGTTCGCGCGCGAGGCGCTCGAGTACCGCACGTTCGCCGGACTCAATGCCGATCTGCGCTGTGCGCAATTCCGTTCGACGTTTTACGACGCCTCGTTCTACGCCTCGGTGGAGGCGCTCGGTTCCGCGGCGGTCGCGCTGCTCCTGTGGTACGGGGGCGGGGAGGTCGTGCGCGGTGCGCTGACCTTCGGGGGACTCGTGGCCTTCCTCGAGTACATGGGCCGGGCCTTCCTTCCGATCCGCGACCTCGGGGCGAAGTACACCGTGATGCAGGCGGCGATGGTCTCCGCCGAGCGGATCTTCGGGTTGCTCGATGTGGACCCGGCGATCACGAGTCCGGCCTCTGGATCGGTCGAACCGCCCGCCGTGTCCGTGTCGAGCGCCGCCGCTGCCGTCGAGTTTCGCCGCGTATGGTTCGCCTACGATGATGAGGAGTGGGTCCTGCGCGACTGCTCGTTCACGGTGGCCCGAGGCGAGCAAGTCGCGCTCGTCGGGCCCACTGGCGAGGGGAAGACGACCGTCGTGCGCCTGATGACGCGGGCCTACGACGTCACGCGCGGTCAGGTCCTCATCGAGGGCCGGGATGTCCGCGAATGGGATCTCACCGCGCTCCGGCGCCACGTGGGCCTGGTGCCGCAGGAGGTCTTCCTCTGGAGGGGCACCGTGGAGGACAACCTGAGGCTCGGTCGCGACGGCGCGGTGAGCGCGGCCGAACTCGAGCGCGCGGTGGCCGCGGCGAACGCGCGGCGCATGATCGACGCGCTGCCCGGCGGGCTCGCCGCGCTTGTCCGCGAGCGCGGCGTCAACCTGTCGCAGGGACAGCGCCAGCTCCTGGCCATCGCTCGCGCGCTCATCTATAATCCTCGGGTCCTGGCGCTCGACGAGGCCACGTCGAGCGTCGATCCCGAGTCCGAGGCGCTCATCCGGAGCGGGATGGCCCGGCTCATCGAGGGGAGAACCAGCGTCATCGTCGCCCATCGTCTCTCGACCATCCAGAACGCCGACCGGATTCTCGTGCTCCACCGCGGCGCGGTGAGGGAGGCGGGGCGGCACGCCGAGCTGGTCGCCGCGGGCGGGCTGTACACGCGACTGTACGAGCTGCAGTTCGGGGCGGCGGGCCGATGACGGAACGGCGTGCACCGTCCGCCGGGCGCCGACCGTCGCTGACCGAGTTCCATCGCGCGGTGTACCGGCTCGTGCGGAAAATTCCGCGCGGACAGATCGCGACGTACGGTCAGCTCGCGGCCATCCTCGGCTGGCCGCGCGCAGCGCGCGCCGTCGGATATGCGATGCGCCACTGTCCGAGCGACCTGCCCTGGCATCGCGTCGTGAATGCGAGCGGCGGTATCAGCCTGCGCGCCAACGTGGCCGGCATGGTCACCCAGCGGGTGTTGCTCGTCCAGGAGGGCGTGGCCGTGCGCGGGGGGCGCGTTCGACTCGATCGGCATCGGTGGAAAGGGCCGCGCGGTGCGCGCCGCCTCGCCCTGCCGGCGCTCGCCCGACTGTGAGGAAACCGCGGACACGACCGCCGGCCGCGGGGCCGGCACGGAGATCACCATGAGACTCGGATTGAACCTCGGCTATACCGGCTCGGCGGCCGGCATCGACCTCACGCTGGTCGAGGAGGCCGATCGCCTCGGCTATCACTCGGTGTGGTCGGCGGAAGCCTACGGCTCCGACGCCGTCACCACGATCACGTGGGTCGCCGCGCGGACGACGCGGATCAACGTCGGCACCGCGATCATGCAGATCGCCGCGCGCACACCGGCGCTGACGGCGACGACGGCAGTGACCCTCGACCAGCTGTCGGGAGGGCGTTTCTTGCTGGGCCTGGGCGTGTCGGGGCCGCAGGTCGTCGAAGGCTGGCACGGCGTGCCGTTCGGCAAGCCGCTCTCGAGGACGCGCGAGTACGTCGACGTCGTGCGCGCCGTGTGGCGACGCGAGAAGCCGCTCGAGTTCAAGGGCGCCTACTATCAGATCCCGTACGCGGGCTCTGACGCCACCGGGCTCGGCAAGCCGCTCAAGTCCATCCTGCATGGGCGATCCGACATCCCCATCTACCTGGCCGCCATCGGGCCGCGCAACGTGGCCCTCGCCGCGGAGATCGCCGACGGCTGGCTCCCGATCTTTTTCTCGCCGGGCCGGATGAACGTGTGGAGGGATGCCCTCGAGACGGGTTTCCGGGCCGCGGGCGGCGGCAAGTCGCTGGCGCGGTTCGACGTCGCGCCGACCGTGCCGATCATCCTCGGGGATGACGCCGCGGCGTGCCGCGACGTGATCAAGCCGCGCCTCGCGCTCTACGTCGGCGGCATGGGAGCGCGCGGCCGGAACTTCTACAACGATCTCGTCTGCCGCTATGGCTACGAGGCGGAGGCGAAGCGGATCCAGGATCTGTATCTGTCGGGCAAGAAGGCGGAGGCGGCGGCGGCCGTGCCGGACGCCCTCGTCGACGAGGTGGCGCTGTGCGGCCCGCGCGAGCGGATCAAGGATGGCGTCGCGCGGTGGCAGAGCGCGGGGATCACGACGATGATCTGCGGCGCGACCCACGTGGACGCGGTGCGGACCATGGCGGAGCTGGTGCTCTGAAGCCCGCGGCCGAGCGCGTGCAGTCCGCGATCACGGCGCTCGGGCTCGACCGGCAGGTCATCGAGCTCGACGTCCTCGCGCGCACGTCCCAGCAGGCGGCCGACGCGCTCGGCGTGACGGTGGCGCAGATCGCGAAGTCGCTGGTCTTCACCGTCAACGGGTCGCCGGTGCTCGTCATCGCCTCGGGCGCGAACCGCGTGGACGAGCGCCGGCTGGGCGCGCTCGCCGGGGGTGTGGTGAAGCGCGCCGATCCCGACACCGTGAGACAGGCCACCGGCTACGTCATCGGCGGGGTACCGCCGATCGCGCACGCGGGCCCGCTGCCGATCTACATCGATCGCGATCTCCTGCAGTACGAGCTGATCTACGCCGCGGCCGGGCTGCCGGACTGCGTCTTTCCGCTCACCCCCGGCGAGCTCGTGCAGAGCACGGCTGGTCGGGTCGTCGATGTCAAAGAGGACAGGAGGGCCACCGCATGAGGCTCGAGAACAAGGTCGCGCTGGTGACGGGGGCGGGATCGGGCATCGGCCGGGCGTCGGCGCTCGCGTTCGCCGCCGAGGGCGCGCGCGTCGCCGTCGTGGATCTCGACATGGGCGCGGCCCTCGCCACTGCCGAGCAGATCGAAAAGACGGGCGCCCCGGCGGTGGCCATCCGTGCCGACGTGTCGAAGGCGGCCGACAACAGGTCGGCCGTCGACCAGACCGCCGACCGCTGGGGGCGGCTCGACGTGTTCTTCGCGAACGCGGGCGTGCCGCAGTTCCCGACGCCCGTCGAGGACGTCGACGAGTCGACGCTCGACCGGATCCTGGCGGTCAACGTCAAGGGCGTGTTCCTGGGAGCGCAGTCGGCGCTGCGGGTCATGAAGCGGCAGAAGAGCGGGGTCTTCCTGATTACCGCGTCGACCTCCGCGATACGACCGCGTCCCGGCGTGCAGGCCTACTCCGCGTCGAAGGGCGCGGTCGTGACGCTCGCCAAGAGCCTCGCCCTCGAAGCGGCGCCGTTCGGCGTCCGCGTCGTCGCCATCGCCCCGGTGGCGACCGAGACGCCGATGCTCGCCACATTCATGGGCAAGCGGGAAGTGGACGAGGAGGGGATGACCCGGTATCGCGCCACGGTGCCGCTCGGCCGGCTGAACTTGCCGGAGGACCTGGCGAAGGCGGCGGTGTTCCTGGCCTCGGACGATGCGGCCATGATCACCGGCAGCTGCATCGAAGTCGACGGCGGCCGCTGCATCTAGCGTCGGCCGGCGCGCCGAATCGATCGGTGCGCCGAGCGACCGAAGGGCTGAACGGACGGCGTAGGCAAACGGACTGTATGCGGAGGCGCCGGTGAAGATCGTGCCGCTGGCTGCGGATTCGCTCGGGGTGAGGTCGGTCGCTACGTATGTGGACTGCGGGGCGACGCGCATTTTGATCGATCCCGGGGCGTCGCTCGGGGCGAGTCGGTTCAACTTGCCGCCGTCGGATCCGGAATGGGAGGCGCTCCGGCGCGCCAACGATCGAATCAGTGGCTACGCCGCGGGCGCCACGGTCGTCTTCGTCAGTCACTATCACGAGGACCACGTCCGGTACGACGTCGAGCTGTATCGCGATCGAAACGTCTGGGCCAAGGATCCGCGGCGACTGGTGGGCCCGGCGCAGGCTGAGCGCGCCGCGAAGCTGTGGAAGGCCGTCGGAGGGATCTGCCGCATCGACTCCGCCGAGGGTCGCCGGCTCGAAACGCACGACGCGGTGCTGACTGCTTCCCCCCCGCTGAGCCATGGCCCGGACGGCACCGATCTCGGCTACGTGATCGCCCTCACCGTCGCCGATCGACGCAACGGGTTCCGCTTCGTGCACGCGTCGGACGTCCAGGGGCCGATGTCCCCGGTCGCGACCGCCTATCTGATCAGGGAGCGACCGAGCCTGCTCTATCTCTCCGGCCCTCCCGCGTATCTCGAGACGCACCTGGGCACGGCGGCGATCGAGCGGGGGATCGCGAATCTCCTCCGCGTGATCGCCGCCACGGGATGCCGCGTCATCATGGACCATCACGCCGTCCGCGGCGCCGACTATCGCGAGCGCTTCCGCGCGCTGTGGGAGAGCGGGCAGGTGGTCACCGCGGCGGAATTCCTGGGTCAGGCCGACGCGGCCCTCGAGTCTGCGCGGCATCGCCTGTGGGCTCGCCAGCGCAAGCCGCCCGTCCGGATGCCGATGCGGTCGGCGCCGCGGTGGGCGCGCGCATTGAACACCGAATCCCGCTCGGCTATCATGACCCGACGCGGCGGATTCGGGCGACCGAAGGAAGGGATCGGCGAATGAGCGACCAGCAGACGTTGAACGTGGGCGACACCGCCCCCGATTTCACGCTGAAGACCATCGGCCTGAAGGAGATCAGCCTTCACCAGTACCGCGGCAAGAACGTCGTGCTGCTGTTCTACCCGCTCGACTGGACGCCGGGCTGAAGCACCTGCATGCCCGCCTTCGACAAGCGCATCGGCGATTTCGAGGCGGTGAATACCCAGGTCCTGGGTATCAGCACGGACAGCCCGTTCAGCCACGAGAACTGGGCCAAGGCGGTGGGCATCTCGCACTACCCGCTCCTGTCCGACACGCACCGCGCGGTCGCCAAGGACTATGGCGTGTACTGGGCGGACTGGAACGCGAACAACCGCGCCACGTTCATCGTCGACGCGCAGGGCGTGGTCCGGTTCTGCGAGCGCTATGCGCGCGGAGAGCTTCCCGATCCCGAGAAGATCCTCGCCGAGGTGAAGAAGCTGCGGTAGTTCTGCGGACCTCGCTCCGCGTCCGCCCGGCGGCGCCGGCGCCCCCGGCCAGTCATGACCGATCACGTCCTCGAGCGCCGATTCTGGGTGGGGTGTCCTCGTCCGGACGTGTTCGACTTCCTCGCCGACCCGCGGAACCTGGCCCTCGTGAGCCCGCCGTCCACGCGCCTCGTGTGGCTGGCGGCGCCGCCGGCATCGCTCTTCGCGGGCGCGGTGCTCGACTTCAGCGTCCGCGTGCTCGCTGTGCCGGTGCGCTGGCGGGTGATGATCCGGGAGTTCGACCGGCCCCATCGGTTCATCGACGTGCAGCTGCGTGGGCCGTTCACGCGCTGGGAGCATCGTCACCGCTTCGTCGAGGGAGCGGGGCCCGGGGACGAGCGATGCGGAACCTGGGTGGAGGACCGGCTCCTCTACCAGATGCCGGCGGCATGGCTGGGCGATGTCACCCATGCGCTCTGCGCGCAGCGCCGCATCGCCGCGCTCTTCGACTATCGCGAGCGCCGTCTGCGGGACTTGCTGACCCGCGCGTGATGACGGTGATCGCTGCGGAGGGGCGGCGGGCCAACCGGCGGGGCGCTCCGCTGGCCGGAGTGCCCCGCGCCTCGCCGCGCCGCCCGTGAACCGGGCGGCGCGGTCGCGCGGGTCAGGATGAGCCGCCCGCTCGACGGATGGCCCTCAGGGTGCGCGGCCTGCCCGTCCACGGATTGACCCGTCAGGATGGGCGGCCGGCTCGCTCGATCAGGCCGCGGCCGCCGGCAACGTCACGCCGAGTGCGGCCAGCCTCGGGCGCACACGTTCCGTCAGCAGATTGATGCGCGTCAGGTTGTTGACCATGGCCGCGTGCATGTCGCGCCGGAAGAACTTCCGGAACGGCGCGTAGTCGTTGCGGGCGGCGACGTCGCGGCGATACGTGCGGATCTCCTCGATCTGGACGGGAGAGAAGCCCAGGTCCTGGTAGGCCTCGAGGGGGAAGAACCCCGTGAGGACCTTCTCGACGGCGAGACAGGTGAAGTCCTCCATCTCGCGGCGCTCCGCCTCGGTCGCGTCCCGGACGATGGCGGGCAGGGCCAGCATGCCGAACCCCATGTGGCGCGATTCGTCGGAGAGGATACGCCGGCACACCTCGCCGAGGATCGGGTCCCGGGCCGCCTCGGCCATCATCTTGAACATCGACACCGCAAAGGTCTCGGCCACGAGCTGCAGCGCGATGGTCTTGATGTACCAGCGGGGGTCGGTGAGGATCGCGTCGAAGAGGAAGCGGACGTTCTCCGGCATGGGGTAGTGGAGACCGCCGAGGCGCGACTGGATGTAGCGCTCCAGGACCTCGTTGTGGCGCGCCTCGTCCACGACCTGCGTGGCCTGGAAGAACTTCTGATCCGCGCCCTGGACGATGTCCACCAGCTGGCTGCAGGCGAGCAGCGCGCCCTGCTCACCGTACACGAGGACGGACAGGCGCCAGGCCGTGATGCGGCGGTTCAGCTCGACGCGCTCGCGCTCGCCGAGCCGGTCCCAGATGGGACTGCCATAGATGTCGATGAGCTCGTCGGCGAGCACGCGGCCGTCGCCCGGCTCGGGCGTGGCCCACGCGATGTCGCGACTCGCATTCCACTGATCGCGCTTGGCCTTCTCGTAGAGGCTGCGCATGTCCTCGGCGTGCACCGTGTAGTCGAGCTCGAAGGTGGTATCGACCGTGCCGCTGATCACCCATCGATCCATGGGGGCCCCTCCTGGAAACTGCGAGGTCGGTTTTCTGAACTCGAGAGTTTTTACCACGGCCCGCGGCGGACGGTCAAGTTAGACTGGGCCCCGTGACGGCCAGGCAGAAGGCGGTGCGCGATCAGATCCTCCGCACGGCCGCCGACCTCTTCCGGGAGCGCGGCTATCGCGCCTCCACCGTCGACGACATCGCGGCGCGCCTCGGCATGTCCAAGGCCTCGCTCTACACCTACTTCCGGGCCAAGGAGGACATGCTGGCCGCGATCTCGCGCGAGACCATCGAGGGCTTCACCCGCGAGCTCGGGCTCGTGCTGCGCTCCGATCTCGCGCCGGAGGAGAAGCTGCGGCGGATCGTGCGCGAGCACGTGCGCTTCGTCATCGCCAACCGGTCCTTCCTCACCGTGTTCTTCAGCGAGGAGGCGAATCTGCCCACGCGCTTCGTGCGCGCGCTGGCCGCCCAGAAGGACCGCTACGACAAGGGCGTCGAGTCCGTCATCGCGGAGGGCATCCGGCGCGGGATCTTCCGGGATGTGCCGCCGCGGCTCGTCGTGTTCGGCCTGCTCGGCATGCTGAACTGGGTCTACAAGTGGTTCAACCCGCGTGGCCGGTGGGGCGCCGAGGAGATCTCCCAGGCCTTCCTCGCGGTGCTGGAGAACGGGCTGGTGCACCAGGATCGACACGCGCCCGCCGTCGGACGGCGCATCGCGCGGCTGCGCCACGACCTGCGGGAGCTGGCGCGCGCGCTCGACGCCTGAGAAAGCGCTGCAGGAGCCGCGTTCAGCGCCCGGTGTCGAGCGATTCCAGGAGTTGCCGGGCCTCGACGCGGTCCTTGACCGTCCAGTCCGCGAGGTTCGCCGGCGCCTTCTCCGCGAGCACCGCGTCGAGCTCGCGGCGAGCTTCGCCAGCGCGGCCCTCCTTGATCAGCGCCTTGGCCAGCCCCACGCGCAGCCCGGTGAATCTCGGATCGATCGCGAGACCGGCGCGGAACATCCGCTCGGCGCGCGCGACGTCTCCGCCAAGCGCCGACGGCACCTCGTAATCGACGTAGCCGGCCAGGGAATAGACGGGGACGAATCTGGGATCGAGGCGGAGGACGGTGTCGATCTCCTGTCTCACGGAGGACAGCAAAAACAGCGAGCGCACGATGCCCCGGGTCTGACCCCAGCGCGCGGTGTTCGTCGCGTACCAGAAATGAGCGAGCGCGTTGTCCGGGGCCTGCGCCACGGCGCGCCGGGCCGCCTGGCGGCCCTCGTCATAGGCCAGGAGCTTCTCGTCGCGGCTCCGGGCGCGGACATCGCCCGAGAGGAAGCACACGTGCGCGAGCGCGACGAGAGTGTCCACGTCGGGCTCGGCCTTGACCGCTTCGGCGAGACGGCCGCGGAGCGCGTCGAGGTGCGCGGGATCCTCGTGGTAGCGCGCGACCCACTCACGCGCCTCTGCCACCAGCGCCGACGGCGCGGCGGCGACCTGCCCGGTGGCGAGGAGGCCGCAGAGCACGACCACGAGCGCGCGCATGGGTTCGATCGTAGCTCGCTCCGCCGACGTTCCGAAGGGCGCGTGGCGCTCGGCGACGCCGCCAGCATTCCTCGGTTGCCGTCGCCGCCCCGCATGAGTATGGTAGGAGCGCGATGAGGAGCGTGCCCGCGATCGCGGTCGGAATCTGGCTCGGCGTGATGGGCTTCTTCGCGTTCATCGCGGCGCCCGCCGCGTTCGGCACGCTCGAGCGTGAAGCGGCCGGCCGCTTCGTGTCCGCCGTGTTCCCGCGCTACTACCTGCTCGGCGTCGTTCTCGGACTGCTGGCGCTGCTCGGCCTGCTCGGAGATCGGGTCTGGTCCGGGGGCCGTCCGGGGGACTGGCTGCCAACGGCCCTCCTGCTCGCCATGTTGGCGATTTCTTGCTATGCCTGGTTCGTCCTGCTCCCGGCCGCTCACGCCGCTCGCGAGGGCATGCGGCAGGGCCCGGCGGATGCGGTCGCTGCGAACTCCGCCAGCTTCAGCCGGCTCCACCGACTTTCCGCGGTGCTGAACGGAGCCCTCATGCTCGCGGCGGTGGCCTTCGTGGCGATCCAGGCGGCCCGGCGGCCATGAGTGCCTTCGAGCCGCTCGGCTTGGATCACGTCGTGCTCCGCGTGGCCGACCAGGACGCGTCGCAGCGCTTCTACATCGACGTCCTGGGCGCGACGCTCGACCACGTGAACGAGCGGATCTCGCTCGTCCAGCTCCGCTTCGGCGCGCAGCTCATCGACCTCTTGCCCGCCGGGGCGGACGACCGCCCGGGCTCGCCCGCGTCCGGCCGGGGCATGGATCACGTCTGTCTCTCGATTCGCTGCGCCGATCTTCCCGGGCTTCGCCGCGAGTTGCTGCAGCGGGGAGTGGCGGTCGACGGGGACGTCGTGGAGCGACGGGGCGCGTACGGTACGGGCCCGTCGTTGTATCTCCGCGATCCCGACGGGTATCGGATCGAGCTCAAGCCCCGTTGAGGGCGAGCGTCAGGACAGCGCGAACGACATCCGGCGCGCTGACCGCCCCGCCACCCGTCGCGGTCTGGAGCAGACAGCTCTCCGCCGCACCCAGGATCAGCGCGGCGACGCCGTCCGGGTCGAGCGACGAGCGCAGGGCGCCGCCCGCGACGCCCTCCGCGAGGATCTCCGCCAGGCACAGCCGGAGCTGCTCGCGGTGCCAGGCCACCGCCAGCCGGCAGTGCTTGTCGTCCCGCGCCCGCATCCAGCCCGTCAGGAAGAGCCCCGAGAACTCGGGGTCGCCCTTGCCATACGCGCCGAAGAGGACGTCGAGCGCGGTCTCGAGCTTGACGGCCGGCGGATCTTCGCCGCGCGCGACCCGGGCCAGCTCGGCCACGATCGGCAATCCGCGCTGATCCAGAGCGTCGGCCGGCGATATCGCGACAGCGCGCGCCTGCGGCCGGCGCTTCACCGTCCTGCTCTTCCTCGTCGTCACGGGGCGATTATACGGAGGATTCCCCGGGGCCCGGCTCTGCGCGGCGGCGCTCGGCGGGGCCCGGGCGCCCACCGACGTCAGTTGCCCTGGAGGAACTCGAAGGCCTCGACTTGCACGCGATAGCGCTTCTCGGAGCCGGAGGCCAGCAGCCTGATCTCGAACGACGAGCTGCCGTGCGAGGGCACCGTGCCGGCGACGTACACGCGCCCTCGACTCACCACGCGGCCGCCCTCGTCCAGCCCCTCCGCGAGGACCACGACGTGATCCGCCGTGGAGTTCGTGGCGTTCCTGATGTCTCCAAAGACGAGGATGCGCGAGCCGCCCGCGCGCTCGGTGGTGAACGACACGCTGAGCCCCGACGACGACTGCGGGCTGAAGGTCTGGCCCCGGGCGAGCACCGGCCACCCGCTCAGCACCACCGCTAGCAGGAGCAGGGCCCGGATCATTCGTATCGGAGCGCTTCGATCGGATTGAGCCCGGCGGCCTTCCGCGCGGGATAGAACCCGAAGAAGATACCGACCGCGGCGGCGAACCCGAAGGCGATCAACACGGACTCCGAGCTGACGAGGATCCGCCATTCGGCGAAGTAGGCCATGGCCCAGGAGCCGATCAACCCGAGGATGATGCCCATCGCACCGCCGATCAGGGAGAGGGTAACGGCCTCCACGAGGAACTGCGTGAGGATGTCGCGCCCGCGCGCGCCCACGGCCATCCTGAGGCCGATCTCCCGGGTTCGCTCCGTGACCGACACCAGCATGATGTTCATGATGCCGATGCCGCCCACGAGGAGCGACACCGACGCGATCGCGGCCAGCAGCAGCGTCAGCACCTGGGACGCCGCCTCCTGCGACTGGAGCACCTCGGACAGGTTGCGAATCCAGAAGTCGTCCTCCTGATACGACTGCAGCCGGTGGCGCTGGCGCAAGAGTTGGCCGATCTCCTCCTCGGCCTGCTTCATCATGACCGAGTCGCGCACCCGGACCGAGATGGCGCCCACCGCCTTCGCCTTGGCCTGGCTGCCTCCGATGACCTTGTTCTTCGCCGTCGACATCGGCATCAGGATCACGTCGTCCTGATCCTGACCCCACGTGTTCTGACCCTTCCGGTCGAGGACACCGACGACCGTGAAGGGAACCTTCTTGACCCGGATCACCTGGTTGAGCGGATCGGTGTCCCCGAAGAGGTTGTACGCCACCGTCTGGCCGATCGCCGCGACCTTGGTGGCGCCATCCACGTCCTCCTGCGTGATCGGGCGCCCGTCGACGACGCCCCATTCGCGGGCCGTGAAATACTCCGGCGTGACGCCCTGCACGGTCGTGCCCCAGTTGAGGTTGCCGTACACGACCTGCGCGCTGCCCCGCACCGACGGCGCCGCCGCCTCGACAAGGGGGATCTCGCGCTGGATGGCCCACGCGTCCTCGTCGGTGATCGTGAGCTGGCTGCCCGACCCGATCCGCACGCCGCCCTGCGTGACGCTGCCGGAGAGCACGATGATCATGTTCGAGCCGAGGCTCGCGATCTGCTCCGCGACGCGCGCCTGCGCCCCCGCGCCGACCGAGACCATCGTGATCACCGCGCCCACCCCGATGACGATGCCGAGCATGGTCAGCGCGCTGCGCAGCTTGTTCACCCGGAGGGCACGCACGGCGATGCGCGCCCCGGCCCATACGTTCAGGGGTCCTCCTCCGAGGCGGGCAGCGTCGTCAGGATCTGCCGTGCGTCCGAGGGATCGTGGACCGCCTCGTCCCTGATCAGGCGCCCGTCGCGGAAGGTGAGGTTCCGACCGGCGTAGCGGGCTACGTCTGGCTCGTGAGTGACGAGCACGATCGTGATGCCGCTTTTGTTCAGGTCCTGGAACAGCGCCATGATCTCGACGCTGGTGCGGCTGTCGAGCGCGCCCGTGGGCTCGTCGGCCAGCACCAGCACGGGGTTGTTGATCAGGGCCCGCGCGATCGCTACCCGCTGCTGCTGGCCGCCCGAGAGCTGCGCCGGATGGTGATCCTCGCGGTCGCCGAGGCCCACCGCCTCCAGCTTGGTCCGCGCCCGTGGGCGCCGGTCACGGGCGTGTATGCCGCTGTAGAGGAGCGGCAGCTCGACGTTCTCGAGCGCGGTCGTGCGGGGCAGAAGATTGAACGTCTGGAACACGAACCCGATCTTCTCGTTGCGGATCCGCGCGAGCTGGTCGGCCTTGAGGTGCGAGACGTCGGAGCCGTCGAGGGCGTACCGCCCCGCGGTCGGCGTGTCGAGACAGCCGAGCAGGTTCATGAACGTCGACTTGCCGGAGCCGGACGGCCCCATCACCGCCACGAATTCTCCGCCGTGAATGTCGACGGAGACGCCGCGGAGCGCGTGGACCTTGCGCGACCCGAGCTCGTAGTCCTTGACGACCCCGTCGGCCTTGATGAGCGCAGACGCCATCACGTCACAATCGCGGCCCGCCGGGGGTGGCCGGCCGCGGCAGGGCGGCGCCCAGTCCCACGATCACCTCCTGCTTGTCCTGCAGTGGACCCTCGACGACCTCCGTGTTGGTGCCGTCCGTGATGCCGAGCTTGATCGACACGATCTCCGGCTTCCCGCTCGGCCCGATCACCCACACGCGCCCGGGGAGGCCGCCGGCGCCGCCGGCCCGGGGCGAGCCCGATGGACCTCGCCCGCCTCCCGCCATTGCCGGCGCGCCCGGCCGCTGCGGACGATCGGCCTCGACGCCCGGCGGCCGGAAGCGGAGCGCCGCATTCGGCACTCTCAGGGCATCGTGTCGCTGCTCGGTGACGATCCTCACGTTGGCGGTCATGCCCGGGAGCAGCTTGCCGTCCGTGTTCTGCGCGGACACCACGACGTCGTACGTGACGACGTTCTGGACGACCTGGGGCGCCTTGCGGATCTGGACGATCTCGCCGGTGAAGAACTGTCCTGGAAACGAGTCTACGGTGAAGCCCGCGCGCATGCCGACGCGCACCCGGCTCACGTCCGCCTCGTCGACGTTGGTGTCGACCTGCATCTTGGTGAGGTCCTGCGCGATCGTGAACAAGGTCGGCGCCTGCAGGCTCGCCGCGACGGTCTGTCCGACATCGACGGTGCGCGAGACCACGACGCCGTCGACGGGCGCGCGGATGATGGTGTGCTCGAGGTCCAGCTGGGCCTGCCGAAGGTTCGCCTCCTGCTGGCCGACCTGCGCGACGGCGGATTGCAGCTGCGCGTCGGCGACCTTGAGGGCCGCCTCGGACGAGCCCACCGCTGCATCCTGCGCCTGCTCCTGCGCCCGATTCGCCTCGTGCTGCGCGACCGACGAGTCGTAGGTCGCCTGGGCCGAGTCCTCGTCGGCCTGGGCGATGAACCCTTGCTGTCGGAGGTCGCGCTTGCGCCCCAGGTCGCGCTTCGAGTCGACGACCGACACCTGGGCCTTGGCGGTCTGGGCCTTCGCGACGGCCAGCGCGGCCCGCGCGTTGCCGAGGTCGGCCCGGGCACGCTCGAGCGCCGCCTGCTGGTTCAGCACGGACGCCTTCGCGGCATCGACCTGCGCCTTCGCCTGGTTGACCTTGGCCTCGAAGACGTCGGGGTCGATGCGCGCGATGATCTGATCCTTGTTCACCTGGGAGTTGAAGTCGGCGTACAGCTCCTTGATCTGTCCGGACACCTGCGAGCCGACCTGGACGGTGATGACCGCGTTGAGCGTCCCCGTGGCCGAGATGGCCGCCGTGAGCGGCCCCCGCGTCACGGGCGCTGTGCGGAAGGGCGATCGGCTTCCCGCGCTCTGCGCGTAGAAGTACCCGGCGGTGAGCCCACCGGCCAGCAACAGCACGACGAGAGTCCAGACGATCCGCCGCTTCATGGCTGTCTGACGCGCTGCCTTCCGGGGCTATTCCAGCACATTCCCGCGAGGACCGGATCAGTTTGCCGCGCCGTCGCCGCGCGCGCCCGCCGGCCGCGGCCCCGGGGCGACTACCGACGTCCGAGGTTGCGCTCGAGCTGCGCGATCGCGATGCGGTAGTCCGTCAGGGCCT
>Ga0126379_10001232_pt1 | contig 15321 bp, 17 predicted proteins | sample PanSoiMetPlot_24_FD_92640 | JGI IMG/M metagenome (GOLD analysis project Ga0126379, IMG submission 92640) | Tropical forest soil microbial communities from Panama - MetaG Plot_24 | ecosystem: Environmental > Terrestrial > Soil > Tropical forest > Bulk soil | place: Panama | collected 2016-02-17 | reverse complement strand
TCCGTTCCCTTCGTCAGCAAGGAGGTTCCGTCATGACGCGCATCCTCGACCCCACCCTGCGCACCGCGCGCGCGGCCGCCGCATCGCCGGCGCCGCGTCCGGACCATCTCGCGGGCGCGGCGATCGGCCTTCTCGCGAACGGCAAGTCGAACGGCATGGCGTTGCTCGACGCGATCGCGGACGCCGTGCGCCGGAAGCACGACCTCGGCGAGGTCGTCCGCGTCGCGAAGACCAACGCGAGCGTCCCGGCGAACGCCGACCAGGTGGCGCGGCTCCTGGGCTGCGCGGCGGTGATCACGGCCATCGGGGACTGAGGGTCCTGCTCGTCGGGCAGTGTGCTCGACGCCATCTCGTTCGAGAAGCGCGGGATCCCCGCTGCAGCGATCATCACCGAGCCGTTCATGCCGACGGCGGAGGCCATCGCGGTCATGTCCGGGCTGCCCGGGTACCGGGTCGCCGTCATCCCGCATCCCGTGGGGAGTCTGAATCACGCCGAGGTGATGGCGCGCGGGGAGGCGGTCGCCTCGCGGGTGCTCGACCTACTGCTGCGCTGCCTCTGACCCTCGCCTCCGTGGCGCGCGGCGAGCGCCGGCGATGCCCTCGCACGGCCCGACCGTCGGGCCCGAGGAGCGGCTGGTCCCACCGCCACCACATCGACGCCCCCGATGGAACCGGGTGCGGACGGTGATGACGCCTCCTCTCGGCTGCGCGTCGCACGCGCTGGTCACGAGATTCAGCAGCACTTGCGTGATCTGATCGGCATCGGCGAGCACCGGGGGCGCCACCGCGTCGAAGGCCTTACGCGGCGCGGATCGAGAAGCGGCGGTGCAGCGGAGCAGCCGCCTCCGTCCCGAGCCACTCCTTCACGGAGGAGTAGCCGAAGCGGAGCGCCGCGCGGCTCGCCTCGAAGCCCATCGACGGCCCGCGCAGCGGCGAGGGCACCGGATCGGGCTGGATCACGTGGAACTCCACCTCGGGAGAGCGCAGCCGCAACTCCGCCAGCCCGAGCTCGAGCAGCTTGATGCTGGTGATATGGCCGGCCTGCTCCATGACGGCGTACATCCCGCGGTGCCTCACCTCGGATTCATCGGGGGCGCCCACGCGGAGCGGGACGGCGGGATTCACCACCAGGATCACCGAAGCGCCGCGGGCGACGGCGAGGTCGACATGGCCGGTGTGGCCCACGTCGCCGTCGACGTAGTCGCGGCCGGCGATGCGATATGGCTCGAAGAACCCCGGGATCGCGGCCGACGCGGCGATCGCGTGGGAGATGGGCAAATCGACGAAGGGCTCCGCGCCGAACACGACGCGCTCCGCTCGGTCGAGGTCGATGGCCGGGACCAGCAGCGGGCGCGGACATTCCCTGAAGTTGTTCGAAAGGCCCTTCGCGGCAAATGCCTCCCGCACATACGCTTCCAGGGGATTGAGCGAGAAGAACCCCGCGGGCATGTCGTCCCCGCTCCTGGCCAGGATGTCCGGCCATTCGAGCTGGTATTTCGTGACGGCCTTCTTGCCGACGGCCCAGATCAGCCTCGCGAAGTTTCGCGCCGCGATGCCGAACGACCCCTTGTGGTAGACCGAGCCGCGGTGAAAATTGAGCGGGTCGTCGCGCTCCTCGTCGAGGATCGCGTAGAGATCGACGGGCCGGATCTGGTTCGCCATCAGCGCGGCGACCACCGCGCCCGCGCTCGACCCCACGTAGAGATCGAAATCGTTGCAGCGAAACCCCGGCAGGCCGTCGTCGAGCGCGGCCAGCGCCCCGACCTCGTACATCCCGCCGACCACGCCGCCGCCGGCCAGCACCAGCGCGCGCTTCGGTGTGCGAAATCGCGGGAGCCGCCGCAGGAGACGCGTCAGCACCGCCCCGACCTCACGACCAGAACGCGTGGCGCGGGGCGATCACCGACGGTGGCATGGCGAGGGCATCATACCGCAGCGTGATATCATCCCGCCATGCGTTCGCCCCGTTCGCGCACGCGGATTCCCCTCCTCGCTCCGCAGGCCGCCCCATCGTCGTGAGTCTCGCGCCCGTCATCGGCGTGAGCCGGGCCGTGATCGGCATGGTGCACCTTCACGCGCTGCCCGGAAGCCCGCGGTGGGCGGGCAGCATGGCGGCCGTGATCGAAGCGGCGCTCGGCGACGCCCGCGCCCTCGGCGAGGGAGGCGTGGACGCGATCCTGATCGAGAACCACGGCGACGTGCCGTTCTCCCCGGGCCGCGTGGACGCCGGCACCGTCGCCGCGATGGCCGTCGCCGTCCACGAGGTGCGTCGCGCCGTCGCGCTGCCCGTCGGGGTGAACGTCCTCAAGACGGATGCGCTCTCGGCGCTGGCGGTGGCCGTGGCGGCCGGCGCGCGCTTCATCCGCGTGAACGTGCACGTCGGCGCGGTGGTGGCCGACCAGGGGCTCTTGCAGTCCGGCTCCTACGACTCGCTGCGATACCGGCGACTGCTCGGAACCGACGTGAAGATCCTGGCCGACGTGCAGGCCAAGCACGGCATGCCCCTCGCCCCGGTGCCGATCGAGCAGGAAGCGCGCGACGCGGTCGCGCGGGGGCTCGCCGACGGCCTCGTCGTGTCGGGGACGGCGACGGGCGAGCCGACGCCGATGGCGGACGTGAAGCGCGTGCGCGGTGCGGTTCCCGACGCGCCCCTGCTCGTCGGCAGCGGCGTCACCGCCGAGAGCGCCGCCGAGCTCCTGTCGGTCGCCGACGGCCTCATCGTGGGCACGTCGGTGAAGCGCGACGGCATCCTCGCCAATCCCGTGGACTCGCGCCGCGTCCGACGCCTGGTCGAGGCGGCGCGCGCTGCGCGCGTGTGAAGAAACCTGGCAGACGGGTTGTTGCGGTACGAAAGATCAGGACGTTGCCGCACGTCGCCAAGCCGATTCCGAATTTCTTCGCACCCTCTGCGCGGAGCTGATGCAGAGGCGCCTCGCCGGTCTCCTGCTGCTGGCGCTGATCACCGCCCTCGCTACGGCGTGTGCTGCCGTGGCGGCTCCGAAGCGACCCCCGGCGACGCTGCGCGTCGCCGACCTGCTCCTCGTCGGCTTCCGGGGCACCGAGGTCGATGGCAACGAGGATGTCCGCCGGCTCGTCTGCGACGTGAAGGTCGGCGGGCTGATCCTGTTCGAGCGCGACGTCGCCACCGGCCAGTCCCGGAACATCGAGAGCCCCGATCAGCTGCGCAAGCTCACGACGGACCTGCAGGAGCTCGCGAAGCAATGCGCGGGCCGCCCGCTGTTCATCGCCGTCGACGCCGAGGGAGGGCCGGTGATGCGCCTGTCCCCTCGCCTCGGCTACCCGGCGACGATGTCCGCGCGCGAGCTGGGGCAGTCCGGAGACCTGACGCTCACCGAGGCCGAGGCGCGCCGCATCGCGGTCATGCTGCGCGACGCCGGCATCAACTGGAATCTCGCCCCCGTGGTCGACGTCGCCGTGAACCCCGCCAACCCGGCCGTCGTCGTTCCCGGCCGGACCTTCTCGGCCGATCCGGAGCAGGTCACGGCGCACGCCCGCGCGTTCATCCGCGGCATGCACGCCGAGGGCATCTTGACCGCGCTCAAGCACTTCCCTGGCCACGGCTCGAGCCTGGGCGATTCCCACGCGGGGTTCACCGACGTCTCGGACACGGCCGAGCTCACGGTCGAGCTCCTGCCCTACCGCGCCCTCATCAAGGAAGGCCTGGCCGACAGCGTGATGACCGCGCACGTCTTCAACCGCGGCCTGGATCCGTGGGACCCGGCCACGCTCTCGCGGTACACGGTCAATCGCATCCTGCGCCACCGCTTCGGCTACAAGGGCGTCGTGGTCTCCGACGATCTCTTGATGGGAGCGATCACCCGGCGCTACGGGCTGGAGGAGGCGGCGGCCAAGGCACTCGGCGCAGGCGTCGACGTGCTGTTGATCTCGGGCAACGCGCCGAGGGCGGAGTTGTACGCCGCCGAGCGCGTGGTGCTCGCGGTGAATCAGGCGATGGCCACCGGCCTCCTCTCGAAGAAGCGGGTGATCGAGGCCCTGGGCCACGTGAGCGCCCTGCGCGCGCGGATCTACACGTCGCGAGCCGCCACGGCGCAGCGGTGACCCCGCGGGCGCCCGGTGCGAGCGAAGAGCCGCGCTAGGGCTCTCCGAGCATCTCGCTACCGGCTCTTCACCGGAGCGACTGCAGGTAGCGCTCGACGTCGCCGCGATCCGGGAGCGAGTCCTGGGCGCCGCGCCTGGTGCACGCGAGCGCGGCCGCGGCGCTGGCGAGCGGGATGGCCTGCTCGAGGCTTCCGCCGGCGGCCACGCCGACCGCGAGCGCGCCGTTGAACGCGTCGCCGGCGGCGGTCGTGTCGACGGGCGTGATCGGAAACGCGGGGAAGTGAAGAACGGCAGACTCGCCGAGGCAGAGCACGCCCTGGCCGCCCATCGTCAACAGCACGCGGCCCGCGCCGCGCTGCTTGAGTCGCAGCGCCGCATCCCGTGCCGAGTCCTGGTCGGTGACCTCGGAGCCGGAGAGCGCGCCGGCCTCGCCCTCGTTCGGCGTGAGGTAGTCGGCGAGGCGGAAGAACTCGTCGTCGAGCGGCCGCACCGGCGCGGGATTCACGATCGTCGTCACGCCGGCGCGGCGCGCGCATTCGAGGGCCCAGCGGACGGCGGGCAGCGGAACCTCGAGCTGGCAGAGCAGCACCTGGGCCCACGCGATCGACGATTCGCGCTCGCGCACCATGTCCACCGTCAAGCGGTGGTTCGCGCCGGGCGCGACGGCGATCTGATTCCGCCCGTCCGCGTCGACGGCGATGAGCGCCGTCCCCGTCGCGGCGTCGTCCACGGTGAGCAATCCGTCCACGTCGATGCCTTCCGCCGCGAGCCCCGCGCGGATCCGCTCGCCCGAGCTGTCGTCTCCGACGCAGCCGATGAAGCGCACCTCGGCCCCGAGTCGGCGCGCCGCGACGGCTTGATTGGCGCCCTTGCCGCCGTGGTTCACCAGGAGCGTCCCGCCGGTGACCGTCTCGCCTGGGCGCGGCAGGCGCGACAGCGCCACGGTGAAATCGACGTTGGCCGAGCCGACTACCGTGACGCGGGGCACACGCGATCCAGGAAGGTGTCGATGAAACGGGCCGCGTCGACGCTCATCGCCACGCGACAGTTCGGCCGAAGCGGACGGCGACCGGATGCCGGCCGGCGGTCCGCCACCGACATGCCGCGCGTCGTCTGCCCCTGGCACTCGACCACGACGTGATGCGGCTCGAAGCCGACCAGCGAGGGATCGAGGGCCACGCCCATGGCGAGGGGGTCGTGCATCACGAGCCCGCCGAGCCCACCCGACTCGGACGCGAAGCCGTGAACCGTGAAGTCGGCCACGAATTGCGCCACCGGCGAGGGAGAGCGGGCCAGGCGATCCGCGAGAACGGTCTGCTTCACGACCGTCTGATGGGTGACGTCGAGCGGGATCAGCTCGATGGGCAGCCCTGAGTCGACGACGGCGGCCGCGGCTTCGGGGTCCACGTAGAAGTTGAACTCGGCCGCGGCCGTCGTGTTGCCCGGCACGGCCACGGCCCCGCCCATGACGACCACGCGGCCGACCTGTGACAACGCCTGGCGGTCGCGCCCGAGCGCCAGCGCCAGGTTGGTGAGGGGCCCGAGGGCGACCACGATCAGCTCCTGGCCGAATCGCCGGCTGGTCTCGAGAATCAGCTCGGTCGCGTCGCGCATCTCAAGAGGAGCAGAGGGCCGCGGGTACCGCGGCTGCCCCGCGTGCCCGAGGAATCGATCGAGGTTGCCGAGGCCGTCGTCGCCGTGAATGTCGCCGGCGGTGATCAGCGGGCGCGCGAGCGGAGCGGCGGCGCCGCGGCCGATCGGTGGAAACGGGCCGGGGCACGCGACGGACAGCACGCGAACGAGATTGGTCGTGGCCTGCTCGACCGACACGTTGCCGGCCACGGTCGTGATCGCCTCGATCGAGGCATCCGGCGACGCCAGGGCGAGGAGGAGGGCGAGAGCGTCGTCGATGCCGGGATCCGTGTCGATCAGCAGGCGCATTTGACACGCGTGTCGGTCAGCAGGCGCATTTGACAGGTCCAGAGCCGCTCCGTATCATACGCGCAACCCGAACGGGAAGGAGGATCGGATGAACATCCGGATCACGTACTGCGGGGAGTGAAACTACCTGCCCCAGGCCTCCAGTTTGCAGGCCGCCATCAAGGACAAGTACGGCATCACCGCCGATCTGAACGAGGGCGTCGGTGGCATCTTCACCGTCGACATCGACGGCAAGCGCGTCTTCGACAACCAGGTGACCTACCGCTTCCCCGAGGATGCGGAGATCTTCGCCGAGATCGACAAGCTCAAGAAGTAGACCGGTCCCTCTCGAGCGCCTCTCGATACGCCGGGTGGGCGATGCGGCAGAGTGCGCGTGCCCGCTCGGTGGCGCTTTTTCCCCGTAGCTCGGCCACGCCGTACTCCGTCACCACCGCATCCGTCAGGTAGCGCGGCGTCGTCACGCGCGCGCCCGCGGGGAGCCGCGCCACGATGCGCGACACCGTCCCGCCCTTCCCGGTGGACGGCAGCGCGATGATTGACCGGCCGGCCTCGGCGCGGCTCGCACCCAGCACGTAGTCGAACTGGCCGCCGATGCCGGTGATCTGACGCCCGTCGACGCTCTCGGCGTTCACCTGGCCCAGGAGATCCACCTCGAGCGCGGAGTTCACCGACACGAACTCGCCGAGTCCCGCCACCACGTGCGGATCGTGCAGGATGTCCGACGGCTCCATGTTGATGATGCGGTTTTCGTGGCTCCACTCGTAGAGCCGCGCCGTGCCCATGATCTCGCCGACGTCCATCCGGCCGGGGTGCAGGCGCTTGCGCGCGTTCGTGATGGCGCCGCGCTCGACCAGGGGCAGCATGGATTCGACGAGCAGCGAGTGCACGCCGAGGTCGCGCCGGTCGCCGAGCGCCTCCATGATGGCCTGTGGGATCGAGCCGACCCCGACCTGCAGCGTGGCGCCATCCGGAATTCGCGAGGCGACGTGCTGTGCGATGGCGCGCTCGACCGATCCCACGACGGTCGGCGGGTATTCGAGCAGCGGCTCGTCCACCTCCACCCAGCAGTCGATCTGGGATCGGTGCAGGAACGCCTGGCCCAGCGTGCGCGGCATGCGGGCGTTCACCTGCGCGATCACGAGCGGCGCTCGCCGCGCCGCGGGCAGCGCGTAGACGGAGACGCCGGCCGACAGATACCCGCCGCGGTCGGGCGCCGCGGTGTGGAGGATCACCGCGTCCGGCGCCCACGCGCCTCCCTCCGCGAACAGCTTGACGCTGCCGAAGTAGCTGACGGGAACGAAATCGACATCCCCTCGCGCGTGCGCGTCGCCGAGGCGCGGCGACATGTGCCACGTCGCGAAGCGCAGCTTGCCCGCATATGCAGGCGCGGCGAAGGGATAGTCGTCGAGCCGCAGGCCCCCCATGAGGGTGAGCGGCGCCAGCCGGTCCGCCTGCCGCATGATCTCCGCGATCAGGCCCGTCGGATTCCCCGACCCCGGCTGCATGAGGACGCGCATGCCGGAGCGAAGACGAGCGACGACGTCGGAGAGCGAGGTCTTCGCGAAGGGACGGGTCATCGAGCGCGGCCAGTATAATCGGCGGCGCCCGAACGTTCAAACGCGCCCGCCGTTGACCGCAGCGGTCAGCGCTCTGGCAATGCCGCTCCCGGCGTCCGCCGCCGACGGCACCCTGTATGAAGTCTCCGAAGCCATCAAGCCGCGCCTGCACGGCGAGGCATTCACATCGTCGGACCGGCAGGGCGCCCGGGACCGCAAGACGGATCGCTGGTCGGCATGCGGGCCGAGTACAATCGACGACGCACGGCAGGATGAGATGAGGCGGGACACGCGTCTCGTGGCACCCGGAGGAGGGGCACAGCGGCGATGGGCTCGCTCGCCGGCAAGTACGCGCTGGTCACCGGAGCCGGTCGCGGGATCGGCCGGGCCGTGGCGCTCGCGCTCAGCGGCGCCGGGGCGCGGCTGGCCCTGGTCGGCCGCAACCGGCACAGTCTCGAGGGGACCGCGCGAGAAGCCGGATCTCAGGTCGAACCGTGCGTCATCGAGACCATCGACGTGGTCGACCCGGTGTCGATCTCGGCGGGCCTCGAGCGCCTGCTCGCGGCCCTCCCTCGCATCGACGTCCTCGTCAACAATGCCGGCATCGCCGAGTCCGCGCCGCTCGGGCGCACGGACCCGGCGCTGTGGAACCGTCACCTGGCCGTCAATGCCACGGGCCCGTTTCTCCTGATGCGCGCGCTCGTGCCCGGCATGCTGGACCGCGGATGGGGCCGCGTGGTCAACATCGCTTCCATGGCGGCCCTCGGCGGCGCGCCATACATCGCCGCGTACGCCGCCTCGAAGCACGCGCTGCTCGGCCTCACGCGCGCCGTGGCCGCGGAGACGGCCGGCACCGGCGTGACCGTGAATGCAGTCTGTCCCGGCTACGCGGCCACGGACATCGTGTGGAACGGGGCGCGCCGCATCAGCGAGAAGACGGGCCGGCCGTTCGACGAGGCGGTGGCGGCGATGGCCCGATTCAACGCCTCTGGTGCCTTGATCCAGCCGGATCAGGTGGCCGCCCTCGTGCTCGAGCTCTGCGCGGACGCGGCCGCGCATCGCACCGGCGAGGCGATCGTCCTCTCGTGAAGGTCAACATCCTGGGCGGCGGGCCCGCGGGACTCTACTTCGCGATCCTCCTCGCGAAGCGCGGCGGCCATCACCGGATCACCGTCGTCGAGCGCGATGGGCCGGACGACACGTTCGGGTGGGGTATCGTGTTCTCGGATCGGACGCTCGCCTTCCTCAAGGACACGGACGAGGAGACGCACGGGGCGATCACTTCCGCCTGCCAGACGTGGGACAACGTCGACGTCGTCCACCGGGGGCGGAAGCTCTCCGTTCACGGCAATGGCTTCTCGGGAATCGCGCGGCTCGCCTTTCTCAACATCCTCCAGCGCCGCTGCCTCGATCTGGGCGTGGACATCCGCTTCCGCACCGCGGTGGCGGACCCCTCGGACTGGCTCGACGCCGACCTCCTGCTGGGCGCGGACGGCGCCAACAGCGCCGTGCGCCGGACGTGGGCGGATTCCTTCCAGCCGTCGGTCGACATCCGCGTGAACCGCTACGTCTGGCTCGGTACGAGCCAGCTCTTCCACGGGCTCGTGATGATCTTTCGCATGAGCCAGGCAGGGCTGTTCATCGCCCACGCCTACAAGTTCAGCCCGGCGATGAGCACGTTCATCGTCGAGTGCGGGCCGGACACCTGGACCCGCGCGGGCTTCGAGCACATGTCCCAGACGGAGACCTGCGCGTATCTCGAGCGCGTGTTCGCGCCCGACCTCGAGGGCGCCCCGCTCCTCGCGAACAATTTCGTGCGCTGGCTCAACTTCCCGCTGGTGAAGACGCGACACTGGACGCACCGGCACGCGACGCCGGGCGCGGCGGGCGCCTCCGTCCCCGTGGTCCTGGCCGGCGACGCCGCCCACACCGCACACTTCTCGATCGGCTCGGGGACCAAGCTGGCCCTCGAGGACGCGATCGCGCTCGCCGCCGCGCTCCGCGATTGCGGGGACGTCCCCGCGGCGCTGGCGGCCTACGAGGGCTCGCGCAAGCCGCGCGTCGACGCCTTCCAGGCCGCCGCGCTCCGGAGCCTGCTCTGGCTCGAGAATGTCGAGGCGCATCTGGACCTCGATCCGGTCCCCTTCACCTACAAGCACATGATGCGCAGCCAGCGCGTCGGCTATGCGCGGCTCCGGCTCATGGACCCCGCATTCGCCGCGCTCTACGACGACTGGCGGCGTTCGGAGCGCGAAGCGGGCCCGGTGCCGCGGGAGTTCCTCGACCTGTTCGAGAAGGCGACGTTCGCGCACCTCGCGACGTCGATGCCCGACGGCAGCCCGCAGGTGACCCCGGTCTGGGTGGACTACGACGGCCGCCACATCCTGATCAACTCGGCCGCGGGCCGGCAGAAGGATCGCAACATGGAGCAGCGGCGCCGCGTCGCGATCGAGATCCCGGACCCGGACAACCCGAACCGCTATCTCGCCGTGCGCGGCACCGTGGTCGACATCACCGAGGACGGCGCCGACGAGCACCTCGATCGGCTGGCGCGGCGGTATCTCGGCCGGGACCGCTATCCGGACAGCTATCGCTTCCCCGGCGAGCGCCGGCGCATCTATCGCATCGCGCCGGAGCGCGTGACCGCCTGGGACCCTTTCGGCTGAGCCAGAACAAGGAGACACGCCATGCCAAAGCTGACGACCTCGGTCAACCCGCCCACGCTGCCCAAACCGCTCGGGTTCTCGCACGCCATCGAGGCGCAGGGCGGCAAGACGCTTTACATCGCCGGGCAGGTCGCGATGGACGCGCACGGCGCCGTCGTCGGGAAGGGCGACCTGGTGGCGCAGTTCCGCCAGGTGTGCGAGAACCTCAAGGCCGTGCTGACCGCCCGCGCCGGCCAGATGAACGACATCGTGAAGCTCAACATCTACGTACTCTCGAAGGCCGAGTACAAGGCGCGGGCGAAGGAGATCGGCGCCGTGTACCGCGAGTACTTCGGCAGACACTTCCCGGCCATGACGCTGGCGGAGGTCAAGGGCCTCTACGACGACGACTGCGCTATCGAGATCGAGGGCGTCGCCGTGCTCGACTGATGCAGACCGGAGGGGGCCGTCCCGACCCCCTCCGATTCGCGCGGCCCGAGCCGCAGCTCAGCCGAGCGTCGAATCGACGATGGCCAGGCGGCTCTGTCCCGCGACGTAGTTCACATCGCGCACGCCCAGCGCGCGCCGCACCTGATCGGCCGGCAGCTTGAGCGGGCCCGGCGAGTCCGCCGCGCCGGGAGCCGGCTGCGGGAACGCGGTCGACATCGCGGTGTGGAAGGTGACGTTGCCCTCCACCTTCTGCATGACCTGGTGGATGTGCCCGTTCAGAACCGTCACCGAGCCGAAGCGCTTGAGATAGGCGAGCGCCTGGCCGCCGTCCTCGGTGACCCAGCCCCACTTCGGATAGACGGCCCAGAGCGGCACGTGGGCGAACACCACGATCGGCGTGCTGCTCTTGAGGCCGGCGACGTCGTCCTCCAGCCACTCGAGCTGGTCGTGCCCGAGGCTGCCGAGGCCGCCCGCCTTGAAGTTCAGCACGTTGACGAGACCGATGAAGTGCACGCCCTGATAGTCGAAGCTCTGCCACCCGCGGCCGCCGCCGGCGAAGCGCGCGAGGAATTCCTTCCCGCCGTCGGCGAACACGTCGTTCTCGCCGGGGACGTAGAAGATCCGGTCGACCCGCGCGTCCACGAGCGCCTCGGTCAAGGTGTCGAAGGCGCCGGGCTTCTGCGTGTGCGTGAGATCGCCGGTGTGGATCACGAACGCGGGCTGCAAGGCCTTGATCTTCGCCACGGCCTGCCCGAGCGTGCCCAGCACCTCCTTGTTCGCCTCGCCGTTGAACCCCACGTGCGTGTCGCTGATCTGCGCGAAGCGGAAGCTCGCGTTGCCGGGCCGCTCCTCCGCGAGCGCGCGCTCGATGGGGCGAGCGGCGAGCACGCCGCCGGCCGCCGTCCACAAAAGCCCCGTGCCCGCCCACGCCATGCACGAGAGGAAGCCGCGGCGATCGAATCCGCCGCGCTCGCCCTCGCCTGCGCTGCGCTCTCTACCGCCCATCGTCTCTGTGTCCATGTCCTCCGTCCTTTCTCGCCTCTCTCGCATCGGGGTCATTTCACGACGACCTGCGCCGTCATCAGCGGATGCAGCGTGCAGAAGTACACGTACGTGCCCGGCTTGGTGAAGGTCTGGCGATACACCTCGCCGCTGTCGAGGCCCGGCGAGGTGAACAGCTGCATGGTCGACGTGACCGTGTGCGGCTCGTCGTCCCGGTTCACCCACGTGACGGTCGTCCCGACGGGAACGTTCACGATCGCGGGGCTGAACTTGTGGTGGCTGATCACGACCTGGGGCCGGGCGTCGGACCTCGTCCGCGTCGTCTCGGCGCGCTCGTCCGACGGTGCCGCGAAGAGGGTGGCCGCCATCAGCATCACGGCGAGCCCAGCGCCCGTGAACAGGCACCGCCGCGTCCATGTCTTCGTCGTCTCGATTCGCTGGTTCGCCATCGCGTCTCTCCTGATCGATCGGTTTGGACTGCTCGCCCTTGCCAACGGCGCGGTGCGCCGTTCGTTCCACGGAACGAATCGCGGCGTCACGCGTTCGGAAGGGAGAGAACCAGCGTTGCGACAGGAAAGGAGATCCAGTGGTCGGTTCCGGCGGTGGATGGTCGGAGCGGCCAGGGCGTACTATGGTGGCGGCATGGACCATCGCGGGGATGAGTCCGGCACGCCGCTGGGACGCGAGGCCCTGGCCTACGCCGACACCCTGTACAACCTCGCCCGCTACCTCACGGGCGACCCGACGGACGCCGAAGATCTGTTGCAGGAGACCTATGCGCGCGCTCTCAAGTCCGCCGACCAGTTCACGCCGGGGACCAACCTCAAGGCCTGGCTCTTCCGCATCCTGCGCAACACCTTCGTCAGCGTGTATCGCCGCCGTCGCCACGATCCGACGATCGGGGGGCTCGACACCGTCGACTCCTCGCGGCAGGGCACGGCATCGGAGGAATGGCTCCGGGACGACATCGAACTCGACCGCCTGCGCAAGCTGGTCGGCGAGGAGATCGAGCGGGCGCTCATGACGCTGTCCGAGGACGCGCGCACGGTGATCCTGCTCGACCTGGAGGGCCTGAGCGAGGTGGAGGTCGCCCAGGTCATGGGCTCACCGGTGGGAACCGTCAAGTCGCGGCTGGCCCGCGCCCGCGCGGCGCTGCGCCAGCGGCTCCAGGACTACGCGCGATGACCGGCCCCATCGGCTGCGACGACGTCCGGGCCCGTCTGCTCGATCATCAGCGCGGCCTCCTGGCAGGAGAGCCCGCGGCCGACGTGCGCGCGCACCTCGCGACGTGCGGCGCGTGCGCCCACGAGGACGCCGCCGAGCAGGCGCTGAGCGAGGTGCTCGAGCGGCGGCTGCCGCAGCACGCGGCGCCCCTCGCGCTCAAGCGCCGCCTGGCCTCTCAGTGGCCGACGAGGACACCCGAGCCGCCCGCGGTGCGGTCGTGGTGGGGCCGGCACGGCATGCGGCTGCTCGTTCCCGCGGGCGCCATGGCGCTGATCGTGCTCGCTGTCGTCCCGCTCTATTTCTTCGACTCGCTGACGAGCCCGCGCCAGATGGTCGCCGAGGCCGTGAACGATCACCTGCGCATCCTGGCGAGCCAGAACCCCATCGAGATCCCGAGCGGCGGGATCCACCAGGTGAAGCCGTGGTTCGAGGGCCGCCTCGACTTCGCGCCGGTCCTGCGCTTTCCCGGCGACGAGGAGTTTCCGCTGCAGGGCGGCGCCGTCGGGTACTTCCTCGACCGGAAGGCGGCGGTCATCGTGTTCAAGCGGCGCCTGCACGTGATCACGCTCTACGTGTTCCGCGCGGACGGGTTGCCGTGGGCGACGCACGGGCTCGAGCGGATGGGGAAGGCGCGGGCCTATGCGACGTCGGCGCGCGGATTCAACGCGATCCTGTGGCGCGAGGGGGAGCTGGGCTACGCCCTCGTCTCGGACGTCGACCGCGCGGATCTGACCACGCTCGGAGCCAAGCTCGCCGGCTGACCCCCTCCGGGCCCGCCTCCTTGACAGCGGGAGGCGCGCTTTTCTACACTGGGCCGCGTGGCGAGCAAGTATGCGTCAGTCCTGGCCTTTCTAGCGACGGCTCTCCTCGCGTCCCCCTCCTTCGCCGAGCACGAGATCTACTATCGGTACACGGTGCTGGGATACGTGAAGGACCTGTCCGGCGTGGCGCGCCCCGGCGTCGAGGTGGAGCTCATCAGGGAGAAGACCGGGTTTTCCTACCTCGGGGAGACGGACCCGACGGGACTCTACGTGATCGTGGCCCGCCTCGGCGACGAGAGCGCCGGCGAGCCGCTGCTCTTGCGGGCGGCCGCTCAGCCGGTGACCATCATCGCTCGCTTCGACCCGCGCGATCACACCCACGAGCGCGGCACCCGCGTCGACTTCCTCGGCCAGAAATTCGTGGAGACGCCCTCGGCGTTCGCCATGACACTGAAGCTGTTCCTCGAGCAGTGACGTGGAGCGCGCCGGCGAGCCGGTAGGCTATCTCTACGCCGGCGTGCGGGCCGTCGTGCGCTTCTGGCTCTGGTTCTTCTTGAAGCGCGTCGAGACCCGCGGCGTCGCCAGGGTCCCGCCCCGGGGCCCCGTGCTCCTGTGCATCAACCACCCGAACAACCTGATCGACTCCCTCCTGGTCGGCGCCGTCCTCTCGCGAAAGGTGCACTACCTGGCGACGGCGGCGCTGTTCAGGAACCCGCTCCTGGCGCGCTTTCTCGGCGCCTGCGGCGCGATTCCCGTGTATCGCCAGCAGGACGATCCGGCGCGCATGGACAAGAACGCGGCGATGTTCGAGGCGTGTTTCCGCACGCTCGAGGGCGGCGGGCTGATCGGCATCTACCCGGAGGGTACGACGCACGCGGAGGCGCGCGTGCAGCGCATCAAGACGGGCGCGGCTCGCATCGCGCTCGCCTACGAGGCGCGCGAGCGCGCCGAGCGGCTCTCGCTGATCCCGGTCGGCCTCACCTTCGAGGCGCGCAAGTCGTTCCGGGCTCGCGTGCGCGTGTCGTTCGGCGAGGCCATCGCCGTGGCGCCGTATCTCGCGGCCTACCGCGACGATCCGGTCAAGGCGGTCGACGCGCTGACCACGGCCATCCAGTGGGCGATGGAGGCGGAGATCGTCCACGTGACTCGAATGGAGCGCGCGGACCTCGTCCACTTCGTCGAGGAGATCTACCGCGCGGATCTGGCGCGGGAGCTCGAGGAAGAGCGCGGGCTCTCGCCGCGGCAGATCGATCCGTTCCGGCTCTCGCAATCGATTGCCGACGCGGTGGCCTACTTCGAGGCCGCCGAGCCGCGGCGCGTGGCGCGGATCGCGCGGCGGGTCGAGCGGTACCGCGCGATGCTCGCGGCCCACCGCGTGCGGGACCAGGCCGTGCGCGCGCGGCTCGATGGGCGGCGGCGAGGCGCACGGCTGGCCATGTCGTGGCAGGCCTCCGCCGGCCTCCCGCTCTTCGTGTACGGCGCAGCCGTCAATTTCCTTCCCTACGCCATCCCCCGCTGGCTCGCGCATCGCCTGGCCGACAAGGAGACGAGCTACGCGACGACGCGGCTCCTCGCCAGCATCGCCGCGTTTCCGATCTTCTGGGGGCTCGAGACCTGGATCGTCTCGCGCGTCGCCGGGGCTGAATGGGCGCTCGCCTTCTT
>Ga0126379_10001231_pt1 | contig 15344 bp, 7 predicted proteins | sample PanSoiMetPlot_24_FD_92640 | JGI IMG/M metagenome (GOLD analysis project Ga0126379, IMG submission 92640) | Tropical forest soil microbial communities from Panama - MetaG Plot_24 | ecosystem: Environmental > Terrestrial > Soil > Tropical forest > Bulk soil | place: Panama | collected 2016-02-17 | reverse complement strand
GTTCTGCTGAAGCCGCAGGCTGATCGCGTCCGACCTGGTGTTGGCCGTCGTCGAGACGTGGTAGTTGTTGCTGTTGTTTTGGGTGCCGGGAACATTCGGCAGCGGGATGAATCCCATCAGGTACAACGCCGCCGGATCCATCTGCGAGACCGGAATCTGATTGTTGGCGAACGGCTGGCCAGTGCGCGGGTTCATCAATTGGACCCCGCTGCCGGAGAAATCGCCGCTCCGCATCGCCTGCGTCGGCACGGTCGCGTACTGATCGAAGACGTTGTTGGCGCGCGTGCCTGTGTAATTGACCTGAAAGTTCGTCCGACGGTTCGTGTCTTTGTAAATACCGGGAATCTTCAGCGGTCCACCGAACGTTGTGCCGAACGTGTTCTGACCGAATTGCGGCTGCGATGCAGGGACGTTTGGGTTTACCTGAAACGGAGGCGTGTCGAGCACGGATCCGCCGAACGTATACGTCGCGGTGCCCTGATATGGACTCTGGCCACGCGCGCCTCGTCCACCGAGCTGGAAACCACCGCGGCCACCGCCTCCCGGTCCACCTCCGCGGCCGCCACCGAAGCCTTGCCCACCCGGCGCGTCCGGCCCGCCGAATTGTCCGTCGCCGCCAGCGAACGCCTGCGCGGCGCCTGGCGCGAATTGTCCGGTCGACGGATCGAACTGGCCCAGCGCGATCGCCTGATTCCGATCGTTCAGGAAACCTCGATCGACGTTCGTCGCGTCGCCGCTGCCGGAGATCGTGACGGCATCGGCCTGCGCGTTCTGCAGCGAGAATCCCGCGGGCAGCAGCCGCGAGGCGTCGGCCGCATCGTCGGTCGGCGCGAGTTCCAGTGTCGCCTCGCCGTTGGCGTCGGCCTGGACGCCAAGCGTCTGGAATCGCTGACCGTTTTGACCTGGTGCAGTGCCACGACCGCCGGCGTTGGCGCCGCCACGGCGTCCCCCGGCGCCGCGTTGAGGCTGTCCCGCATCGGGTGCCGTGCTCGCGGGCGCACCTGACGGTGAAGAAGAAGATGGTTGAGGGTTCGGTTGAGATCCTGACTGATCGGTTGCCGGGACAGCGGCGTTGGTGGCCGCCGCTGGCGGCGCGATCGGTTCGCGGCGCGATCTCAATGCCAGCTGGAAATCGGCCCGAGTGTCGCAGGGCGGCGCGCCAAGCGTCAGATCGCGCTCTACTGGCGCAAACGCCGTGAGCTCGGCGGTGAGGTGGTATGTCGCGCCAGGCGAGAAAATGATTGTGTAGCGGCCCTCGATGTCCGTCGACGTCGCCGCCTTGAGGACACCGCCCACGTGAACGACCACCGAAGCGCCCGGCAGCCCGTCGCTCCCGCTGGTGATGCGGCCTTCGACGCGGCACGTGGTGTCGACGGCCGGTTGTGGCGAGGGCGCCGGTGTCTGACCGCCACCGGCTGATGCGCCGACCACGCCTGCGGCCGCAAACGCCAGGGCGTACCAAAGATGTGTATTTTTCAATGGGTTAGCGGGCATCTAGTCGGGCTGAATTCTCTCATCTTTGAATACGCCGGCTCGCGAGACCGCATTTCACCCGCCAATTCTTATACTGTCCAGTCGAATCACGGCTCCCACGTAATGCCGGTCGTCTCGGCCGCTCGGCAGTCGGCTTTTGTCGGGCCTGCGGTCAGCCGGTTGACGTCTCCTCCCAGTCGACGACTGCCACGACTGTCGGGTGGGCGCGCTAACAGCGGGCTGTCGGCCGTTGGTCTCGTCGGACTCGATTCCTGTGGAAGGGTTTCCTGCTCTGGCGGAGTCTTAGAAACGTTCTGCAGCAGTTTCAGCCGACGGGTAGAACGAAAGAACGCGATCGAGCTTAGCGATGTGCAGGATCTCTAGGATACGCGGCTGGAGCGCCGCCAGGCGCAGCTCGCCACCGGCCTTTGTCATCCGGCCGCAGCAGGTCACGATAATGCCAACCCCCGTACTGTCGATATGGGTGAGACCCGACAAATCGAAGACGACCTTCTTTTGGCCGTCGCGAATGAGTTCGTCGACCAACCACTCGACGCGCTGGCACTCGCGTCCAAGGATGATCTTGCCTGAGACGGCGACGACTTCGACGTCGGGCTCTATTCGCGTCCGTTGAATGTCTGGCATGGCTTTGTTCGCCGCATCCTAGCATTCATCCGGCTCTGTGGGAGATATCTTCGCTAGAATGAGCGCTCTCGTGTTCTAACTCATGACTCACACTATCCGCTGCCCCTCGTGTGCGTCGGAATTGCCCTCCGGCAGCCGGTTCTGCCTGTCGTGTGGACACTTTGTCGGCGCGGCGTCGGAGACGACAACGGCGATGGCAATGGGTGCCGGCGCCGTGGCCGCCGGCGTCGCCCGTTTGATCTCCTCCGATTCCATTCCCGTGGGCGGGCTGACACCGGGCACGGTGCTGACGGCGCGGTACCGCATTATTGGTCTGCTCGGGCGGGGCGGGATGGGCGAGGTCTATCGCGCCGATGATCTGAAACTCGGCCAACCCGTCGCGCTGAAGTTCCTGCCGGCGGCGCTCTCATCGGATCCCGTGCGGCGCGAGCGTTTCTTCGCGGAGGTGCGCATCACCCGTCAGCTCGCGCACCCCAATATCTGCCGCGTCTACGACATTGCCGAGGTGAACGGACAGCACTTCCTGTCGATGGAGTTCATCGACGGGGAAGATCTCGCGTCGCTGCTGAAACGCATCGGCTATCTGCCGAACGAGAAGGCGCTCGACATCGCGCGGCAGCTGCTCGCGGGGCTCGCCGTCGCGCACGAGCGGGGCGTGCTGCATCGGGATCTGAAGCCGTCGAACATCATGATCGACGGCCATGGCCGCGTACGCATTACCGACTTCGGACTGGCGATCGCGACGACGGAGGAAGACCAGCCGTCTGGTGATACCTCAGGGACGCCGGCGTACATGGCGCCGGAACAACTGGCGGGCAAGGGCGCGACGGTGCGAAGCGACATCTACGCGCTTGGGCTGGTGCTGTACGAGATTTTGTCGGGGAAGCGTGCGTTCACGTCGCTGACGATCGCGGCGCTGCGGGAGGAGAAGGAGCAGTCGACGCCGACGGCGCCGTCGGAATTCCGGACGGGGATCGATCCAATCGTCGAACGGCTGGTGATGCGGTGTCTGGAGCGCGATCCGCGTGCACGGCCGGCGTCGGTCGCACAACTCGCGGCGGCGCTGCCGGGCGGCGATCCGCTGGCGGCGGCGATTGCGGCCGGGGAGACGCCGTCGCCAGAACTCATCGCCGCGTCCGGGCTCAGGGAAGGGCTCCGTCCCGCGATTGCCATCGTTCTACTCGTTTTTGTGGTCGCCGGTTCGCTGGCCGCTGTCGCCATGAATCGACAAACGATGCTGATCCAGCGCGTGTCCTCCGGGAAGCCGCCTGACTTCCTGGTTGAACGTGCGCGCGAGATCGTGAGGAAAGCCGGGTACGTCGACGAGCCAACCGACACCGCGTTCGGCTTCGACTACGACACCGATCTGATTCGTTACATCGAAAACAGCGAAAGGAGCAGGTTCCGCTGGAACGACTTGAAGCGCTTCAACCCGGTGACATTCTGGTATCGCCAGAGCCCGCAACCGCTCGAGCGCTCTGCGTTCCTGAACTGGACGACGGTGACGACGGCCGATCCGCCGCTTCAATTCGCCGGAGAGGCGCTCGTCGGGCTGGATACCGACGGCCGGCTGAAACAGTTCGACGCCGTTCCGCCTCGGGCGCGAACCGCAGCCGGGACGCCGCGTTCTTTTGACTGGAATGTCTTCCTCACCGAAGCTGGCTTCGATTCGTCCACGTTGACGTCTTCTGAACCGCGATCGAATCCAGCGACTTTCGCGGACGCCCAACAATCCTGGACGGGTACAGCCGCACAGTCCGGAACTGCACTGCAGGTGGAGGCTGCGACCTACCGCGGACGCCCGGTGACCTTCCATATCGCCGGTCCTTGGACGCCCGACGAACGCGCCGACGCGGCATCGGCACGCGCGGCGATCGGCGTGAGCCCCTGGATTTTGATCGTCCTCGCTCTGGCTACCTTTAGCGGGAGCGTGTTTTACGCGCGGCGCAACATGCGGCTAGGTAGAGGCGATCGGCGGGGTGCGCTGCGGCTGATGCTCGCAGTGCTAAGCGTGGGTATGCTGGCCTGGATTCTGAGCGCGCACCACGTAGCGACGCCCTGGGAATTAGCTCTCTTCATCACGGCCTTGAGCACGGCGCTGTTTTTCACAGGACTAGTTGGCGTGCTCTACATCGCGCTCGAGCCGTTCGTACGTCGCCGGTGGCCGCAAGTCCTGGTTTCGTGGACTCGCGTCGTGTTGGGCTCGTGGCGCGATCCGCTCGTCGGCCGCGACCTGCTCATCGGATGTGCAGCGGGCGTCGCTGTAACCTGCTTGATGCGCCTCGAGACCACCGTCCCGTCCTGGCTCGGGTATCCCGAGGGCACTCTTATCGCGTCGCCGATGGACAACCTGCTCGGCCCGTTGTCCTTCATCAACACCCTGCTGCAGACTCTCGCAGCGGGTGCGATCTTCCGGGGACTGACCGGGCTCTTTTTCCTCTTCTTCGTGCGAATGATCTTTCGTACAGACTGGATCGCCCTGGCGATGTGGGTAGCATTTCAAACGTTCGGCCAGGCTGCCAGCGGGGCCTCCGGCACCTCGCTCGTGTTCGTCGGGCCGATCGCCATCGTTGGGCCGATCATCGTGATCGAGAATCTGCTGCTGGTCCTGGCATTGAAGCGCTTCGGCCTCTTTGCCTTCATGGCGGCGGTGTTCATCGTGGGAGTCTTTGCAGATTTTCCCATGACGTTTCAGAGTTCCGTCTGGTACGCCGGCTATGGCTATGCCGCGCTCGGCGTCGTCGGCGCGATCGCGCTGTACGGATTCAAGACCTCGGTTGGCGACAAGCCCCTCATCGTCGGAGCAAGCGTCGAGGACTGAGAGTCCGGACGTCCGGCTGAAGCCGGACGCTACAGAAATCGGTATCGTCTGGCTTCAGCCAGACGTGGTCAGTCACTCCCAACCCATTGCCGCGTCGACACTGAATTTCCCCGGTCCTCGCGACGCCAGATAGAGCCAGAGGAAACAGTACAGCACGGTGATCTCGCCGCCGTTCAGATGCGGAAAGAAGCTGTGTGGTCCCGGGGCTCCGGCAGCCGCCTGCACCGGTCCGAGCACCGTGCCCGCGTGGCTCATGAAATACGCGACGGCCATCTCGCCGCTCAGGACGATCGCGGCGTATCGGGACGCGAGGCCGAGGATGACGAGCGGCGCGCCGATGCTTTCAATCCAGGCGGCCCAGGTCAACTGCGGCAGGCTCGGGGGAGGCGTAAAGCCGCCGAGCATCTGGACGTTGAACTTCTGCAGGCCGTGCGAGAGAAACATCAGCCCAGCGACGACGCGCAGCAGAAGGAAGAAGAAATCAGTGTGCGGTCCAAGTAGTCGTTTCATCGCACGGGAGGATAACTCAAGTTGTCAGCGCTCCACTGGCCACGCGCTCGCCCTCCAAGTTTTCGAACTTTATGATCATTTTTCGCCGCGACCCTCTTGCCAAGTCATCTGCGGCGTTGACGCGCAATAACCTCATCTCTAGAATGTCGACCACTAACGCTAAATGATTATGCCGCAAGGGCATAGCAGTCAGACCCAAACGGTATGGCTCAGAAGGGAGCGGCTATGGTTTGGTTGAGGCGGGCGTGGTGGATCTTAGCGGGCGTCGTGTTGCTGCCCGCTACGGCGTTTGCGCAAGCGACACTAGCTGGCGTCGCGAAGGACGCGTCCGGCGCCGTGCTCCCGGGCGTCACTGTCGAGGTGTCGAGCCCTGCGCTGATCGAAAAAACGCGCACGGCAATTACCGACGGCACCGGACAGTATCAGGTCGTCGATCTGCGTCCCGGCACCTACACGGTGACATTCACGTTGACAGGCTTCTCGACGGTCAAGCGTGAAGGCGTGGAAATCAGCGGTGTCGGCACCATCACGATCAACGGCGACATGAAGATTGGCAACGTGTCCGAGACGATCAGCGTCCAGGGCGAGACTCCGGTTGTCGACGTGGTGAGTACCAAACGCGAGGCTGTCCTCGACAGCAATGTCCTTCGCGATTTGCCGTCCGCGCGAAGCCCTGCCAACCTGCTCGCGTCGATCCCGGCGCTGACCGGTTCGGCGGTGACGCAGAGTGCGGCGACCCCGACGTTCGTTGCCTTCTTCAGCGCGCACGGCGGTCCCGCGAACGAAGGGAACATCCAGATCGACAACCTCCCGGTCGGCGCCGCGTTCAACGGCGGCGGCACGTCGGGCAATGCCTACGACACCTTCAACGCTCAGGAACTGCAGATCACCGTGTCGGGTTCCCTTGGCGAACAGGAGACGGGCGGTCCGGTCCTCAATATCCTGCCCAAGACGGGCGGCAACAAATTCAAAGGGCAGGCGTTCTATACGCAGGCGGGAAGAGCGTTTCAAGCCAACAACATCGACTCGACGCTGCAGTCCCAGGGCATCACGCAGGCCGGCTTGATCAACCTGTGGGACTACAACGGCGCCATCGGTGGCCCGATCAGGAAGGACAAGGCGTGGTTCTTCGTCAACTATAGGGACGTCGGCAGCCACACGGCGGTCCCTGGCCAGTACGCGAATCTTTACGCCGGCGATCCGAACCACTGGGACTACGCGCCGAACCCGGCCGTCCCCGCGCGATTCCCGACCTCCAGGACGGAATATTCGGGGCGCATCGACGCGCAGGTAACGCCTCGCAACAAGGTGAGCTACCGCTACGACTTCCAGAAGGACTGCGACGGCACGTCGTTGAGTCTGACGCAAGGCTGCCGGACGATGGGCAGTAACTTTGTCGGGAGCAACGCGTTCAGCCTGCCGTTCGTCTCGCCCGAAGCCGACTCGAACTACTGGGACGACCACGAGGTCGTTCAGACCGCAACGTGGGCGTCGCCGGTGACGAACAAGCTCCTGCTCGACGCCGGTTTCTCGTCGTTCAACAGCCACTGGGGCTGGACGCGCAGGCCCGGCGACATCACAAATCTGGTGCAGGTGACACAGGTCGTGCCGTTTCTCGAGACCTACCGGTCGAGAGACAACATCATCGAGAACTATCAGGATCCGCTGCGTTGGCGCGCTGCGGCCACGTACGTCACCGGATCGCACAACATGAAGTTCGGGTACACCGCCGCGTACAACATCGAGGAGACGTCCGACCTGCAGAGCGACCCGGGCTACACGATCACCAACCTGGGCTTCATCGCACCCGGACTCGCCACCGCGACGCTGCGCATTGCTCCGTGGAATCAGAGTCATCGCACCTGGTCGAACGGGCTCTACGCGCAGGACCAGTGGACGTTGAAGCGCGTCACGGTGCAGGGCGCTCTTCGGTACGACCGCGCATCGAGCTTCTTCCCGGCCGCCGGCAACGGCTCGCCGGGAAACAAGTGGACGAACTTCCAGCCGATCACCTTCCCTGAAACGAAGGGTGTGGACGCCTACAACGACATCTCGTACCGCGGCGGTGTCACGTGGGACGTCTTCGGGAACGGCAGGACCTCGCTGAAGGTGTTCGGCGGGAAGTACCTGCAGAATGCCGACAACCAGGCCAACTACATCGCCAACGCGCCCTCGCTCGACGGCGCGAACGGCCGTCCTGGACCGAACTTCCAGACCCGGGCGACCCGCACATTCATCGACTTCAACGGTAACCACGTGCCGGACTGCCCGGGCTTCGCGACGATCAACGCGCCGAACGGAGAGTGCATCGCGGCGGATCTCGGCAACTTCGGCCAGTTGGGCGGCCTGACGACAACCGATCCGAACGTGCTCAAGGGCTGGGGCGTCCGTCCGTACGATACCCAGATCAACATCTCGATCCAGCAGCAGATCTTCCGGCGCACGTCCGTGGAGTTCGGCTACTACCGCAGGTCGTTCCACAACTTCTTCGTGACCGACAACCTGAATATGGCGGCAAGCGACTTCCAAACGTACACGTTCACGGCGCCGGTCGACCCGAGGCTCGGCAGCGTGAGCGGCCAGCCGGTCAGCTACATGATTCCCAACGCCAACGTGAACATCAACAACATCAAGAACCTGTACACGTCGGTCGGTGCGATCACGGGCAACGAGAACGACTGGTCGAACCATTGGAACGGCTTCGACTTCACGGTAACAGCTCGCGGCGAGCACGGGCTGCAAGTCAACTTCGGCACGAGCACGGGCCGGGCGATCGAGGACTACTGCGCCGTGGCCGCGAAGGTGCCGGAGATGTTCAACAGCTTCCTGACTACTGGGGACGCTGGATTCACCGGGTTCTCAAACGGCATCTTCAACCTCGCCAGCTCCTGCCGGAAGGAAGAGGACTGGCAGACGAGCGCGCGCGGCTTCGCCTCGTACATCGTCCCGAAGGTCGATGTGCTGATTTCAGCCATCGTCCGGTCGTCCCTGAACTCGGCGTTTGGATTCGGCGCGACGCCTGAGGGCAATAGCACCGGCCTGTCGGCCAACATGGCCCAGGTGCCGTTCCCCACGGTTGCCACGGCCCCATCCGGATACGGCTTCAACTTGTTGCCGCCCGGGAAGTTCTACGGCAATCGCGTCAACATCACCGATTTCCGCTTTGGCAAGGTCCTGAATTTTGGACGCACGCGGACCAACTTGGCGATCGACTTGCTGAACGTGTTCAATACCAACACGACGACGGGATTCCAGCAGAACTACCCGAACAATTACCTGACGCCAACCGCCATCGTCAGCGCACGTGTGGCGAAGCTCAACATCACGGTCGACTTCTAAACACGAAGCACGCGAAGGGCTTCTCAGTACACGAAGGACACGAAGACGGGGCCGGGAGCGGTAAGATCGCTCCCGGCCCTTTTCTCTTGATGCCTCATCCGATGAAGCACGCTGTGGCGGCGGCGGCAGCAGTCCTGTCGCTCGCGTCTACTTGTCCCGCGCTCGGACAGACAGCCGACCCCCAAGCCGCCTTCTTTCAGAGCCTCGCGCGGTTTAGCGTCGCTCTCGACGGCCCGTTCGGTGACGAAGGCCGTGCCGTCCGCGTGGCGCTCGACGGCATGACGCGCGGACTCGACGAGTGGGACGCGACCGTGCGGGCGTCGGAGGTGTTGTTCGCCACGGCGCTGCCGGGATCCGATGCGGTGACGGCGGCCCGCATGCACGTCGCCGTGGGCGCGGCCTTTCTCGATCGAAGCCGCCTGCAGGACGCTCTGCGCGAGTTCGCGGCAGGCGCGCGCCTCGATCCGTCTCGCGCGGACGCGCTCCTGTTTCAGGGCATCGCGTACGACCAGGCGATCGGCGACTTCGACAAGGCGGCGGCGTCGTTTCGACAGGCGGCGGCGCTCGAGCCAGGGAACCTGGTGCTCCAGTACCTGCTCGGCCGAGCGCTCGACAAGAGCGGCAAGCACGCGGAAGCCTTGCAGGCCTTTCAGACGGCGCTGCGTTTGTGGCGCGAGGACCTCGGCGCCCATGCCCCAACCGCGCATGACACGCCGTTCATCAGGCTCGGCCTTCTGCAGGAGCGCCCCGCCGTCGAGCCGTTCTTCCCGCTGGCGCGGTACGCGGAAGGGTTCGCGCTGCTCGAGCGCGGAGAGTTTGCGAAGGCGCTCGACTCTTTCAAGAAAGGCCGTGCGGACGATCCGCTCCTGGCGTACGACGTCGATCCCGGCGACGGCCTCGGCCTGGGCGCGTCGGCGTTTCGCAGCGGCAACATCGACTCGGCCAGGCAGGCCCTCAAGGTGGCCATCCAGCGCGAGCCGAATCCCGACGCCCATCGCTTGCTCGGCCGCGTGCTGCTCGCGAGCCGGCAGGACGATGAAGGCTTGAAGGAATTGCGCGTCGCGGTTCGACTCAGCCCCGGCGACGAGCGCGCCCACCTGGCGCTCGCCGACGCGCTCGTACAGCTGCGGCGCTATCCCGACGCCGAAGACGCTTTTCGTGAGGCGATCAGGGCGCTGCCGGCTTCCGGACGGGCGCACTATCGACTCGGACGACTGTATCAGCGGCAGAACAAGTCGCTCGAAGCGCTCGCCGAATTCGAAACGGCAGCCCGGCTGCATCCGCTGCTTGGCGCCAGCCGCCTGTTGCAGGCGATCGGGGCACTGAACGCCGCGCAACAGAACTTCGACGCCGCGCTGCACGCGTACTCGACGCGCGTCGACATCCATCCCAACGATGCCGACGCACATCGGTCGCTGGCGTACACATACATGCGGCTCGAGCGGCGGGACGAAGCATTCGCGGAATTCGCCGTCACGCTGTGGCTCGCGCCCGATTCAGTCGACGTTTACGTCGCGATGTCACAGCTCGAGATGTCGATCGGTGACTTCGGCGCCGCCGCGGCCGATGCTCGCCGGGCCATCGAGCGGAATCCGTCGAGTAAGCAGGCGCGGTACGCGCTGGCGACCGCGTTCACACGGCTCGACAAGCCGGCCGAGGCCAAACCGGAGTTCGAGGCGTTCGAACGGCTGCAGGCAGAGGAGACCGCGGCCGCCGCCCGGCAGATGACGGTTAATGGACTGCGACGCGAAGCCGCCGCGAGGTCAGACAGCGGCGAGTACGCTCGCGCCGTCGCAGCCTTGCGCAGGGTTCTCGAGTTGTCGCCCTCCGCGGCTTCGTCGCAGCTGGAACTTGGGGTCGCGCTGTTGAAAGCGGGACAGACCGAGGAGGCGGTTGATCACCTGGAGGCTGCCGCACGTCTCGAGGATTCGCTCGAGGTCCACGAACAGCTGACGTCAGCCTATGCGGCGCTTGAGCGAGTGGCGGACCGCGACCGCGAGCTTGCGAGGTCGCAGCAGCTGCGCCGCCAAATGCTCCTGGGAGAGGAAAGCCGCTGAGAACCGCAGCCTTCGTTCTGTCACTCGTCGCCCTGTTGCCAGCCGGTGTGCAACCGCTTGCCCCGAATCCCGTGGCCCGGTTCGAGAACGTCGCCGTCGCCGCCGGCGTGAATTTCCGGCACGCCAACGGTGCGAGTGCAGACCACCACCTGCAGGAGATCATGGGCAGCGGGGGTCTGTTCTTCGACTACGACAACGACGGCTGGACCGATCTGTTCCTCGTCGACGGCGGCTCGCTGGCCGACCCGGCTGCCGCCTCTCGCAGTCATCATCGCCTGTACAGAAACCGGGGTAACGGCCGCTTCGACGACGTCACGGCGAAGGCAGGGATTGGACGCTCGCCGTCTTACGGCATGGGCGCGTGCGCGGCGGACGTCGACAACGACGGCGCGATCGATCTCTTCGTCACGGGCGCCGGCGCCAACGCCCTCTATCACAACAACGGGAACGGCACGTTCAGCGACATCACCGCGAAGGCGGGCATCGCGGGTGGACCGTTCGCAACGAGCTGCGCATTTGCCGACGTGGATCGCGACGGCTTCGTCGATCTGTTCGTGACCAACTATGTCGACGCCCGCCCTGAGACGAACGTCTTCTGCGGCGTCGCCGCCTCGAACGCGCGCATGTACTGCCACCCGCTCAATTTCGCGCCGATGGCGTCCGTGCTGTATCACAACAACGGGAACCTGACGTTCACTGACGTCAGCGCGAAGGCCGGCATCGCCAGCCACCGCAGCAACGGCCTTGGCGTCGTCATCGGCGATTACGATGACGATGGATGGCCTGACATCGCCGTGGCCAACGACTCGCTGCCGAACTTCCTCTACCACAACGAGGGCCGCGGCATGTTCAAAGAGGTCGGTCTGGTCTCGGGCATCGCCGTCGCGGCCGACGGCAATCCCCGAGCAGGCATGGGGATCGATCTTGCGGACTACGACGGCGACGGGCGTCTAGATCTGTTCATCACGAATCACGAGCTCGAGACACACACGCTCTTCCGCAACATGGGTCGCGGGCTCTTCGCGGATGTCACGTCACAGAGCGGCATCGGTCTCGAGACGCTGCCCTACGTCGGATTCGGGACGGTGTTTTTCGATTACGACAACGACGGCGATCTTGATCTGGCCATCACGAACGGGCACGTGGTGGACAACTCAGGCCACTACAGGCCGGGCTCAAAGACCGAGCAGCGCAAGCTGCTCTTCAGAAACGACGCCGGGCGTTTTCACGAGATCGGCCGCGAGGCCGGCCCGGGCTTCGCCATCGAGAAAATCGGACGGTCGCTCGTCGCGGCCGACATCGACAACGACGGCAGCCTGGATTTGCTGTTCACTAACAACGGCGACACGCCGGACGTGTTGCGCAACGCATCCGGACGCGAGAACCGCGCGCTCCTCGTGCGGCTCGTGGGCACCCGCAGCAACCGGAGCGCCGTGGGCGCGCGGCTGGTGCTGACCGCCGGGGCGATCGCGCAGGTTCGCGAAGTGAAGGCGGGCTCGAGTTACCTCGGGCAGAGTGACCTCCGCCAGCATTTTGGGCTCGGTCAGGCCGCGAAAATCGATCGTCTTGAGATTCGCTGGCCTTCCGGGCAGACCGAGACGCTGGCGAATCTCGGGCCAAACCAGATGCTGACGATCACCGAAGGAAAGGGAGTAACGGGCCGCGCGCCGCTCGCGCGACAATGAGCGTGACGATGGCCGTTTCATCCCGCCTATTCCGTCCGCCCCGCCTGCTGGGTGTCGTGATGAGCGTGACCGCGATGCTCGCCGCCGGCTGTTCGAAAGGCCGCGACATGCGGCCGATCACGCTACCGGAGCTCTCGCGCATCGACCCCCCGGTTCAGGCGCAGGTTCGGGAGCGCTACAACACGGTCAAACAGGCGATAGAGAACGGGTCAACGTCGGCCGCCGAGCGTGCCGAGGCGTACGGGGGCTACGGCTTGGTTTTGCAAGCATCGGAGTTCTTCGAGGCCGCGGAGCCCTGTTATCTCAATGCCCAGACGCTTGCACCCGACGACGTCCGGTGGCCCTATTATCTCGGCCACCTCTATAAGAGCCGCGGCGCACCGGATAAGGCTGAGGCCGCGTTCGCGCGCGCGCTCGAACTGCAGCCGAACGACATCGCCACGCTTGTCTGGCTGGGCCGCCTCAACCTCGATCAAGGCAAGACCGACGCCGCGGAATCGCTGTTTCAGAAGGCAAACGGCCTCGCGCCGCGAACCGTATCCGTGATCGCCGGGCTGGGCCAGGTGGCGATAGCGAAGCGCGACTACACGGCGGCCGTGAAGTATCTCGAAGACGCCTTGCAATTCGATCCGGAAGCCGACAGCCTGCACGCGCCGCTCGCCGCGGCCTATCGCGGGCTCGGCGCACTCGACAAAGCGCAGCCGCACATCGGACAGTGGGGCAATCGCGATCTGCCGCTGTCGGATCCGAGGCTGGAGGAGATGGACCTCCTGCTGGAAAGCGGGCTCTCGTACGAACTGCGGGGGATTCGCGCCTTCGAAGTCAAGCAATGGGCGACCGCCGCGGAATTTTTTCGTCGCGGGCTCGCCCTCACCAAGCCGAACGCGCCGCTGCACCGCTCGCTGCAGCACAAACTCGGTACGGCGTTGTTCCTGAGCGGCGACCTGAAGGAAGCCGAACGGCAGTTCCAGGGCGTCGTCGACGCCGCCCCGGACGGCATCGATGAGGCGACGGCGAAAGCGCACTACAGCCTCGCCGTCCTGATGGCGTCGGATGGACGCGCCGACCAAGCGCTGCCGCACTTCGAGGGTGCCATTCGGTACCAGCCCAACTACATCGAAGCGCACCTCGCCATGGCCGAGTTCCTCCGGCGGCGTAAGCGTCCGGAGGCCGCGCTCGCGCAATATCGCGCCACGCTCGCGCTCAACCCGCGACACACGATCGCGCGCCTTGGCTGCGCGATGTGTCTCGTCGATCTGAAACGGTATCGCGACGCGCGCGACTGGCTTGACGAGGCTGTGAAGCAGTTTCCCGATCGACTGGAATACAAGATCGCCCTCGCCCGCGTGCTCTCGACGAGCGCCGATGAACGCGTGCGCGATGCGCAGCGTGCTCTCGACATCACCCAGGAGCTGTTCAAGAGCCAGCACACAACCTCGCTCGGCGAGACGATCGCTATGGCGCTGGCCGAGTATGGCGACTACGCGCAGGCCATCGCGATTCAGCGGGACGTCGTCGCAGCCGCGATGCGTTCGCGTCTCACGAGCCAGCTTCCGCGCATGCGTGAGAACCTCGCGCTGTATGAACGGCACCAGCCCAGCCGGACGCCGTGGTCTGACGACGACTTGGTGCTTGGACCGTCGGCGTCACCGGCCGCACCGGAGCAGACGTTCAGCCCTTCGAAGCCCTGAGCGATCGCGCCTCAGCCATTACCGTTCAATCAACTAAATACGTCGGACATTCTTGGCGCACCGGCGGCTTCAACCTGACCAACGACGAAACGGTCATACGGCGATGGAGCCGGCTATCTCGTACCGATGACCATCCTCAACGCGCCCCGGCGAAACTCGACGTGCAGTTCGACCTCTGATCACGAACGGTACGAAGAAGTACTCGGGCCCGCAGCAGCACGACGCAGACGCAATCCAAGAAGCCGGAGGCAGCCATCGCCGCCTCCGGCTTTTTTTACTGGAAGCGAACCCCACGCTCCTCCCAGCGTTACAGTTCGTTGACTGAATCTTTGCGAATTACTTAGAGTGTCGGGCTGCGTGCAGTGCCCGTTCGCGGGCGTCTTGAAGGGAGAGGCTTATGTCCGTGCTGAGGAAGTTTGCGTTGCTCGTGGCGTGCCTTGCCGTCATGTCGGGGTCGGCTTACGCTCAATCTGCGCTGGCCGGTATCGTCAAAGACTCGTCAGGTGCCGTGCTGCCCGGCGTGTCTGTCGAAGCGGCCAGCTCGGTGCTGCTAGAGAAGACCCGCACCGCCGTCACCGACGGCACCGGTCAATACCGCATTCCCGATCTGCCACCGGGAACCTACCAGGTCGCGTTCTCGCTCACTGGCTTCGCCACCGTGAAGCGAGAAGGCGTCGAAGTCACGGGCTCTGGCGTGGTCAGCATCAATGCCGACATGCGCGTCGGTGCCGTCGCGGAAACCGTCACCGTGACGGGTGAGACGCCGGTGGTGGATATCCAGACCAGCACGAAGAAGCAAGTTGTGCTGTCGAACACCGTCATCGAGTCGATTCCAACGTCGCGCGGCTACGGAAACCTCCTCGCGGCAGTGCCGGGCATTCAGGCCACCGGTCTCGACGTGAGTTCGGCCGTCTCGACGAACTTCTTCACGGCGCGCGGTGGTCGCGGCAACGAGGGGACGATTCAAATCGACGGCATGAACGTCGGCTCCGCGTTCAACGGCGGCGGCGTAGCGGGCTTTGGGTACCCCATTGGCGAGTCCTCTGAAATTCAAGTGACGATCGCCGGCGGCCTTGGCGAGACCGACCGCGGCGGCCCGGCTTTCAATCTGGTCCCCAAGACG
>Ga0126379_10001230_pt1 | contig 15347 bp, 22 predicted proteins | sample PanSoiMetPlot_24_FD_92640 | JGI IMG/M metagenome (GOLD analysis project Ga0126379, IMG submission 92640) | Tropical forest soil microbial communities from Panama - MetaG Plot_24 | ecosystem: Environmental > Terrestrial > Soil > Tropical forest > Bulk soil | place: Panama | collected 2016-02-17 | reverse complement strand
CTTTCGTTTCTCTCTCCGACGGGTGATATCAAACACGCGTTCGGGCAATTCTTGCCCCATTATTCGGTTAATGGGGCTGCCGCATTGTTTCGTGTTCGCTCCACCTACGCTCCACGGAGGTCAAGATGATCAAGCGTCTCGTCGCGGCGCTGTCGATGCTGGCAGCGAGTTCGGCACTGGCGCTCGCGCTGCCGTTGTCGGCGTCGGCGTCAACGGTCGGCGGTCCGTACTCGGTGACTCCGGAGTCCGGCCAGGCCCAGGCGTTCCATTGGTTCCCGACGTTCGACAGCGGCAACTGGAATTATCAGGCTGTCGCGCAGTGCTCTGACGGAACGTTCGTGTTCGGCGGCTGGCATGCGTTCAGCGAGCAAGTGCTGTCGAACACGCCGTCGTGCAGCTCTGGCGGGCACGGTCACATGATCCTCGGCGACGCCCGGTACCGGCAGTCGTCGCCGATCGAGTTCGGCTGCTGGATACCGGGTTTCGGCCGGCACGGGTCGTGCAGCAACTAGCACAACCCGCTGTAGTCGAACGAAACGGTTGACGCTCAACTCGTCGCGCGACAGTCTGAGGGGGTAGCGCGGTGAGTCCGGTTGATGTGCTGCCTCTGCTGACTGGGCCAGTCGGGGCGCTCGCAGTGCTCATCTGGGTCGTGTGGATGCAACGTCGCGACTTGGCTGAGCAGCGCCGGACCATTGAAGCTGAGCGTAAGCGGGCCGACGTCGCTGAGGAGGCCGCTCGGACGGCGAACGCGTTGATCGCGGGCCTGCTGGATAAGGGGCAGCGATGAGCCTGCTCGGCTGGTGGCGACGTATGCGCCGTCCGCGGGGTAAGCAGCTACGTGCCGAACGTGAGCACGCCGAGTCTCGAGCTGAGGTCGTGCAACGCGAAGTTGTTGAGCCGTTGCAGCAGACTCGCAACCGGATGCGCTCGCATAACCATGTGTACGAGGCTGTGAAACGGTCTATCACCGAGGGCTGACTCTCGCCGGCCCCCGTTCAACATAGAGGGGCGCCGGGGATGGTGACGGTGACGGTCGCGCACGTGCTCGTGCGTGTCGGTTTCTGGCTTGCGCTGCTGTTCACTCCGGTGATCTCGTGTTACTGGCCGTGGTGGAAGCATGATCTTGGCGTGTCGATCGCCGCGGAGTCGTGGGCGTTCGCTGTGCTGCTGCTACCTGGCCAGCTCACGACATGGTTCGGTTTGTCGATGACGCGCGAGCCGTGGTTCGTCTGGGTTGAGCTCGTCGCGTTCGCTGTCGCGATCTCGATCTTTCCGTGGCGCGCGTGGGCGACGTACCGGCTGCAACGGAAGGGGCGCGACCGTGCACAACGACGGCGAGATCGTGACGTTCTACAGTCCGACTAGGGCGCTGCTCATCCGGTTGCGCGTGCAGCGTCGCGTCGAGCACGCTGTTGACACGGTCTGCGTATGGCTGGTCGAGCATCGGTGCACGCGGGTCGCTGTCGCGCTCTGGCGGCTGGCCGGGCTGTGGTAGAACACATCGGGTACGAGACGGTCGAGCTGTCCGAGTTGACGCCGTTCCCCGGCAACCCGCGTGTCGGCGATCTCGAAGCGATCAAAGAATCACTGGTGCGCTTCGGCCAGTACCGCAGCATCGTCGTGTGGCCGAACGACGGCAAGCAGTATGTCGTCGCTGGTAATCACACCCGTCTCGCGATGCTCGATCTGGCCCGGATGGATCCGGTGACCTATGACCAGACGTATGCGTCGCTCGTCGGCGGGTCTGAGCATCTGCGTTCATTCAGCGGCACGATCCGGGTCGAGATCGGCCGGTTCGCCGGCTGGGACGAGGCGCGACGCGTCAACGCTGCTGACAACCGGCTCGCTGAGCGCGGCGGATACGACGAGGATCTGCTCGTGCCGATGCTCGAATCATTCGGCGGCGACTGGGCGGGCACCGGATGGGGGCCGGAAGATCTCAGCCGGTTGCGCGCCGATTTTCAGCCGGATGGTGGGATGCCCCCGCCGCTCGACCAGCTCACACCCCGGTTGTGCCCGAAGTGCGGTTACGACGTTGCGAACGACCCTGACGGGCTTGCGTAGAGTTCGTCGAACGTCAGTTGCGTGTATGGCACCACAGCCGGCGGGGGCATCCGGCGCTCGGCTAGTTGCAAGACGGGTAGCGCGTTGATGCGCGTCGTGCCGACACGCCGGAACTTCGCCCGCCGGTAGCAGTAGCCGGGTATCTCGGTTGTCACAAACCGGGTGTCGATCATCGTGATCATGCCCAGGTCGGGGACGTCCGGCCAGCGCCAGCGTGTATGAGCGACAGCCCACGTGATCAGATCAGACGCTTGCCAAGGGCAACCCGGCTGGCGCCGGAATAGTGAATTGATCCATGCGCCGGCCCAGTCGTGCAGCACGTATTCGGCGAGCGGCCATGATGTGACCCAGACGGCCGACACTGGCCAGTCGCAGGTTTTGAGCACGAGGCACCGGCCCGGCTGTACGAAGTTGTGTGCGCCGATCGTCTGCCGTGAATAATGCTGGTCGGCGACGGCTCGAGCTGCGGGGTCTGAACGCCAAGACAGACGCCAAGGGGACTTACCATTCATACGGCTAGTCTAAACCGGAACGCGACAAACCGTGAGGATGCGGCTTTGGATGTGACCGAGATCGTCGCAGCTGTTCGCGCTTCGCTGAGCGACGATCTGCGGCGTCGCGAGTACCGCGGCGACCCTAACCCGGTGCGCGGTCACTGTTACGTCGCGTCTGAGGCGATTTACCACCTCGGCGGGCGCGCGGCCGGTTACGAACCGGCGCGCGTCGAGCACGAGGGACAGATGCACTGGTTTTTGATCGGTGCTGGTGGCGTGCTCGACGCGACTGCTGACCAGTTCGCTACCCCGGTGCCGTATGCGCGTGCGCGCCGTAACGCGTTCCGGCATCCGGAACCGTCAGCGCGGGCGCGTGTGCTCATGACTCGTGTGACCGGCAATGAACCGAAACCTGTCGCCCCGCCGGATGTGCCGCTGCTGGTCGCGCCGTGCTCGTACCAGGCGGCTGAGACCGCTGTCAGACGCTGGCATTACTCGAAGTCGATGCCGACCCCTCCGCGTGTGCTGTTCGGCGTGTGGGAGCATGGCACGTTCGCCGGCGTGATCATATTCAGCCGGGGCGGGTCGCCGAACCTCGGCTCGCCGTACGGGCTCTCGCACACCGAACTGTGCGAACTTAGCCGGATCTCGCTGCGTTCGCACACAGCGCCAGTGTCGCAGTGCGTGTCGATCGCGATCGGCGAGCTGCGCAAGACGTCGCCGGGGCTTCGGCTGATCGTCTCGTTCGCCGACCCGGCGCATGATCATCACGGCGGGATCTATCAGGCCGGCAACTGGCTGTATCTCGGGTTGACGGCCGGTGAGACTCAGTATCTTGTCAGAGGCCGGCAGTATCATTCCCGGTCGCTGGCAGCGACGCAGTACGGCACCGGCCGGCGTACGAATCGGTCGATGGCGTATCTGCGGGCGAACTTCGATCCGGATGCGAGCACGGTCAAACTGCCCGGGAAGCATCGGTATGCGATGCCGCTCGACCGGGCGATGCGCCGTAAACTGCTGCCGCTCGTGCAGCCGTACCCACACGCCGACTAGGGCTCACAGGTGAGCTTCGCCGATTCCGTCGGCGAGGGGCGGGTTCGATCCCCGCAGTCGGCTCGATCAGCGCGACCCGCCACGCGACGCCGTCGCCGTGCTGACGGCATCGCGGGTGGATGATCGCCCAACCGGACGCCCCGACGGGCCGGATGCAAGGACAGCGCATAGTGCCAGCATCGCAACGTGAGCAGCGTCTCGTCGCCGAACGGCGCGACCGGGTGCTTGCCAAGCGTTCGGCTGGCATGACGTATCAGCAGATCGCCGACAGCGAGCCGTCACTCTCAACGGCGTCAGCCGCGGTGCAGGACGCAGCTCGAGCGCTCAAAGCGCACGCGTCTGAGCGTCTGCGCGAGGGTGACCCGCTGACGCTCGAACTTGAACGGCTCGACCAGCTTGAACGGGCAGCGCAAACCGTGATGCGCACCGCAGCGTCCGGCCCGGCACCGTCGCCGGGGCTCGTGCTCAAAGCGATCGACCGGCTGACGCGTATCTCGGCACGCCGGTCGGCGCTGCTCGGACTATCGAACGTGTTGCAGCCGAACGGAGAACGGCAGCCGAATGGACTCGACGAGGTCGCAGCGCAGCGTCGCAAGCGTCGCGCCGCGCAGGGTTGGTGAACAGCGACCCCGGTTGCGCTCAGTACCGCCGTACGTCAGCAGTGCGGCGTCGGAGGCGATAGACCTCGCTGAGCGCGCCGGGCTGTCGCTGGACGACTGGCAACGGTGGGTGCTGACCGGCGCGCTCGGCGAACGAGCCGACGGCAAATTCAGCGCGTGGGAAGTGTGTCTGATCGTCAGCCGGCAGAACGGCAAAAATGCGATCTTGGAGGCGCGCGAGCTGGCCGGGCTGTTCGTGTTCGGCGAGCAGATGATCATTCACACGGCGCACAGGTTCGACTCGTCAGCTATCGCGTTCCGGCGGTTGTGCAATCTGATCGAAGCGTGCCCCGATCTCGACCGTGAGGTTGCGCAGGTCCGGCAGTCACACGGTCAAGAGGCGATCATCCTGCGTAAGAACCCTGGCGCGGGACGCCCACACGAGGCGCGTATCGAGTACAAGACGCGCAGCGAGTCGGCCGGCCGGGCGTACTCGGCTGACCTGGTCGTGTACGACGAGGCGATGATTCTCGACTCGTCCGCGGTCGGTGGTGCGTTGCCGACGATGTCAGCCCGGCAGATGGCGACGGACGGCGGGCCGCAAGTCTGGTACACGGCGTCGGCGGGGATCGGTCACAAGAGCACGCAGCTCGCGTTGCTCCGGGGCCGGCTCGTCAAAGCTGCTGAGACTGGCGTCGCTGACGCTTCGATGTTCGCAGCCGAGTGGTCGATCGAACCGCATGACCAGTATTGCGAACCTCGCTGCTCGAAGCACATCGACGCCGATTCGCTCGACGCGCTGTATCTGGCGAACCCCGGTCTCGGCATCATCCACCGTGACGGATCCGGGCTCACTCTTGAAGCGTGCGAGCGTGAGCGCAACGGCATGGATGAGCAGTCGTATCTGACTGAGCGTCTGTCGGTCGGTGTCTATCCGGCGCCGAAGGACGGCTGGGCTGTCATTCCGCGCCGCTGGTGGAAGGACACCGAAGTGACCGACAGCGTGCGACCGGCCGGCGTGGTGTTCGGCGTTGACAGCACGCCTGACGGTGCGTTCAGCGCGGTCGCTGTCGCTGGCGAGATCGACGGCGAGCACGGCTACGTCGAGTTGTGCGATCACCGGCCGGGCCGGTCATGGGTGCTGCGCAGGGCGATCGAACTTGACCGGCGGTGGGGTCCGACGGTGTGGGTGATCGACCCCCGGTCGGGCGCTGGCCCGCTGATCGACGACTTTGACCGCGCCGGTCTCAAGGTGGTTAAGCCGACCGCGCAGGAGGTCGCGCACGCGTTCGGCGACTTTTATGACGCTGTGCGTGAGAACGAGCTGCGTCACGCACCGGATCGTGAGGTTGCGAACGCGCTCGCCGGCGCGGCGACCCGTAAACTCGGCGACGGTCTCGCGTGGGATCGCGTCAACTCCGGGGTTGATATCTGCCCGGTTGTCGCGTACACGTTCGCGTGGTGGGGCTGGCGGCAGCACGGCGGCGACGGCTATGACGCCGGCGAGAGCGTGCATTTTGATCTCGCTGAGATCATCCGGCTGTGCAAACTCGGCGCGTACGGGCCCGGCGACCTGCTGAGATTGCACGATGCGGGACTGCTCGACGACGACGGGCTGACGGCACTCGCCGCGGCGGGTGTTCAACTGCCCCGATAGGGAGGCAACAGGCGTGAGCACGAACGCGACCGAGACGGTCAATGTCGAGTTCGACGTATCACGTCGGCGCAAACTGCTGCTCTGGACGGTCGGCAAACTCGGACGAGGCTATGTGCTGGCGCGCGATTGGCGCGTGCACTTGGCAGCTCCCGGCGTGCTCGGCGCCGGCCTGATCTCGGCTGGCGTCGCGCTACGGTTCGGCGTCTGGGCGGGTCTGATCGTCGCCGGGGCGTTCTGTCTGCGGCTCGACGCGCGGGTGCGCTGACCCGTGGGGCTGTTCTCCGGACCGCGACCGGGCAGCGCGACGAACGGTGAGCTCGACAAAGTGCTGCACGGCGGGCCCGGCGTTGACATGCAACAGTTGCGCGCATTCTTCGGCATCTCGTCGTGGACTGATCTCATCCCGCTGCGGCCGGGGACCAATCCGAACGCGTTGCCGGTCGTCACCCCCGATCAGGCGATGCGCAACTCGGCGGTGTGGGCGTGTCTGCGGTTGCGCGCCGACCTGGTCTCAACGTTGCCGATCAACGTGTACCGTCAGGCGCGCATGCCGGACGGCTCGTCGGTTGACCTGCCGGTGACCACGCCGATGGTGTTGCGTTATCCGGGTGGCGCACAGTGCGGCATCTGCGAATGGGCGTACAGCACGCAAGTCGATCTCGACCGGGTCGGCAACACGGTCGGGCTTATCCAGCAGCGCGACGGCAACGGTCTGCCGCTCATGATCGAGCTGTTCCCGACGCAGGTCGTCACGATCAACACGGCGAATCATGGCCGGACGATCACGTCGTACAAACTCGACGGCACGACGTACGCCCCGGCTGACATCTGGCATGAAAAGGCGTTCACCACGTCGGGCATTCCGGTCGGGCTGTCGCCGGTCGCGTATGCGTCGCTCGTGCTCGGACGGTGGGCGTCGATCGAGCAGTTCGCAACATCATGGTTCACCGGGGGTGCCGTGCCCCGGGCCCGGTTGCAGAACACGGCGAAAAAGATCAACTCGGTTGAGGCGACCGCGGTCAAAGAGGCATGGCGGGCTGCTATCGCTGTCGGTGAGCCGTTCGTGCACGGTAACGACTGGTCGTACGACCTGATACAAGCTGAGCAGGCGTCGAACGACTGGCTGACTGCGCAGAACGCGAGCGTGCTCGACGTCGCACGGTACTTCGGCTGCCCGGCTGACATGATCGACGCCGAGATGTCGAGCGCCGGAACCAAGATCACGTATGCGAACATCACGCAAAAGAACCTCGAATTTCTGGTGCTGCACTTGCGTCCGGCGATCCGGCGCCGAGAGTGGGCGCTGAGCACGCTGACACAAGCCCCCCGTTATGTGAAGTTCGACGTCGAGGACTTCCTGGCGATGGATCCGGTGACGCGAGCGACGTACCTCAAGACGCTCATCGACGCGCGTGTGCTCGCACCGGACGAGGCGCGCGAAACGCTCGACCGTACGCCGTTCACACAAGATCAGATCGACCAACTGCTGATGTTCTTCCCGCCGAAAGGCGCGACGCCGGCCGGTGCTGGCAGCCCATCCCCGGCCGCGATCACACCGGGCGGTTGAGCCGTGCCGTGGCACGTGTCAAAGACGACGCAGTGCCCGGCGTCTAAACCGTGGGGTGTGATCAAAGACAGCACCGGCAACGTCGTGCCCGGCGGCTGTCACCCGAGTAAAGCCGAAGCAGATGCGCACATGGCAGCGCTGTACGCGAACGAACCGGGAGCTAAAACGATGACCGTGATGACGACACGTGCTCACATGTCTCGCGAGCAGCGCGGGCGAATCGCGATGCAACGCGCACACTCGCTCGGCGGCAACCGGGGTGCGATCCCGGTCGGCACGGCACGCATGCAACTGTTCAAGGGCGCGCAGTACCGGGCGAAACTCGTCAAGCTGAACGGTCAGGACTGGTACCAGGTCGAGGGCTACGCGTCGGTCGTTGACACGCCGTATGAGATGTATGACATGTTCGGCCCGTACGAGGAAGAGATCAGATCGGGCGCGTTCGACCGTTCGCTCGCGCGTGACGATCTCGACACGTCGTTTCTGGTCAACCACCGCGGCGTGACGATGGCACGCACGATCAACGGCCGGCTGACACTCTGGTCGGATGACACTGGCCTCGGCGCGCGCGCGCTGCTCAACCCGGCCCGATCCGACGTGCGTGACATCGTCGCAGCGATCGACGACGGCGACATCACCGAGATGTCGTTCGCGTTCTACCTCGACGCCGGCGGGTGGAACGAGTCTTACGACAAATTTACGATCTTCGAGGCTGACATACACCGGGGCGACGTGTCGGCCGTCACGTACGGGGCGAACCCGTACACGAGCATCGGCGCACGGTCGAGCGTGCTGCTCGACGAGTTGACGCATCTGCCCGCCGGCGCCGCCCGGGCGGCGATACCGATCTTGACCCGGACGCTGGCCAAGCAGCAGCGCGCACTCACGTCGATGGACGCCGACGAGTCGGTAAACGAGGTGATCGCCGCGCTCGACGCGACGCTCGACTCGGCGTCTGATCTGGTCGTCGGCTTGGATCCGGCGACCGTGCCGCCGGAAGTCGCGCAAGCGCTCGATCTGCTGATCGGCGCCGAAGCGCTCGCCGATCAGATCATGGACATGCTAGGCATCGACGACCCCGACGACACTGACACCGACGAGCGCAACGCCGGGCCGGTAGTCGTGCCGTCGGTGCATGTCGCGTTGCCGCGCAGCTCGAGACGCGGGCGGGGCGACGATCAGCCGGCCGGCGACCGCGCGTCCGGCGGCAACCCGGCTGACGCGACACACGGCGCGTACACCGGGGCGCACACACACATGCACGCTGCGAACGGCTCGCAGGGCAGCGACGACATGCACACGCACGCCCACTCGCATAGCAACGACGGGTCACACTCGCATGCGCATGCGAACGCCGTCGGCGACGACGAGGTTGCTGTGCGCGGTGAAGATCGCCTAGCATCCGGTATGTCAACGGAGTTGGCCGCGCAACTGCTCGCGCTCGACGACGAGAACGACCGGGACCGCGACAACCCGTAAGATGCCGTAGCACGCCAGTCAGAGCGTGCTGCCAGATCCGCCAGATCAAAGCGGACTAGCACGGCCGGCAGATCAGACCGGCGGGCATCGCCCCACACATCACCACTACGCCTGTGGAGGCAACCCGTCATGACTACTATCGCGACCACCGACAGCCTGCGCGCTGCTGCCGAGGTTGAGCTCGAAGCGGCGAAGCATCGCCGTGAGCTGGCCAAAGCCGAAGCTGCGTACATTCTCAAGTCCGCGCAGGATGAGGGCCGGGCGACGCTGACGGCCGACGACAATGCGAAGATCGCTGCGGCGCGGCAGCGCCGGAATCAGGCGAACGCCGACATCGACGGCGCCAAGCAGAAGATCGCCGCGCTCGCCGACATCGACGCCGATGAGGCCGACTACCAGGCGCGCGCCGCGCAGCAGGTGCCCGCTGGCCGGCCGATCGGCGACGGCAATCAACTCGCCGTGCCGCCAGCGCCGGGGAACCCGCGCGCAGCAGATCTGCCCGCGTACGACGGTGTCGCGCGGATCGGTGAGGAACCACGCACGTACTCGCGTCAGACCGACCCGTACGGGCGGCAGTTCTTGATGGATGTGGCGCGCGGGTTCAGCCACAATGACCCGAACTCTCAGTCTCGGCTCGCGCGGCACATGACGGAGGAGAAGATCGAACGGCTCGCCGGCGGCCAGTTGCAGCGCGCCGCTGGTGACGCGAACACGGGCGCTTTCGCCGGTCTGACGGTGCCGCAGTATTTGACAGACATGTATGCGCCGGCGATTGCTGGTCTGCGTCCGTTCGCCGACATCTGCAACGGGCACCCGCTGCCGCCGAACGGCATGGCGCTCGACATCTCGCGCATCACCACGGCGACCAGCGCAGCGTTGCAGGCGAACGAACTCGACACCGCGTCGGCGACGAGCATCGACGACACGCTGCTCACGATTCCCGTGCAGACGATCGCCGGCCAGCAGCGCATGAGCCGTCAGGCGATCGACCGCGGCACCGGCACCGAAGATGTGACCGTGCAGGATCTGTTCTCCCGGTATGCGACGACGCTCGACGCGACGCTGATCACGCAAGCGTCAACCGGGCTGTCGGCTATCGCGCAGAACGTTGCTTACGCTGACGCGACGCCGACCGCTGCCGAGTTGTACCCGAAGATTCTGAACGCTGCGGCGAACGTCGAGGCGGCGCTGCTCGGTTTCGGCTCACCGTCGCACGCCGTCATGCACAGCCGCAGGTGGTATTGGCTCGCGTCGCAGCTCGGCACCACGTGGCCGCTGATCAACGCCGGACCGTGGGGTGTTCAGGCCGGTGGCGTGCTCAACCCGAACTCGTCTTACGCGTCCGGGTCGCGCGGCCAGTTGCCGGTTGGGCTCGACGTGATCGTTGACAACAACATCAGCACTGCGCTCGGCGCCGGTACCGAGGACGAGATTTACGTCGTGCCGCAGCGCGAGTGTCATCTGTGGGAGGAGCCGAACGCGCCGCTGTACATCCGGGCAGAGCAGCCGGCCGCGGCGAACCTCGGCGTGCTGCTGGTCGTGTACGGCTACGTCGCTTACACGATGGGCCGGTACACCAATGGCATGGGCAAGATCTCGGGTACTGGTCTGATCGCGCCGACGTTCTGACCTGCTGATCGTCTCGCCGGCCCCTGTTGCTTCGGGGTGCCGGGGGTCGGCGAGCGTCACGTCACACGAGGAGGCGTCGCACCATGGCCAAGGTTCAGATCAAGCCGACGGCGAGCGGGTCGTTCACCGACGTCACTGGCAAGACGACAACCGGGATCGTCGAGCTGCTACCGTACGCGCGGGCGCAAGCGCTGTTCGCGACGAATCTGCTCGCGTTCTCCCAAGGCGCGGCCGGTGCCCGGACGACGACAGCGAACAAGCAGGCTGCTGCCGTCGGGCGTGTTCTGCAATGGGTTTGAGAGGGATGAGACGCATGCCGTCGATCAACGATCTCAAAGGCCAACTAGAGACAGCCGAAGCGCAGGGTCGCGGCACCGACGCCGGCCGGATCAAGAAACAGCTTGCCGCGCTCGGATGGGAAGCGCCGAAACCGGGCCGCGCTCGTACGGCTGCTGCCGAGTCTCGAGCTGCGGCATCCGACGACGACGAGAGCGCTAAGACGCGCGCGCCGGCGGGCCGGACGACACGTCGCGGGAGGGCGTCCGAGACGTGACACGCATGATCGACCTTGACCAGGTCGTAGGATTCCGCGTCGGACAGCACACGTACACGCCTGACGAGGTGACGATCGTCATGGCCGGCGATGATGTCGTCGCGCACGCTGGTGTCGCCGAGGTCGGTGCCGCAGTCAAAGACGACACGGCAGACGAATGATCGACGACGGCAGTCTCGTACTCGGCTACGTGCACAACGGCACGGTGCGCGCCGAGTTCATGCGTTGCGTGCTCAACGTCACGACGGGCCCGGCGCCGGATCGGCGGATCGCTGCCGTGATGGATGAGTCAGCGGGGTCGCTGATCGCGAAAGCACGCAATCAGCTCGTCGGCCGGTTTTTGTCCACAGCCTGTGAGTGGCTGTGGATGGTTGATACCGATGTCGTGTTCTCAACCGGCGCGCTACTCGGACTGTCGCATGTCGCCGACCAGGACGAACGGCAGCTCGTGTCAGGTGTCGTGCAGATCGCCCGGCCGGACGGGTCACGGCACCCGTCAGTGTTCGAGTTGAGCTCGAACGAGCACGGTCTCGCCGTCCGGCACATACCGATGTCGGAGTGGCCGCGCGACGGTCACGCGCTGATCGTCGATGCGACCGGCGCGGCGTGTCTGCTCGCGCACCGTGACGTGCTCGAAAAAGTGCAAGCAGAGCACGGACCGCGGTGGTTCACGCCGGTCGAGGTCGAGAACGGGATCGTCGGCGAAGATATCTCGTTTTGCATGCGCGCGGGGGCGCTCGGCGTCCGGCCGGTGGTCGCGACGAAGGTGCACTGCGGGCATGTGCGGCCGGTTGTCATCGGCTCAATCTTGTGAGAGGCGAACATGGGTGCGTTGCTGCTCGACACGTTCATCGACTGGTCGTGCGATCACTGCTACGCGACCGACCGCACCCGGCCGCTACCGGCGCACGCTGCCCGCATGCACGCGTGCCCCGGTTTGCACGGCATGATCGCGCCGCTGGTGCGCGCCGGCACTGACTGCAAGGTGACGCTGGTCGAACGCGGTGACTATCTGCGCGACGAGGAGACCCGCACCGGAGACGACGGCGTGCCGTATATGGCGGTCAGAACTGACTACGCCGATGGGCGTAACGATCTCGCGGTGTTCGCGCCGGTCGCGACGTTCGGCGTCCGGCGTAACAAGGATTGGCGTTCGCGATAACCGGAGGGTTGAGCAATGGCGTGGACTGACAGCCGGGTATTCACGCAAGCCGTGCTGAACCCGTTGACGGCGTCGGCGTGGTCAACGACCGAACCGACGACGTATGGTGCGAACGGGCTGTCGGCCGACTCGCTTGCCGTGACGTTGTGGAATAACTCGATCACGCCTGACCGTGACGCCGCGGTCGCCTCAACCGGGTACAACACGGGTCAGTGGGCATCGGGGGCGAACGAGCAGAAAGACGCAACGAACTGGCCCGCCGGCGGGGCGTCGAACCTGCTCGCGTCAAAGACGTACACGCTCGGCACGTCGGTCGTCGCGCTCGACGCTGCTGACCGCGCCGGTAACGGCAACCTGACGCTGGCTAACGTGTTCGGCTGCCTGGTGCACGACGACACGATCACCGCCGGCACGGTCGCGAAGCAGGGTTTGTCGTTCAATTACTTCGGCGGGTCGCAAGCCGTCACCGGGGGCACGTTCACGATCATCTGGGATGCGACCGGCGTGCTCAAGTTCACGACATGAACGAGCTGACCCGCGCGCCGTGGGATCCGGCGAACACGCTGCTGCACGAGACGACGGCACAACTGACGACCGAGGGTGTCAACACGCCGGACGGGCCTCGGCTCGCTGTGACGATCCGCACCAACTCGACGACGACGACCGTGTTTTTGCGTAAGGGCAACGCGCTCGCGTGGGGTGAGAAGATCACCGCCGACGCTTCGCGCATGGCAGGTGTCGTGCCCGCGACGATGATGATTCAGGAGGGCTGAGACATGTCGGGTCAGGGTTGGCTGTCGCTGCTCAATGATCAGTGGCAGATCGGCGCGGGTACTGCGCTGTCAGCGTCGGCGAGCACGGCGACGATCAGCCCGCAGAACTCGTCGGCGAAGGATTATCTAATCAGCCCGTACGAGTGGCGTGTGAACAAGACGCTTATGGTGTACGCCGACGGCATCTTGGGTTCGGGTGGCACGGCGTCGAACCTGACCGTCTTTCTAGCGGCGGGTGCGACGCCGACGACGCTCTCAACGTCGCCGGCGATGGCGCTCGGCACCGGCTCGCTATCCAGCTTGCCGTGGCATCTGTGGGCGCGCATACGCTGTCTCTCTGTCGCGTCGTCGGGCAACACGCTAGAGACCAAGGGCACGTTTATTTTCAACAATGCGACCGCGCCCGCGCTCGGCACGGCTAACGCCGTCATGTGCGACCTGCCGCTGACATCGGCGGCGGTTGACCTGACGGCGTCGTGTGCGATCATCATGCGCGCGACGCTGAGCGCGGCGTTCGGCAACATCACCTGTCATTCGTTCATCGTCGAGTCGCTGAACTGAGCCGAATGTGGCGCTGCACTCGGTCACGATCCCATCGACCACGCTGCCAGTCGGCGCGCGCGATTTCGGCCCGGCGAACCTCAACGACAATGACACTCACATATCGCTGACGATCGACCGGACGGTTAGCGGCGGGCTCGACGCGACCCCAGCAGCGCGGATCGAGATCGAAGCATGGCAGTCGAACGACGGCGGCGTCACGTGGGTGCTGATAGTCGGCGGCAACCTCCCCGGCGGGCCGCAGTTCTCGGTGGACAAACAGGGCGTGCAGCATCCGTACACGACTGGCGTTGTCGGTAATGACCTGATGCCGGGCACCGGGCGCCGGATCAAAGCGACGCTGACCGTGACCGGCTCATCTGTGACGGTGCAAGGGTCGCTCGACATCGTCTAAGGGGTCGCCGTGGCTGTTGCCTTCGACGCGGTCGGCCCGTCGAGCTCAGGTGCAACCGGCGCGGGTGTCACGTCGCTGTCGTGGACGCACACCAACGTCGGGTCGGCTATCGCGCTGGTCGCGTTCGGCGCGTTCGACGGCATCACCCAGAACTCTGGCGCGACGTGCTTTCTTGACCCGTCGGGCGCTAACACGGCGTTTACGTCGCTCGGGCAGCGCGCGTCGAACGACCAGACGGCGGGTATGGGCGCGCTGTTCGGGCTGGCGAACGTCAGCACGGGTGCGCATACGGTCAAGGTCGTCTCACCTGGTAGCGCGGGCGCTATCGAGGGCGGGTCGGTTTCCTACACGGGTGCCGACACAAACACGGCGACAGCGTTCGGCACGGCGACAACTGCCATCGGCACGACAACCCCCGGCGCGGTCACAGCAGCCGGCACGACGTCGGGCAACATGGTCGCCGCGGCGATCGTCAACGGATCCGGCATCAACCCGTCAAGCCCCGGCACCGACCGTTGGGGCGCTGCTGCTGGCGCTCCGGTCGGCGCGGGTGGTTTCGCCCGGCAAGCTGATCTAGCTGCCGGCGGGTCTGTCTCGTTTAGCTGGGTACTCACTAATGACTGGTGGGCGGCGTTCGCTGCCGAGGTCAAAGCAGCGACAGCCGTGCCGGTGCTGTCGCCACAACCACCGTGGTATGAGCCGCCCGGTTTGCAATCGCCGATGTCGTGGGCGCTCGCCGAAGATACACGGCAAGCGTCTTGGCAAGACATCATCCCGCCGGCCGCGCCACCGATCCCGCAGTACCCGCTGCCAGCGCCACCCGGCCGGCTATCGCCGCAAAGCATTCTGACCCCGCGGACAACCGTCGTCGATCCGGGCCCGGCGTCGGCGGGTGTGGCCAGTCCGGCGGCTGGTGTCGCGACGTCGAACGTCATCGCGACCAACGCGACGCCCGCAGTCGCGGCGTTCGCCGGCGTGGCGACCGTGTCGGCAGTCGCGCCAGCCGGAACCGCCGCCGCGGCGGCGAATCCGACGGCAGCAGCTTCGAGCGTCGTCGCGACCGCTGGCACCATCGCCGAAGCAGCGAACTCGGGTGTCGCGTCGAGCACGGTCGTCGCGCCGGCGCCAATACCGGCAGTCGCAGTCAACGCTGGGGTTGCGACGGTCGGCGCGGTCGCGAACCCGGCGACGGTCAGCACCGTCCCGGCGACGAACGCACCGGCCGGCGTCGCAACGGTCAGCGTCGTCGCTAACCCTGCGCTGCCCGCTGTCGGCGCGAACGCGGGCGTCGCGACCGTATCAACACAAGCGCCAGCGCCGATCCCGGCTGTCGGCGGGGCGACGACCGCTGCTGTCGTG
>Ga0126379_10001229_pt1 | contig 15348 bp, 15 predicted proteins | sample PanSoiMetPlot_24_FD_92640 | JGI IMG/M metagenome (GOLD analysis project Ga0126379, IMG submission 92640) | Tropical forest soil microbial communities from Panama - MetaG Plot_24 | ecosystem: Environmental > Terrestrial > Soil > Tropical forest > Bulk soil | place: Panama | collected 2016-02-17 | reverse complement strand
CGTGACGCCCGTCGACTCGACAGGCATCGGCGATCTGGTGGTGCGCGGTAAGTACAAGCTCGCCGTGCCGTCGCCGTGGCATGTAGCCGCCACGCTGGAAGCGCAGTTCCCCACGGGCAGCGAGCTACAACTGCACGGCTCGGGGAATTACTGGCTCACGCCAGGGATCGACGTATCGCTGCCGCTCTTCGGCAAGAAGGCCGAGCTAGACGCGCACGCAGCGCTCGACTTCGATCTGACTACCTGGGCACGCTCCCAGGCACTCTACGGCGTGTCGGCGTCGGCGATCATCTGGCCGAAGCGGGTTGCCGCGATTGTCGAGTTCCTGGGGCAGAGTCAGTTCGAGACAGCCTTCCGGCCGCGCGACACGAACGTGCTGGTGCTCTCACCGCAGGGCATCACCGTGGATCCCCTGCTCGGCGTCGGCTGGTCTGGCCGGCTGGACCAGTTCAACTTCTCGTTCGGGCTGCGCGCCGCGCTCGCGCCACATGTGATGTTCTTCGCAAACGGGGTTGTCGATCTTAACCCGCACGTCGGGGTACGGGCGGTCGGCATCATCCCGACGTTCGGGATCGGAGCGACCTTCTAATGCTCGCCGGCTGGCTGCTCGGCGTCGCGCTGGCGAGCCCGACTGCTCCGCACGCTACGGTATCGACGCGGCACGCGCTGTGTGAGGCCATGTGTCAGGCGCGCGTGGCGAGCTTGTGTGCGACGCTCATGGGCAAGCAGGCCAAGCAATGCGCGAGCGGTGTCGTATTCGCGTGCGTGCGCTCCAATCCGAGCGCGGTGTGTCCCGAGGCTGTCGAGCCGCCCCCGTGCTGCTCGACGGGGCCAATCGGGCCAGAAGGCCCCCCGGGGCCGGCTGGACAAGCCGGCGTTGCCGGCGTACCGGGTACACCCGGTACGCCGGGCATGGCGGGGCCAGTCGGTCAACCGGGCACGCCTGGGGAGACGGGGCCGACTGGTCCTATCGGACCCACGGGCACGACTGGTGCGACTGGTCCCACGGGTACGACTGGCCCCACCGGTACGACCGGGCCGACTGGTGCCACGGGCTCGGGCTCTGTGCCGATGGTGACCGCGCGCACATCGGTCGTGACAGTCACGCGGCCGACGAACGCGCAGGTGATCGAGGGACAGGTTGATTGCTTGCCCGGGGAGCAGGTAACCGGGGGCGGTCTGCGGGTGACCGTCTCGGATCCCCGTGACGCGAACTTCTTGCACATGCAGGACGATGGTCCGACACCGACAGGCTGGTCTGGCCGTGTCGAGCCCACTACCACCTATCACCAGGGCAGCGTGTTCACGCTCACGGTGACCGCGCTCTGCATTCCGCAGTGAGGGAGGAAGCGATGAAGTACCAGCGGAAGTTCTTTTTCGATGTAGCGCGCGCCAAGCTCTTCGCGGGGTCGCTCACGCAGGGCCAAGTAGACGGCATGAACGTGTTTCTCGACTACGCCGAGCAGATCGGCTGCGATGATCGCCACCTAGCTTACATTCTCGCTACGACATTCCATGAGACAGCGCAAACGATGGCCCCGATCGCCGAGTATGGGAAGGGCCAAGGGAAGCCCTACGGCCAGCCAGCCGGGCCGTACAACCAGTGCTACTACGGGCGTGGGTATGTGCAGCTAACGTGGTACGACAACTACAAGAAGCAGGACGAGAAGTTGAAGCTCGGCGGGGATCTGGTGAAGAACGCCGACCTAGCGCTCGATCCCGATGTGGCGCTCGCGGTGATCTTCGGCGGCATGATGGACGGCGATTTCACGGGCGTGGGGTTGCCCAAGTACGTCGTGTGCAAAGATCCCTCATCGGACACGACCGACTACTACAACGCGCGGAAGATCGTGAACGGGCTCGACTGCGCGACGATGATTCGAGACTACGCGCGGTGGTTCTCGGCCGCCTTGGTGCACGCGGCGCGCGCCTAACCCTTCCGCTTCTTCGCCGCGAACGTCGTCAACCCGCCGATGAGCGCTTCGTAGCACGCTTGGTTGTGGGCGTGCGCTTGCATGCTGGTCGGTGGGGTCGGCGGTGGTGGTGGTTCGCCTTCCACTGGCACCGTGGGCGGGGCGATGACGTTCAGCATGAACGAGTACCAGCCGAGCGGCATTGCACCGCTAACTGCTTCGGCCACGACGCCGCAGTTGTCGCAGGTGAACGAAATCATGGGGCCTCCGAGGTTGGTCCGTTGCCGCGCGGTATCTCGACGACTGAATGCCCAGGCGGTAGCTGCCCGGGAGGGGGCACGGGCATGGCGATGGCGCGCGCAGCCTGGATGAACTCATCGCAGAGCACCATCGCACCGCGGATGCGCTCGACGACTTGGCCGGCCTCTTCGTGCGCTTGGCGCAGCCGGTCACGCTGCTCTAGTGCCTTCTGGAACTCTTCGGCGAGCTTTTCCCGGCGAGACGTGAAGTGTTCGAGATTCATGGTTCTCCTTCCGGCACCGCATGGTGCCACCGATCGGGTACGGTGATCTGATACGGGAAATGGCGCACGCGCACAGCCCGCTGGTCTAGATCGAGCGCGATGAGCCCCGGCCCCCACTCGGTGTCGACCCGAAGCTCGTTGCGCTTGGTGAACGCGCCCCAGCCGCGCACGTGGAACGCGCAGAAATCGTGCTGCCACACGCGGAGGTCGACCCAGCCAGGGATGCGCGCGAACGTAACCTCGACGATCGCGGGATCGTCGGCGTGCCAGACACAGGCCGAGCGGAAGCGCATTAGAAGAGCCGGAACCAGTGGTCCCACCAGTTGACCGATACGATGACGGCCTTCGCGCGGTTGCTGGTAAGCTGGAAGGTGTTGGAACCGGAAATGTACTCGTTCTGCTGTGCCACGACCACGACGGGGTTGGCCGACGATGCGTTGATGCCGAAGATGTAGTAGATGCGCCCGACGCACGATCCCGCGGCCGGCAGCACCAGCCAGACGGCGCTGTTCGTGCAGTCGCAGCCGATGAGGCTCGCGGTGTCGTCAAGGTTGTGGGGGCCAGCGTTATTGAAGGTGATGAAGCCGTGGCGGCGGCCGCGAACTTCGCAAAACTCGGCCACCATAGCGAGCGCGCGAAAGCCATTCTGCGTGTCGGTGAAGCACTGTAGCTGCCCGGTGCCGTACTCCCAGCCGAGAAAGCCGGCGCGGTTGCCGTCGTTCTTGTAGAACTCCAAATAGCCCGGGTGACCGGCCCCGGGGTTGAGCACACAGAAGCCGTTAGGGGTATTGCCCGCTTGGATGCGGTTGGTGCTCAACGCGAGGTTCTTGTCGATGCGGAAGAGTTGGGTGAACTGCGACGCACCGCTGGCGGCTGGTGCGCGGAACACCGAGAAGTCGTCGGCACTCGGCCCCATGCGGAGCGCCCAGCCGGCCTTGCTGGTGTCGTCGGGCAGCGACCCGATCACGCCCGAGTTCGTGCGCCACTGGTAGTCGCCGTTCCCCACATCGCCCCAGCGCGCTTTCACCGTACCGCTGCCGATGGTGATATCGGTGAGTCGCACCAGCGCTTCGCTGGCCGTGAGCGTGAAGAGGTCGGTGAAGGTGGTCGAGCCGCCCGCGGCACGCGAGACAACCATCTTGTCGGTCGGCAAGTCGAACTGCTGTAGCCATGACGGCCGCGTGGGTGTTTCCTGGGCCAGCGTCGTGCCGGTCCAGCGCATGTTGACGTAGGTGCCGAACACGGTGGCAGCCGTGCCGTTCTCTTGCAGCCGAATGTGCACCGTGCTGCGGCCGATCGCGGGATAGGTCGTTGCATCGGTCGGCAGTAGCTCGCCGGCTGTGAGTGTCCAGGGCGCGTTGCCGATCTTGCTTTGGTCGATAAGCCCACCGATCTTCTGGTTGGTCACCGCTCCATCGACGATGTTGACCGTGTTGACCGCGAGTATTTGGAGGTCGTTGGGGCCGATCTTCGGCACGCTGGTGCGCACGAAGCCGTAGTCGACGCCCGCGAGCGCGACGGTGAGCATCGACTGGTCGATCGTGATGGTAGTAAGCTGGCTCACGCCGTCATAGGCCACGGTCGTCACGGCCGCGATACCAAGCTGTAGGCCCAGGTGTACCCGCACGCGCGTACCGACCGGGATCGTCGCGCGCTGGTCGCCGCCCACGGTGAACTGCGTCGGGCTCACATAGGCGACCGATGGCCAGGGAATCCACTCGGCGGCCGCACCCGTGACCGATCCTAGCTGGCCGTACACATCGGTGAAGAAGTCGCCGATATCGCCGAGCGCCGTCTGGATGACGGTGGGATTCTCGTTCCACGCAGCGACGTTCGGGATTTCTTGGTCGACGAAGAAGCGTACTTGGCCGGCGAGCCCGTCGAGTATCTCTTCCGGGGTCTGTGTGCCGTTGCTCATGCTGGCCCCCTACGCGAACACGCACACCAGAATGTCGGAGTTCTGCACGGTCGCCGAGAAGCCTGGCTTGGTCGGTGTCGCGCTGCACGATCCGACGATCCCGATGGTGTGGTTGCCCGAGCCGGGATTCCAGAATTGCCCCCCGCAGAGCGTCATCGGCACATAGCTCGCACCACTCGCGCCTTCACCGGGGTCATGCGACGTGACGTTGTAGCCCTGGCCGCCCCCGCCGTCCAAGTACCAGGCGACGTTGAAGCCCATCGTCGGGCCGCCTGCATACATCCAGCCATTCACGAAGAACGCCGCGAGCACCCAGCCGCCGCGAGTCGGGAAGCTGTTGTTTTGCAGCCACGCCGCGCTGCCCTGGCCTACGGTCACCTGGCCGCCGCGGAACACACCGACCCAATAGAGCGACGCATTGACCGCCAGCCGCCAGAGGTCGATCGTGCCCTGGATGATGGTGTTGTAGCCGAGCATCGACCCATCGGCGAGCTTGTCGTTCGCCCACAAGCTCTTATTCTGAATCTGCGTGCCGTTGATCGAGCCGTCCGCGATCTTATCCCAGCCATTGAAGCTCTTGTTGGCGAGAATGTTCTGGCCCCAGCATGAGCCGTTCACGATGTGTGCACGCCCGAACGCGCCGCCGTAGATCACTTGGTCGGCTATCTCGGTGTCGCGGAGCGTGTAGTATTGGAGCTTGGTGTTCGGCAGCGAGCGTTCGGCAATGTTGGCTGCCCCCACGGCGTTCGGCGCTAGCTGGGTTGGCCCAATCGCCCCGGGCGCGATGCGGTCGCCCGTGATCGAGCCAGGCGTGATGGTCGGGTTGCCGTTGAGCGTGCCATCGGCGATGACGGTCGAGCCCTGCAAGCTCTTGAAGCCGACCTTGGCGTTCGTCACGGCCCCCGGGGCTAGCTGGTCGGTGCCCACCGCCCCGAGCGCCAGCTTGAGTTGAGTGACTTGGTAGTTGGCGATTTTCGCTGTTTGGACCGCCAAGTCGGCCAGCTTCGCGGTAGTGACCGCCAAGTCCATAATGTCCTGGGTGCGCGCCATCGGAGTCGACTGCCGAACGATCGACATTTCGACTTTCGAGAGCGCTGGGGTGAGCGATGGCGTAAGCAGCGTGATGACAGTCTGGTTGGTGCCGCCGTTGTAGAACACGGTGCTTGCGGCCGCGACGGTCGTGGTCGGTGGTGCGAGCGTCGCGCGGATGCGCGAGCCCGCGCGGTAGTTCGCGGTCTGGTCGCCCACCAGCGAAAACGTCGACGAGTCGATGTAGGTCGGGGTGCCGGGATCGGTCACCCACTCGCCGATCGGGGCGAGCGAACCATCGGGCAGCGTGATGCCGTCGACCGTGGTTTGCAGCGCCGCCACGTCCTGCTCGACGCTGGTGAAGCCGTCGCCCACACGGCGCAGGCTGTCCTGCAACACGTGCGGGTCGACGTTCCACGACGTGACGGTAGGAATCTCTTGGTCGACGAAGAACCGCACACGGTCGGCGAAGTAGTCGAGGTCATCTTCGGTGGTCGACATACGTTCCTCACGTCGGCATGGCGTAGGCGTACAGGCGCTTAATGCTGGGCGGCTGTGCGGGATTCGTGGCCGCGAGGTCCAAGCGCACACGCACCTGGCCCGCGCCGCTGCTCGGGGCTGGTAGGCCGGTTTGGTTGAAGTGGAACGTGGTGTACTGGTCTGGTCCTGGGAGCGGATCCTGCGTGGTCGTGACCGGCCCCGTCCACGTCACGCCGTTGTTTTGACTCAGGTAGAGCTTCGCGGTCGCGCCCTGCGGCAAGTAGGCATCGTACTGGCCGGCCACGTGTGGAGCTTGAGCGTTCGTGACGTTGCCAGCGACTTGCAGCGCCTTGGTGACGTACACACCAGCGGCCTTGTTCGAGAGAATCTGCAAGCACGCATTGGCCGCGTGGATGACGGGCGATGAGTACACATCGCTGGTGGTCAGGTGCGCGCGGATGATTATGGTGGCGGCGGTGGTCGGAAAGTTCGTGATGGCGAAGGCGTTGAAGTTCGTCCACGTGGTGCCGTTGTCGAGGGAGTATTGCCACTGGATCGAGCACGCATCGGGTGCGTTTTGATCGACCGCGAGGAAGATGCCGGTGGCTGCGCCGCCCGCGACCGTCACGGGCAGGTAGTAGAGGTAGCCGCTCGTCGCCGTCATCTTGGCAACCGAGACGGTGCAGCGCAGATCCCAGTCCTGGCGCAACGTCCAGTCGCTATTGTTCGAGCTATCCATAAATATACCGCTAGGTATCTGGTCGGCCGTGATGAAGCCGCCCGACACGCGGTTCGGGCCGCCTAGCTGCGACACGTAGACGCGGTAGAGGTTCGAGGAAGAGCGCAGCACGATGGCGCGGTAGATGTTCGCGGGCGTGTAGACGGGATCGAGGAACACCGCATCGCCGCTCGACGCCCAGGCACTCGGGGGCTTCGATACCTGGGCGAGCACATCGTGGATCGGGGCCGAGGCTTCGCCCGACTGATCGGTGGCGCGTACCTCGCAGAGCAGCGGGGGTGAGGTCGGCACGTGCGGCGGTGTGCTTGCGATCGGCACTGTGACCTTGGAAATCATCCGCGGCGACGGGAAGATCACGCTCTGTGCGACGGGATCATTCTGCACCAGCGTGATGACTGTCTCGGTGGTGATGAGCCGCACTTCACCGGTCGATGTGAACGTGCAGGTAGCTCGCACCGCGTAGCCGCTCGGCCACACCGATCCCGGGGCAGCGTTGTCGCCGTAGATCACTACCGGAGCCGTGCCGCTCGGGACGTTCGCGGGCACGGTGTAGGAGAACACGGCCGTGCCACCGCGGTCGGTGCTGGTGTTGAGCGATGCCTGGATGGTGAAGCCGTCGACTTGCAGCGAGCCGCCCTGCGCAGTCAGGCCGCAGTCTTTGCCGTCCATCTGGCAGCGCACGTTCTCGCCAGGCACAAGGAACTGCACGGTGCACGTAATCCCGATCTGGCGCATATAGAGGTAGGGAATGTCGCGCACCTGGGTCTGCGTGGTCGTGAACGCGCCCACGATGTTCCATGACTCATGGCGGCCGTTCTCGACGATCCGGCTGCTGGTCGACGAGAGCGAAATCGTGTCGATCCAGAAATCGCGGTCGGGCGTGATCTGCACCGTGGGAGGTTCAGCCCGGAAGTCACTGTATGGATTGCAAGGATAATCAGCACTCCACAACGGTGCGTTGATAGCTACTTCGTCGGTGTGCGGCAGCGCGTAGAAGAACTTGCCCAACTGTGTGCCCGGAGTACCGCTGCCTGGCTGTGTCGGCGTGAGCGCGACGATCTGCTGGGTGTAGGGCAACGTGAGTAGCTGCGCGGTGGTGTCAATCGTCGCATCGGCCGTGACGGCTGGTGTAGTGGTCGAGTAGGTCATGTCGGCCACGTCGGTGCCCGTGAACGCATCGGTGATAATGTCGATCAAGTTCGCGCCGGCCGTGCTCTGCTTGGAGTGCGCTTGGTTGGCCAGGTTCAGCCGCGCTACGTCGTTCGTGAGGAAGCCGATCTGGTCACGCATGTTGTTGAGCGCGACCATCGTCACCGCGTCGTTGTTGTACGGGGTCACCGTGATCGTGCTGCCACCAGGCGCGACGGAAATGAGACAGTAGCAGAGCGCGTAGAGCGGCAGCACGGGCTGGATGATGTAGGGCTGCGCGGTGCCCCTCACCACCGCGATTTCCCCGGTGGGGCGGATCATCACGCCATCGGTGCGGTAGAGAAAGTACGAGTAGTCGACGTAGAACACCGTGCCGACCACTGGATTCGGGCCAGCCGGCGAAAAGTCGATCGAGCCGCCCGTGAGCACGTAATCCCCGCCCGCGACGAACGTGCGGTTGTAGATGTAGTCAACGTTGTAGTTCGTGCCGGCAGTGGGGCCGTGACCGCTCTGCCAGAGTACGCTGTCGAGCGAGAGTTCGTAGTCGTAGGTGCCAGGTGTGTTGTGACTGGCATCTTTCTGCTGGTACGTCGTGGTCGGTGCGCCGCTCGGCCCAAGATAGGCTCGCGTGATCGACACCACGGGCGCGAGTGAGAGCGCGTCACTCAGACTGGCCGACGAGCGCAGCACACTCTCTTGGTTCACGGCGACGTTGCCAGTGCACCGGATAATCGACGCGATCGGGAAGCTCGGCGTGAGGCCGGCCTTGTTGAGCAAGTAGAGCGACTGACCGGCCTGCATCGTGTGCGGCTCGCCGAGCACGGTGCCGGTGTCGGTGGCCTGGTCTAGCTCGATATCCTGCGGCATGTCGGACTCGAACCGGATGCCCTGGATGTAGGCAGTCACGGGCGGGATCGTGACTCTGAACTTGCCGCTAGTGGACGGCGGGTTGGTCGACGAGTACGCGCGTGGGTTGCCGCCAGTCGGTGTCACCACGAAGTCGCCGTTCGCATCCAGCGTGCGCTCGGAGAGCAGGCCGCCCAGCAGCACGCTTTGGTCGACGTTCACCAGCCGCGCGGCTGGGAGCGAGCCCGTCGTTTTCGAGAGGTCGATGTTGTACGGGATCGGCTGTACCTGGGACACGGCGTCGGTGTCGCGGTCCCAGCGGTAGAGCGCGACCACACGACGTTCGAGGCCATGCGCCGGCAGCGCGAGGCCGCTGGTGTCGCTTGCCTGGAACGTCATGGTCCAGCGCTCGCGGTACGCTTGCGACTGGTTCGAGAGCGGGTCGGTGAGCGTCGCGTCGTCGGTGTTCGACACCAGTACGCGCAGCCACTCGCCGTACACGATCGAGGCCATGCCCGGAGTCGCGGCCGGGTAGGTGAGCGTCTTGCCCTTGAGCCGCTGGACGCGGCCGTTCAGGAACACGATCGCGTCGGTGAGCACTAGCGAATCGCCCTGGATCACGGGCGGCTGCGCGCCATAGGTGGCCTGCACTGACCACGAACTGCCGCCGTGCACCTGGCCCGTGGAGTTCTCGAAAATGACCATGACGCCCTGCGAGCCCACCGGGCATCCGTATTGCGCGATGTTGCTCGGCAGAGTCGGATCGGTGCCGGGGGGAGCGACAGCCTTCACCGCGAACGACTGGTTCGCGTAGCTCGGGTTGTCGATCCCGCTTGAGGTCCACGTGTACGTGGCCACGCCGCCCGCGCCCGTTGAGAGCACCTTCACGGTGTAGACTTGGCTCTGCACCCCGACGTACTGGCCCCCGGCCGCTAGCTGGTCGCCGCCGACGATGGGGCCTTGCTGGGGTACGCCGACCGTGCCGCCCGTCTCGGAAACGATCGCGCCTTCCTGCACCAGCAGGACGCCGAACGTCGCCATGTCGTAGCGAAGGATCTGCTGGGCGTCGATGATATCGTAGTCGCCGAGCGGGTTGTCGCCGCGAGCTACGACCAGCGCGTAGTCCTGGGTCGGGTCAAAGTGATCGGGCCGCGTGACGATGCCGTCGAGTGGCGACACCGAGTGCGTGGTCGTCATGGCAGGATAACCTCCAACACCACCTGAATGTCGAGGAACACTTCGGTCTTGGCCTGCGGTGGTTCCATGTACGTGAGCCGCAAGAGCATCCCGGGATCGAGCACCTGACCCTGCGGGTTGCCGTTCGGGTCGTAGACGCCACCAGCCGCGAACTCCGCGCGCGCCGGCCCCAGCGTCCCGAGCACGCGCCAGCGGTCGTTGAGCGTGAGCACGCCGTCCGCGCCGCCCGTGAACATGATCGACGCCCCCGAGCTACCGAGCGTGATCGGCGACTCGAACGTCACGGTCACGGGGCCACCACCACCGCCCCCGATCGTGTCCGTCCATGAAATCTGCGCGACGCCATCGCCGCCCCCCACGCTCACAGTCACATCGACTTCACCCGATTCTGCGGCCGCCCAGGAACCGCCTACTATCACGTCGACGTTCAGTACGTCATCGCCAGCGACGCCGGCCGCGACTAGCTCGACTTGCTGGGCAACGTAGGTGACGCCGTTCCCGAAGATGCCAAGCTCGGTCCAGTTCCCGATCGCTTCGTCGGCCTCGAACCGGAAGGCCATGTAGATGAAGCGCGTCGGGTCGGTCGACCGGGTGTACTGCACGCCGTCGAACACAAGCTCGCCGCCATCCTGCGGGATGACGAAGTAGCGCGAGAGGTAGACCACGCGGCCGATTTCGTGGGTGAGTGCGGTAGCGCTCTTCGGTGGTGCGCCGACCACCGTCCCATCGCCCACAGCGCAGTGCGTGATATCGGGCATGAGCAAGTCAGCGACGCGGATGCGGTACACATCGGTGAAGGTGTGCTGCTGCGCCATCGCTCACTCCCCTCTCAGGCCAAGCTCGCCACCGATTTCGACGCGATGGTTCGCTTCGTCCCAATCGACCTTCTTCATGTGCCTACGTCGCACGGCTGGGGCATCGTTCGGCGAACGCACTGTAGCGCTCCATCCGCACTTACAGATCACCAGCCAGACATGCAGGCCGGTCGCGGTGCAGGTGGCGCGCTTGCGGCCCATGTCACGGTTTCTGCCTCTGCCATCCGCGGCGCATCGCATCCTGAATGTCGGCGGTCGTATGGTTCGGGCACACGTGCCCCGTCTGCGTCACGGGTGCTGGAAGCGCTGCCATAACGAGCGAGATATCGGCCTCGCGGCCCGGCGTGAGCGGTGCCGGCTGGGGCGGATTCATCGCAATGCTAATCATCACCCAGCCGGTCGGCAGCGCGTAGTCGGATTGAGCTTCGGCGATCGTGTCACCGAACTCGCAAATAAACTGGATCATAGAGCCTCCGGTAGTACGTGCCATTTGTCGGGGATGCAGAGTTGGGTGTACGGGAAGAACCGCATCCGCACGGCGCGTTTTTCCAGATCGAGGTAACCGATCACTGGTCCTAGCTCGGAGTCACATCGAATCTGGTTGTTCCGATGAAAGTAGGCGTGGCCGCCGATGTGGAAGGCTAGCTCCGGGCGTTGGCCGCCGATCACGTAGACACGCATGATGATGGGGCCGGGTACGTCCTTGAACTCGATTTCCACGATCGCGGGATCGTGCGCGTGAAGCACACAGCGTGAGCGGAAGATCATAGTAGGCGTGACCAGTTGTAGTACCAGTTGGTTGCCCAGCAGACGATTTTCTGCATGTGGCTGGTTAGCTGCACCGACGTGCCGCCGCTGCTAATGCTGTCGCTGCCCTGGCAGTACACGTAGGAGAGATTCGACGAGCCGCCGTATCGCACGATCGTGATAACGCGCCCAACCGTACAGCTACCGCCCGCCACGTAGGGCAAGTAGCAGTTGGTGCTGCCTGAATCGGTGTAGAGCGCGATGTACTCCATCGTGTTGTCGATGACGGTCGTACCGGGATTGAACACGACGAGCCTCACACTGTGCGCGGCGTTGTCGATCGTTTCCTGGCGGAACTGGATTGCCGCGGTGTTGGCGCTACCCACCACGAAGCCGATCATGTCGCCGTTCGTGGCGTTCCAGAAACGCCAACTGGTGCTGCTGTCAGCGTAACAGGTGAACCAGTTACCCGAGCCGAACCAGAGCGAACAGGGTGCACCGCCATTGATGGAGATGCGTGACGCGCCCCCGCCTATGCCCTGAACGGATAAGACACCAGTGTTATCAATACCGAAGCAGGACGAAACTGTGCCGCCCGGATCGCCGGCCTTCTTGCGCCAGATCTGTACGTTGTCTTGTTCGAGCTTGAACTGCCAGCCACCGATGCCCGTGTTTACTGGTGACCACGGGTGATTGAAGTTGAGCGTGGCGTAGGTGCCGGCTGCTTCAAGTGTGAGGTACAAACCAGCGCTGCCCTTGAAGAAGATGCCGTCACGCGGCACGCTTACGACGCCGGCATTGTCGATCTTGAGGAAGTTGACCCAGGCTGGCGCTCCGGTAGTCGCGGGCGCACGCCAGACACCGAGCATGTCGCCGGCTGGGGCACTGTCGAGTCCGAGCAGCCAGGACGGCCTGGCGGTATCATCACTCGCCCAGGCAGACGCGAGCTTCCCGTTGCACAGTAGATCGAGCCGCCCACCTTGTTCCTGGCAGATACGGCCCCTGGCAGCGGTGACGCCAGTCGTTCCAAGCGTGAGTTGGGACCAGTCGTTACTGCTGCCGCTCCACACGCCCGGAATGTCCACGCGGCCGCTCGGCCCGTCGATCCGCAACGGGACGCGCGACGCGCCAGTGGTTACGTCGTAATGCTGGACGCGAAGCTCGTCGTAGGTGGCGATGGTGCCAGCAGAGAGCATGAGCATCCAGGCATTCTGCGCGGCATCGTCGATCCCGCCGTAGATATCCTTGTTCACCGTGAAGCTCGCGTAGCTCGCGCCGTCGCTCGCATTCGTGCCCGAGATACGCGCCTTCGCCGATGGCCTGTTACCCAGGAGCAACGACTGCTGGGCAGGAATCGAGACACCGCGGGTCGCTGTAGCCGGCGTGAGCGCGGTGCCTGTGTCAGACCAGTACGCTGCCTGCGAGGTCTGCGTCGACCAGACAGCGCCATCCCACTTGTAGACCAGCCCCGAGGGTGCAGTGTAGGTCTGGCCAACAGTCGGCGACGCAGGAAAGTCGGGAGCGGCCATTAGGTTGCGAGCCTCCAGGCGGCGAGTTGGTTGACCGCCCCTGTCTGTGCCAGCGTCGAGAGCGCGAGCGCGGCACCGCTGTTTTGATACGCCTGCATGTAGACGTAATCAGTCGGATCGGTGGCGAGGTATAATGTTTGAGCGTTCTGCGTAGAAAAGTAACCGGAACTCGCAACTGGAATGTCGTACCGTGTCAGCGCAGTCCCAGCTTTGTTCAGGATCATAAACAGTCGGATTCCCGTCGCGTTCGCAGTCCACGATACTTGCCCAAGAATGAGGTACACGCCGGGGCTTGGCAGTGTGAGATTCGAGCCACTTAGGGAAGCACCCCCCCGCGTAAAGACGGTGGTATCCCACGTGACCGTGTTCCAGGCGTTGTTGGCGATGCTCTGCGCGGCATTCTTCTGCTGCACCATTCCGCCAACTGTGTTGAGGGTCGGGTTGGGGAACGCACCGGCTAAATCCCCACCGGCCGTAACACCGACGAACGGCTGTGTCGGCGTGGCCGCAACCCATTGCTTTGAGTTACCATCGTCGAAGTAGACGTACAGGGTTTGGTCAGGATCGGTGCGCCACCAGAGTTGGCCGACTGTGGGCGATGCCTGTGGGCTCGGGCCGATCCACGTGGCGGCCGAGCCACCACCGATCGCTTGCCACGCGGTGCCGTTCGACAGGAAAAGCGCGTTGAGCGTCGTGTCCCAATAGCTGTCGCCCGCGGGGCCGACCGCGGGCGCTGCTGCGTAGGCTGCTTCGTTTGTGCGGCCGTAGTCTCTCATCCGACGACGACGACGCGGTATCCTGCACCGAGGTTCGGGTTGTACGTGACAGTGATCGTGTTGACCGTTGTGGCCGCCCAATCGACTTGCACCGCAGTGTACGGTGTCGCGCTATTGTAAACGCTCACCTGCACGTCCCTGGTGTTCAAGTTGTGCGTGATCGTTTCCGGGCTGGCGCTACCGGCGAGCGTCGTGGCGTACTTGTGAGCGACGTTCGAGCCCGAGTCGACGTAGGCGCGCGTGGCGATCACGGTCGTATCGACCGCGACACTATCGGCTGCGACGGTGATGCCGCTGCCAGCGCCCACGTCGAACGTGTTGCCCGTCAAGGTGAGGCCCGCGCCGCCGACATAGGTTGCGGGCGCACCAAACTGCACCCAGGTGAGCGTCGTTACGCCGACTGAGATGGGCGCGTTCGTGGTCATCACCCACGCGGTATCGGCTTGCGTCGTGCCTTCGGACACGAACACCGCGGCGTTGAGTAGGGCAGCTTGGTCCAGGGCGTCCGACGCGCGATTCCAGGCCGCCGACTGCGCCCACCAGATACCGTTCTCTGCTCCGTTCGTTTGGTTCTTGAGCAGCACACGGTCGCCGACGTTGAGCGTTACGCCGTCGATGGCGGTAGCTGTGCCCGAGAGCGCGACGTTCGTCGTAGACGCGACCCGCACGGTGTCCTTCCACGACAGCCCGTTGATCGCACTGTCGACGTAGGACCGCGGCACCGCGTCGGATGCGACGATCGGTGTGGCCAGGTTCGTGATGCGAAAACCGCCCCAATTCACATCGGCGGTCGGAACCGCCAGCGCGGAGAGCGGGATGGTGGAATGCGCGGCCGCGTCGTGGACTGGATTGCCATGCGCGTGATCGGATCGTGCCAGCGTCGTCGCAGCGCCGTTGTTCGATGCGGCCCCGAACGTCTGCTCTGCGGTGACGTTGCCAAGCAGGGCCGAGTGTGCTGCGGCATCGTGAACTGGCGTGCCATGCGTGTGATCCGAGCGCGGTAACGTAGCTGCGACGCCGTTGCTCGACGCCGCGCCGAAGCTGGTCTGTGCGGTGACCGCTCCGAACGCCGGCATGCCGTGCTTATGATCCTCACGGGCGTAGTTGGTGCCGGTGCCGACAACCGGGGCATCGCCAATCGCTTGCGTCGTGACGCTCGCGGCGGGGATTGCGCCGGCAGCGGCCTTCGCCGCAATCCACTGCGTTCCGTCGTACCAGAAGAGCGTGTTCGACGTGGTGTCGAAATAAAGCTGGCCCTTGACGGGGCTCGCTGGCGCGGACCCTAAGTTCTGGATCGCCGCGTTCCGTAGCTCGTTCTTGACGATATCGAGCGGCCCATAGATAGTTGGCACGGTAACCCCCTAGGTCAGATACGCTTCGCCGCCGACCGCGGCCGAGAAGGTAAGCACCACGCTGCTGCCATCCGGGTAGTCCACATCCCCGGGGAGAATTTCGCGTCCCGTTGAGTCCACGGCAGAGACGTTCGGGCGGAAGGGGAGGTTGTGCACAATCGACCAGATCGTCGCGGCCGTCGCCTGCACGTGGCGATACGACGCCAGAGGGGGCGTCGCCCACGTGGTCGCGTAGTCCGTGGTAGATGTCTTGGTAAGTAACTGCCCTGGTGTCCCGCCTGTGGGCACGCCTGCGCCGCTGGCCCCCGGTGAGCCAGCCGGCCCTGCTGGCCCTT
>Ga0126379_10001227_pt1 | contig 15359 bp, 15 predicted proteins | sample PanSoiMetPlot_24_FD_92640 | JGI IMG/M metagenome (GOLD analysis project Ga0126379, IMG submission 92640) | Tropical forest soil microbial communities from Panama - MetaG Plot_24 | ecosystem: Environmental > Terrestrial > Soil > Tropical forest > Bulk soil | place: Panama | collected 2016-02-17 | reverse complement strand
GGAAGCCGCGCGAGGTCGAGATATCCGGCCACTGCCAGCGGATGTCGCCCGCAATCGCGTTGTCGATCGGCAAGCCGGCCACGCCGATCGTGTCCTCGAAGCTCGCGCAGGAGATGACGTCGTCACCGGACAGCTGATACCGGCCGGCAAGACGTCGCGTCTCGCGAATGCCGAGCTGCGGCGGGATGTCGACCATGTAGGCGCCGGCGAATCCGGGGACCTCGCCCCGCAGGAAATCGAGAAATGCCAGGGCCTGGCGCCTCCCCTCGATCTCCCCCGCACTGAGCTCGGCCGCGTTCGTGCCGTCGACCGGCCTGCCGTCCGGCGTCCTGATCTTGGTGACGCAGACGCGCCATTCGATCGGATTGCGTTGCGGCCGCAGGATCGCCTCGCGACCGGGCAGTCGAACGCCGCGACGCTCCGCCTCCGCCATGATTCGGCCGATGCTGCGCCATGCCTCTCCGGCCGCGGCCGGATCAACGCCATTCACCCGGAACATCATGGTCGGGTAGAGCGTGTTGCCCGCGCCGTCGCCCAGCTCGAACGGCGCGCCGGACCAGGTCGAAAGATCACCGTCGCCCGAGCAGTCGATGAAGACCTTTCCCAGCACCGCGCGCCGGCCGGATTTGGTCTCGATGAGCAATGCGCCGATGGAATCTGCGCGATCCATCAGGACGCCGGCGGCGAGCGCGTGAAACAGGACATCGACCTCCTTGGCGAGCAGCAGATCGTCGGCGGCGCATTTGTAGGCCGCCGTGTCATAGGCCTGCGCCATGGTCCTGCCGCGCACCAGATGCGGGGCATTGAGACCGCCGAGCCGAGCGATGCGGGCGAGAAGTTCACCGGTGATTCCATGCACCACCCGGCGGATCTCGCCGTGGACGTTGGCGTAGAGACCGAAAAAATTCGTGACCCCCGCGGCCGTTCCCATCCCTCCCAGGAACCCGTAGCGCTCGATCAGAAGCGTGCGGCTGCCATGCATCGCGGCGGCGGCCGCCGCCGTGATGCCGGCCGGACCGCCGCCGACCACCACGACGTCGTACTCGCCGTAGACGGCCACGTGCCGCTCGGGCTCGCGCAACGTCCGCGACGGCCGTGTCACGGATGGATGTCCGGCATGCGGCTGGGCTGGATATGACAGTCCGCCGAGGCATGTCCATTTTGCAGGGCGACGATCGCCAGGGCGGATCGACTTTGCACCGAGAAATGGCGAAGAAGCGCGGCGACGTGAATCTTGGTGGTGTGCGGCGACACGTTGAGCTCCTTGGCGATCTCCTTGTTTGATCGCCCTTCCCGCAGCAAGCGGAGCACGGCGCTTTGACGGGCCGTCAATTGGCGCCGGTCTCGATACACGAAGGGAAGTTGCGGATTCCTGATCGGCTGGTGCGCCATCGGGGTGGTCAAACTTGACGGCACGTGGATTTCGCCGTCGAGGATCGATCGAATGGCCCACTCGATCTCCGACTGGCTGGAATACGCACGCACGTATCCGGTCACGCCCGCCGCCAGGTAGTCGAGAATCTCGTCGGCGCGATCCGCCCGCGAGAACACGGCCAAGACAAGCCGCGGATAGCTCGCGTGAAGCATCCGGAGATCGCCCGGCCCGTTGAAGTCGTCCGTATCGACGTCGAAGATCGCGATGGAAAATTCCTCTCGCATCAGCCGCGCCCTGGCATCGTGAAAGCACCAGGATTCGACGATTGCCGTGCTCGGAACGAGTCCGCATGCGATGCTGGCAACGCCCTTGCGGAAGACGCAGCTTCCAACGATGAGGATCCTGCGGTGATCCGCGTCCGAAGGTCGGTCTGACATCGAACTCTCTCCCTCATTTGAGCGGCTGGCTGCTGCCGATCACATGTCAGGTCGGCGGCTGGTTCCCGTCATCACGCCGCATGACAGCGATGATCTCGGGCGCATCGACGACGAGGTCGGCAAGCTTGCCCACGACGTTGAAACGCCCGACACGACGGCCACGAAGATCACTGACTTCTCCGCGCCATACGGCCTCGAGATTGAGACCGTCACGCATTTCCTGCCAAAATCGGATCATCAAGACTTGCGGCGATCCCGGCTTGGGATTGGCTCTGGCGCCGGTTGCTGCCCCGGACGACCTCGCCCGGCTTGCGGACGGGGAACGCGCGATATGCTGTTTGCGTGACATGCACGGACGTTACGGCGCGACCGTCACCGCAGCGTCACCGCGGTGTCACCAGCACGTCACCGCTGTGCAGGGGACAAAAAAATTCGCGCCGCCGACCGGGTCAGCCGGCGACGCGTGGCGGGGCGTGCGCCTCTATTCGCCGATTTGCCGCAAGTCGGTCTGCGCCAAGGACTCGATGGCCTGATCGAGCTGCTGTCGTGACGATGCCAGAGCGCGCTGGGCGTGCACCATCTGCCGACGAATGTTCGCCAGGTTCGGCCGAGCCGGCGGTGAGGCGGCGGTGATGATGGGCTCCTGCGAATGCGCGAGCTGGCGAAACAGGGCTTCCGTCTCTTCCATGGGGTCCACGCCCAGATCGGTGCGGAGCACGCGTTGGCATCGGCGGTACTGAGCGATCGCCATGGCACGATTGCCGCTTGATGCATAGGCGCTCATCAACAGCCGATGAACATCCTCGCGCAACGGCTCTTCGCTGCTTAGCCGGCGGCCGCACTCGATCGCCCGGTTCCAATCCGACGCCGCCACATAGGCCAACGTCAAATGATACAGCCCGTCGAAGAACAAGTTGCGAATGCGCTCGCGTTCGACAAAGGCCCAGTCACCGTCCATGCCGGCCAGGAAGTCGCCCCGGTAGAGCGCGATCGCGCGCTCGAGATGGATCAGTTGGGCGTGCCCAAGTGCCTGCGGCGCAACGCGGAGAAGCGGCCCGATCCTGCGCTCCAAGGCAACGGAATCGACCCACGCGGTCGCCGTCCAGTTGAGCGTGATGTCGTTGCGGTCGCAAAGGGACAAGAGCGGCGGCATGTCCGGCTCGGTCGTCTTCTTGAGCCGCCAAAGCGCCGTCGACAGGCATCGCCGGGCATCGTGGCCGCCGTGATCGCTCCACAGCGTTTCCGCCAACTCATCGCGGGTGACGTGTCGATGCCGATGCGTGATCAGATAGCCCAGGACCGATCGGCAAGAACGCGCGATCGGCAGGCTCCTGCGCCTGCTGCTGGAAACTGCCAAGCCCCCGAGATCGTGCAGGCGAAGACGCGGCATAATCGAGCATCCCCTCGCCTGAGCGTAGCACGCGCGAGGAGCGCGACAAACGACAATCTGTGCAATTACAACCTTACGGAATATGAATCAGCGCTTGCTATCTCGAGAGGCGATCGTCGCCTTCCATTGCAACGCCAGCTCCGCGAGGGAGTGGCCGAAGACTTCGTCCCAACGCTCTGGGTCGCCGGCGTCGCGTTGCCGCGGAATGAGCGGCGTCTTGGCATAGAGAATTCGATATCTGTCCCAGCCATAGGCGTCGATGAGAAATCGAGTAAACGACCCGGCAATCACGTAGGCCCAGGCGCCCTTGGTCGTATGCCGCTGGAGCCTGAACATCAGCATGCTCGGGGTGGAAATCTTCTCGAGCGTTTCGAGATGGATATCGTCGAGCGTTCGGCGCAGCTCGGATTCGAGTTTTCCCCGAATGAAATCGTGGAGGTCCTCGCCGAAGTTTGGAAAGACGGCGTTGCATCCGATCTCCTGCTGAAGGTGGACCGCCAGTCCCTCAGCCAGCATACGATTACCATTGGGAAAATAGACATGCACCAGCTCGTGCAGGACGTTGGCTTCGCCCACAGCAACCCGGTAGGCGGGAAAATTCATGCGTCCGACCTGGCCTTTCCACTGCGGCCAAAGCGACGCTGCGAACTCGTATTGTCTCGAGACGTAGATATGCAACGTCGGAAACGGCGACGGGAGAAGCCACCCCTCCTTCGCGGCCCATGCGTCGAGCGCCTTCATCTCGCAGGAAAAAAGCGCCTTGAACGTCTCCTGTTGCCGAGGGGAGACACTCGGGAGCGGAACGTCAACCCCCTCGATCTCGTCCTCGAACGTAAAGGATCCGAGGCGCTTGTCCCCGGTCGGCGCGCCAGCAGTCGCATTGGGGCGGTGGTGCTCGGCCAGTGTCAACGACATTTGCGCGCGGACTCCTAGCCGGCAACGAGTTCAACCGCGTCCGCCCGCCGATCGACGTGCCGAGAAGGTTGCGCCGATCCAATATTCCCAGGCGACAATCGGCGCGTTTCGCAAATGTCGCGCAGGATCGATTCCAGCCGCCGCGGAAAGCCGTTATCGGCCTCGATGTCGACGCCATAGTGCCGCGCGCGACGGCGCATGTCCCGCGTCCGGTCGGGCGAGTCGAGAACCGAGACCAGCTTGCCCATGAGGTCTTCGACATCGTTGACGTCGCGGACCGCGATGCAGCTTCGACCGTCGGCCAACCTGTGCGCCTCCGGCAGCTTGGCGACGACCTCGGTGGACGCCACCAGGCATCCCCCACAGGTGAGAACCTCCCGGGCGACCACCGGATCATGGAATGCGATCGGGAAATCCTGCTCGAGGCAGCAGATCGCCGCGCAGCGCCGGATGAACTCCGGAACGCGCCAATGCGGAAGGAACGGCAGCTGGCATATGCGCGCCTCCAGCCCGTGCTCTCGCACATGGTCGCGAAATGCGTCGCGCGGTCCCGGACGCTCATGCGCCATCACCAGCAGGCCAATCGGCAAACCGCCATCCGCCACTCGCTTGATGGCGTGCAGCAACGGCCGCGTCCCTTTCGCGCTTCCGAGCTTTCCGTAGACGCCGACATAGGTCAAAGCGGGATCGAAATCTCCGAACAGCATGCTGCGGAAGTCTGCGTCATGAGCAGCGGAAACTTGCGCCCTCAGCAGCTCGACATCCAGCGCCGGGCCGTCCGGCGCGAAGACATCACGAAGCTTCACATGTCTCTGCCCATTGTCCGCAATTCGCGCGGAATCGACCCCGGCCTCGATCATCTTGGAAACGACCGCAGGACTGCAAAGCACGGCATCCGCGCTCTTGAAGACGTGATCGTAGAGCGCGGCGAACTGCGGCAAGGACCAAAGGCGACCCGCGTCGCTGCCCGCGGTCCGCGTGACGTGAGGCAGACCTGTCGCCTGGGCGACGATATGTGCCGCGATCCCATAAGGCTCGACGTAATACGAATAGATCAGGTCGATGCCCTCGCGGCGCGCCACATCGAGACCGAGAGACGCCAGCTTGGTCGCAAAGGCCGTCCCGGTCGGAATATGCCACTCGCGCCTTTCCGACGCGGTCCAATGCACCGTCACCGACCCGCCGCCATATTGCGCCTCGCACCGCGCCCAATCCTCGTCGCGCATGAACATCCGATAGGGCAAGCTCGCTTCTCTGGCATTGGTGACGACGTGAACCGTGTGGCCGCGTTTCGCCAGCTCGTGCGCGGTCCAATACGTCCGCATGCTCACTCCGCCCTGGATCGGCGGATATTTTCCGAAGAGGCAGATCTTCATCGCGTGATCCTCCGGGCGACCGCCTCAGGCGGCGCACGCCAGTACCTGGCCGCGCAGAAAGTCGTTCAATTGATCGATGTCCCAGCCGGACTCCTGCATGACCTGCTGCAGCGTGGGCCAGCATTCAACTCGGTCCTGTGAGATCGGGCCGAAATTGCGCGCATACGAGATGAAGAACGAGAGTATACGCTGGACCGCCTCGCCGAGATCCACGTTCGGCTCGGCTTCTGCGAACTCCTCGTAAACCGTCGACGAATGATGCCGGAACGATCCGCCGGGAAGCTTCTCGCAGAGCTCGGCGTATTGCCGCGTTTGCAGGATCCAATAATGCCAAACATCGTCGACCTGCTTGCCGAACAGGATCCGGCCCGGCGAAAATCGAACGAGCATCAGAAACTTGAGCAGTTCGCAAACGCGCCCAACAAGCGTCTCCGGTGCGACGTCCGGCATTTTCGCCTTGAAATAGTTCATCATTACCGGCGACACGAATTGGCGCAACAGCTCGTGATCCGAGATGAAGCCGAGCGGCGGCTTCGACTCTGTTCGCAAGCGAGCCTGCATCATGATCCTCCCTGAAGGCGTCTCGCCGACTGAGGTTGCGGTTGGATCGATCGCCGCGATGGGAAAGGACTCCGCAAACCTCGATCCGCGTGCTCGGAAGTGGCCAAATGAGGCGCCGGATTCAGCGCCTATTTGGCTCCTTCCGAGCCGTATCGATCGACAACTAGGCCCTCTTGGCGTCCGACTTCGGCGCGCGCGTGATGCTTCCGTCACCGCAGCCGCAGCCGCAGCCGCCGGTCTCGACGGTCTTCGTGACCAGCTTGGCAGCAAGCTTCGCAACGGTGCTGTCCGCACGATTTGCTTCCACCCAGGCGATGTTCTCGGTCATGGTTGGCTCCCAACTTTGTTTGACGGGTTTCGATCTCGCAGTCGGTGAAAAGCGACACGTGACAAGCGACACGTTTACTGTCTCGCGCCGCAAATTCGATGATATCTTCGCAAGAAGGCGGATCAATCGCGCAAAGGAATTAGTGCTTTCTTCGCGAAGAGCTAAGCCGCGCTTATCGTTGACGGCCCCCTCGAACGCCGGAAGGATCAGCCAGCCTTGCCGGAGATCAGAGAGAGGACGCAATGTCGGCGCCGAACGCCGCCGCGGAAGGAGAGATCATCGAACGCGCGGACCAGCACGCCGAACCGCGATCGCTCGAGATCGCGCTGCTGGTCCTGCTGGCCGTCTTGTGGGGCATTCCGTTTGCGCTCACGAAGCTCACCCTGCAAACGATTCCACCATTTACGGCCGTCACCGCACGGGTAGCGCTGGCGGCGGCAACGCTCTGGGTGATCGTGCTCGCGTCGGGAAGCAGGATCCCGACTGACGCAACCTTCATAAGGCGTCTCTCCATCCAGGCTCTCGTCGGCTGTCTCATTCCGTACATGCTGGTGACATTGGGGCAGCAATCAGTCGCCAGCGGCCTCGCGGCCGTCCTCAATTCGACCTCGCCGCTGTTCGTTTGCGTCATCACGTTGGCCTGGACCCGACACGAGTCGACGTCATTCCTGCGCATCCTCGGGGTGACCGTCGGTCTCGGCGGCGCGGTGACGATGGCCGGTGCGGGCGCGCTCAACGGGCTGGCGCGCGAAGTCCTCGGGCAATCGCTCATTCTGGCGGCGACCGTCTCCCTGGCGGTGGGGGCCATTCATGCCCGCCGGTTCGACCACGTAGCGCCGGAGGTCACGGCCGCCGGAATGCTGACATCGTCTGCCGTGATGCTTGTTCCGCTCTGCCTTTTGATCGAGGGTCCGTTGCGATCCACGCCTTCTGCCGGGTCGCTCACCGCGCTGCTGGTCCAGGCCGTCGTGTCCACGGCGTTCGGCTTCGCACTCTATTTTCGGCTGACGCGCACGATCGGCAGCATGGGAACGGCGACCGTCGGCTATCTCAAACCCGGCGTCGGCGTCTTCATCGGCTGCGCCGTGATGGGCGAGCCCTTTACGTGGACACTGGGCCTTGGACTCATCGCAGTCGTGCTCGGCGTCGCCGCGATCACCTGGCGTGGGCAAAAGCCCCAATCGCGCACGCACGTCATCAGATCGCTTGCCGCACCATATGCGCTTTTGCGTCACGTGTTACGCCGGCCAGTCTCCTTTCCGAACGCGGCAAACGGCTAGCCGCGAAGCCGAAGCCATCGACCAGACCATGTTCCGTTTTCTACGGAATCGGAACGTGCTCTGGATTCGTTGTTTGGCGCATATTCTTGTCGGCGAACCGGTGCCACCCCGGATCAGGTCCGGGGCAGGCTTTCGCCGGACTATGCGCGAGCGCACGCGTCGGGGCGCACCGAAGCGCACCGCACATTCCTCAGATCGCGAGCGTCATGCCCTCGGCCGCCACGATCGTTCCGGAACGCGTTGCGGCGGCCTCGGTGGCGACGCGGTCGAGGAAGCTGTCGTCGTGATCGGGATCGTGATGGAAGATCGCTACCTTGCGGACGTCCGCCATCGCCGCGAGCCGAACGCCTTCCTGCCAGCTCGAATGGCCCCAACCGACGCGGGATGACCACTCGGCATCGGTATAGTTGCCGTCGTAGATCATGAGGTCGGCGCCCGCGACGAGGTTCAGCACATTCTTGTCGAGTCGGTCGGGCCAGTGCTCCGTGTCCGTCACATAGGCGACCGAGCGGCCATCGAAATCGAGCCGATAGCCGGTCGCGCGGCCGGGATGATGGAGCGGCGCGGTCCGCACCGTCATGCCGGCATGCGGCGTCAGCGTCTCGCCGGCGCGAAAGTCGCGCAGATCGAGGCCGGCCTTGAAGCTTTCGATGCCGGTCGGAAACAGCGGATCGTCCATGAGCATGTGCAGTGCCTGGGCGATCCCGCGCTCCGGCAGCAGGTTGCCGGCCCACAGCCGCAGCCGGTTTTCCGATCCGAAGAGCGGGGCAAAGAACGGCAGACCGCAGACGTGGTCGATGTGGAAATGGCTCAGAAATATGTCGGTGTCGACCGTCGCCGCGGCGGCCAGCGCATTTCCCAGCGGCCGCAAGCCCGTTCCGCCATCGAAGATGACGAGGCGGTCGCCGCAGCGCACCTCGACACAGGCCGTATTGCCGCCGTAGCGTGCAAACTCTGGGCCCGGACACGCAATGCTGCCGCGGACGCCCCAAAACCGAACCGAGATATCAGCCACCGGCAAGTGTCCGCCCGGCCAAAGAACGTCGCGGCGCGGTCACGGCCGTCCCACCTTTCGCGGCGACAGAAAACGCATTCCAACTCATAACCATGACATCCATCCCTCAAGCGCATCTCCCGAGATCATTGTACGCCGGCAATCTTCGCGCGCCGGGAGAATCCTGAGTGTGAAATGGATCACACGGAAGGTCCAAGACCTGGGCCTGACCGGGCGACCAGACGTCGGCATCGTGCCGGCTGCGCCGAATCCGAAGTTCGCACACGCTTTTGCGGCGAATTGGGTTGCGAACTTCGGGTGCAGAAGCATCGGACGGCGCGAAAGCGCCGATCCGGGTGCGGGCAAAGACGCGGTAAGACTAGTCCCGGTCGAGCTGAGCCAGATCCTCCAGCGCGCCGCGATTGGCTATGGTGATCAGGCTCTCGGCAATCCGGATGACGCCCCGGCGTTGCCAGCCGCGCAGACACTTGTTCACGCTTTCGCGCGTCGCGCCGACCAGATTGCCGAGCTCGCGCTGCGAGAGCCGGATCTGCGACAACGACTGCCCGTTCAACGCGTGCGCCTCGCCCGCGGTCATCCGCAGCAGCGCCTTGGCGAGCCGCACCGGCAGACCCATGAGCGCCATCTCGGCCATCTGCTGATCGGTGTGCCGCAGGCGTTCGCACAGCGTCTCGACGAGGCCGGGCCACGCGCCGGGATTCCGCTCGAAGAACGACAGCACGTCGCGGCGATCGAGGACGGCGAGCCGGCAGTCGCTCGCGGCGCGGGCGTCGGCGGTACGCTCCTTGCCGTCGAGCAGCGCGATCTCGCCGAAGACCTCGCCGGCGGCCAGGATCGCGAGCACGATCTCCTTGCCGTCCGGCGACGCCACACTGATGCGCACATGACCGCTGAGCACGGCCATCATGCAGTCGCCGGGCGAGCCCATCAGGAAGATGGTGTCGTCGGCCGTATACCGGCGCATCCGCGCATGCGCGATCAACGCGTCGCGTTGATCCGCCGCAAGACCGCGGAACAGGCTGCATCGCGCCAGCAGATGGCGGCCGTCCTGAATTGCGTCGCGTCCCGTCGAGGCCGCGGCGCGCAGCACTGCGTGATTTTGCGTCATCAGTGCCTCGCCAACCAATCGCGAGCTGCCCGCTGCGCGGCGGCAATCTCGGATGGCGACATCTCGGCCGCGATCTCGTGCCGCAGGCGGCTCGCCTCCGTGCTGCCGAGCATCGCGGCGAGGTTGAGCCACTTGTGAGCCGATACGAGATCGACCGGGGCTGCGCGTCCGGCCGCATAGCTCAAGCCGAGTTCGAAAAACGTCCCCGCGCTGGCGTGATCGAGCGCTTCGCGGCCGTGGAAGCTTTGCATGTACGCCTCCCATCAAGGCTAGCATGTCGTGACCTGCGCGGTTCGTTAGCGCGGACGGGAGGTGGCCGTATATGACGCGCGTCACACCTGTTCGCACGTGCGGTGGCGTCGCGGTTCCACCACAACGCGATTGCGCTGGAGATGGCGATTTTGCCGCGTTATTTCAATATCTTATGAACACCCCCGAGGGCTTGCTGCAGGGCGGCCGTGAAGGCACCCAATTCGCCCTCGACATAAGGCCGCGGCGGAGCCGCTCCCCACACCGGTTTCGGCCATGCCGGATCGCCGATCCGGCGCGCCACCACGTGGACGTGAAGCTGCGGAACCAGGTTGCCGATGGCCGCGACATTGAGCTTGTCGCAGCCGGTGACCGACTTGACGGCGCGCGACACCAGGGCGATCTCGACCATCAACCGTTGGCGCTGTGCCTCGGCGAGATCAATGATTTCGCAGACGCCGGCTTGGCGCGGTACCAGCAGCACCCACGGATAGGTGGCGTCGTTCATCACCAGCACGCGCGAGAGCGGAAGGTCGCCGGTTGGCGCCGTATCACGCGCGAGCTGCGGATGGAGGGACCAGGCAGGCGGAGAGGCGGGGCTCATGGCGGTGCTCGGCGCGCGCGGCGTCGATCTCTCAATCGTTTCGGATTTGCAATCGATTCCTCCACAAGTTCGGCCCGGCCCAACAACCCTGCGCTGAGGCTTATATCCCACGCCGGGCAGAGGTTGGGGGCGGCGCGCCAAAGCATTATGTGCGGTCAGTGATAGGTTCGGTCCGGATCGACGATCATTCCGGGGTGAATGAGGCGGCCATCTTTGACCACCACCTCGCCGTCGAGCGAAATGGTGCAGTCGTTCATCGGCATATCGATATGTCCCTTGGTCTTGCGCGCGGGGCCCGGCCCTGTTGAGAACAGAAAGCTCCCCGGGTAGCTCCGCATCGCCGCCTGCAAGTTCTCCATGCTATTCTCGTATCGCACGATGTCGTCCCATCGGGCCTTCGGATTGAGTCCCCAACCCAGGTGGGAGATAGCGTAGGGATCCAGATCGTCCGGCGACTTGCGGCAGCTATCCAACCAATAGGAAAACATTTTTGCGTCGACGGCGCCGCTGACATCGCGAATGAACCCGTCGCGCACCTCGATCTCGATCCGGCTCTGGACAATCCGCGCATATGGCAGGATCCAGACATCACCGGGCTTCACGACGACGCGTCCGTTTGCCGAACCGTCTCGGGGAAACATTCCGACCATACCCTGGCCCCAATGATCCATCCTCCCGCGCTCGTCGGCCGCGCCATAGTGGTGAAAGACCGGCGCAGCCGAATCTTTCACCCAAGTGAAGTCAGTCCCGGCTGCGCTGGTGACGCGGACCTCCGCTGCTTTGCGAACCATGTCACGCGCGGCAACGACGGCAGCCTTCAGCTTCGGCGAACCCTGCAGGCGCACAAGTTGATCGGGCGTGTCGAGCAGATTGAGTATCCGACCGCCGGCTGTTCTGATTGCCCGCTCCCAAGGCGAAAAGAAGCCGGTAAAGAAGGTGATGACGAGATCGGCCTTGCAGAGGGCTTCAATAAGGCCCGGTGAGGAGAATGGACTCTCACCCATCGTTTCGACGGATGGCCCCTGCGCGACGCGAATTTCGTAAGCAGCATTTCCAATCTCGGCCGCTGCCGACAATCCCGCCGCGACGATTTCCTGGTTTGAGGTCAGATCCGTGAGAAAAGCGATCGATTCACCCGACTTCACATTGCAGAGTTCATACTGCCGACGGAAAACAGACGTAAGCCTCGACGCCGGAATGGTCGTCCTGTACATGGCACTCTCCTGGTTCCTCGCGTCGTGGAATCATCCCAGATTTCGCACGGCAGAACTCACCGCTCCTCCGCGGTACCTCGAATGCAAAGGTGCCGCGCTGTGACCGTCATTCGAAGCGCGCATGAGGGCGCGCCGGATGATTCCCGAACCAACGAACCTGGCGTACCCCCGACGCATCGCGTTTCAAATGCTATGATATCGTCGGCAAGGCTCGGATCAATTGCGCAAGGGAATTAGTACACCCTCTTTGAAGGGAGCTAGTCCAAGCTTGTCGTTGACGCCGGCCGGGCGGCCGCTGAGGTCGCTCAGACTTGCGAGTTGTCGCCCCCCTCGTTCGCAACGATTCGGGGTTCCGGGACCCACCACCACGCGCAATGGCGTCGTTGTCGGCTTGGTCTCGATCGCCGTTCCGGCCAGTGGGGTGCTCGACGGGCGCCGTCAACCCATGGTCCTGCCGAAAACGCGCCGATTGCCGCCCCCACATCGCGGGACGGAACACACCGCCCAGGCGCTTGCATTCGCGTTCCGTTCCGCCGATATATGGACCGGGAGGTTGGCGGTGGACGAGCCACTCGCCAACCGGGTCAGGTCCGGAAGGAAGCAGCCCTAACGAGCTCCGGTTCGGGTCGCTCGTCAGCCTCCCACCCAATTTCAATCCCGACACGGACGCGCCCGGGGGCTGCAGGCCGATGAACGACGCCACCACCCCGGATGATACGAATGCGCCCGGCCTCGACCTGGGCGTGCCGGGCGGCGCGTCCGGCTATCGGGTGCTGGCGCGCAAATATCGACCGGCGAGCTTCGACGACCTGATCGGCCAGGACGCCATGGTGCGCACGATCTCGAACGCATTCGAGAGCGGACGCATACCGCAGGCCTGGATCCTCACCGGCGTGCGCGGGGTCGGCAAGACCACGACGGCACGCATCCTGGCGCGCGCGCTCAACTATCAGCTTCCCGACGGCTCGGTCGCAGGTCCGACCGTCAAGATGCCGGTGCTCGGCATCAATTGCCGAGCCATCATGGAAAGCCGTCACGTCGACGTGCTGGAGATGGATGCGGCCTCCCACAACAGCGTCGACGACATCCGCCAGATCAACGACGCGGTGCGCTACGCGCCGGTGAGCGCCCGCTACAAGGTCTATATCCTCGACGAGGTGCACATGCTCTCGGGCGCGGCCTTCAACGCGCTGCTCAAGACGCTCGAGGAGCCGCCGCCGCATGCCAAGTTCATCTTCGCGACGACCGAGATCCGCAAGGTTCCCGTCACCGTGCTGTCGCGCTGCCAGCGGTTCGACCTGCGCCGGGTCGAGGCGGGCGTGCTGGTCGCGCAGCTCGAGGGCATCGCGGCCAAGGAGAGGATCTCGGCGGAGGCCGAGGCGCTCGCGCTGATCGCGCGCGCCGCCGAGGGCTCGGTGCGCGACGCGCTCTCGCTGCTCGACCAGGCGATCGCGCACGCGGCCGGCTCGGTGCGCGCCGAGGACGTGCGGCAGATGCTCGGTCTCGCCGACCGCAGCCGCGTCATCGACCTGTTCGAAGCCCTGATGAAGGGCGATATCGCGGGAGCGCTCAAGGAGCTGCGCGACCAGTATGATGCCGGCGCCGACCCGGCCGTCGCGCTGACCGACCTCGCCGAGTTCACCCATTTCGTCACGCGTGTGAAGATCGTGCCGGCGGTCGCCGACGATCGCTCGCTCGCCGAGGTCGAACGCACCCGCGGGCGCGCCTTCGCGGCGGCGCTGTCGATGCGGGTGCTCTCGCGCACCTGGCAGATGCTGTTCAAGGGCATTCCCGAGGTGCAGTCCGCCGCCAAGCCGATTGCGGCCGCCGAGATGGTGCTGGTGCGCATCGCCTATGCGGCCGACCTGCCGACGCCCGACGAGGTGGTGCGCCTGCTCGCGACCGGCGAGAGCGCCGCGGCCTCCCCGGCGCGCCGCAATGGCGACACGGCAGCGCCGACCGCCCGCATCGAGGCCCCGCGCGACCCGCCGCGCGGCGGCCCGCGTGCCGCACTCGCGCCGTCGGCCCCGCAGGTGCGCGAACCGGCCGTCGCCGAGGCGGCGCCCGGCGCCGCCATGGTGACGCTGGCCCGGTTCGAGGACCTGATCGCGCTCGCGGCCGAAAAGCGCGACCTGGCGACCAAGGCGGCGCTCGAGCGCGACCTGCGCCTCGTGCGCTTCGAGCCCGGACGGCTCGAGGTCGCGTTGGAGTCCAACGCCGCAAAAACCCTGGTCGGCGATCTCGCCCGCAAGATCAGCCAATGGACCGGGCGGCGCTGGATGGTGGTGGTGTCGGGCGAACAGGGTCAGCCGACGATCCGGTCGCAGAACGAGGCGCGCCGGGCCGAGCTCGAGCACGGCGTGCAGTCCGATCCGCTGGTCAAGGCCGTGCTGGCGCAATTCCCGGGCGCGCAGATCGTGGCGGTGCGCGAAGGCGCGCAGGAGACCGTGCCGCCTTCGCCCGAGATCGAGGGCGACGTGATGCCGCCGGAGCCGCCGATCGACGACGACTCGTCCGTGTTCGTGGAGCGGATGCGGGACGATGAGCTGGGCGAGGACCGCTGACCGGGCGCACGCAGCAGAAAGGACAACCATGGCGGACATCCTGGGCCTGATGAAGCAGGCCGCCGAGCTCAAGAGCAAGATGGAGGCGATGCAGGCCGAGCTCGACCAGATCGAGGTCGAGGGTAGTGCCGGCGGCGGCCTCGTCACCGTGAAGCTTTCGGCGAAGGGCGAGATGAAGGGTCTGCGGATCGATCCGTCGCTGATGAAGCCGGACGAGACGGAGATCGTCGAGGATCTCATCGTCACCGCCCACGCGGACGCCCGCCGCAAGGCCGAGGCGCTGCTGCAGGACAAGATGAAGGCGCTCACGGGCGGGCTGCCGTTGCCGCCCGGACTGAAGCTGTGATCGCCCCGCGATGCCCGCTGCCGTCGCCGGACCCGAGATCGAGCGACTGATCCAGCTGCTCGCGCGCCTGCCCGGGCTCGGTCCGCGCTCCGCCCGACGCGCGGCGCTGCATCTGATCAAGAAGCGCGAGCAGCTGATGAGCCCGCTCGCCGCCGCGATCCAGACCGCGATCGACAAGATCCAGGTGTGCCGCACCTGCGGCAACATCGACACCCAGAACCCCTGCACGGTGTGCATCGACCCGCGCCGCGACCCCTCCGTGATCGTGGTGGTCGCCGACGTCGCCGACCTGTGGGCGCTCGAGCGCGCGCACGCGATCAACGCCCGCTACCACGTGCTCGGCGGCACGCTCTCGCCGCTCGACGGAGTCGGCCCGCAGGATCTCACCATCGATTCGCTGGTGACCCGCGCGCATGCGGCCGATGTCAAGGAAGTCATCCTGGCGCTCAACGCGACGGTCGACGGGCAGACCACCGCGCACTACATCACGGACCTGCTCGCCGACGCCAAGGTCGCGGTCACCCGGCTCGCCCACGGCGTGCCGGTCGGCGGCGAGCTCGACTATCTCGACGAGGGCACGCTGTCGGCGGCGATCCG
>Ga0126379_10001226_pt1 | contig 15361 bp, 12 predicted proteins | sample PanSoiMetPlot_24_FD_92640 | JGI IMG/M metagenome (GOLD analysis project Ga0126379, IMG submission 92640) | Tropical forest soil microbial communities from Panama - MetaG Plot_24 | ecosystem: Environmental > Terrestrial > Soil > Tropical forest > Bulk soil | place: Panama | collected 2016-02-17 | reverse complement strand
CTGATCGCGCGGATCGCCGCGGCGCTTCGGCCACGGCGGCCGTCGGTCATCGATTTCCTAGAGTTTTCCCGGCGCGCCTTTCTGCAGCAGGTCGTCGTAGAAGCCCGCCAACGCCTCCAGCGCGGCGCCGGCGTCGCCGGAAAACGACGAGCCGTGCATCACGGCCAGGGTGCGAGGCTCGAGCTTCGCGAGCCGCCGGATCGTGGCGCCCGTCGCGGGGGTGACCGCGGTGTAGCCGAACCGGCTCTCGGCGGCGATGGCGGGCGCGAGGATGTCGCCGTCGGTGATCGGCGACGGATTGCCGACGTGCGTGAAGAGATCGCTCGTGAACAGCGTGCCGGTCATCTCCTCGTAGAGGAGGCCCGCGTCCCAGCAGTGCGGCACGTGTGGCGTGTCGAGCCGGCGGATCCGGCGGCCGCCCAGGTCGAGCGTCTCGCCATCGGCCAGCGCGCGCGGGGGACGCGGCGCCTGGTCGTTGAGCCAGATCGCGCAGCCGATCGACCCGTGCGTGACGGTCGCGCCGGGCGCGGCATCGAGCCACTCGGCGAGCGCGCCGCACTCGTCCGCCTCGATGTGGCTGAACGCGATCCAGCGGAGCCGCGCGAGGTCGATGACCCGCGCCGCGGCCCGGGAGACCGCGGGAAACAGGGCGCGCTGGCCGCAGTGGAACAGCGCGGGCTCCTCGGCGTCCACGAGGAACTGGTTGAAGGTGAATCCGCTCGGCCCGACCTGCGGCAGAAACGTCGACAGCCGGTAGATCCGCTCGGCAATCTCGTCGACTCGGGTGTCCATGACCGGTTCCTCCAGCCCGCTGGGCGCGGGCGGCGTCTCGACAGCGTTGCGTTGTGACGAGCATACGATGGATGCCGTCATGCTGTGCTACGGTTGCGCCCATGGCTCCTGCCTCGCGCACCGGCACGAGCGACACGGGGCGCCGCTCCCCGACGAAGCTGGCCGTCCCGTTCCGCTCCGCCCGCCAGCTCGCGGCCGATATCAGGAAGCGGGCGATCGGCTCCCTCGAGCTGCTCGATCTCTACCTCGCGCGCGTGGAGAAATACGATCCCGCCATCAATGCGATCGTGGTCCGCGACATCGATCGCGCGCGGCAGCGGGCGCGGGCGGCGGATCGCGCGCTCCGCGGGGGCCGCGCGTGGGGCCCGCTGCACGGCGTGCCCATGACGGTCAAGGAATCGTACGACGTCGCGGGGCTGCCGACGACGTGGGGCGTGCCGGCCCTCGCGCACAACGTGGCGACGGCGAACGCGCTCGCCGTGGAGCGCCTCCTCGGCGCCGGCGCGGTGATCTTCGGCAAGACCAACGTGCCGCTCTACCTCAGCGACTGGCAGAGCTTCAACGCCATCCACGGCACCACCAACAATCCATGGGACGTGTCGCGCGCCCCCGGTGGCTCCTCCGGCGGATCCGCGGCCGCGCTCGCCGCCGGCCTCACCGCGCTCGAGGCCGGTAGCGACATCGGCTCGTCGATCCGGAACCCGGCGCACTTCTGCGGAGTCTTCGGCCACAAGCCGAGCTGGGGCATCGTGCCTCGCCACGGACAGGCGCTCCCCGGGCAGGTGGCGCCCGTCGACATCGACGTGGTTGGCCCGCTGGCGCGCAGCGCCGGCGATCTCGTCCTGGCGCTCGAGGTCATGGCCGGCCCCGATGCGATCGACGCCGCGGGGTGGCAGCTTCGCCTGCGGCCCCCGCGGCAGCGACGCCTCGGCGATTTCAAGGTCGCGCTCATGGTCGACGCGCCCGAGAGCCCGGTGGATGCCGACGTGCAGGGCCGGTTGATGGCGCTCGGCGACTTCTTGCGCCGCCAGAAGGTGAGGGTCGACGATCGCGCGCGCCCGGCCATCGACACGCGCGAGTCGTTCTCCGTGTACGTCCGGCTGCTGCGCGCGGCGACCTCCGCGCGGCAGACCGATGACGAGTACGCGAGGAATCTCGAGATCGCGCGCGGGCTCGCCCCGGACGACCAGAGCTACTACGCGCGCGCGATCCGCGGGGCCGTGCTGCCCCATCGCGACTGGCTCGCCGCCAACGAGGCCCGTCACCGCATGCGCCGGGCCTGGGCGGGGTTCTTCGAACGGTACGACCTCCTGCTCTGTCCCGTCGCGGGCGTGGCCGCGTTCCCCCACGATCAGCAGGGAGAGCGGCACGACCGCACCGTGCTGGTGAACGGCCGGCGCGCGCCGGTCACCGATCACCTGTTCTGGGCGGGGTACAGCGGCGCCGCGTTCCTGCCGTCGACGGCCGCGCCGTGCGGATTCACGCCGGGCGGGCTGCCAGTCGGCGTCCAGATCGTCGGCCCGCAATACGGCGATCTCACATGTCTCGCGTTCGCCCGGCTCCTGGAGCACGAGTACCAGGGGTTCGTTCCGCCGCCCGGATACTCGTGAGGCCGCCCAGCGGCCCGGCGGGGACGCCGGCGTCGCGCTACGACGCTGTCGGAATGAAATGCGCGATTTCGTCGGTCCGAGCGCCGGCTCCGCCGGCGCAACCTTTTGTGGGGGATGCTCGAAGGGGGCCGCCGAGGCCCCCTTCGATCCCTACGACGCGAGGAAGTCCGCGAAGTAGTCCTCGGGCGCGATCGGCCGACTGATCAGCCCGAGGCGCAGGGCCTCCGCGGTGAACATCTCGACCTGGGCGCGATTCTTCTCGAATCCGTACGGGTGGAAATCGTCCCCCATTATGGCGGCCGTGTCCTCGAGCTCGGCCTCGAGCCACGGCGTCGCGTACGGGAAGCCCTGCTGCGCCGCGGTGAAGCACTCGTTGGCCGCGACGAACGCTTCGGTGAGGCGCCGCGCGATCCAGCGGTGCGTCTGCCAGACCTCGCGCCGGACAACGACGAGGTGCTGCGGGGGAAACGCCCCCGTTCGGCGGAAGTAGTCCTGCTCGATGGCGCGGAACTCCGGGAAGAGCCGGACGAGCCGCCCGGACGTGGGGTGGTAGGCCTGCGGCCGCGGCGGGCTGTAGATCGCCTCGAGCTCGCCGGCCCGCAGCATGTCCGAGAGCGACCGGCCGGGTGGCGGCGCGTGGACGCCCGGCGGCAGCGAAACGTCCATCGGCGCCGACCAGGGCGTGTCGATGTCGCCGATCCACCACTCGATGGCCGCCGGATCGACGCCGACGAAGCGCAGGAAGTGCCGATACCAGATGGAGCCGCTCGCCGTGTAGCTGTACATGCCGATGCGCTTGCCTGCCAGATCTTTCGGCCCGCGGATGGGGCCGTCGCGGCGGACGTACAGGTCGCGCGCGGTGAAGTTGCGGAGCGGGAACACGGGCAGGCCGACGAAGCGGTGATCGCCCTTGTCGATGCGGTAGAGGTACTGCGCCATCGACCATTCACCCCCGTGAACCGCCGGGTCGTGCACGGCGCGCCGCAACATCTCGGCGCGCGCCGGCCACGACCCGCGCTCGCCCAGGATCATCGTGAGCGCGATGCCGTCCGGCTTCACGGCGCCAGTGGCGAGCGGCATCACACGCGCATAGTCCGCACACGTGAGCGAGATGGGGACGTCGGTCATCGTCTGGCCTCCAGGTCTCGGCGCATCGCTTCGAACATGAGGTCCGCGAGGATGGCGTTCCCGCGGCCGTTGACGTGGCAGCACGAGTCGATGTAGATCGCCTCGGGGCGATCACTGAACGCCCCGGTCAAGTCGGTGAATCGCACTCCCAGGCTCGCCAGCCGCTGGCCCTCGCGCCGCAGGACCGGGTAGCCCCGCTCGACCGCGCCCCGATACGGATGGTCGGCGACCCACGCCTCCGCGCGCTCGGCCGGGGCCAGCGGCTTCGAGCCGGCCACGTACTGGTTCGGCTGAAGGAAGTGGTAGTAGCGCGCGCCGCTCGCCTGGGCGAGCCGCGCCAGCTCGAGCGACGATCGGGCCCAGAGCTGCCCGAGCTCGTCGTACATCCGCTCGTCGGCAACGGGGTTCGCCCGGGGGCTGCCGCCCGCGCTTGCCTCGGCCGTCCCGGCCCCCATCAGCTGTCGATCCGCCGCGGCCTGCTGGCCCTCGAGCACGCGGTCGATGGCCAGGTAGACGACGTTGCTCGTGTTGAGCGACCGCCACGGCGCGGCGGAGAAGGCGCGCGCGAGGGCGGCGCGCCGCTCCTCGATCAGCACGCGCTCCAGCATGAGCCTGAGCGCGCCGCCCTGCAGAACTCCCTCCACGCGCTGGTCCCAGCGCCGGGGATAGGCCGGCGGCAGACCGTGGGCCGCGTTCTCGATCGCATGCATCGTGACGTCGTTGAACCCGTCCAGGTTGATCACGATGTCGAACTCCGCGCCGAGCGCGAGGAGATAGACGACGGCCATGAGCTGCTGCGGCTCCTTGTAGCCCCCCACCGCGAGATTGAGTGGCACGAACGTCCGCCCGCGGAACGCGTCGAGCCCGGCGAGGTGATCGATCAGCCGCGGCAGGCCCTGCTCGGCGAAGAGATTCGCGACCGAGCCACCGACCACGGCCAGGATCACACGATCCGGCGCCCGGTGCGGCGGCGGACGACCCGCCGGACCGAGCAGCGTCGACGCGTCGCCCGCGCCGGCCCCGGGCACGTAGCCGACGTAGGGATGGAGCGTCTCGTCGCGGCCCCATCGGACGTTCTCGCGGAGCGCGACGCGGCCGGCGCTCGTCATCAGGGCATCGCGCCGTTCCTGCACCCGGGCCGCGGTGAAGCGGCGGCCTGCGATCATCGACCCCGCCACCCGGGCCATCAGCTCCACCGCGATCGCCACGAGCAGCGTGATCAGGCCGGCGAACAGGAGCCGCTTCCACCACGGCAATCGGCCGCGCGCGCCGATGGGCATCAATCCGGCCGGAACGCGGTCCGATAGTCCAGCGCGAGGCCCGGGTCTTGCGCCTCTTTCAGGAGAAAGCAGTTCTCGGCGACCAGCACGTCGATCCCGGTGCCCATGAAGCAGCGGAACGCGTCCTCGGGCGTGCACACGATCGGCTCGCCACGCACGTTGAAGCTGGTGTTGACGAGGACCGGGCATCCCGTGCGCGCCTTGAAGGCCGAGAGCAGCGCGTGAAATCGCGGGTTGGTCTCGCGGTGCACGGTCTGGATGCGGGCCGAGTGATCGACGTGCGTGACGGCGGGGATCGAGGACCGCGGGACGTTCAGCTTGTCGATGCCGAAGAGCGCGTGCTGATCCGGCGTCATCGGGAGCCGGTGCTGCTTCGCGACCTCGGCGACCAGCAGCATGTAGCGGCTGTCGCCGTCGAGCTCGAACCAGTCGGACAGGTCCTCGCGGAGCACGGCCGGCGCGAACGGCCGGAACGACTCGCGGTACTTGATCTTGAGGTTGAGATCGGACTGCATCGTCGGGGAGCGCGCGTCGCCCAGGATCGACCGGGCGCCGAGCGCGCGCGGCCCGAACTCCATGCGACCCTGGAACCAGCCCACCGCCCGGCCCTCGGCGAGGGCGCGCGCGGTGGCGTCGATCACGCGCTCGTCGGTGAGCGTCGTGAACCGGGCCCCGACGTTCGAGAGGCGCACCTCGACGTCGGACTGAGCAAACCGCGGACCGAGGTAGGCGCCCTCCATGCCGTCCACGCTCAGAACGGCACGGCGCGGCTGGCCGCGATACAGGTGGTAGGCGCACAGCGCCGCGCCCACGGCGCCGCCGGCGTCTCCCGCCGCCGGCTGTACCCAGATGCGGCGGAAGCGACCGTCGCGGAGCACCTTGCCGTTGGCCACGCAGTTCAGCGCGACGCCGCCGGCCAGGCACAGGTTCTCCATGCCGGTCTCGGCGGCGAGCGCTCGCGTGAGGCGCAGCACGACCTCCTCGATCACGAGCTGGATGGAGGCCGCCAGGTCCATGTGGCGCTGGGTGAGGCGCTCGTCCGGGCGCCGCGCCGGCCCCTCGAACAGGTCATCGAACTTGCGGTTGGTCATGGTGAGGCCGGTGCAGTAGTCGAAGTACGAGAGGTCGAGCCGGAACGATCCGTCGGGCTTGACGTCGATCAGCCGGTCGAGGATCCGCTGCGCGTAGGCCGGCTCCCCGTAGGGCGCGAGCCCCATCACCTTGTACTCGCCGGAGTTCACGGCGAAGCCCGTGTAGTACGTGAACGCCGAGTAGAGCAGCCCGAGCGAGTGCGGGAAGTGGATCTCCTGCTGGATCTCGAGGGCGGTGCCGCGGCCGATGCCGGCGGAGGTCGTGGCCCACTCGCCCACGCCGTCCATCGTGAGCACCGCCGCCTCCTCGAACGGGGAGGCAAAGAACGCGCTCGCCGCGTGGCTCTGATGGTGCTCGGCGAACAGGAGGCGCTGCTCCCAATCGTAGGCGGCAGCGTAGGCCTTGAGCTCGCGCTTCAGGTAAAGCTTCTGGAAGAGCTTCTCCCGCAGCCAGAGCGGCATCGCCATCGCGAACGACCTGAACCCGCGCGGCGCGAAGGCCAGATATGTTTCGAGCAGGCGCTCGAACTTGAGGAAGGGCTTGTCGTAGAACGCGACCCAGTCCACCTGGTCGAGTCCGCCGCCGCTCTCTCGCAAGCAGTACTCGATGGCGTCCTTCGGGAAGCCGGCGTCGTGCTTCTTTCGGCTGAAGCGCTCCTGCTGCGCGGCCGCCACGATCCGACCATCCTCCACGAGCGCCGCTGCGCTGTCGTGATAGAAGGCCGAGATTCCGAGCACGCGCACGGGCGTCTCAGAAGAGGGTGTAGATGAACGGCGCGACCGCGCTGCCCTTCGTGAGGACCACGAGGCCGCCGAACACCGCCAGCATCACGATCAGGGGCAGGAGCCAGTACTTCTTGCGAATCCGCATGAAGCTCCAGAGCTCGGCGACGAAGGACAGCATCGGCGGGCTCAGAACTGGCGGCGCATCGTGTCCGGCGAGGGGCCGGGCGGGCGGCGGGGGATCCAGTAGCTCCCGGCTTCCCGGTCGAGGCGGAGGCGCAGCGGATCCTTGCCGAAAAGACGCATGGCGAGCCCCATCGGAGTCACGGTGGTGTAGAACAGCAATCCCAGCACGACGGGGTTGATGGCGGCGTGCAGCAGAAGGCCCAGCTTGAGCCAGAGCCGGTTTGCCGGCGCGAGGGCTCCTGGATGGACGAGCCCCACCGCCGCGACGGCGATCGACGCGGCCAGCCAGGACCAGCGCACGTGGCCGCCGCGGAGGAGCGGCCCGAGCGCAACCACCCCCAAAGCGCCCGCCAGGACGAGGCCGAATGCGCGATCCGAGGAGCCGTGGACCGTCTCCTCGCCCGCGAGGCGTTCGTGAACGAGTGCTGGTCGAGTTTTCACGATGTGTTCGCGCCGTGGATGTCGGGCGACCCGCTCGCCATGCTAGCCACGCTCGTTCACGCCGTCAAGGAACCCGGCCATCGAATTTCGCCTGGCACAGATATTTCGCTGGTCGAGGTCAGCGCGGTGAACCTGAACATCGATGCCGCGCGGTCGGCGGCCCTCAGGGCGCCGAGCGGCCCAGGGCGTGGCGGCGGAACAGCGTCAGGAGCAGCCAGAGTCCCGCGGCGACCACCGCGAATTGCGGGAAGCGCTCGGCGAACGCGCCGCGGTCCCAGTTGTGGAAGATCGCCGATGAGGCGGGGTCGAAGAGGCTCTGCAGATAGGGCGCCTCCTCGGTGATCGCACCGAACGCGCGCGCCTCGTATCCGACGTACACACCCAGGAACTCGTACGCGTTGATCGCGATCGCGCCCGCGACCAGGGCGGCCAGGAGCGCCCGGGTCGTCCGGTTGAGGGCCGCCCGCCGCGCCAGCACGAACGCGACCCCGACGTGGAGCACGGGCACGAACGGCACCAGGAAGCGCGGGCCCCAGACCCACCCTGCGTAGTAGTAGCGCCACGCGCTGTAGATCAGGAGGTACAGGGCCGCCGCCCCGACGTAGAGCATCAGGGCATCGCGGGCGGGCGGCTCGATCCGGTGGTGCTGCAGCACGAGCCAGGCAGTGCCCAGCACGGTGAGCGGTGAGTAGATGACGATGCCACGGCCGACCGACAGCGTGAGCGCGTAGAGCCCGCGCGGCAGCGACGCGGTGAAGGTCTCCCCCTCGTAGCCCGAGACGAACACGCTCGCATAGCGGGCATGGTCGTACATCGCCCATGCCGTCAGCACGGCGGCCAGGACCGTCAGGGCGAGCGCCGCCGTCACCAACGCCTCCCGGCGCCGGCCGCCGACCGCGACCGAGTGGATCAGGGCGAGCAGGTACAGCGGCGCGAACACGAGGCCGTTCAGGCACAGCACCCCCAGGCAGAGAAACGACGCGAGCGCGCGCCCGCGGCCGCGTCCGGTGGCGAGGAGCGCGCAGGACGAGAGCACGAGGAGCGCGCTCAGCGGCTCGGAGAACATGATGCGCGAGTACGGCAGGAGCAGCGTGCCGAACAGCAGGAGGTACGTGGATGCCACGGCGGGCGCCGGCGGGATCCCGAGCGCCGTGACCAGTTCGAAGAACACGACGCAGATCAGGCTGGTCGTGACCGGGCCGTAAAGCACGGCGCAGAACCGGTAGGCGAGATGCTCGGCACTGGCCGCGTCGCCGCCGAGCCACTTCCCCGCGAGGTATCCGGCCGCGTACGGCGGGATCATCACCAGCGATTGCAGCGGCGAGTACTTGATCGGGCCGTAGCGCTCGGTCACGACGCTGCCGTGCAGCACCAGCGCTCGCGTGAGCGCCAGGCGCTGGATCGCGTCGATGCTGCCGTGGCGCAGGTGCCCGAGCGACACGATCGCCGCGAAGACCAGCAGTCCGAGCCAGAGATCCCGACGGCGCACGGCGGGATTCTACCGCGCGCCGTGCTGGAACCGCGGGCGTAGCGGGCCGGACCGGCCTCAGGGAGAGGCGGGCGGGCGGCCGATGAGCGCGCGCGGCGGGGACTCGATCGCCCGGCGCGCGACGGCGACCAGGGTCTCGGCGTCGAACGGCTTGACCAGGTAGTCCTCCGCGCCGAGCCGCATCGCGTCGATCGCCGATCGCGTCGAGCCGATCCCGGTCATCACGACGACCGCCACGCTCGGGAACTCCGCCTTGATGCGCCAGACGAGCCGCATGCCGTCGGTCTCTCGCAACGTCCGCTCGGCGATGACCAGATCGATGTCGTCGCTCGCGATGTACGCGAACGCGCCCGCGCCCGTCGTCGCCGCGGCGATGTCGAAGCCCGCGGCACCGAGCGCCCGCTGAACCCACGAACGGGAGTCATCGTCGTCATCCACGATCAACACGCGATAGCTCATGGCGCTCTCCTCTGTCCGGAAGACCGGGTGGCGCCGTCGCCGTCGAAACGGCGCGGCAGCGCGCACCAGGCGAAAATCGTGCGATGTGCCCGCGGCCGGCTCGGCCGCAGGCGATCCGGGGGACGTGCCGGTCAGGACAGCGGAGGGGCGCGACCGTGCGGAGGGATGCGCGCGGTGTCGACGGCCCGTGGAGCGCAGCACGGGACCACGGTCCCGCACACCGGGGACGACGGCGAGGGCGTGGGCGCCCAGTCGCACGCGCTCGCGAGCGACACCAGGTGGTCGATAATGTCGTCGAAGTCGCCGTCGTCGTAGACGCCGGCAATCCAGACGGGATCGGGCAGGCTCGCCTCGGCGAGGGACCCGACGGCCAGCCGCACCGCGATCAGCCACAGTATGGCCGCCCGGGTCAAGAACCATTCAGGCCCCCGGCTGGTTCTCCTCGGGCCGCGGAGCGCGATCGCCGTCGCACACATGTTCATCGACTATAGCAGACGCTTCCGCCGAGAGCCCGCGCCGGCGCTGTCCGCCGTCGAGTTGTCTCGCCGTGACGCGGCGGGCTATACTGGCGCGGCCTCGAGCCAACAGACGCGTCATCTCGCTCGCGATGACGAGCGGAACGCGCCACCGCGGGCTCGATGCGGCCCACCCGCGACGGAGGACGAGGCGCGACAGATGACGGACGACGTACCCACGGGCCGACCCACGGCTGTCCGGGCGCTCGGGGAGATCGGCCGCCTGCTGGCCTCGTCCCGCGAGCTCCGAGAAGGTCTCGACCTCATCCTGGACCACGCCGTCGCCCTCTGCTCCGCGTCGCACGCGATGGTGATCCTCGTCGGCGCCGACGAGCGCATTCGCATCGCGGCCTCCCGAGGCCTCGAGAGCCACGTCCGCGAGCTCCTTCCGCAGGGCGGCCGTGACGGCATCGCGATGACCGCGATCACGGAGCGGCGCTCCGTCACGTCACCGGATGTCCTGAACGATCTCGCCATCGAGCTGTCGCCGACCAGCCGGGCGTTCATCGAGAGCGAGGGCTATCGCGGCGCGCTGGCCGTGCCGCTCGTGGCCGACATTCGCGTCCTCGGCGCGCTCCTGGTCGCGCGGGACCGGGTCGGCTCGTTCTCGGGCGACGAGGTCGAGCTGGCCGAGTCGCTCGCCCCCCTGGCTGTGGTCGCGCTCGAGCAGGGCCGGCGGAGCGCCGTGGAGGTCCGGCGCCTGCGCCGCGACGAGGCGCTCGTCGAAGTCGAGCGCGAGATGCTCGCAGAGCTCTCCGCCGAGCGCCTCTTCCCGATGATCCTCGAGCGCGCGGGGAGTCTCGTCTCCGCCAAGGGATCCATCCACCTGGCCGACCCTGCGCGCCGCTGGCTGCGCAAGGTGTGGAGCACCCTCACCGAGGGCGCCGAGGGTGTGCCCTTCGGCACGGGCATCAAGGGGCTGTGCGCGGAGACCCGGCGCGGGATCCTCGTCGCCGACTATCCGCGCTGGGAGCACGCGCACCCGAGCTACCTGAAGGTCGGCGTCCGCAGCGCGATGGCCCAGCCGCTCCTGAGCCGCGGCGAGCTCCTGGGCGTGATCACGATGGACCGCATCGAGCCGGGCTCGCCGCCGTTCGGGCCCGACGATCTCGCGACCCTCGAGCGCATCGCGAGCCAGGCTGCGCTCGCGCTCCGGAACGCCACCTTGTACGGTCAGGCGGAGCAGCGGCGGCGCGCGGCGCAGGAGCTGGCGCGGCTGGCGCGCACGCTGTCCGAGCGACTCGAGCCGGCGGCGCTCGGCGGAGAGACCATCCAGTCGTTCCACTCGCTGTTCCCGGAACTGTCGTGCACGCTCCGGCTGCTCCAGCCGGACGGCTCGCTCGTGGCGCTCGCGTCGACGGATTTCGAGCCGGGACACGTGCAGGCGCCGGGCACCGGGCTCACGGCGCGCGTCCTCGGCGAGGGCCACGCGCTGTGGAGCCTCGATCGGCTCGCCGAGCCCGGGCTCGTCTACGACGAGGACCTCCGCCGGCGCGTCGAGGGCATGCACCTGCACGCGGGGCTCGTGGTCCCGCTTCGCACCGAGCGCGGGATCCTGGGCGTGCTGCAGGTGAGCGCGCGGGACGCGCGCGAGTTCTCGGCGCACGAGGCGGAGGTGGCCCAGTCCTATGCGGATCAGGCCGCGCTCACCCTCGAGCGCGCGCGGCTGTTCGACGCCGTCCAGAAGAGCGACGCGCGCTATCGCGAGCTCTTCGAGAACTCGAACGACCCGATGGCCACGGTGACCACCGACCGGATCTTCACGAGCGTCAACCGCGCCTTCGAGGCGCTCGTCGGCTGGTCGCGCGAGGAAATGGTCGGACGCCGCAGCGACATCGTCGGCACGCCCGCCTCCATCGCGCAGTGGGAGGATCTCCATCGCCGGGCGCTCCGCGGCGAGCGGCTGTCGAGCATCTGGGAGACCGAGATGCGGCACAAGTCCGGCCAGGTCATCCAGATCGAGTGCCGCACCCGTCTCTACCGCGACCAGTCGCGCCGCCCGGCCGGGGTCGAGGGGACGTTTCGCAACATCACCGCCCGCAAGGAGATGGAGAGCGCGCTGCTCCAGGCCAAGGAGGCGGCCGAGTCCGCCAGCCGCGCCAAGAGTTCGTTCCTCGCCAACATGAGCCACGAGCTGCGGACGCCGCTCAACGGGATCCTGGGCTACGTGCAGGTGCTGACGCGCGGCGGCGAGCTGTCCGCGCGGCAGGTGAAGGCGATCGCCACCATCGAGCAGTCCGGCGAGCACCTGCTCGGGCTCATCAACGAGATGCTCGACCTGGCGAAGATCGAGGCGGGGAGCTTCGCGCTCCAGCCCACGCCGTTCGACCTCCGGCAATCTCTCGACGGCATCGCGGAAGTGATGCGGACCCGGGCGGAGTCGAAGCGCCTGTCGTTCGTGCCCGAGTGGTTCTCCGACCTGCCGGCGGTCGTGCGGACGGACGAGCGGCGCCTGCGCCAGGTGCTGATGAACCTGCTCGACAACGCCGTCAAGTACACCGCCGAGGGCGGCGTCGCGTTCAAGGTGGGCGGTCACGCGGGCCGCGTCCGCTTCCTCGTCGAGGACACGGGAACGGGCATCGAGCCGGAGCACCTCACGCGCATCTTCGAGCCGTTTCACCAGGTGCGCGATCCGCGGGAGTTCATCGAGGGAACGGGCCTGGGGCTCGCGATCAGCAAGACGCTCGTGACGCTGCTCGGCGGGAGTCTCGAGGTGGCCAGCACGCCCGGGCAGGGGAGCCGCTTCTGGTTCGATCTCGATCTCCCGGCGGTGTCCGGGGCCGACGTGGAGGACGCGCCGCGGCGTCAGACCGTCGTCGGCGTGCGCGGCGAGCGGTGCCGGCTCCTGGTGGTGGACGACAAGGAGGACAATCGCCGGCTGCTGCGCGACCTCCTGACGCCGATCGGCTTCGAGATCGCCGAGGCGGATGGCGCGGACGCGTGTTTCACCATGCTCGGCGCGGACCGGCCCGACGGCATCCTCCTGGATCTCCGAATGCCGGGGATGGGTGGCCTCGACGTGGCGCGCCGGATCCGCGCCGCCGAGCGCGGGTCGCGCGTCGCCATCATCGCGGTCTCCGCGAGCGCGTTCGATCACCATCGGCAAGAGTGCCTCGACGCGGGGGCCGACGACTTCATCGCCAAGCCGTTCCGGCTGGACGCGCTCCTCGATCTCCTGTGCCGGCACCTGGGCCTCGAGCCGATCTACGGAACGGCGCCGTCCGCGCGCGAGATCTCCGGCCTCGAGCCGGACACGCTGCCGCCGCCCGAGGACCTGGCGGAGCTCCTCGACCTGGCCCGCCGGGGCAGCGTCCGGCGAATCGTGGAGCGGGTCGCGCGCCTCGAGGCGGATGGCCGCTATGCGTCGTTCGCCGGGGAGCTCGACAGGCTGGCGCGGCGATTCCAGCTGAAGCAGCTCTGCCAGTTCCTGGAGGAGGCGGCGATGCGACAGACGCCCTCGTCGAGCGGCGTGGGCGAGGAGGCCGCGCGAGGGACGACTTCACCCTGACCCACAGGAGAGCTGCCATGCCCCGATCGAAGTCGCGTCGATGGCTCGCCGCCGGCCTTGCCGTGCTCGCGCTGTCCCTGGCGGTCGGCCTCTTTGCGCTCGCCCAGCAGCCCGACGAGGGCAAGCGCGACCGCGTGCTGACGGTGCCGGGCGGCGGGACGTACCACGTGCTGCCCGCCACGCTCGAGACGACGCAGTGGGGCTGGCTCGATCCCAAGGAGCCGCCCAAGCTCGTGGTGAACTCCGGCGACACGGTCGCCGTCGAGACGATGATGCACGCGCACAACCGCATCCAGCCCGGCACGACGATGGACGAGATCGTCGCGCTTCGGAAGGCCAACCCGGGCGGCGGCCCGCATTCCTTGACCGGGCCGATCTACGTGAACGGCGCCGAGCCGGGCGACGTGATGGAGATCCGCATCCTCAAGATCACGCCGAAGGCGTTCGGCACGAACTTCAACCTGCCGGGCAAGGAGTTCCCGACGATCGGCGCGCTCGCGCCCGAGATGCCGGACGGCTTCGTGAAGTACTTCTACCTCGACCTGGATCGCCGCCAGGCGGAGTTCAAGCCGGGCATCGTGATCGATCTCATGCCCTTCCCGGGCACGCTCGCCGTGGGCATCGACCCAAAGGATCCCTCGCCGCGCAAGGGCGGCTCCGCCGACCCGATGGCCCCCGTGTCGACGCTCCGGCCGTGGAAGAACGGCTCGAACATGGACATCAACGAGCTGGTCGAGGGCGCGACGATCTTCATCCCGATCTTCCTCCCCGGCGGCCTCGTGTGGACCGGCGACTCGCACTGCCGGCAGGGCAACGGCGAGGTCAACCTCACCGCGCTCGAGTGCTCGTATCGCGAGATCGTCATGCAGCTGATCGTGCGCAAGGACATGAAGCTCGAGTGGCCGCGCATCGAGACCCGCACGCACTACATCATGACGGGCTTCGACGAGGACCTGAACAAGGCGATGGTCAACGCCGTCCGGGAGACCGTCGACTTCCTGGCCTCCCAGAAGGCGGTGCCGCTCAGCCGCTACGAGGCCTACTCACTCACCTCGATGGTGGCGGACTGCCGGGTCAGCCAGGTGGTGGACGTGCGCAAGGGCGTGCATTGCATGGTGCCGAAGAACATCTTCGCCGCGCTCAAGTAGCCCCGCGCCGCGTGCTCGCCGCGGCCGCGCTCCTGCTGCTGGCCGTGGCCCCGGCGTGGGGCGAGGGCGGCCTCCGCGTCGTCACCACATCGACCGACCTGAAGGCGCTCGTCGAGGCGGTCGGCGAAGAGGCGGTGCACGTGAAGAGCCTCGCGCCGGCGATCCACGAGCCGCACTCGGTCGAGGTGAAGCCCGGACAGCTCGCCGACCTCCGGTCCGCCGACCTGCTCGTGCGGATCGGGCTCGATCACGAGCCGTGGCTCACCCCCGTGCTCGACACGGTGGGCGACGCGCGCTTTCGCGCCGGCGGGCCGGCGGTGGTCGACTGCTCGCGCGGTGTCGAGCTCCTGGACACCGAGACAGCGCGCGTGAAGAGCGCCCGCGCCGTGCACGTCCACGGCTTCGGCAACCCGCACTACTGGCTCGACCCGGAGAGCGCGCGCCCGATCACGCGGGCCATCGCGGACGGCCTCGCACGAGTGGCGCCCGGAGAGCGCGCCCGCTTCGAGGCCGCGCGCTCGCGCTTTCTCGAGGAGCTGGACGCCCGGCTCGCTCGGTGGTCGCGGGCCATGGCGCCCTACCGCGGCACCCGCGTCGTCGTGGTGCACGAGACGTGGCCCTACTTCGCACGGCGATTCGGGCTGGTCGTCGTGGCCGCCGTGGAGCCGTCGCCGGGCGTCCCGCCGTCGCCTGCGCACCTCGCCGATCTCACGAAGCGGATGAAGGACTCGGGCGTGCGGCTCGAGGTGCTGAAGGTGGACGGCGGCGCCACGGTGAACGACACGCTGATGCAGCTGCAGGCCGATATCCTCGGCGTCCCCGTCGTCCGTCCGACGATCACCGAGACGACCGCGGTCGGCGCGGCCTACCTGGCGGGGCTCGCGGTCGGGTTCTGGAAAAACCGCGATGAGATCCAAAAAACCTGGCGGTCCGACCGAATGTTCGAACCAAAGAAAACTCTCGATGAAGTCAGACACCATCGCAGCCGCTG
>Ga0126379_10001225_pt1 | contig 15365 bp, 21 predicted proteins | sample PanSoiMetPlot_24_FD_92640 | JGI IMG/M metagenome (GOLD analysis project Ga0126379, IMG submission 92640) | Tropical forest soil microbial communities from Panama - MetaG Plot_24 | ecosystem: Environmental > Terrestrial > Soil > Tropical forest > Bulk soil | place: Panama | collected 2016-02-17 | reverse complement strand
CTCGTCCGAGGTCGATGCTTCTCCGTCTCGCTGACACTAGCTTTGTCGTCATCCTCTTCAACCGGCAGGGCTATCCTCTCTACCTTTTCCCCCGATCCTTTCCTGCCACTTCTCGTCCGAGGTTGGCGCATCTCGATCTCTCTGACGCCGGCATCGTTGCTATCTTCATCACCTGACGAGTCATCCTCATTGGCGGAGACTTCAGAGCTCGCACCTGCCTCAGAGTCCCCGTCCTTGCTCCAATCAACCGTTGAAGTTACATGCTCGTTTCCCTCAGTAATTCCTTCATCGACGTTACCCCCCTTGTCACCAACTGGCGCGCTATCGCCTCCATCAGTGGCTACAGTGTCCCTGGATGCGTCCTGTGTGGATTGCTGTAGAATCGATTCGAGTCCTTCATTGTCGCTGGTGTCCTCCAGATCCTCATCACAATCCTCCTTCTCAAGCTCCTCATCCGCCTCACGAAGACTCAACCTCTTCTTGATATCCTCCTTGCATCGGAACACCAACGAAGCGTCAACTTCCAAGGATGACAAGAATTCGGCAAGACTCCAAAGTTCCGCCAGGGATAGCCGTTCGGGTGCCCTCAATTTAATGGGAATCTTGAAGCAGTCGGTATCGTAGTAGTCAGACGGGTATTTAGATATGTCGACCCAAGGTATTGCTGCCACCTGTTTATCTGACGGCCAAGTGTAGTCTACGTAGAACAACTATGTGAGAGTGTATTAATATGACTCGAAGAACACTTACTCCAGAGTGTCTTGAAATATTTACTAATTACGGCACGCAATTCTTGAGGATTGATCTCGTTGATCTCGATGAGAGGAAACGTTGGTACCCCTTCAGCATTCCTAGGGATCTCCTCAAGGTTGTCCTTGGCCAGGGGCCCTAAGACTGCACATCAGGACGTGCTCAGATAATTTTGGTACGGCTTACGGGGGATGACTTGTTCAGCATACTCAATCCATGGCGTCTCCATATGATCACGAAAGTTTTTGTAGTGGGACTTCATGTTCACATCGTTGCTCGTCGCATGTCCATGAACTCTGTTTTACTGTCAGGGAATTCCCCACTATGCCACCCAAGAATAGACTCACATGCCGGCCTTCAGATTGCCGTCCTCTTGGCGAAAAGCATAAAATAGCATCATTTCGGCTGGTCCAAGCTTGCCGTTGCCGCAGAGTGCGTTAATTGATGTCCAAGCAGATTTTGGGAAATCCGCCTGGTTTCTGGGAACAAATCGTCAAGGGGGCGAACATGCTAGGGTACAGGAAGGATACACGTACTTGGGTACATCGCACAAGCCCTCCTCAGCCCTTTTGTCATATGTTTCCTTATCCTCCTCGGCATCCCACATTTCCTTCAACACAGCTTGGTAGAAGCCCACATGTTTTTCATTCGGCTCGGCGTCCTCGCGAAGTTTTGCAGCCTCTGCATTGATTCTGTCCTTGTGCTCTTGCTCGAAAAGTTGGCGTCCAGTGCTGCTCGAAGACAGCTTGATAAAGAATTGATCTCCCGAAGCCTTGGGATTCGATCGTGCTGCTTTCCTCATTCTGTTGGCATAGTTATCAAACCTTTTTTTCACTGCATTGAACCAATCCTGTGGCGTTCTCTCCGAGTTATCGAGTTTGTCTTTGAAATGCTCCGACTCTATGATGGAAGTTGCGGTGGCCTCCTTCCATGCTCTAATAGTTTTAGTCCGCCCTCCTAATTCGGGGTCGGATTCGCGGAATTTGGCCTCAAACTCGTTCATATATGAGTCTATGTGCGCGTCCTGCTCGGGGGTGAAGGGAGATCGGCGTCCCATGATTAAGGACAGTGGCAGATGGAGGCGGCGTGGGTACGAAAGATGAAAAAGCGAAGCTTGGGCCCAAGAAAACTTGGTTGACTCGGAAAATAAGCTGATGAAAGACTTTGATTGCGTACTAAGCTGTGGGTGAGTGTGGAGAAGGGAGCAGGGAATAAAACGGACCAGAGTGTGGAAGTCAAAATCGTTTAATCCACCACCGTTATTCAGTAAGCGCTTCTCCACGTGACGACGCGTCCCGGCTAGAGTGTGGTTAGCAGCCGACATTGCTAATCCACGACTATTGTTCTTAAATGTTTCACGTGTCGATGCGTCCTGGCACCCTCACTATTTGGAACACCTTGAATAAGGAAATTAATCGTTAGTATATGTCCTAAGAAAGAAATGCAACTCACCATCTTGTGAATCACCTATGCTCGCTGCCGCTGTCGTTCTTGAGTCCGGTAGAGCATGCACGATTCACTATCATCCAATCTCTGGAGAACAAACTTTTATTACTATCATTGACATTGTATTTAGCTAATCAGAATCAGAGACTAAGTTCACGTAAGAGATGGGTTCTTTGTATGTTACTTTCGTATCCTTGCCTCTGTGCCTGTGATCCCTCATGGACTCCGCCAAGACATCCCTCTTTCTTTTAGAGCCTGTGAAACCTGCATTCGGAAATGATCTTGAACCTGACGGGGGAGGATGAACAGGAGAAGAACAAGTCGACCCAGCTGGGATGGAAGATGCCGGAGGAGTTATCATCCTCGCACTCGAGCTGGGGGTGGAGGTATTGCCGATTGATTTCATAGTAGACATCTGAGACTTAAGCCCAGGACAAAAACCAATACCCACACGTCGTATCAACACGATGTCGCCCTGGTCTACTTTGAGTGTGGTTGAGACATGATGCTCGACCCAACCGTCGCCGTCAAATCTTTCGATCGGTATATTCCGGAGAATGGGCTTGACACGCGGATCGCTTGCGAGCGTAAGAAAACCTTGTCCGTTTCCGCAGCTGGGAGCGGACACGACGTAGTTGGTGCACTCTTCTCCCGTCTGTTGCGCCAATCAGTGCCGCATTGAAACAGTTATTGTGCTACGCACCTCCAACCAAGCCTTAACAAATATTCTAATCTCATGTTCTGGGGTGGCCTCAACGGCTCTTCCCTTCTGGACTCCTTTGCGTTGTTTCGGCCCGCTGTCGATTTCGTTCGTCACATCGTCAACCTTCTTTCGAGTGGCCTTTCGTCGTTTCGGAGTGGGGGTGGACCTGTCAGGGTCATCGGCACGACACAAAAACGCGATGTTGTCATGGTACGTCCACATTTGCTCTCTCAAATCAAGGAGCACCTTAAGGTCCCATTCCGAGACCCTACCCAAAAGAGTGCCTTTGGTGCAACTCCATCGGCGATCCTTGTGGTCTTGATGCGTACACTTGACAAGGGCTTGATTAGCAATACACGAATTACGCCAGAACCAACCCACCTTGACAAATAATCGGCCACAGTTAGCGACGTCACGACCATCGCCGTAGCACCGCTGTTGGACAGTATACTCGTGGCCATCATCATACTTGGCCAGCTTCGGGGGGCCATACGTTTCAACTTTCACATGGAAGTCTGTATGCGCCTCGGCGAGCGCATCAAGTATCGAGCGTGCCGTCGACAATAACTCCCTTTCGATGGCGTTATTGTCACGTCCGATTTTCGCCTCGAAGGTGCTGATAGTGCGCTCACATGCAGGGATTAACTCGTTGACAGAGAGATGTTTAGGCATGATGGAGTTCGACCGGGTCATACGCGTTCACGACTTGGAGAGGACGTTAACAAGGCGATATATATATATAGCGATTGTGGACTGACAGTGGCAAAGTTGGACTCACCAAGACACAATGGTTTAAACCCAGAAAATGAAGTGGCATTCATCTCGGGCTGACACTATCTAGACGTCTTTAATTAGCCCAGAACATACTAAATTTTTAGAGCAAATATCATGATTACTAACGAGCTGCACTATCATTGAATATATTTGGCCGCAAGTTGTGAATCTTTAAAACACAGTCAAGAATAAATAACTAATCACCGCGAGGGACCTTGCGATCTGAGTACACCTTGAGCTGTGCACGGACACAGGCGACACCTTCATGTATCTCACTAACGAGATCAAAGGCCTGGCACCACAGGTCTCGAACCATCCACGGATCCTTCGTGAGGTCCATGAACAATGATTTGAGCTGGTCGAGCGCAATGTGGCCTTTCCTGATCTTATCCTTCAAATCCTCCTCCCATTCATCCACCGCATCCTGAGCTAACGCCTCCTTGTACAAATCCTCGATGACGAATGGCCAGCAGGCCACGGGACCCCAATCGTCTTTCCACATTACGATGAAGCAACGAATATGGTACAGATCATTGTAAGACTGGGGCTGCACGTAGGGTTGAAGAGGCTCTGGGTGAGGGTTATGATATGCAGCGTGTGATGACACTGGAATGTCCGGATCTTCGGTCTCGATGCCATGTCGCGGACGCCTGTAGATGGTTAGCTCGAACCACAAAATGTGGGCTACACTCACTTCGCTCTCTCCTGCTTCATCGCTTTCCTTTCCTTGGTGAACTCCGAGGCCTCCTTCTTCCTCTTGCGATACCTAATTCTCTTATCAATGAAAGACTTGCAACGAGCGCAATTGCTACGTACTCTCTCGACCTGGCCGCATTTTTCGCGCGGAATTCAGGGTCATCTTTCTTTCTGTAAGCACGAGATGTTTTCAGAGTCAATAGAGATATTATAAATGGCGACTCACGAGTTATAGTAACGTGCATGCTTGTCCTCCACGGATGGTTCATCTTCTCGAGAAGCATCCATCGAGGAGCGAATATTCGGATCCGTCTAAAGGGGGCAAACGTTTTTGTAATTCATGCCACAGTTCGCTATATCTGCACCAAATCTATTTTCAGCCAAGCCGCGATCTCGTCCGTGTTACTTTACAGGTACTTAGCTACAGCTATTGTTTATATATCAAGTGATTGCACGGGCATTTTTGCCGTGGCCACCGTATGCGATCCTATGCCACTATTCACTACCGTATAGTATTGTTCGTCACTGTTTGTTAGTCTGACTCTGCAAAGTCCGTTGTTAGTGACCACACACGATTGTTCATTTACCGTGTCTCACCATGGTCAAAGTTTATGATCATTCGTTACCGTTCGTTAGTGTTAGTCACCGTACAGAAGTGTTCGCTACCATATCTCATTGTGGCATCCGTTAGATATCTGCATCCGACACAACCGCAAGGCCACTTACCCTAAGTAACATTTGCGATTATTGTTCATTTACCGTGTCTCACCATGGTCAAAGTTTGTGATCATTCGTTACCGTTCGTTAGTGTTAGTCACCGTACAGAAGTGTTCGCTACCATATCTCACTGTGGCATCCGTTAGATATCTGCATCCGACACAACCGCAAGGCCACTTACCCTAAGTAACATTTGCGATTATAATTCGTTACCGCATGGTTCGCCACACCGCAAGGCCACTTACTCTGTGAGAGCCTAAGTAACATTTGCGATTATAATTCGTTACCGCGAGGCAGCTTCAAAAAGTACCTTCGTCGACCACGATATAGCCCCACTTATACTTGTCCAAGAACGACCGATCGCGCATAAGAATATCATACGTAGTGAGAATAACGGGGAAAGCCTCATGGTAAAGGAATCTAGACGTAGTAATAATCATATTAGGCCACTGACTTCGCGAACAAAAAAAAAAAAGCGCAAGGCACAAACGAAAAGAAGGGAGTCCGCCTCGAAAAGGCGCGAAACCTCCATCCAAGCAAGCAACTTGTGCATGAGACAAAAAGAAATGGTGTACCTCGGGCGCAAATCTCCGATATTCTTCTGCCCAGTTGTGCAGTACGCTCAAAGGGCAAACAACCAAAAAAGGCCGAAAGAAGCCTTGCTCTCGGAGATAGGCATTGAACGCTATTGTTTGCAAAGTCTGTATTTTTCACATCACAGCGCGATCTTTCGTTATCGTAAGAGTGATTGACACACCTTTCCAAGGCCCATTTCGTCGGCTACGAAATGAATTAAAATTTAGAATAGAAATGCGTGAGCCAAGAAAAGACACAGACCCAAAATCCCACTGATGCCACTTGCCCTGTGAGAGTCTAAGTAACATTTACCGGGTCTCACCCTAGTCAAAGTTTGTGATCATTCGTTACCGTGCGTTACTGTTAGTTACAGTGGTTAGTTAACGTACAGAAGTGTTCGCTACCATGTGCATCCGTTAGATAGCATCCGACACAACCGCAAGGCCACTTACCCTAAGTAACATTTGCGATTATAATTCGTTACCGCATGGTTCGCCACACCGCTTACAGGTGCTTAGTTACAGCTATTGTGTTTATACATCAAGTGACTGCACGGGCGCTTTTGCCGTCGCGATCCTATGCCACCATTCACTACCGTATAGTATTGTTCGTCACTGTTTGTTAGTCTGACTTAGCAAAGTCCGCCGATAGTGACCACACCGCCATTGTTCCGTTAGATAGCATCCGACACAACCACAAGGCCACTTACCCTGTGAGAGCCTAAGTAACATTTGCAGTTATAATTCGTTACCGCATGGTTCGTCACACCGCAAGGCCACTTACTCCGTGAGAGCCTAAGTAACAATTGCGATTATAATTCGTTACCGAAAAGTTCGCTACCTCGTCTAGTCGTTTGTTACTTGAGTCGGAACATCGCAATAGTGCCGTTCGTTACCAATGCATTCCCCAAGCCCATTCCTTCATAAATAGTGAACAGAGTAATGACCAAAAAAATATACGGACATACCAGTTATGTGGTTTATCAGCCATCCAAATTTAGCGTGTCTCCATTGTGATGACGGTAACGATGGGTCGTGTAGATAAGGCTCCGTTCATCGTCGATGTATCCCCGAGATTTATGTGGTAAATGGAACATTTTCAATGACGAGGTTAGAGACCTAGCGACATTATCATGGACAAGATAAACATTCCTTTGAAGTAATGCCAAACTTACTGGACCCAAAACCATTCCGTCCCGACGCTTCTGCTAGCCTAGGAATATGAAGCGTTCATCATAGCAAGGAGTTCATAAAATCAGTAAAACGTCTATCGAATAAATGATAAACTTACTGCAAAGACGCTCGATGTCCACCTGAAACCCAAACCGCCTTTCCATCCAGACATTGCCGAAAGCCTACGGATACGGACTATGGAGACCGTGCCTATCGTTGTCGACTGTAGCGATGTTGGCACTGCAAACAAACGTATGAGGCTTAAAATCGTTACAACTACTCATTCAGCCTTCCAAGACTTTGTTTTACTTCTTAGAATGATGTATTATAATATTATATACTAGGACTATACTATTACTACGTTAGAGCGTAATGGACTTACATTTACGTCGAGAGATGGTGGAGGGACGGGAAAGAGTGGTAGAGTCGCGTGATCTCGCCCTATCAACCGCGTTGCGGGCGCACACTTAAAATGGAAATCCGGGCTGGCCCGCCGCCGTCTCCGTTTCCCAGATTTCCATTTTAAGTGTGCGCCCGCGACGCGGCTTATAAGCAAAATCACGGGACTCTACCACTCTTTCCCGTTCCTCCACCACTCCTCGCCGTCCTAGTAAGTCCTTTATTATCTAACTTAGAATACTGTACTCGTAGCATTAGCGTTATAATAAGCTATTCCTAAGTCATAATTAAAAAGAAAATCGCGATTCCCATCGACGTCCGAGCCTCCAAGTCCAACGATGTCGACAGAGTTCCGAGCTGCCAAGAGACGCCGGGTTGAAGTGAGTGGTATTACAACCTTCGTTGAACGTCGTTAACTCACCTTCTGTAGCGGAATCCGTTCATCGACATGGAGGCCGCGCAGGACGATGAGGATGGGTACCGGGACGACCACGACGAGGACGAGGACGAGGACGAGGACCAAGACCAAGACCAAGACCAAGACCAAGACGAGGACGAGGACGAGGACGAGGACGATGAAGGACCCGAGGGAGATGAGGGAGACAGGAACGATGGAATAATGGAAGGTGCAGCCGGTACCGGTTCGTAAGATCATTCATATTGGCTTTGGACTCCGTTCTAAGGTATTGTCAGGTTCCTCGCGTCTTGTACGTCCTGTCGATGATGCGGATGACTTACACGCAGAAGCGATGGCTTTGGCGAAAAGATACCAACGAGCCGTCGTCGACCGGGGATCAGTCTATCCGGACGCTATCGAGGACTTGATTGTGCCATTACCAACTGCTGAGTGTTGTCCGGTGTGGCGCATTCATATAAAGGTACATTGGATCATGGATCATAATTTACAAAGATAATCTAATGCACTCTATAAGCCTGGTACAGAGAAATACCTAGTAGACTCATGCATGACCATGCTAGCGGACCTCCAGGCGAGTGGAACGTCAAAAGTCAATGTTTTTCACGTCGCCGCCTTTGTTCCCGGATCAATTTACATCGAAGGACTTGACTTAGGTGAAGCGCGCGAGTTGGTGAAGCGCTTTTCCGACGTATTCTTACATCTCGGGCTCGAATTAGTGCCCCAGGAAGATGTGGCTTCCTTACGGCGTCTTCAATCGGTTAGATTAGTCGTTGGAGACTGGGTGAGGGTTACTGGCAAGGGGCGGTACTCCGGTGATATTTGCAACGTTATCGATGTCGACCAGGCTGATCAAAAGGCCACGGTTTTGATTGTGCCGCGCATACACTTATTGGACAGGTTACCTAGGTCCAAGATTTCAAAGGGGAAGGGCAAGGCCATTCGACGACCACGAGCCGAACCCCAATTATTCTACCCGAACTCGGCAATGCGCTTTGAACGTCTCGACGACGTCAACGTTAAATTTAACAGTCATATCTACTCGGACGGTCTTCTGAATGTAACACTAGCATCAAAAAGGCTCAGACACTCACTTCCAACCGTTCGTGAGCTGGAGGTCTTCAGTCGATCATCGGCTCTGAACGAGTCGATCATCTTCCGTACATGGACTTTATGCGACGCTGCCAATTTGAGCCAGGGGGATAAGGTGAGAGTCGTGGAAGGGGACCAGGCAGGCCTAATCGGCAAAGTCCTCGACGTTCACGACGATTTTCTGTCCATGAGCACTGAAAGGCCCGGAGAGCCCGCCGTAGATATACCCCTCTGCCATGTCCGAGCTCGCTTCGATGTCGGCGACTACGTTCTCGTCAAGGTTGGAAAACACGCTGGGAAGTTTGGTGGAGTTATTGTGGTGGAACGGCGGCCTGAAGTCGACATGGTCACCTTCACCGACGATGTCGCACTGAGAAACGGGAATCCTGAACAGGTGTGTTACATCCTTTTTTCGGGCGGTTTTGCTGTAAGTGCTAATTCGTTCTAGGTCACATTATCGTCGTTTTACCTCAAGTTTTACGACATGGAAATCGAATCCGTGGCCTTTCTGCAAAGCCAATTAGCCCCCCCACGCGCATCGATCGACGAGGACGTGGAGGTCGTTGTTGTGGGTAACCACCCAAAGTCTGGCCGTTATGGCTTCATCGAAAACGTAGGTGATCTGGATCGAGAAGGCAACATTAAAAGCTACCATGTACAATTCCCCCGCGACCCAGTCATGTACAACATTTCTGCGCTCAATCTCAAACGGTAAGCAAGCAGATTCAAGACACCGGACACGAGATAACTAATTTTGATTTACAAGCGTACAACTAAATGTTAATGATAAAGCTGTTCTTGAGCACCCTGACTCGGAACTTGCAGGCACGGAAATAATCGTCAAAGAAATCACGGAGACGCAAGTCATAGGTTCTTTTGCTGACGGACAACGTCCTTGTTGTGACGTATGTATTCAATACAAGCTAATTTTACCCATGGGGGTGTTGACCATTACCCGCAGATTATTGCCACGAGAGACTTCGTGAGGAACCTTTACGTGGGTATTTTGAGTCTTCCCGGATTGGATGCCTTCACGAAGAAGGCTACCCCCAAGCACCCTGGTGTTGGATTGAGAGTCACGGTCAGCGGCGCACATCCTTACTCTGGGTATCACGGCGTGATTCGCGATGCGCTGGGCGCTGAAGAGAATCATTTTTCAGTGGAGTTGGAAGCCAAATACGAGAAAGTCATCGTCGAGAAAAAGAATTTGACCCTTCGTTCGTAAGTCCTCCCGATTCGTCTGTTCTCCACAGAAACTGATTTTATTTTAGCGGAGAGCCTGTCACTGCTCAGGCCGTGAAATTTTTCGACGACGACGATCAAGCCATATACGACGATCAAGCCCTATACGATGCGAGATTGTGTGAAGGCCTTGGGCCATCGACTCTGCAACCTCTTCCCGAGGTTCCTTCCACTCCTCTTCCATCCTATGTCACAGGGGGGTCAGTCAGCCCCGCATGGGACCCTTCGTCTCGAACGCCAGAAAGACATGACGATGAAGAGCAACAAACCCAACCGTCGCCTCTTGAACTGATCAAAAGGCCACCCGGAAAGCCCAATCGTAAAGGAGGATATGACCTCAAGGAGGCTGCTGGCCTGGATGACACAGAGTACGCTGAGATCAAAGTACGTAAACACTTTTGGGAGCTTTGCGTAATTATAAAATGTCCATCCAGGCGCATGTGAATACCCTGGCTGATCGCCATCTTGACGTGACAAAACCATGGTTGCAACAGTCTCTGGCGGCGCGAATAACTCTATTGTCTGAGGTAAAGTCTCGTTTCGCTCCCTATGCAATGTTTCCTGAATTTTCTTGGGAGGCCCATAAAAAATTCCCGACGTTGAAATCCTACGAAAATGACTGGGCTGTTGTGGATTTATTGTCGATATATCTTAAAACGGCCAAGCAGCGCGGGAAGAGACGGGAAAGTAATTTACGATCGTAGAATACATCGTGGACTTGAATAGATAAATAGAATTTTTATTGTTCACCCTCGCCCTTGTGCCACTGCAAGTGACTGAGGCAAATTAGGTAAGATCGTCGCTCACAAGAACAATGAGATGGCCGGGATGCCACAACACTTCACGAGGTGCGTGACTATGATTGATTACTCCCGATTCAACGCGCTGACTACTACAAGGGCAATATGACACGAAAGCGCAAAGCAGACATCGAAGAGGAGGAGCGGAGATTCTCCAAGGACATTACAGAAATACGAAACCCGAGTTTGCGTCACGTTGAATTCACAACCATCGCGTCCTCCGGGACTCATGTGGAGACGCTTACAAGTGTCGACCGCTCGCGTGCCACCAAGGGCTCTCACACTACGAGCCCCCAAGCGTCTGTTAGCAAAGAGTCGAAGACCTCAAAAAGCGTTACACAGGTGGGGGTTAAACATGCTGATCGACGTGCGTTATTAACACTGATAACAGAATTCGCAACTTCTCGCGGATTTTGAAGAGCACCTAGAGGACCTTTTGCGGCAGATTATCGAAGACGAGGCCAGCGACGACATTGGATCCCCGTGTTCGTGCGGCAACGGGATTCGAACTACACGATGTCGGGATTGCACACAGTACCAACTCTCCTGTTCCCACTGCTTCCTTAAGGCTCATAAGTGCATGCCCTTCCATTGGGCCTACGTCTGGGATGACAAACTCGGCTTTTTCGAACGGAAGGACTTTTCCGCAATGGGAGGGACCATCTATCTAGGCCACAATGGAGACGACTGTCCGAATCCTTCCCCCGAGATGCACTTCACTGTGGCTACCACCAACGGGATTCACGCCACACTTCTTCGATACTGTCAGTGCATCGGCGGACCCAGAAGTGTACTCAAGCGCCAATTAATGAAGGCCCGTCTTTTTCCTGGAACAATGCGCGATCCGAGAACAGCATTCACGTTTTCGTTACTCAAAAACTTCCATTTGCATAACCTGGAGTCGAAGAAGGCAGCATATGATTATTTGGGTGCCATCACGCGGCTGACAGACAATGTCTGTACCGCAGATGTTCCGGTAAGTCTCGCCCTTTCAACGCCACAGAAATGATCTCACAAGTCTTACAGGATATTTCTGCGAAGTTCTACCGCGTGGTTCGCGTATGGAGATTCCTGACGCTCGTGAAGCGTGCGGGACAGGCTCATGGAATCGACAGGCTTCTGCCGCATCGTAGACCAGGATGTCTCGTTCTGCGTTGCCCGGCTTGTCCGAAACCTGGTTTCAACGCAGAGCCGGGGGCGGGGAAGACGCCGGACCATCTCAGGTGAGGCATGAACTGAAAAAAAAGCTTCTAAGTCTTATCCACTTGATAGGCATCTTAACCAGGTGCTGTGGACTATGGACGGCAACTTCCAACTCAATAGGATGAAGAAAAACAGCGATCCCGACGACGTTTCCCTATGTCAGGGAAAGGCATACTTCCCGCTCGAGAGTGACCTTCAACAGTACCTGAAAATAGTACCAATCACGAAAGAGGTGAGGTTCTTACTGCCCGGAACTACATCCATAACTAACTAATCAAACTTAGAAATCTACCTGCACTTACCTCAAGGCTGCGAACAAGCAGGACCAGAAGAAGTTCAAACATATGGCTGTCACTGGAACAGTTCATGTTCAGTGTAACCACATATTCGTATTATCTTCAGTCGATTTGCAATTCGGTGAAAGGTTCGTAGTGGTGAATTCTCCTTTCTTACTGTTTTCTCACACCCCATGACATGGCGAAGATTCGCGAACACGGACTATGCTTTCGCAAATGCTCTACGGGACGCATTCCTACCAGATGAGACGGACGAAGCTCTTCGTGCCGAGGCCGCCGACATTGCGCGCGTTAATTCTTACGACTGCCAATGCCAATATTCCGTGCATGTAGCAGAGCGTTTTGACAAACATTTCAAAAATGTAGTCGATCTCGTTCGCGACACCCGTTGGTGTATTCCCGCACTTCACATTCAAGGCCACAAGGAAGATTGCTTGTATGGGTTTGGCACTGCTTACATGCCTTGCGTCGGACACTTTCATGGCGAAACGGCTGAGCATTATTGGCCAGAAGCAAATCAACTCGGCCCCCATGTGAGGCAAATGAATAGTGGACATCGGCAAGATACGCTGATCGACCATCACGGGGATTGGAACTGGAAAAAGACAATAAAGATGGGTGAGCACGAGTAGTACTGTATGTGGCAGACGTTAACGGAAAGTTTCAGCTTCAACTTTGTCTCGTGAGATCCAAACGGCACAAGAGCTGTACATTCAAAAACGCGATGCGTTCGTCGGATTATCTCACATGTATGCCAAGCACGTGGAGTCTTGGAATAAAATGGATCGCAATGCCAGAAAGGTCGGGAAAAAAGGGACTTTGAGTGTTTATAGACATTCAAAGTCCAAAGGCAGGTCCATTTCCTGCGGATAAAAGCTTCGAGATAACTTTCCCCACAGTTCCATCGCTCATTTCTATATTTCAACACATGTTTGCACAAGAATCATCCAAGTCTAGCTCGGTCACAGCGGACACCGCGACGAGAGCGGGATTTTTGCACGAAGGTCTGCTGATTCAAGATGCACAGTAAGTGGCAATGTCCACGTCTATCCGCCAATGGCTAACTGATAACTCACAGAATGCATCTCAAAGCCCTCGTGACCCGGGACCTCAAGCATCCTCTCGCCGAGACGCAGATGGAAATCAAGACAGAGCGGGAGAAATTGCGAAAACGTCTGGAGAAATGGCGTAACATTCAGATGGAGATGATGCCCGAGGCGTACGACGCGTCTATTGAACAATCGCCGTCAGGCATCGAGGAGGAGTGTCTCTGCTTGCCATCAGACTTGCCTTGGGAAGGACAGACAGCGGATGCAATGGCGTTTCAGGTCGAGGAGGGGAAGCTACGAGAAGGACAAGCATATGATGCTCTTCGTGATGTTCAAAATGCCGTCAAGACCATCACGGCATTGTCAGACAAGAAACGCAAGAATGCGCGTGGACAGGACGCGAACACGAGGTCAATGAGCTACATAAATGAAGCTCAGAGGAGGCGCGATCATCACATGGCAAAGTATGCATCCGCGCATCGCACCATGATAGCACTAAGGACTATAAGTGAGGATGACCCAGATGGCCCATTCCCTCCGCTGTCATTGGAGGACACCTTTATGAAGTCAAGACAGCAAGGCCGTAAGCTTGGCGATTCGCGTCGGATAGATGGCCAGCTGTGGCATAGGCATGGACAGACAGTGGGACCAAGTGAGCGCCCGAAGGACGTGGACTCGGAGTGGCAATCTGACAAGGAGGGGGAGGCAGATGGGGAGGAATCACCAGTTTGTAAGTATGATCAACATTTATTTATCTTGGTATTTTGGTTGTTGAACATCCCGTTAGTTCGTGGGACCCAGATGCCGAAGCGCAAAAAAGGTGATGTTTCATTCATTGCATGACACGCTACAGTACACTGAAGTGTTCTTAATTCAGCAAAAATATCCTCCAATTCGACTTATCAAGGGAACAAACGCGATGCAGGTGAGTCACGGCCTTCTACTCTGACCCTTGGCATGATTAATCACAAGTACCAGAAGAAAATCAACGGGGCAAGAAGAAAATAAAAGAAGGTTGGCTGTGGCACATTGGTCCGAGGGGCAAGATGACCGCAAAAGAAATGCTCGAATGGGAAGAGGAGGGTAAGCATTTTCGTATTCCGCAACTGGCAATTCTCATCGAGATACATAGGAGATCGGGTTCAATGGTTTCGTGCCGAGGCGGAAATGCAACGTTGGCAAGAGGAGGTGGAGGTGAAACTTGCCGAGTTGATGCGTAGTATCCGGAGCTTCAAAAAATTGAAGGATGTTTGGACTGAATTGTCCCGCTCGCAAGCCGATGACCTACCAGGTTATGTCGCTTATGCTAAACGACAGGCGGCAATTTATGCGAGACTGGAATTTGATAGCAAGAAGAAGTTGGGAGAGGTTGGATACAAACAGCTGTTGTCCTGGGATGGGACGCTGGTGGACTTCATGGAGGCCAAGCGAGCGGAAGAGGAAGCATTCTTGGGGACAGCATTAAAGGAACGTAATGGTGAGTTTTTTTTTTTCAGTTTAAACCCCCCTTGTCATTATACTTACTCGATGAATTGATAGATTTCGCCATGTAGGTGAGTTTAGCAGTTTATTCTCAGGCTCCATCATTGACCGCACTGATATATTTATTAAATAGGACTTTCGTTATGGTTGATTGAACAGTTTAATCCCATCTCAAAGAGTCTCATTCCCTTGGGCAGTCTGCAGTTTAATCGGTTTAATTCCCTCATTTCCTATCATGCCTTTGCACTTACATGTCTGGTTTAATCGGTTTAATCTAATCTAAGTCATGTATATTAGTGTCAAATACTAGTTGATTGCTCAGATTAAACGAATGACTGATTAATTGGAAATGACATTGCAATGGCTCAGGATTAAGCCAAGGTCCTATGGTGACAGAACAGCGTCGGGAGATGACGTCGGCAGGGTTTGCACGTTCTGATTGTCGATGAAATGCTCGATAGAACGTAAAGGACAGAGGTTGCCTGCCTGGGGTGGTATCGGGGTAGATACCGTCGTTGGCTGGGTCATCACCACTACAGTAAGAAGATCGTCG
>Ga0126379_10001224_pt1 | contig 15368 bp, 14 predicted proteins | sample PanSoiMetPlot_24_FD_92640 | JGI IMG/M metagenome (GOLD analysis project Ga0126379, IMG submission 92640) | Tropical forest soil microbial communities from Panama - MetaG Plot_24 | ecosystem: Environmental > Terrestrial > Soil > Tropical forest > Bulk soil | place: Panama | collected 2016-02-17 | reverse complement strand
CTGCTTTTCGGTTCCCGCCACTACCGCGTTGAAATCGATATACGGTTTGTTGCCCTGATCGTATTTGCCCTTTCCACTAATGCGAACTTTGACGAAATTGAAGCCGGGAATCGCCTCCGGAGTTTCGTCGATAGGGTACATCGTCTGCGCGCCGGCGATGTTCACTTCCAGCCGAAGCGAAGGCTTGTCGCCGACGGTCTCGAGGCTGAAGACGTTGCGGTAGGGAACCTGCACCAAATATCCTTTCGACGCGACAAACGGCTCCTGCCCTTCGATGGTGAAACGGATTTGGCCGTCCTGCACGATCCACCAGGCGCGGTTGTCCGGATGAAATTGCCGGGGCGTCTTCATGCCGGGAGCCATGGAAATATAGTCGGCGTGGAGCAGCTTGTCGCTGGCGACGGTTTCGCTCCAGTTGGCCTGGCCCTTGTGTTTGGCTACCAATTCGGACAGACGCCAAATCGGCTTGTTGGGAGCCGTCCAAGCAGCGGGCTGCGCGGGCACGGGGGCCCAGGCGAGTTGCTCACGCTCCTGAGCGGGAAGAACTGAGAACAAAGCTACCAGACCAGCCACGGCGAGCACGGATTTCCACATTCGCATTCGCGACGACTCCTCTCTGACGCTCTCGTTACGATATCATCGCGCTGCGGCGGCGTAAATCGCAGGGAATTAGCGCGGCTTACTTTTCTTTTTCGAATTCACGAAGCGGTAAGCGCCGGAAAGCAGATCTAGCAGAGCGTCGCGCGTGATGCGAGACATTCGGACCAGGACCATCGGGTAACGGACATAATGATCGGTTACATAGTAGACATCCGGAGCTTCCGCCAGCAGCGCCGCGCGCTGGTCGAGGTCAATGCGCACGGCCAGTGAGCCCGGTTCGGCAGATTTATGGACGGGTTGGCAGGTAAAGAGCTTCCCGCCGGCTTTGAGGGCGAAGGCTCCCCGGGTTGTGCTCTCCTCAACGCCAGGAAACTTCAGAGCAATTTCTCGAACGGCGTCGAGGTCAACGGGGCGGCGCGCCATAACGCGCCAGTCTATCAATATGTTTCCACCGCCGGCGCGCTGGCGGTGCGCGACTTCCAGCGCGCGTGATACACCAGCGCTCCGGTGACGACGGTGGCTATCGCGGCGAGCGAAATGAAAGGCTTTAGCTGGAGGCCATAAAACGTCATCCACGCCCCGATGGCCAAGAACAGTGCGGGGAACAGAGGATAACAGAAGCTCACCATCCGCAGCTTTTGCCATCCGGGTCTTCGGCGGAACAGGAACAGGGAAGCAACGCTCATAACCGCGAAGAAATTCAACGTGAAGCCGATGTAGATGACGAGCTGGGGAAACGGCGTCATGGTCATCAACATCGCGCAGATGGCTTGCGCCACGATGGCGATGGCGGGCGTGTGCCACTTGGGGTGCACGCGAGCGGCGGCGGCGGGAAAGGCGCCGTTCTTGGCCATGGCGTAGTAGACGCGCGGGCCGATGGTGACCATGGCGTTCACAGTGGCCATCAAGGAAAGAGCCATCAGTGCGCTGAAAATTCCAGCCACCTGCGGGCCGAACAGGCGGGACGCGGCGAACGCGGCTACAGCGAGTTTGCCCTTCATATCCTCGAGCGGCGCGCCGTAAATGAAAACCACATTGAGCGCGAGGTACAGCACGGCGACGATTGACGTCCCTATGGCCAAGGCTGCCGGCAAAGTACGAGCCGGCTGGCGTAATTCCTCGGCCACATAAGTAGCCGCGTTCCAACCGCTATAGGCGACGTAAATCCAGAACAGGCTGATGGCGAACTGTGCCACTAGGGGAGTGGAAACGTCGCGGACGGCCGCGCGGGTGAAATTCGCCGCATCGCCCTGTCCTGAGACGAACGCCAGGCCGACGAAAACCGCAAGCACCGCGACTTTGAGCACGGTGAGGACGTTCTGCACTCGCGCGGCTCGCTGGACACCGAGGAGGTTCAGGACAGTGAACAGAGCCACGAGCGCGCAGGCTACTGCCTGAGCCCATCCGAATTGAAGAGTCCACTCGCCCGACCCGGCAAGCACCCGCGCGTTTTCAGGCCGGAAGCGCTGATCGAAATGCCCAAGGTATCCCGAGAACGCCAAGGCGACGGTGGCGATGGGGGCCGAAAAGCCGGCGAAGAAGGAAGCCCATCCGGTCATAAAACCCCACGTCGGGCCGAACGCGCGGGTGAGATAAACGTACTCGCCGCCGGAGCTAGGGAAGTTGATGCCGAGCTCGGCATAGCAGATGGCGCCGAGGAAGGCGGCGGCTGCGCCGACGATCCAGCTCCACAACACGAGCGAGGGCGAGCCTAGTTGACCGGCGAGAAATCCCGTGCTCGTGAAGATGCCGGTGCCGATCATGTTCGACACCACCAGCGCAGTTGCGCTGACCACACCGAGTTGGCGGAGAAGCGCGGGGTTAGAGGACGCCAAACTCTATTTTAGCCGCACAGTCGGGCGGCCTCCTCATGCCCCCAAAGAGTGACTGCTGCCCGCCTTCGTTGTGCGGCTGTTACCTAGACAAGCTTGCGGGATTCAATTCGCGTCCGGCCTCTCCAGCCGGTCGATCCTTAGATTGTCCACAGGAGCCTTGTTCGCTTCCAAACTGAGCCCAAGCTTCCGAATATCCGAGAAAATCGACCAGGAGGACCAGTCGCCCACGACAGCTTTGGCTGCTTCCAGATCGAGTTGGGGAAGGTCCCGCAGGCTCCGCAGCTCCAGATTAAAGTCGTACACGCCGGTCAAGCTCGTTGCATCCACCACCGGGCGATCCAGGCGGCCCGTCAGGAACGCGGCGAAGCGCCACATGGTCATGTTGCGAAACATCACTCCGTCCGGCGTAAGCGCGCTGGTCGCCATTCCGCGGTCGGAAGCAGACTCCTGAAGCTTCGCCCCATCTTTGAGCACCGCCAATCTATAGACTGGCTGAATCCTCGACTCATGACTTAGGCTGAGCTTGAACCGGTCCTGAAGCAGCGCCTGAAGCATCAGCATGAGCTGCTCCCTGGAGGCGGCGTGCTCCGCTTTGCCTTGAATGTCGTAGGTTTCCGAAAGCAGATCTCCAATCCGGGAGTCCAAAGCGGTAATCCGCGCGTATGGAATTTGATAGGCTTCGGCGATGATGCGGGTCAGGGAAACTCTGGAGTAGTCGATTCCTGCAGAGTTCACACGAACGAAGCTTCGTGTGGCGGCATCTCGGTTCGGTTTTACGGAAGCGACTTCGAACGCCGGGCGAATCTCTTGGGCGAAGGCGATCCAGCGGGCGGCGGAGGAAGAGGCAACGGCAACCCCGATTAACGCGGCAGCGAAGAGGCCGCCTAAAAGGCGGCTGCAGCCAGGATTGGCCGCCCTACGCGTGAGCAGCGTCTCGATTCGGTCGCCGAGGCGGGAGCCACCGCCCAGAATGCCCACGGCTAGCAACTCAGTTCGCATCAGGTTTCTCCGCGTGGTCGATGACGAGGACTCCGACCGGACCTCTTGTGGACTCTAGCCTCAGACCGAGCTGTTCCTGCAAAGCCGTGAATAGGGACGGGCCGTTGGGATCCGGTGGTGGAGGCCCCGGATCGTCTGGCGGACCTGGCGGACGCAATTGGAACTGGCCCAGTTCGGGCGTGTACTGTAGCGTGAAATCGTATCTGCCAGTCAGGCCGGTTTTGTCGATCACGGAACGGCTCAGCGCTTGTGCGAGATCCTGGGTCAGAATGTCCATTGAAGCTGCCATGCCCTGGAGTCTCCCAGGACCCGTACTTCCGATGCCTTTCGGGCCGGCCCGCGTCGTATCCGCCTCCTTCAGCTTCGAGCCGCCTCTCGCAACCACAAGCTCGTACACCTGTTCTTCCTTCGTTTCTCGGTGCACGGCGAGCTTGAAGCGCTCTGCCAAAAGCTGCTGAAGCATCGCTCTCATCACCTGTATTCCCGCTGGACCACGCGGAATGGGAGTCGCGCTATCCGGCTTGCCTTCGACGCTATACCTGTCGGAATCGAGCCATTTCGGTCCTCCTGAGATCTGGTGCTCTCTCAGGTCATAGGCGAAGCCGACAAGCTGCTTTAGCGTGGCGTCCGTGGCGATGAATTCACCGTTTCGGGTGCCGCTAAAGTGGCTGCGGAGGTCGGGATCCGCCGGTTTGATCGAGGCTACCTCGAACGCGAGTTGTTGCGCGAAGGCGATCCAGCGGGGCGCGGAAGAAGCAGCGACGGCAACCGCCATTAACGCGGTGGCTAGGAAGCCGCCTAAAAAGCGGCTGCAGCCAGGAATGGCCGCCCCACGCACGAGGAGCGTTTCGATGCGATCGCCAAGGCGCGATCGGTCACCGAACACGCCCAACGCCAACAGATCAGTTCGCATCGGGCTTCTCCGCGTGATCGATGACGAGGACTTCCACCGGACCTTTCGCGGATTCCAGCTTCAGCCCGAGCTGCTCCTGCAAAGCCGTGAACAGGGACGGGCCAGATGAATCGGGCGGCGGAGCGGCATCCTGTCCACTGGACGGCGGCCCCAGATCGGCAGTGTACTCGAGGGTGAAGTCGTATTTTCCGGTAAGGCCGGTCTTGTCGATCACAGACCTACCCAGACGACCCGCAAGAACGCGAACAAGCATCGGTACTCTTGCCGCCGTGCCGACGATCCTTCCCCGCTCCGTGTGAAGACCGGATTGGCCGTCATTGGCGGCATCCGGAACTTCCTTCAGCTTGCGGCCCCCCTGGGCAACCACCAGCTCGTATACTGGCTCCTGCCTTGTCTCCCGATGCACCGCGAGACGGAAGCGCTCTTCCAACAGGGACTGGATCATAGGCCGGATCTGCGAAAAGCCCGCTGGGCCGGGTGCAATCTCGATGGCGCTGCCGGGTCGGGCGTCTATGTCGAATCGCGCGGAAGCGATCCAGCCCGGGCCTCCCGAGATCTGGTGGTCTCGTAGATCGTAGGCTTCGCTGATCAATTCCTTCAAAGTCACGCCCTTTGTGGTAAATCGGCCGCCGGGGCCGCTCAGGATCGATTCCCGTTCATCGTTGGGATCGGTTTGCTTGATTGACGCCACCTCGAACGCGGGTTGCTGCGCGAAGGCGATCCAACGAGGGGCGGAGCTAAATGCGACGGTGATGGCGATAAGCGCGGTCAGGAAAGAGCCGGCCAAAAGCCGGCTGCGGGCACGATTGCGCGCCCCACGCGCCAGCAGCACTTCAATTCTTTCGCCCAAACGAGAACCGCCGCCGAAGATTCCGGCGGCCAGGGCTTCCCCCTGGAGTTGCTTGCGGCGCGACCACCGGAGCTCGGATAATCGCGCCAGGCTCTGGGCGTAGGGACGCGCGGCTCCCGTCCGAGCCACCACCCAGTCGTCGCAGGCCATTTCGCGCTCGTGCTCGATCTGCCGCAGAATCCACCAGGCAGCGGGATGCAGGGCTAGCGCCGCGCCCATGAGATGCGCGATCAAGTTCCACCAATCGTCGCGGCGAGCCAGATGCGCGTATTCGTGCAGCAGCACGTATTGGAGCTCCTGCTCCGTGATTTCGTCCTGGAGCGATGCCGGCAGAATTACCGCGGGGCGTAAGAAGCCGACGGCCATGGGCGAGACGACTTCATGAGAGAGGAGCAGGGACGCCGGCCGCTTGTTCTCCGGGAGCGGCAACGAAGAGGCCGCCGCCCGCCGCTTCACGCCGCGCAGATAGAAGTAGCTCCGCGCGATCTCGGCCATGCGGTAAAGAAAAACCGCGGACCAGATGCCGAACATCCAGATGGGCCAGCGGGCGCTGCGCTCTTCGCGCAGAGTAATGATGACCGGCGCATCTTCCGCAGCCGGCAAAACCGGCCGCGTCACGGCCCGCGCGGGGGCTGAGTCCCCCGTTGCAGGCTGAATCCTGCTCCACCGCAGCCGCGAAGCGGCGGGCAGAACCACGACGATGCCCAGCACTGCCCACCAAATCGCGTAGCGAGTGGCCGCGTTCATCGCCAGTTTCATTCGCCGCGCGAGCTTGAGCGCGAGCCAAACCAGAGCCACTACGATCACAGCCTGCCAAAGGCTGTTCAGCACGGAAACCAGAATCTGAACCAGACTATTCATGCGGTTTCTCCTCTAGCAACGCGCGGATGCGATGGAGTTCCTCCTCGCTCAGCTTCTCGTCGTCCAGAAGATTCAACACCAGCGCCTCCGCGGAATTGCGGAAGAACCGGTCCATCAGGTATCGCAATGCGCTGCGGCTGGCAAGCTCGCGGCTCACCGCCGGGCGGTAAACAAAGGCCCGCCCTTCCCTGGGCTTGCGGTGCTTGACGTAGCCCTTATTCTCCAGAATGCGCATGGTGGTCAGCACAGTGTTGTACGCCAGATTCAGGTCTTTCGGCAGAGCCTCGGCGACCTCCGCCACGGTGGCGGCTCCTTTTTCCCAGAGCACGTCCATCAGGCGGAGCTCAGCTTCGGTGAGGTGGGGCGATTTCTTGCGGGCCAACCGGCGCTCCTTAAACTATGGAATTAAGACACAGCCCGATTATAGGGCGCTGCCCGGCGCATGTCAACTACAAAATTAGGAGATGGAGGAGTGGGGCAACCTAAGAATCTTGGCCCGCTGCGGCGATTTCGGTGGGGCCTGGCTTTCAGCCTGCCGCTGGGCTTTGCCCGGCGTTTGGTTGCGGCTCCGCTGGTCTGTGTGGCCTCCCATCCGACCGCGCAGACGACGCAAACCGATCGCCTGCGCCACTCTACCGCACGAATAGCCGCAGAACGCTAGATCCAGCGACGCCTGTAAGCGCGGGAACGAACGCGGGTCTCGGGCCGCTTCTGCGCAGCTCGCCGTGAATCGCGTGACCGCCCAGATACAGGAAGCTTCCGCCGGCGATCGCCAGCAAAATGTGCAGACCCTGGGCGCCGAAGTAAGGCGCGAGTGCGGATTCCAAGCCCGCGCCCGCCAACGTCGCGGCTTGCGCCGCGGCGCACCAGACCAGAGCCCCCGAACGCCCCGGCATGGCGGCGCGAGCGATCACTCCCAAAGCCAGACCTTCCGGAATCTTGTGTGCGGCGATGCCCAGGCCGAAGGCGGCTCCGAGGCCGGAGGCGGCATTCTGGCCCGCCATGAGGCCCCATCCGTCCAGAGCGCTATGGAGCGCGGCCGCGGCCAGCAAGGGCGTGGCGAAACCGTGCAATCGGGTCGAGCAGTGGTCGTGATCGTGTCCGGGGGCGCAAGCGGGACAGACGGGATAGACGTACCGGTCGATCAGCGCCAAAGCCCCGGCCCCGCCCGCAATCCACGCCAACGCCGCCGGCCAGTGAAAGAAATCCGCCATTTCCGGAAGCAGCCAAAAGAGGGCCACACCCATCAGCACGCCGCCGCCGAAAGGAACCAAGCGCCTCGCGCGCGGCGATGCCTCCCCTCCCTCCAGCCACACTCCTGCCGCGGCGCTGCATACAGCCACGGAAAACACAACAAAAGTTAAGAAAAGCCCCACTTGTTCCCGAGTATACTATTTGCTTGGTCCCATCTTGTAGGAAAGAAGCCGCACAAGGGAGCCTGGCGGCGGCGCTTGATGGCGCTGGCCGTTCTTTGTGTGAGGGCCGTGGGCGGCCCGGTGCGGCTCGTAAGGAATTATCCGCACGACGGGTTCTCTCCGGGGCGGCCGGCGGCGCGACGCTTTCGCGCCGTTGGAACCGCGGGCGGCCCTGTGCGGCTTTGAGAGGTTATGTCCACTCCACAAACCACGCGCAGGTCGTTCTATCTGTACACGATCAATCTGCTGACAGGCCTTGTTGCCGTGGCGGCGGCGATTCCAACGGCGGTTTATCTTCTGCTGCGTCCCAAAAGCAGAGATGCTACCAATTGGATCGAAATCACTGATCTCTCCAGGCTCCGTGTGGGCCAGCCGGAAGAAATCGTTTATAACCGCAAGCGGACAGATGGCTGGCGCCGCGTCGAGGAAAAGACCAGTGCTTGGCTGGTGCAAACGAGGGAGAATTCGGTGGTCGCCTATAATCCCGCCTGCACTCACTTGGGATGCGCCTACCACTGGGACGCCAGTTCGGCGGAATTCGAATGTCCCTGCCACGGCTCGGTGTTCTCGATCGACGGCAAGGTGACGGCCGGGCCGGCGCCGCGGCCGCTGGATCGGTATCCTTCGAGAATCCAAGGCGGCGCCGTTTTCATCAATCCGGAGAGTCCGAAGGAAAGCGCTTAGCGCATGTTGCGAGCAATTCCAAAGTTTATCGACGAGCGCACCGGCATGATTTCGGCGATCCGCCATTTCCTGGATGAGGATATTCCCGCGTCCGCCGGCTGGCATCAGGTGCTGGGGAGCGTGGCTCTGTTCGCGTTCCTGTTGCAGATTTTCACCGGATTTCTCCTGGCTTTGAACTACGCGCCGACGCCGGGAGAAGCCTGGGACAGCTTGCGGTACATCGTTACGCAGGTCGCCGCCGGAAGCATCATACGCGCCATGCACCACTGGGGCGCCAGCCTGATGATTATCGTGGTCGTCCTGCATATGGCGCAGACGTTCCTATGGGGCGCCTACAAGAAGCCGCGGGAAGCCACTTGGATCGCCGGGGTTCTGCTGCTGCTTTTGACGCTCGCCTTCGGCCTGAGCGGCTATCTTCTCACCTGGGATAACCGCGCCTATTGGGGAACCATCGTCACGACACGGATCATGGGTCTGGCGCCGGGAGGGTCGGTTCTGTTGCGCATGCTCGGAGCAGAGGGGGGCGGCATTGGGCGAGTCGCTTTCGCGCGTTTCTATGCCGCTCATGTGACGCTGCTGCCGCTCCTCACCCTGGGCTTGATCGTCTTACACGTTTATCTGGTTCGCAAGCATGGCGTCACCCCCGCTCCCGGCGACGAACTGCTTGCGAAGAAGAAATTCTTCCCCGAGCAAGTCTTCCGCGACACCGTGGCGATCTTCGTCTGGTGCGTGGCGTTGGGATTTATGGTGGCGCTCGTGAAGGTTCCTTTGGGCCGCATCGCGGATCCCACCGACACAAGCTATGTTCCCCGCCCCGAGTGGTATTTCCTGTTTCTCTTTCAATTCCTGAAATTCTTCCAGGGTCCGCTGGAGGTGTTCGGGGCCGTAGTGCTGCCGGGCATCGCGGTGGCGGCTCTCGCGCTTATGCCGTTTATCGACCGCAGCGCCGTGGTGAAAATCCAGCGTCGCTTTGCCGCAATTTCGGTGGCCTGCGTCGCAGCGCTTGGCTGGACCGCTCTCACCGCCACTGCCGTCGCCACGACCCCGCGCCAGCCCGATGAGGACGGAACTGTCGAAGCCGCGGCCTGGCAAAGGATCCCGGCTTCACAGCTCGCCGGCATCGGTGTGTTCCGCCGGGAAAATTGCAGCAATTGCCACACCCCGGGCCGCTCCCAGCCCGCGCCGGATCTGACCGCCATTGTGGTGGACAAAGATGCGAACTGGATGAAGAACCACTTCAAGACTCTCTCCGACATGGAAATCGGCGCACTGGTACAGTTGTTGACCAAGCGCACCGACGATACAACGGAGGCGTGCCTGAAAGCCCCTGATGAAGCTGTGCGCGGGGCGATGATCTACCACGCCAACCAGTGCTCCTCCTGCCACACATTGAATGGCGAAGGCGGCGACGTCGGACCGGTCCTGAACGGCTTGAGGCTGCGGCACGACCGCGAGTGGGTGAAAGCCCATTTCTCCGCGCCAGATAAGTTCACGCCCGGCTCTGAGATGCCGGCTTTCAATTTCAACCCCGACGATCTCGAGCGCATCACCAACTACGTGATGTCCATACCCAAGCTGTAAGCTTACGGCCTCGCAGGCTGCAAAACCTATGGCCCGGGCCTTATTTGTGCGCGTTCTTGTCCTGGATGTGGATTTCCAGGAGTTGGGCAATGCGGTCCACGCGTGTCGTCAGCGCGGTTAACTGGCCCGCTGCCTGCGCGACTTGGTCAGCGATCTTCTGGACCTGGCCGGCTGTCTGCGCGATCTGGTCGGCGACCTTCTGAACCTGGCCTGTGAGTAAGACCTGCGCACTGAGCAGCTGCTTGTGCTCTTCGCGAAATTGAACGTGATCCGAGATCAGCAGTTCGAGGGCTTGCTCGATGCGGTTCAGGCGCGTGCTTCCGTTGTTTTCTGACATAGAGGCGCAGGATTTGCTGTCTATTATCCCACCGGCGCGCCCTTGGGTTCAGGTTTCAGCAGCCCGCGGAGCCTAAACACAAATTTCGCGGCTCATTGTACTACGCGCGGATTTAGAGCGCTGTTGATCTGGCCGAAATTGAGCCAACGGGCCAAGCAGTCTTCGTTGACACCAGCGATGCGCTGTGATGTGATCGTTGTGCCATTTATTGATCGTTGTGCCATTTATATGGGAGGCGGATCAGGGAGGAAGACGTTCCGTTCAGCGGTCATCGCGCTATTCGGTTGCCTGGCTGGATGCCTTCCCGATATAGCGCAAGCCGCGCCCCCATCTGCTGCGGCCGAGCGCGCGCTGCTCGATCAATACTGCGTCGTCTGCCACAACGACCGGGCCAGAACCGCCAATCTCTCCCTGCAAAACCTGGACCTCGCCACCGCTGGCGATCACCCTGAGCTATGGGAAAAAGTCGTGCGCAAGCTTCGCGCGGGCATGATGCCGCCGCCGGGTATGCGGCGGCCGCCGCTTGCGGAATACGAAGGGCTCCGCGATTGGCTGGAGGCGGACATCGACCGCAAGGCGGCGGGCCATGTGAATCCGGGCTCGGTCGTACTCCATCGCCTCAATCGCGCCGAATACGCCAACGCGATTCGCGATCTGCTGGATTTGGAAATCGATCCCGCGACTTTTCTACCGCCCGACGATTCCGCCCGCGGCTTTGACAATATCGCGGGTTCGCTCACCCTCTCGCCCACGCTGCTGGAGGCTTACATGACGGCGGCGACCCGAATCGCCCGCATGGCGGTGGGTTATTGGAAGACGCCCACGGAGGCCGCCTACATCGCAGCAGCCGATACTTCCCAAACCCAGCACCTCGAAGGGCTGCCTCTGGGAACGCGCGGCGGACTGCTGGCTCGCCACACCTTTCCGGCCGACGGCGAATACAAGTTTTCAATCCAGAACTTCGGCGTGGGCAAATTCATTCCCGGCGAGCAACTGGAGCTTGTCATTGACGGCGAAAGAGCGAAGCTATGGGACTACGTTGGCGTTGGGTTGAACACCGGAATGAACGCCGATGTGGACGGAACGCTGGAGGCGACCATTCCGGTAAAGGCCGGCACGCACACGGTCGGCGCGACGTTCTTAGCCACGAACTACCGGCCCAGCCTCGACCTGATCCGCCACTACGAGCGAACTTCGCTCGAGAACAACAGCATCCCTCAGATGCAGAATTACCCGGTGATCGGATTTTTGAGAATCCAAGGGCCGTTCAATCCGACGCGCCCCGAGGATTCCCGCAGCATCCGCAAAATGTTTACATGCCGTCCCACACAGGCCGGCCAAGAGGATGCATGCGCGAAAGAGATTCTTTCCACGCTCGCGCGGCGCGCGTTCCGCCGGCCGGCCGATCAGGCGGATCTGGAGCGGCTGACGGGCTTTTACCAGGAGGGCCGCCGCGAAGGAACCTTCGAAGACGGAATCGAACTGGCGCTGCGGAGATTGCTGGCGAGCCCCCAATTTCTGGTGCGGACCGAGAAAGAGCCGGACAACATTGCTCCCGGCCAGCCTTACCGCATCACGGACCTGGAATTGGCTTCCCGCCTTTCTTTCTTCTTATGGTCGAGCATTCCCGACGACGAATTGATCCAGCTTGCGAGCCAGGCCAAGCTTCACGATCCGGCGGTGCTCGAGCGGCAGACGCGAAGAATGCTCACCGATCCGCGATCTAAAGCATTAGTTGAGAATTTCGCCGATCAGATATTGTATTTGCGGAATTTGCCGGCGACGTCACCGGACGGCGTGTACTATCCCAACTGGGACGACGAGCTGCGCAAAAGCTTCCGCCGCGAGACCGAGCTGCTGTTTGAGAGTGTGATGCGCGAGGACCGCAGCGTAGTGGATTTACTTACTGCGGATTACACATTCTTGAATGAGCGGCTCGCCCAACACTATGGCATTCCGGGGGTTTATGGCTCGCAATTCCGTCGCGTCCCCCTCGGACCGGAGTTAGACTACCGGAGGGGCTTGCTTGGCCAGGGAAGTTTTCTATCAGTCACGTGGGTGCAGAACTTTCGCACGTCGCCGGTCAAACGCGGCGTGTGGGTGCTGGAGAACATTCTGGGCACGCCGCCGCCGGAGCCGCCGCCGAACGTTCCGCCGCTCGAAGACACAAAAGCGGGGCACGAAGGAATCCTGACTCTGCGCGAGCAGATGACCATGCACCGGAAAATGGAGCCCTGCGCGAGTTGCCATAAGCTGATGGACCCCATTGGCTTCGCGCTTGAGAATTTCGACGCGGACGCAAAATGGCGGGTGAAGCAGGGAGGCGATGGTGGCGTCCCGATTGACGCATCGGCCGAGCTGTGGGATGGGACCAAGGTGAACGGGCCGGTGGAATTGCGCCAGGCGCTACTGCATTATTCGCCGCAGTTTGTCCGCATGACTACGGAAAAGCTGATGACGTACGCGCTGGGCCGTGGAGTGGAATATTACGATATGCCGGTGATCCGCTCGATTGTGCACGATGCCGATAAAAGCGGCGACCGGTTTTCGTCGATTCTGCTGGGCGTCATCAAGAGCGCACCGTTTCAGATGAGGACAAAATCGGAATCAGAACCGCGACCGTGAGGGAGCGGTCACCAGACTTACAGAGCCGCGACCGTGAGGGAGCGGTTGATAGGGAGGTCAGGTAAATGGTGATTCGAAAGAAACACATTCCCCGGCGCACGTTTTTGCGCGCCACCGGCGTCACGCTGGCATTGCCGCTGCTCGATTCAATGGTTCCCGCGCAGACGCCCTTGAGCAAGACCGCAGCGAACCCGCCGCGCCGCTTCGTCGGCATCTGGCATCCTCACGGCGCCGCGCCCGGATATTGGAGTCCGCTTCAGAAAGGCTCCGACTTCGAGTTTTCCTTCATCACGAAGCCGCTGGAGCCTTTTCGCGATCGCGTGGTGCTCATCACCGGCCTCGACATGCCTGAGGCGATGGCCACCACCGAAGAGCCCGGGGGTGATCATGCGCGCGGCGCCGTCTTGTTGTCCGGCGCGCGCCCGCGAAGAAACGCCGTCAGTCCTTACTTGGGTGTGACCATCGATCAACTGATCGCCCAGAAGCATGGCCAGGATACGATCCTGTCGTCGCTTCAACTGGGAGTGGAGGACTCCGGCAACTTTGGCAATTGTAATTGGGGCTATAGCTGCGCCTACACCAATTCGATATCGTGGTCTGCACCGACGCAGCCGCTGCCGGCGGAGATCAACCCGCGCGTCGCCTTCGAGCGCTTATTCGGCGACGGCGCGAGTGCTCAGGAGCGGCTGGCCGGACGCAAGCAAAACGCCAGCATTCTGGATTCGGTGACCCGCGAGATTTCCTCTTTCAAAAAAGATTTGGGCCCGGCCGACAAAGGCCGGTTAGACGCTTATACCGAGAACATTCGCGAACTCGAGCGCCGAATCGAGATCGCGATGAACAGCTCCGTCAAAGAGCCGACCGGCGAAATTCCGTTCGGGCTGCCGCAGAGCAAGCATGTCCATTTCCGGCTCATGTACGATTTGATGGCGCTGGCCTTCGAGGGCGACATCACCCGCTCTGCCACCTTTATGCTCGGGCGCGATCTTTCCGGCGCGAGCTTCCCCGAATCCGGATTCAACGGCGGCTGGCACGGTACGTCGCATCACGGCGATAAGCCCGAAAACATCGCCAACTACTCCAAGATGAACCGCTATCACGTACAGAACCTGGCCTATTTCGTTGAGAAGTTGAGCAAGCTTCGCGAGGGCGACGGCACGGTCCTGGATCATGTGCTGATCTACAAAGGAAGCAATATGGGCAACTCCCACCGGCACGCGCACGAGAAGGTGCCGGTAATCCTGGTGGGCGGCATCGACGGAACGCTCAAAGGCAATCGCCACATCGTGTTCCCCGATAATCAGCAGCGGACATCGAACATGCTGTTGAGCATCCTGCATCTGTATGGCATCGAGCAGAAGAGCATTGGCTCGAGCACGGCGCCGTTGCAGATCTCCTGAATCGCCCGAACAGAGCCGCGCCCCCGGAGGCGAGCAAGACGCACGTGGGGCAGGCCCGTGGCCTGAGCGGCCTCTCACTCAGGCCGCCTCCGGGGACGACCGGCGGGGCCGAGGGCACCGCGCAGGTCAGGGGGCTGCCCCACAAAGGAGCGTCTTCACTTGAGCAGTTTCGCGCCACCGAACTGGACGCCACAGCGCTCGCGTGATATGTTGGCACAAGCGTTATGGAAGCCGCACAGAGCCGCCCCCAGCGTCTGACGGCATCGTTCGCGCTGACCGTAGCGTTGGCGGTTCCGGCATGCGCACAAATCGGACGGCGGCCTGCCCGGCCCCAACTCACCCGGCCCGACGGCCCGGTCTGGCAGGTGATCCGCAAAAACTGCACCATGTGCCACGGCATCGACGATTACGCTTTCTTTGCGCTGGATCGAGCAGGCTGGCAGGCGCTGCTTCAAGCGAAGCATAAAGACGGCGGATATACCGTCGCCGAGGACGACCGCAACCTGCTGCTCGATTGGCTCGCCGCGAAATTTGGGCCGGAAACAAAGCCGTTTCCGCGAACTTATATTCCGCCCGAGATCACCACCTTCTTCTCCGATCCGGAGGCCAAGCGCCTTCTCGATCGCGCCTGCTCATCATGCCATACGCTGGCTCGCGTGGAGCAAGCGCGCAATTCGGAAGAAGCCTGGCGAGTGTTGCTGGTGGACATGCGGGAACGCGGTGCGCAGGTGGCCGACGAGGAATTAGAACGCCTGGCCGAGTGGCTGGGAAGAGTGTGGGGAACAAATCAAGACAAATGAAAGCGCGTTTCGTTTTTGCCTGTGTTCTATCCATGGCCGCTGCCGCGGCGGAGCAACCGGTTCTTAGCCTGTCCGCTACGGCCGACAGCCCCGGAGCGATCAAGATCGATGTGCTGCGCTGGTCCACCGATGCCGAGCGCAATCAACTGTTCGCGGCCTGGACGCAACCGGGAGCCGGCCGTGGGAGGGCCGCTGCGGCGCCGGCACAAGATCCGTTTGGCGGAAGTAACGACGCAGTTCCGGGCCGCGGGGCCGCCGCGGCGGGAATGCTGCCGCGGAAGCCGTTCCTCGCACGCCGGAAGGCTCGCTCGTGGCGGCGTTGGCCGGCGCTCCCACGGTCGGCTACCTGTGGTCGGCCGCGGAGGTTTCCGGCTACGCGCTCCGTTATGCGGCGCAGTTCGCTGCGCCGGACGGAAGCGACCGAATCGTTCTACTCACCGACCGCCGGCTGGGCGCCTGGAACGATCT
>Ga0126379_10001223_pt1 | contig 15370 bp, 10 predicted proteins | sample PanSoiMetPlot_24_FD_92640 | JGI IMG/M metagenome (GOLD analysis project Ga0126379, IMG submission 92640) | Tropical forest soil microbial communities from Panama - MetaG Plot_24 | ecosystem: Environmental > Terrestrial > Soil > Tropical forest > Bulk soil | place: Panama | collected 2016-02-17 | reverse complement strand
GCGGGAGCCACGTTTTATTCCTGTCTCGTGGAAGTCGAGCCGCTTCGCAGCCCGAGAGTGTCACCGTAGAGACGTGGCATTGCCACGTCTCACCGTTTAGAGCCACGATCGCGCTTCGCACAAACACGATTCTTGCGATTGATTGCCCACATAACCTGTGGATTCTTAGAATCCGCCAGCATTGAGACGTGGCATTGCCACGTCTCTACGTCTAAAGATTCGATCTCCGGACATACCGACGCGGGAAAAGCCGACACGGAAAAAGAATTGAAACCGTAACGCGCAAAAAACCGGGCGGCCGCGAGGCCGCCCGGTTTGTTTCTAGTCGCAAAGGAAAGGTAGAGAAAATTAACCTGGTTTGGGATCGTTACGGCGACGGCGGCCGTAGCGCATGGCAATGTTCATGAAGATGTTGCCGCTGCCGGTGTCAAAGCACATCACCAGCGCTTCCTGGTCTTCGCTGCTCTTCTCGCCCGCGTCCTGATGGACGATGGGCGGCGAGACCTTGAAGCGGAAGCCCTGGTCGTTGAGCGCGGTGATGGCGCTGCCGATCACCATGTTGGCGAGTTCGCACACGGTTTCACGCGCGACCTCTTCGCTCTCCGGCATGGGCGTGCCGGCCATATAGCTGGCCACTTTGGCGGCGGTCGGGGTATCCACATCGAAAATGATGCGGCCTTCGATGTCGCCCTTGACGGTGATCAGCGAAGCCACGCCCTTGGGACGAAATACTTCTTCGTCCATGGACACGTCGCCGATCTGCATGGGACTCTGGAGTGCCTCCGCCAGCACCGCGTCGGCGGCGTTGATGAAAGGCTGGATCAGTTCCATCCTCATGGATGTCAGCTCCCCTGTGTGGCGGGCGTTGCCGCTACGGCATCGTCGCCCATCACGTATTTGATGACCTCGTACAGGATTTCGGCCTTCACCGGCTTCTGCACAAAATGGCGCGCGCCTTTTTGCAGCGCGGCCACGATGTTCTCCTGGTAGCCGACGGAAGAGACCATGACGATGCGGGCATCGGGATGCGAACGCACAATGCGTTCGGCAGCCTCAATGCCTTCCATCTGCGGCATGGTGATGTCCATCAGCACCATGTCCGGCGTGGTGCGGTCGTATTCGGTGATGGCGGTGCAGCCGTCGCCGGCTTCACCAACGATTTTTCCGCCGAAAGACTCCACCATCTTGGCAACGTTCTTCCGCGCGAAAACCGAGTCGTCCACCACCAGGTAGCGGATCGGTGTCTGGTCTTTGCGAAGTAAAACTGGGTACTGTTCCATAGGTTCCTCTCCTAGCGTTTGCGACTAAACTCTTACGGCCCGCGCAATCCTTTCCGGACTGCATTGGCCGGCCAGCGTGTTGGCCAGCATATCCAGCGGAACAACGCGTGTGGCATGTCCGCGCTCAATAGCGGCCTTCGGCATTCCGAAGACCACGCACGACTCTTCACTCTGGGCGATGGTCAATCCGCCCGCGTTCTTGATCAATCCCAGGCCCGCGGCGCCATCCTCGCCCATCCCTGTCATCAGGATGCCGATGGTACGGCTGCCGAACTCGTTAGCCACGGAACGGAACAAGATGTCCGCCGATGGCCGGTGGCCGTTGACGCGAGGATCGTCGGTGAGTATCACCGTGTTGCCAAGCGGCATCCGCCGCACCTTGATGTGGCGGTTGCCGGGACAGATCAGCGCCCGTCCGGCAATCAGCAAGTCGCCGGACTGCGCTTCCTTCACGTCAATCGCGCAGCACTCGTTCAGCCGGTTGGCAAACATGCTGGTAAAGCCCTCGGGCATGTGCTGCACCACGATGATGCTTCCGGGGAAATCTCCCGGCAATTTCGCCAACAGATGCTGCAGCGCGTTCGGCCCGCCCGTGGAAATTCCGATGGCGACAATCTTGGTCGGCTCGCGGCGCGCGCGCACGGCCATCTTGGTGGGACGGGAACCGTCCGGCAGTTCCGGAACCGGCGTGCTGCGCACTTTGCTCTTCGCCGCGGCTTTGATCTTCACGATCAAGTCCTGGGCGATATCATCCATGTGGGCCGAAGCGGCGTCGCGCGGCTTGGCGACAAAGTCGAAGGCCCCGAAGGCCAGCGCCTTGAACGTGGCCGTGGCGCCTTCCGTGCTCAAAGCGCTCACGATGATCACCGGCAATTTCGATTTTTTCGTGATCTGGCGGAGCATCTCCATTCCGTCCATGCGCGGCATCTCCAGATCCAGCGTGACCACGTCCGGTTTGAGATCCTCGATTTTTTTGAGCCCAAATGCTCCGTCCATAGCCGTGCCGACCACCTCGATGTCGCTGTCCCGCGCCAAAATCTGCGGAATCAATTTGCGCATCAGCGCGGAATCATCCACCACCAGAACCCGGACTCGAGAACTCATGCCGTGGCCCCCATCGTCACTTGCGCCCGTCCCAGCTTGGCCACCACGGTTGCAATGTTGAGGATCAAAACCACCGTGCCGTCGCCCAGGATGGAAGCCCCGCTCACCAGATCCGTGGCCACCAGATGATCGTCCAGCGCTTTGATGACTAATTCCTCTTCGCCCACGAGCTGATCCACCACCAATCCGAACTTGCGGTCGCCCAGGGACGTCACGACCACGAACATTTTTTGCGCGTCGCTGGTCTCTTGCGCCAGTCCCTGCAAATGCACCAGCGAGAGCACGTCATCGCGGAGCTGGATCACATCGTGATTGTCCACGCAGTGCACCTGGCTGCGCGTGGCCCGCGTGATCTCCACCACGGATGTCAACGGCACCGCATACACGCGGCCGCTCACCCGGAACAGCAGCGCTTTAATGATGGCCAGGGTCAGCGGGACCTTCAGAGAGAACGTTGTGCCTTTGCCCGGCGTGGTGCGAATGGTCACGCCGCCTTTCAAGCGTTCGAGCACGGTCTTCACAACGTCCATGCCTACGCCGCGCCCGGAGATGGCGGTGACGTGCTCGGCAGTGCTCAGTCCGGGATGAAAGACCAGGTCGAGCACTTCCTGCTCGCCGAGCTGGACGGCATCCGCTTCGCTGACGATGTTGTTCGCCACGGCCTTGGTAAGAAGCTTGTCGCGGTCGATGCCGCGGCCATCGTCCGTCACTTCCATCACGATCTCATTGCCCTGATGAAAGGCATTGAGACTGACTGTGCCTTGCGCCGGCTTACCGGCTTTCTTCCGTTCCTCGGGAGACTCGATGCCGTGGTCCACGCAATTGCGCACCAGATGAGCCAGCGGCTCGGCCAGCATGTCAAGAATGCCTTTGTCGAGATCGGTGTCCTGGCCGCTGACGGACAGAACCACTTCCTTGCCGCAGGATTTGGCCACGTCACGCACCACCCGCGGAAAACGCCGGAAGAGATGCTCCACCGGGACCATGCGGATCTTCATCACGGATTTCTGCAGGTCGTTCATGGTGCGGGCCTGGAAAGCCATGGCGTCAGAAAAACGGCTTTTGAGCGGGTCCTTGGGGAAGCGCTTGGCGAATTCATTGATGGCCTGGTGGATCATGCTCTTGGCGATGATCAGCTCGCCTACCAGGTTGAGCACCGCGTCGATGCGCTCAGCGTCCACGCGCAGGAGATTTTCGGCAACGCTCGAGATAGCCGGCGCTTCCGGGGACACAGTCCGCGGCTTGGCCGCAACGTTGTTTGGCTGCGCCATCTCGCCCGCGGAGATTTCCTCTTCTTCGTCCTCCGCATCGGTCACATGCTTCAGGATGTCGAGCATGTCGTCGGCGGGCGCGTGTTCCGCGCCGGCGCGCCGCACCAGGATCTCCGTAACCACGGCCGGGATGAGACACTTCTTTTCAATCCAGTCGGGCGTATGCTCGGTGGCGAGCGCCGCCTCCACTACGTCGAGGTCCTGAGCCAGCGTGCTTTGGTCGGGCACGATGGCCAGCAGGCGCCCGCACTCCTGCAACACGTTGCGCACCAGCTGCATGGCAGCGCCGCGCATAGGGCAATGCGGATCGATCGAGAATGCGACGTTGTAAACGTTTTCTCCGCGGCCGAGGGCGTCGGCGACGACCATCTGTTCGTATTCGCTCCACACGAAGCGCGCCTGAAGGCGGCTCGGAGCTTTTTTGGCCGCCGGACGCTGCATCAGAGACAGGATCTGCTCCCGCAACTCTTCGCCCGCGGGCGGTTGCAGGTTGCCGCGGTATGCCGAAATCATGGAGCTGAAAGTATCAGCGGCGATCAACACTACTTCCGCCAGAACCGCCTGGCTGCTGGCCGCAACCTCGGGCCGCAACGCGTCTTCCAGTTGGTGGGCCAGCTCGCTGAGCTCGTTAAAGCCGCAGGCGGCGGAATCGCCCTTGAGCGTATGCACGGTGCGGCGCACCTGGCGCAGAAGCTCTTCGTCCTCAGGGCGCTTCTCCAGTTGCAGGCCGTCCTCGTTGAGCGTCTGCAACAACTCCACGGCGCCTTCAAAAAAGAGCTCGCGGAGTTCGGAAGCGCGGTCGTCAGGGAAGAAGCTCAAACGGCCACCTCCATCCGCTGGTACGCGGTTCCGTTGTTGTCGTGGATCATCTTGAAGCGATCGGAAAGGCCAAACAGGCTCTCTGCGTGCCCGATGAAGAGATACCCTTCGGGATTCAAGCAGCGGTAGAACTTTTCGACGAGCCGCTTTTGCTCGGCCTCGTCGAAATAAATCATGACGTTGCGGCAGAAGATGAAATCATTGCGCTGCGGGAGAAATTCGGTCTTGAGATTATGGAAGTCAAAATGGACCAGCTCCTTCAGCGGCTTCTTCACGGCGTATCCGGACCCGATCTTGTCGAAGTAGCGCAGGCGGTAAGCGTAGTCCACCGCGTCCATCTGGCTTTCCGGATAGATGGCTTCCTGCGCTGTGCGCAGCACGGAGTAGTTGATGTCGGAAGCCAGAATCTCCACTTTCCACGGTGGCGGGATGAGCGGCTTGGGGCTGGGCATCTCAAACGGCAGAGGGTTGCGCAGGTAGTAGTAGGCCAGCGCGTCGCACACCATCATGGCCAGGCTGTAGGGTTCCTGTCCGGTCGAGCAGCCGGCGCTCCACAGGCGGAGTGTCCAATCCCGGCGTTCCTGTTTGCGGTGCAGCAGCTCTTCGAGAACGTTCTTCTGGAACAGCTCCAGCTGCGGTTTGTTGCGGAAGAAACTGGTCTCGTTGACGGTCAGGTTCTCCACCAGAGCCGCGAGTTCGCGCTTGCCTTGAAAACTGGTGAGCAGGCGGTAGTACGAATAAAAAGTATCCAGCCCGCAGATTTTCAGGCGGCGTTGCAAGCGATCCTGCAGAAAATGGGCGCGGCGTTCATCGAAATACATGCCGCATTCCTGGTAGACGAGGGTCTGCAGAAGCTTGTATTCGGCTTCAGAGATCTGGATTTGAGTGCTCGGTGTGGACATCGCTCCCCACTGATGTTCGCTGCTTGCTGCTTCGGTTATGCAGAGGCCGCCGCGGTCTGGGTAGCGATCTCGCCCAGCCGGCGCAATTCGCCTTTCTGCAGGATCTTGTTCAAGTCGATCAAAATGATGAGCCGGCCGTTCAGCTTGCCTACGCCGGTCACGTAGTTCAAATCGCCCTCGTCAAAGACGCTGGGCGGCAAGTCCACCTCCTGATCCGGAATCTTGATGACTTCAGAGGCCGCGTCCACGATCAGGCCCACCAGCTTGCCTTCCACTTCAGCCACCAGAATGCGGTTCTTCTTGTTTGCCCTGATCTCTTTTTCGCCAAAACGTTTGCGCAGATCCACCACAGAGACGATCTTGCCGCGCAGGTTGATCACGCCTTCCACGTATCCGGGCGAATCGGGCACGGAAGTGATCTCCGGCACGCGCACGATCTCGTGCACCAGGGCGATCGGGACGCCGAACGTCTCTCGCCCGATGCGGAAGCCGACAATGTGCAGTTCTTTCGCCATGCGGTCCCTCCCCGAGCTAGTTGCGATGCGAGCCGGCCATCGCGTAGTGAGACGCAGCGCGGCCGCGCTGTTCTTCGCGACGGACTCTGCTGCCGTGGCCGTCGCCCGGGCCGTTGCCGTTCTCGCCGCCTTCCAGCATGAACCGGTCCATCGACTCGAGCATGGTGCGCGACATCTTGGACATCTGCTCCGCCGACGCCGCCAGTTCCGTCGATCCGGAAGAGGAACGCTGTACCAGCTCGCGCATCTTTTCCATCGACCGGACCACAGCCTGCGCTCCCGACGCCTGCTCTTCCACCGATGAATTGATCTCGTGCGTGATCTCGTTCAGCCGCGTAGTGGCCTTGGCGATTTGCGACGAGCCGTGTGACTGCTCGTTGGTCGCCGCGCCGATCTCCTGCGCGAACTTGTACACCTCCGCCACGACGCTCGAAATCTTCTTGAGAGCTCCGTTCAGGTCGCTGCCCAGGTTGATGCCTTCGTTCACAATGCCGGTAGACTTTTCCATGTTGTCCACGGCCTTGCGGGCTTCCTTCTGGATGCTTTGAATCAGGTCGGAAATCTCTCGCGTGGATTGCGCGGATTTTTCCGCTAGCTTTCTAACTTCGTCCGCGACCACGGCAAAGCCCAGGCCGTGTTCGCCGGCGCGCGCCGCTTCAATGGCGGCGTTCAACGCCAGCAGGTTGGTCTGTTCCGCGAGATCGTCGATGACTTCGATGATCTTGCCGATATCGTCCGCGCGCTGGCCCAGGGCGGAGATAATCTCCGCTGAGGAGCTGATCGCGGTATTGATGCGGCTCAAGCCGTCCGTGGCCTTTTCCATGGTGGTGATGCCGCTGTGCACTTCATCGCGTGAACGCTGCGAGATATCCAGCAGCACCTTGGCGGTGTCCGCCACGCGCTGGATGGAAGCCACCATCTCGTCGATGGAAGCCGAGGTTTCGCTGACGTTGGAGGCCTGCATCTGCGTGCTCTTCACCATGTTCTGCACGTTGATGCTCATCTCGTGCATGGTGCTGGTGACTTCGTCGATGGCGGAAGCCGCCTGTACGCTGATCTTGGCGGACTCGTCGGATGCGCTTGCCACCTGGTTGGACCCGCTGGCCACCTGGGACGCGCTGTCGCGAACGTTCCTCACCAGGTTACTCAAGCCCCCCGTCATCTCGCGGAAGGCATGGCCCAGTGTGTCGCGATCCGAGCGCGGATTGATTTCCACGGACAAGTCACCGTTGGCGATGGCTTCGGAAAGCCCGGCCATCTCGCGCAGGTACAACACCATGTTGTTGAAGGTGAGCGCCAGCTTGGCCACTTCATCTTCGCCCTTGATTTCCACTTGCTGTTCGAGATCGCCGGCGTCAGCAATCTGTGCAGCCACGCCGATGAGCTGTTGCAGCGGCGCGGTGATGGACCTTCCGACCCGCAAGGAAATGATCGCGCCCAGCGCGACCATGAACAGCGTGCCGATTACGATCACTCCGAGAATCAAATAGCTCGCGAACTTGTCTGAACTGTCGGCCTTGGCCAGGGATTCATCCATCAACTTTCTTAAGTCGTTGAGCGGTTCGTCTTCTTTGGTCTGCTCCTGCCCGGGGTTGGCCTGAAGGTACGCAATCTGCAACTCGGAGACGGTGGCGCTGCCGGAATCCACCTGGCGGCGCTTGTCTGCGAGCGGGGCGGCAAAGTTGTCGGCCCAATCCCTCTCGTTCGCGCGTATTACCTCCAACAGATTCTTGGCCCGGTCGCGGCTTTCGGACAAGGTGTTGGTGGTGCTTTCCGTTTTGTCGATCAGCTTGTTCATGTCGGCCATGCCGCTGGTCAACATGGCAGACTCGCGATTGTCGCCGTTGAGCAGGAAGTTGCGCAGGTGCATGCGGTTGAGCATGATCGTCTGATAGACGTCAGACACTTGCCGGCTCATTTCAATGACCCGCTTGTAGCTTTCCTTGGTGCTCTGTTCGTGGCCAATGGCAATGCCCACGAAGATCGACAGCATCAGCACGACGGTCAGAATTCCACCAAAGCCCCAATAGAGTTTCCCGGCAATGGTCTTGCCGCCGCCTATGTCGCCAATACGCATGTTCGAACCTCCACGCGGCCGCCCAATCGAGCGGCAAATCGCGTTCTAACCCACCTTTGGAACCAGTCCCGAAAGGGCACGTCCGAACGTCATAACCTTCAATACTCTCGGGAGAAGAGAGAATGGTCCGTCCAAGGAGAATGCAAGGTCAGGGCCATCTCCTTTGGGTTGGGTACTTTGGGAATGTCAATTGAATGCAAGTCGTTAAAAGATAAGTAGTTACCACCAGAATCAAAGCTCCTTTCCAAGCCTTTCTGGCAGCATTTTTGCGGAAGCAGTCTCAGCATTCACGATCTTGGTACGCCGACTCGGTCTCATCCTGAGACCCTGCTGGGGGTTCGCTCTCTGGTTCGCGACTTAGTTTGCTTATTGACTCAAAATGAGATTCCAGAGTACCTTCAGGCCGTCTTCAGGAAGATTTGCCACTTCTAGTGAAGCCAGCGTCCAAATCCGCCCAGACCCGTCCACGGTCCCGTACCCTTTCGCGTCCAGCCATAGAAAAAGTGCTGGCGGCATGCTCGGAGCTCACTCGGGCCACCCAACCGGGCGTCTTGCGCGAGATTCTGGCCGCCTCCGCGCGACAAATCTTCCAGGCGTCGCTGGCTACGGTGTTGTTGAGTGGAGGGGAGGATGGCCCCAAGCCGGGGGCAGTGTCGTCAGAGACGAAGGAAAGCAGCCACGCCGGATTGATGGCTCATGCGACCTCGTTTGCCGCCCAAGCCATTGCGCAAAAAAAAGGCTTGAACTTCCACTTCTCTTATCTCGACAGCAAGGGCAAGGGAGATTACTGCGGTTTGGCGGAGCCGCTTGTGACCTCGCGCTCGACAGCCGCGCTCCTGGTGGTGCGCGAAGCGGCTTTCTCCCCAGGCGATGTTGCCGCCTTTCGCATGCTGGCCGACGTCGCGCGCCTGGCGCTCGACAACGCGGAGCTCAGCGGACTGGCCTCGTCCCAGCAGAAGAACATGGACCAGCTTCTGGAAATCTCCAGCGACCTTGGCGGTACTTCGCGAGAGGACGCTTTCTTGCCGCGCTTTGTGGTTCGGGCCGCGGAGTTTCTTGGTTTTGAGCGCGCTTTCATCGCGGTGATTGAAAACGGCGAGTGCCGGCTGCAGTGGGTGGCTGAGCAGGGCAAACCGCGGCCTATGGATCTGGATTTTTCCGCCGTGGGCCACCGGGTTTGCGAAGGCCGGGAAGCGTGTCTGGCGGAAAACGTTGCTTTGATGCCCCCAGCGGAGAAAAGCCAATTGCTACGCTGGGATGCCAGGGTCAAGCAGTATCTCGGGGTGCCCCTCCTGGCCAGCGATGGCCGCCCTCTGGGCGTGCTTGGCTTGACCGACAAAAAAGACGGCAGCCGGATGGGCGAGGAGGATATTCGCCACGCGCGGAGCCTGGGATCGGAACTGGCCGTAGCGCTGGAAACGGCCCGCAATCTTCAACTTTCTGGCCAGCATAAGAAGCGGGCTGAAGACCTGATGGAGATGTCGCTGGAGTTGGGATCCGCGCTGCGTCTCCCCGACTTCGTCAAGAACTTTACGGAGCGCGTGGCCGGCATGATCGGCGCGGGAAACGCGATCCTGGGACTGGCGCAGGGCAATCTGGTCGAGAGCGTGGGCTTCTTTGGTTTGAAGCCGGAACGCGAAACGATGCGCAAGCTCAACGCTGCTCTCTCCGAATTCGCGGAGCGGCACCCGGAGATGAAGGTCACCGGCAACGGCGTCAACGCTCTGGGCCGGGAAGTGACGGACGCGTTTGGCTGGCGCAACCTCACTCTGGTACGCCTGGAAGGAACGGAAGGCGACCTCCTCGGCATTCTGGTGCTGGCCGATCTCGACCGCGACATGCAGGCTGACGATCTCAACCTGCTGCAAGCGCTGATTGTGCATGCTTCGGTGGCGCTCGAGAATTCGCGGCTGTTCACGCGCATCACCCAGTCCAGCCGCCAGTGGGCGGAAATCTTCGACTCCATCTCCGATTTCATTGTGGTCCACGATGAGCACTACCAGGTGCTGCGAGTAAACCGCTCGCTGGCGGAATTCATCGGCGTACGCCCCGCCGAGCTGATCGGCTTGAGCATGCGCGCGTTGATCTCCATCGCCACCGATTCGCCGCATCCTTGTCCCTTCTGTCGCGAAGAGAGCGATTCTGACGAATTTCTCCATCCCGTGCTGGAGCGCAGCTATCTGGTTTCGAGCTCGCGCATCCACGGAGCCCTCGATGAAGGCCTGCAGACCGTGCACGTACTCAAGGACATCACCGACCGCCGCGAAGCCGAGCGCCGTTATCGCGAGCTGTTCGACAATGTGCAGGAAGGCGTCTTCTTCGCGTCGCCGGAAGGACACTTCATCGAAGTGAATGACGCTTTGGTGCGCATGCTCGGCTACCAGACGCGGGAAGAAGTCCTCAAGCTCGATCTGCGCAACCAGGTTTACGTCTCCGCCGAGCAGCGCGATGAAATCCTGCGGCAACTGAATGAAGACGGCGCGGTACGCAATTTTGAAGTAGTCCTCTGCCGCCGCGACAGCACCATGATCCACGCGCTGGAGAACGCTTTTGTGGTCCGCGACGGGCAGGGGAAGACCCTGCAATACCGCGGCGTATTTCTGGACATCACTGACGTCAAGAATTTCCAGGCGCAACTGCAGCGCGAGCGCGATTTCACCAGCAAAATCCTCAACAACACCCAGACCATGATCATGGTGGCCGACACCGCGGGCCTGGTCAGCTACGCCAACCGCCGCGCCTATGAGGCCGGCGCTTTCGAGCAGAATGAGCTGGTAGGACACCGCCTGGACCGGATTATCTCTTCGTCATCGAAGAAGGCTTTTGCGGAGGCTTTCGACGCGAGCCTGCACGGCCTGCAGACCGACAACCTGGAACTTATGATCGTGCGCGGCAACGGGTCGCAGGGCAAGTTCTCCATGAACCTGAGCCCCATGCGCGACGAAGGCGGCGAGGTCTCGAGCGTGGTGGTGTTGATGACCGACATCACCGATGCCGCCATGATCCAGGCCAAGCTGGTGCACACGGAAAAGATGGCGGCCGTAGGACAGCTCGTCTCCGGCGTGGCCCACGAAGTCAACAACCCGCTCACCGCCATTATGGGTTTCTCCGACCTGCTGATGGAGAATCCGGAAGTTCCCGGCAGCGCCCGCAAAGACCTGCAGGTGATTCTGGAAGAGGCGCAACGCACCAAAGAGATCGTTCAGAACCTGCTCAGCTTCGCGCGGCAGCGGCCGCCGCAACGAAAGGCGCTGCAGATCAACGACATCTTGCGGAAGACCATCGCCTTGCGCGCCTACGACTTTTCCAACCATGGCGTGGAAATCGTGGAGCGGTTTGACGAACGCCTGCCGGAGCTGATCGGCGATTCGCATCAATTGCAGCAGGTGTTTCTCAACATCCTGAACAATGCTTACGACGCGGTGCGCGCGACGGGACGCCCCGGCGTGATTGAGATCGAAACTCTGCAGGATGGCGACTGGTTGGAGGTCCTGTTCCGTGACAACGGAGAAGGCATCCAGCATCCGGAGCGCATCTTCGATCCGTTCTTCACGACCAAGGAAGTCGGGCAGGGCACCGGCCTCGGCCTGAGCATTTGCTATGGAATTGTCCGCGAGCACGAAGGCGAGATTCTTTGCGCGAATAACCAGGAAACGCCGGGCGCCACGTTCAGCGTGCGCTTGCCGGTGCGCACCCGGGCGGATCTCAAGCTGGTGACAGCGGCTGGGGCCAGGTCATGAGCCCGCGCGCCGCAATCGGTGAAAAAACGCTGCCGCTGTTGCTGATCGAAGACGAAGGATCGGTGCTGAACTTCCTCCGCATGGCGCTGGAACGCAACGGTTACGCGTGCGCCGCCGCGCATTCCGCAGCCGAAGGCATACGCTTGCTCGAAGCCGGCCAGTTCGGCGGCATCATCTCCGACATGCGGACGCCGGGTGGCATCAGCGGCGCCGACGTCCACGCCTGGATCGTGAAAAACCGTCCCCAGCTCAAGGACAGGATGCTGTTCATCACTGGAGACACGGTGAATGACGACACCATGAAAGTGCTGGTCCGTACCGGCGTCCCTTACATCGAGAAACCTTTCCGCGTGACGGAGTTGATGGTCACCGTGGAAAAGATCTTTGGAAAGGCCAAGTGAAAGCGTGACCGAAGACTTCCAGGTTCGGCTTCTGATCGTTGACGATCACCAGAGCATCCGCAAGCTGTGCACAACGGTGGGGGCGTCGCTGGGTTTTGCCTGCTGGGAAGCGGAGAGTGCGGAAGCAGCGCTCGAGTGCCTGGAAGAGGAATCGCCGGACATCGTGCTGACCGACCTGATGATGCCCAACATGAGCGGCTTGGAATTTCTGCCGCGGGTGAAACAACTGCTGCCGCGCTGCGAAATCGCCATCATGACCGGACACGGTTCCATTGAAACCGCGGTCCAGGCCATGCGGCTCGGCGCCTGCGACTACATCACCAAGCCGTTCCGCGTGGAAGAGCTCAAGCTGCTCCTCGAGCGCATGGTAGATAAAGTCAAGCTGGTCACAGAAAACCAGTTCCTCCGCGAGCGCGTGAATGCGGAGATGGAGCTGAACGGGATCGTAGGATCCTCGTCCAAAATCCAGGATGTGCTGCGCATGGTAGCGCGCCTCAAAGACACGCGCACACCAGTTCTGATCTCGGGAGAAAGCGGGACAGGGAAGGAGCTGGTAGCGCGCGCCATTCATTATCGCGGTTCATTCGCCAAACGGCCTTTTGTGGCTGTCGACTGCGGCTCGCTGGTGCCGACTCTGATCGAGAGCGAGTTGTTCGGCTACGAGAAGGGCGCTTTCACCGGTGCGCTCAAATCCAAGGAGGGCTTGTTCCAGTCGGCGAACGGCGGCACGATCTTCCTGGACGAGATCGGCGAATTGTCCATGGAGATGCAGGCCAAGATGCTGCGGGTACTCCAGGAGAAAGAAGTTCGCCCCGTGGGCAGCAATCAGAGAGTGAAAGTCGATGTACGGGTGATTGCCGCTACCAACCGCGACCTGGAGCTCGCGTACAAAGAGGGCAAGTTCCGCAAAGATCTCTACTTCCGCCTGAACGTGGTCATGGTGCACCTGCCCGCGCTGCGCGAGAGAAAGTCGGATATCCCGGCATTGGTCCACTACTTTCTCGACAAGTTTGTCCCCGGGAAGATGATCAACGTCTCGGCCGCGGCGTCCCGCTGCATGATGCAGTACGCCTGGCCTGGCAATGTGCGCGAGCTGGAAAATGCAATCGAGCGCGCGGTGGCGCTGGGCAACCAGCAGACGATCGACGTCGCCGACCTCCCGCCTGCGATACGCTCCCAGCAGGCGGATGGGGCGCCGGCGGAACAAGCCGCCGCGCTTTACGACGCGGCTTTCCCGATCCCCGACACCGATCTGGAAGAGCTGGAACGAGCCACCATTCAACGGGTGTTTGAGCAGGTCAACGGCGATAAAGCGCTGGCGCGCAAGATGCTCGGCATCAGCCGCGCCACCCTGTATCGCAAGCTCAAACGCTACAACATTGCCATGGCCAAGAGAGCGGAAGCGGCTTTGTGAAGCTCATCTACTGCCCAAAACCGGCCCAATCTGGAACCCGCGGCCCATGCGGTTGAGACAAGGTTTCATCCTGAGACGCGAGGGCAGGGTCTCCGCTGCGAGGGCCACGCAACACTGTCAAGAATCAACAAGTTAGGGAACAGCGGTTTTGGCTGGAGTCGTGCACTAGATCTTAGGCCGTGATTCGCAAGGGGTCGTGTGCCCTGAGGGGATTTCGTGATTGGGTAATTTGGTAATTGGGTAATTGCAAACCTCGGCGGTTTGGCCTTTCAATTACTCAGTTACCAAATTACTCAATTACCAAATTCTCTTCTGGGACAGCAGCGTTTGATTGGAGTTGAATCTGCAGCGGTTCGAAATAGTTGGCTTCAAAACATGACTACAGCTGCGATGAATCTGACGGGACTGGCTGAATTCTGGCGCGTGGCCCGGCGCCTGCACAGCGTGTACGCGGCATTGGATCACACGTTCGAGTTGGGCACGCCTGCCTGTCCCGAACTCGAACAGAACGTCGACCGCCCGGAACCCGCGGTTCTGGAGAGCGTGTGCAAGTGGTTCGAGAGCATTGATGCTCAAGTGCAAGTCTGGCAGCTGCGCCAGCTTCTGCAAAGCACCAACCTGCAAAACGAAGAGAACCTGCGCTACTTGATCGCCCGCCATCTGGAAAAGAAACAGAAGACAGACTCCGACAAAGAAAAAATTGATTTTCTTCTGGTGCAATACTTCGCGCACTGCGCGCCACCGGGCGCCGACCAGAACGTAACGCTGGACGCCGTAGCGGGGGTGCTGGAGCCGGCGCTGGGCGAGCGGCCGGAGAAGTTTCCCGAGAAGACCACGGCCCTCGACGAGAAGTTGCGCAAGATGAGCGAGTGCGACAGTCTGGAAGCCCTGCAAGAATCCGGCGCGCTCACCGAAGCCCGTGAAGTGAAAGCCGCCGCCGGAGAACATTCGTTCGACCCGGCGTTCCTGGTGGCCTTCACCCGTTTCAATTTTCTGGCGCGACGCGCGTTTTTCCGCGCCATGCACCTGGACTTGCACGCCGTACGCGCCGCCGTAAACGAACTCGAGCGTCTGGGTGTCTTCAGCGTGGATTGCCGCGCCGCCGGCCTGAGCGATTCGGAGTCGCTGGAGCAGGTGCGCCATCTTATCCATCAGTGGAAAACGCCGTTTCGCGCCCCGTATTCCGGCTCGTCGTTCCAGCAATTGATTCAGATGCGCCAGGCCTTGAACCAGGCGCTGAGCGCAGCGCGCTCCGCGAAAGAAGCACCGGCAGCAAAATCTGCCCCGCCCGCAAAGCCAGCGTCGGCGCCCGCGCCTGAAGCTCCAGCGCAGCGGCGGGCTGAACCCGCAGCCGTCCCGTCACAAGCGGGGTCGGCTCCTTCGCCGGTGAGCAAAGCTTCGCCGGCAACGCCGCCAGCAGCGCGTGCGGCTGCTCCACCTGCGGTGGCCCCGCCAAAACCTCCGGCAGCTCCCGCCGCGCAACAAGCTGTCAGCCACGAGGAGCGGACCGAAGAGGACGATTTTCTGCAACGTTGCCTGGCCGATATCGCGGAACAACTGGCGGCCATGCCGGCACGGAATTCGCCCGGCGTTTCCACCATTCACCTGGCCGGTTGCAAGCTGATGATCGCGACCTGGGAGGCAGAAGCTTTTCGGGGCGCGGGTGAAATTGCCGGCACGATGCAAAGAGCAGTGGCCGCGCGAACCATCTTGCACGTGTGTATTGACAGGACAAAAAAGAAAGAAGCCACCGACCTGGGCCTTGCCCTGGAGATCGCCCGGCGGCAAATTGAAGAAATGCGGACCCACGTGACCAGGGCCAAAGAAGCCAATAACATCGACGCGGC
>Ga0126379_10001222_pt1 | contig 15376 bp, 12 predicted proteins | sample PanSoiMetPlot_24_FD_92640 | JGI IMG/M metagenome (GOLD analysis project Ga0126379, IMG submission 92640) | Tropical forest soil microbial communities from Panama - MetaG Plot_24 | ecosystem: Environmental > Terrestrial > Soil > Tropical forest > Bulk soil | place: Panama | collected 2016-02-17 | reverse complement strand
TTGTGCCAGTGGAGATCGATTACATAGCCGGGTGGGAAGCCAGGCAGCGGGATTTCACGCCCAGACTCTACGTCGATGAGATGGAGCGTGGTTACACCGTCCTCATTGCTCGTGATTGCAATTGTCTTGCCGTTGGGGGAAAGCTGAGCCTCAGAAATGTCCCACGGAATGTGCGCAGTCAGGAACGTATAACGGTGCGTGGCGATATCAATCCGCGCCAGTCGACGGAACTCAGAATCACGATCGGTGATTGCGTATATGCTCTTGCCGTCCTTGCTGAAGTGGGCGTCGCCATAACCCACTTCAGCTGTAGACTTCGGAGTGAACAGAGTTTTCGTCCCACTTGCGACGTCAATGAGCCACAGATAACTCTGAGCGATTGAAATCTCCTGCAGAGCCAGAATCGTTGAGTCGTCCGGTGACCAGTCAAGGGGGCTCCAACCTCCACCTTGCAGCTCTACGAATAAGCGATCGCTCTTGGGGTCGAGCGGGTTCATGATGTAGAGATCGACATCGGTGCCGTTGCGTCGTGTCGAGCTATAGACGATGCGGTCACCGCGGTTCGACCACACCCCGGGTCCATTCTTTGACTTGCCGTCTGTCAGGAGCGTGATCTGGCCGTTCGCGAGATCGTACCGGTAGTTCTGATAGTTCTGATCGCCACCAGAGTCTTTGCTGAAGATGAAGTAGTCTCCGCGCGTGGGCTGATACGACACCCCGCGGGAAGTGCGATCTGCGAAGAAGGTCAGCTGTGTGCGCGCTCCGCCGGGGAACTTTACCAGGTGGACTTGCGGCGTATTGCCCAGGACGGTCACGATCAGCATCTCCCGCTTGACCGGATGCCAGCTGAGAATCTCCGCCGCCCTGGTATTGGTGTACCTTCCCACCTCGGCGACCAGCGGGGATGGAATCGCGGGGACGCCCTCGATGATTGAGCCCGCCTCGGGTTGTACGGCAACTTGCTGTGCGGCTGCGGGTCTGAAGGCGATCAGCACCAAGAGAACAAGCTTGGAGGCATTGCGAGCACTCCCCTGCCTGGAAAGTCCATCATAAGCGGGCATCATTGCACGACCTTTTTGGAGTTCGAGACGCATTCAAGTAAGCGTTTTATCGATAAGCACAGGATAAGGGCCTGGGCACGATGAGGTATAGCACGGCCACAACGCCATTGTAGAAACCTAACCTCGCCGGAATGATTTCCGGTACTGGCCAGGGGTCATGCCTGTGGAAAGTTTGAACGTGCGGCAAAAGTGGCTCTGGTCGGCGAATCCTGCGTTGCCCGCGACCTCAGCAAGGGGCTTCTCGGTAAAGCGGAGTTCGCGCATGGCAAGGTCGATTCGCAGCCCGCGAAGATATTCGCCGACTGTGCACCCATGAAACTTCCGGAAAACCCTCGCGAGATGCACCACATGCACTCCGGCCACTTCAGCGATTTTCGGCAGGGTGAGATCGTCAGGCATGGTTTCATGCAACAATTCCTCAACCCGACGAAGCCAGGAAGGAGCCTGCTCGCCGCGTGGCAGGGATACATCACGAGCCGCCTGCCCGAGGATCTCTAAGACGAGTCCCTCCATCACTAGGGGCGAGTACCAGTCGGTTTGCTTGAATTCGGCGTACAAACGTGTCGCGAGCCACGCGGTCGGCCCGCCCACAAACTTGAAGGGACTCCCTAGCACAGCGGCTCCAGAGGAGGCTGCCATTCTGCGCGAATTCGTGATCTCAAATCTGAAGATTCGACCCCCGTCAGCCAAGAAACGATCGGCATGGGCCTCGCCCGCCGGGTGAAAGACGACAGTCGATGGCTCGCAATGGCGCGTCTGCGCCTCGCAAGTTTCCCGGTAACTTCCTTGCAGCAGGATGGATAGGTACGGGGACGAGTGAGAATGACGGGAGATGCTTTGGCCTGCCGTATAGACCGACTCAGACAAAAAGAACCCATCCACCTCGCGAATTCTCACCTGTTCACCAAAGAAACACCCGGGTTGTGGAGTTGCTCCCATGACAGGCCTCGCATTCTTCGACCTAACAAATCAGACGCCTACGCTCGCCGTTCGTCAACGCGTAGCGACAAGCCCCGCGGGATCGTCTTACACTACGGGGCCAATCCCGCGGCCGAGCCGTGGAGCGTTCTTCAACGCGGTCTCCACATAGAGCTTGGACGCCTTGGCGGCGTCCAACAAGGTGCGTCCCAAAGCCAGGTTGCACGCGAGTGCGGTCGAGAAAGCGCAGCCAGTGCCGTGCGTCGATCCGGTGTTAACCTTGGTGCCGACCATGGTAACGGCCCGGCCATTGCCCTGCATTCTGATCACGTCCACAGGGGGATCCAGGTGTCCGCCGGTAATGATCACATTGCGGGCGCCCGCCTGTTGCAGGTGGCGGGCGGCTTCGTCCATCTCCTCGAGATTGCCGACGTGCAATCCCGTCAGCGCGGCCGCTTCTTCGAGGTTGGGCGTGATTACGGAAGCGATCCCAAGCAGCCGCTCCTTGAGCACCTGAACCCCTTCAACGGAAAGCAGCGTCGCGCCCGACGAAGACTTCAGAACCGGATCCAGGACTACGTTCTTCGGTCGCGAACGCTTGAGGAACGCCGCGACCGCACGCGCTGCCTCTGCAGAGCCCAGCATGCCGATTTTGATGGCTGCGATGTCGAGATCGCCCGCCAGTTCGTTCAGTGTTTCGGTGATCAGGCTGCCTTCAAGCGGCTCTACTCGCTTCACGCCAAGCGTTGATTGCACGGTAATCGCAGTCATGCACGTGATGCCATAGCAAGCATGCGCCGCAATGGTCTTGATGTCTGCCGTCACGCCGGCGCCGGAAGAGGGATCGTATCCCGCAATGGAAAGCACGACCGCCCGAGGTTGTCGCATACGCGAGGCCATGGAAGAAGTGGCGTCTCTTTGCTCAGGGTTGAACCGCAGGAGCAACAGCCTGAGCCCATCATAATAATAGAGTCAAGCCCTCGACCCGCAACCATTGGGCCTGCACGTCTGCGTCGCTTGCTTCCCTGCCGCAGTTCCTGCAACATTGGGACGGCGGCATGCAGATCATATTCGGCATTCACGCGGTGGAAGAAGCTCTGGCAGCACGCGGGCGCGGCTTCGAGTACGTGGCCGTGGCGCAGGGGCGCGGCGACGCTCGCATCGAGAAAATCACACGACTCTGCCGGACCGCCGGAGTTGCTGTGCGTTCGATGCCGCGCGACCAGCTCACTCGCCTGGCGGGAAGCAGCAGCCATCAGGGCGTAGTCGCGATCGCGGCTGCTAAGAGATACAGTGATCTTGAAGATGTCGTGGCCAACAAACGCGGCCCATTCTCTTTCATGCTGGTGCTGGACGGCATTGAGGACCCGCACAACCTGGGGGCCATCATTCGCACCGCCGAAGGCGCTGGCGCTGACGGCCTGATCATCCCGGAGCGTCGCGCAACCGGAGTCACCACAACCGTGGTCAAGGCTTCAGCCGGGGCGTCGGAGTACCTGCCCATCGCGAAAGTTACCAACATCGGGCGCGCCGTCGAAGACCTGAAATCGCGCAACATCTGGACCGTCGGTCTGGACGAACGCGGCAGCAAGATGTACGACCAGATCGATTACAAAATGGACTGCGCGCTGATCCTGGGGGCGGAGGGACACGGCTTGCATGAGCAGGTGCGGAAGAAATGCGACTTCCTGGTTTCGATTCCTATGCTCGGGAGGGTTCCGTCTCTCAATGTATCGGTCGCAGCCGCGATCGTGATGTACGAGGTTGTCCGGCAGCGGCGGGCGTCAACTTAGCCATCAGCACTCAGCACTCAGCATTCAGCCCGCGCCCATTTTTCTCGCCATGGCAGTCTTCTGGGCGTGGATGGAGTTCACGGGCTGAATGCTGAATGCTGATTGCTGATGGCTGGTTATCCAGCCGGCTTCTGCCCAGGCCGCGGCTTGGCCTTGATGGTGATCGCTAGATCGCCGTTGCGAGTGTTCGTGAAGCGCAGCCTGACACGGCCTTCTTCATCGAGCGTAATGACAGCCGGCACGTTCACTGACGTCAGCATCCATCCGCCAGGAAGCATCACGTAATTGACAGGACGCCCCAGCGTGCGCGTCCAACTAAGCTCTCCGTCTTGGATGGTGTAGCCGACAGGATCCGTGTAGGTCTCTTGGACGCGTACACGTGTCGATTGTCCTTCACCGATCGTGTGGTCAAGATCGCCTTGCACGACCACAGAGTCGTCATCGGTCTTGTCCGGATAATACCCGAGAGCGTTGACGTCCTTCCCGCTGACGGCATAGGTCTTGAGCGTTTTGCCGGTGTCCACGTCAAACATCCTGGCATCCGGGGAAACCACGCTGCCTTTGCGCACAAAGCTGTGCACGTATTTTTGTCCCACGCGAGTCACGGTGAAGTCGTGGGAGATGCGGAATTGGTGCGTCGAAGGCTCCAGCAACCAGTACGTAATCTCCCGGTCCTGCTCCGCCCGGTGGAAAGATTCTTGCTGCGCCAACAGCGCGGCGGACAGCAAACCGGCAAACACGATCGCGCCTTTTCTCACGGCAGCCTCCGCGCAATGATTTTGACCGGCAGCTGGTCGTCGCGATCGTTGAGAAAACTCACATGCACACGACCGTCCGCGTCGGTTGAAACCATCGCGGGAGAGGCCGAACCGATCAATTCCCATCCTTTGGGCAAGACCACAACGTTGCGCTTGATGCCCAGCGGCCGCTCGAATACCAGCTGGCCGTCTTTGACATAGTAGGAAGCAGCGTCCGTGTAAGTTTTAAAAATGCGGATGCGCGTCTCGCCGCCTTGGGGCACAGGCGCTGGCAGATGAACACGGATGAACTGCGCGTCGTCCTTGGTCTCCGGCGAAACCAGGCCGCTGGTCTTGGCTTCCTTCCCACTGACCGTCTCGAACGCGAGGTCTTTCCCCGTGCTGCGCTCGATCACGTGCTCTTTCGCCGCCGTCGAGCCGGGCCGAATAGGGTTGAAGAAGAACTGCGCGCTGGCACGCGTAGCGGAGACGTCATAGATGATGGCGAACTGGTGCGTCTCCGGCGCCAGAAGATCATAGAGGGTGAACTCGTTGGCTGCGCTCACAGACGCGCACAACACCAGCGCAAGCCCAAGCGTTCGGACCACTGTTCTTTTCGTCATTTTCTAACTCTTTCCCACGAGCCCCACCCGGCGGACCAGATCGTGAAACCGGGGGTCATCGCGAAGGTCGTCGAGCATGGGCTCCACGTTGAGCCACGTTAGGCCGTCGGCGCGCTCCGTGAGGGCTTTCTCCAGCCACTTGAAAGCCTGATCTTTGTCACCCAGGCCGGCCAAGAGTATCCCGAAATACGTCGGCGGAATATAGCGCTTCTTCGCGGCCGTTTTGAAGGACTCCATCATCTTGTGCGCGTCGTCCATTCTGCCTTCGGTTGCATAGGCCAGACCCAGGACTGCGTCCACAAGCGGGGCGTCGTCGGCGCACTCGCGCGCGGCTTTCAGTTGTGCGATGGCTTTGTTGCCATCTCCTAGACGCCGATAAGAGCGGCCGAGAATGTAGTGCACCATGAAATGATTCGGGTCAAGCTGCAATGCCTTTTGGCATTCATCTACAGCGCGCTGGAACTCACGCCCGAAGTAATACGCCTGGGCTCGCGTGGCGTGGACTGCCACCAAACGGTGCGGATCGGTTTCCTCCACGATGCGCTGGGCCTCTTCGATCTCGCGGAGGGCTTGCTCGCGCCGGCCCAGCGCCAACAGCATCCGGGAATACCAATAATGCGCAGGGCCATAGTTTGGGTTCAGCTCGATCGCCCGCTTGTACCCGGTTTCTGCGCCTTGCCAATCCCAATGATAATGATGGTTCACCAAGGCCAGCGCGGTGTGCGCTTCCGCCAAGCCATCGTCCAACGCAAGCGACCGTTGCGCCGCCGACTCAGCTTTGGGCATGGCCTCACTGGGCGGGACCGCATCGAAGGGCGCGATGGCCAACAACGCCCAGGCGGTTGCCAGTCCCGCGTGCGCGGGAGCGTAATCGGGACCAAGTTTTACCGCGCGCTCAAAGTGGGCAACGCTGTTGCGAATTTCCGGCGACGACATGGCGTGAAAATGGTAGCGTCCTTGAAGATAAGCGTCGTAAGCTTCAGGATCCACGCGACGGCCGTGCTGCAGGCTGGAGAGTCGCGTGCGTTCCGCGAAGTTCAAGGCCACATTAATCTCGCCGGCGATGGCCTCCGCGATCTCCGCCTGCACGCTCAGCACATCGCTGAGATCGCGCTCGTAGGTCTCTGCCCACATCTGCGTCTGGTCCTGGACTTCGCTGAGCCGCGCCGTGATGCGCACGCGTTTCCCGCTGCGGCGCACCTTTCCTTCCAGCACGTAGTCAACGCCGAGGTCCTGTTTCAGTTTCTGAAGTGATTGAGCGCTCCCGTCGTAATGTTCGGCGCTCGATCGCGCGATCACCGCCAGTTCGCCCGGCTGCAAACGCGTGACCTGCGTAGTCATTTCCTCTGTTAACCCATCGGCAAAGTAGGTCTTCTCTTCGCCACCAGCCAAGTCCTGAAACGGCAGGATAGCGAGCTTGATCTTGTCTGCGGCCTTCGCGTGCCCAGCGGCGGCGGGCAAGCGGGTGTTGAACCATTGCGTCAGCTCATTGCGAAAGGCGTAAACGGAACCGAGCTTCTCATGCTGGTGGCGGTGGACCGGCAAACTCTCTTTCTTCTCCCAGCGCTGAACCGTGCGAACGTCCCGGCGCAAGAAAGCCGCGATCTCTTTCCAGGAATCGAGACGGTCTACAACTGGGTTTTCGCTCATGAGTCTCTCTGTCTGCTAGAAACTTTCATGGGGAAGCATACCATTGTCCTTGATTGCCGCCTGCATTACTAGTACGGTGCAACGGACCAATGGTATGCTCGATTCGTCATGCCCACAGTGAGCCATTCCGCGCGGCAATTACCTCTGCTCGAGCTGGCCCAGGCGAGCCAGGCGGTGCAGAACAAGGAAGTCTCGCCGGTCGAGTTGACTCAGGCTTGTCTGAAGCGCATTGAGCGGCTCAACCCGCTCCTGAACGCCTTCATCACGGTCACGGCGGAGTCGGCCCTCGAAGAAGCCAAGAAGGCGGAAGCGGAAATCGCGCGCGGCGAGTGGAAAGGACCGCTCCACGGGATTCCGCTGGCAGTGAAAGACCTGGCGGACACCGCTGGCGTGCGCACCACCGCCGCCAGCGCCGTGCTGGAGCACAACGTCCCTTCTGAAGACGCGGAAGTGGTGCGGCGGCTGCGGCAGGCCGGCGCAATCATGCTGGGCAAACTCAACCTTCACGAGTTCGCTTACGGGGGCAGTGGTGTGATCGGCCACTTCGGCGCGGCAAAAAATCCATGGAATCCCAAGCACATCACCGGTGGATCGTCTTCGGGATCGGCCACTGCCGTGGCCGCGGGGCTATGCTTCGGCGCAATCGGCACGGATACCGCGGGATCGATCCGCTTGCCCGCCGCGTACTGCGGTATCGCCGGATTGAAACCCACCTACGGGCTGGTAAGCACGCGCGGCATCATTCCTCTGTCCTGGTCGCTCGATCACGCCGGGCCCATGGCCCGCACCGTTCAAGACGCCGCGCTCATTCTGCAAGCCATCGCGCACTACGACCCGCACGACATCTACTGCCATAAGTTTCCGCCGGTTTATTATCCGTCAGCAATGGAGGAAAAAGTTTCCGCACTGCGGACTGTGGTGGCTTGCGAATTTTTCAATGATGTGGACCCCGAGGTCAAAAAACTGGTGGACACGGCTGCCCTGGCACTCGGCAAGCTCACCGCCGGCGTCGACGAGATCCGTTTAACGACGGAAGCCGACCGCACGGTAGTCCGTTGCGAGCCGTATGTGTACCATCAGAAATTTCGGCCGGCGCAGGACCAGAAGTATCACCCGGAGACGTTGCGCCGGATCCAAAGCGGAGCTGATGTCACAGCAGGTCAATACATTGAAGCGTACCGTCAGATGCTATGGCAGCGACGCGAAGTTCTTCATATCTTCGAGAAGGTTGACCTCATCCTGACGCCCACTTCGCCCATGACGCCGCCGAGCTTCGCCGAGCTCGAGGCATCTGCGGACCAGCTCCGCGCCAAGGAGCTGCACATGTTGCGCAACACGCGTCCTTTCAACGTCGTGGGACTGCCGGCGATATCGGTTCCTTGCGGCTTCACGGCTGCGGGATTGCCCGTTGGGTTGCAGATCATCGGCGCTCCCGGCTCCGAAGGCACAGTCCTGGCCGCGGCCCGCGCGTACGAAAAGCAGACCGAGTGGCACAAGAAGCGTCCTGCGTTGGAAGATTGAGCCGGTAAGATCATTTATGGCTCATCGCCGTTTCAATGTCTTTCGGATCGTAAGGGAGCGCGGGATTCAACACTTCATGCCCCGTAGCGGTTATTAGAAAAGTGTCCTCCACGAAAAACGCTTGGCCGCCGGCGCTGAATAAAGGCTCATAACAAAGAACGTTTCCTGCCCGGAAGACCTTGGGAGTGCCCTCCGCCATGTCTACTCCTAAGCCGTGCAGCGGAAAGCCCAACCGCTTCAGCGCATCGGTTGCTGCTTCCTTGGCCATCGCAGTTTTCAGTTCGCCTTGGTGCTGCTCAACGAAGCTCAGTGTCGCTTTGAAAACGTCCTTCGGGGTAGCTCCGGGTTTCATGGCGTCTACACCGGCCAGGTAAGCGCCGTTCAGCAATTCCATCACTTCACGCTGGCCGTCATCGAAGTGTCCGGAAACTGGAATGGTGCGACCAAAGTCCCCTTTGTACATGTCGAAGTCGCAGCCCACGTCGAGCCGCACGACCTCGCCACTCTGCATCTTCCGATCCATGTTGCGATAGTCGGCGAGAGCTTCAAACAAGGTATTGCCCATTGCATAAGGTCCGGAACGCACCCACGGCCATAGCGATGGCCCATCCGAACCAGACTCCAGGCACGCGTCCAGGACCTTGCCTTCCACTTGCCGCTGAGTCTTGCCGGGCGCGATGGCATGGACACCCGCCCAAAAACCGTCAGCAGTCACGGCAGCAGCTTTGCGCAGGCGGGCGAGTTCCGTGGGACTCTTGACCGACCGCACTTCATCGAGAACTGCAAATCCGTCCTTGATTATGACGTCCGGCCAGTGGCGCTGCAGCATGGTCGCCCACGCCCAGTGAAAGTTCTCCAGTGGCTCCAGTCCTGGCGGAATGCTGGCCTCTCCGTACATCGATCCTGTCTGACCTGCGCTGTCTGTGTACAGAACCAGCTTGGCATTGCTCTTGCGGCGCGATTCAATGAAAGGCATAAGCTGATCCCATAGCACAACATGCTCGATCTTCAGCGCACCCTCGGTCTGCGCCCCAGGATCTACAAAGATCGAGTCGAACCCATGCAAGTCAGCTCCCAGAGCACTTTGCCGTGGCGGAACAAACAACCACGCTTCTTTTTGCTGGCCATCCAACGCCAGAATGGCCCCATGAGCGTTGGCCAGACCAGTGAAGTAATAAAAACTGGAGTCCTGGTGGAAGCCAGACTCCTCCCAATGCTTCAATCCGGAATATGAATGCAGCAAGAAGATGCCATCAGGAATTTTTTCCAGTGCAGCTTTTCTACGTGCTTGCAGTTCCGATGGATCGAATTGTGTCTGGCCGAAGGAAGCGGCAGCCACCCATAGAAAGAAGCCAACGATATAAAACGTTGTTCTCACTTGTCCCTCCAATTCGAACCTGCAGGCCTACAGTTCCGCCTAATTTCAAAACCGATAACCAAAGAAAAGGCTGTCCTTGAATACGTAAGAGCGGAGACTCGGTTCCACAAATCCTAAACTAGCGGAGTTTTTTGCAAATTCCGACACATTCCTCGTGCTTGACGGGAAAGATTTTAGGAATCAATTACTTGAGGTTGCTTGCGGTGGATGAATTTGAACTCCCAACAACGCATTGATGCACGTGCCGCAAAAACGCAGGGACGGGTAGCCCTCGATAAAAACGAAGGCCCTGTCAAGTGCCAATTGGAAAACCGCGACCTGCCTCGCCTGTCCTTTCGGGCAAGGGCGAGCTCATGGGCAGAGCGTCAGAATTGGTTTGGCTGCTGTGTCTGCAGAAGGTGCCATCGCTTTGGAGTGGGGGTTTGCCGATACCGAAAAAATACGGCGTACGCTAACGCACACCAAAAAGCATCTCAATTTGCATCCACACGGACTCCAGTCCCCTAAACGGGAATTAAACCCGCTGCCCGGAATATTGGGGGCGATGATGGGAGAATGACAATGAGAAGACGAAACGAACGCGTCGGTGGCGTAGGCGTTCTCATCGCGGGTGCGACCTTGGGTGCCGGAATCGCATTGCTACTTGCGCCAGACAGCGGAGAAGAAGTCCGTCACGCCCTCCGTCGTCGCTACCGGAAGACCATAAAGCGCCTCGACCGTAGCACGGAGAACTTGCGTGACCGCTTTGCGGATCTGCTCGATCAAGCCAACGGCGTGCGCCGTTCAAAAGTGCGCCGATTTCTCAGGCGCCTCGAAGCCGAGCGGCGGTCGCACGCCGCTTGAACCATTTCCAAAGGGGATGTGGGAGAGACCAGCAGCAAATACGCATTGCTTGGGCGTTTCCCTACCCCGGTAAAGTCGCGCTAATCCGCTCTTTCAGCTGATGCCTTTTTCCCTATTCCGAGCACTATGCGGCCCTGAACCTTTCCGTTCCTGAGTCTTTCGAAAACCTTATTCATGGATTCAAGTGGCGTCGTCTCGATTGTCGACTTGACTTTGCCGTTGGCGGCAAACGTGAGCGCCTCCTGTAAATCCTTACGGGTACCAACCATCGAGCCCCCGATGAGCGCTGGTCGTTTTTTGCTCTTGAATTTAAATTCGGAGCCTTTACCGCGCGTGGCCCACAGTGCATCGAATATACGACTCATGTTGTGCGGGTCGCTTGAGGAGGAAGTATGAGCGCTGCCATTGAAGATTACGGGATGATAGGAGATTGCGAGACTGTCGCGCTTGTAGGCCGCAACGGTTCCATCGATTGGCTGTGTTTGCCCCGTTTCGATTCCGACGCCTGCTTCGCATCACTGTTGGGGACCCCGGAGAATGGCAGATGGCTGCTTGCGCCAACTTCCGCTGTAAAAAACACAACCCGTAGATATCGGGACCATACGCTCATCCTCGAGACCAGATTCGAGACTGCAGACGGGGATGTGACGGTGATTGACTTCATGCGTCCTCGGACCGGCCCCTCGTTGAGTTCGTCGAGCGGGGACGCGGACCTGATCCGCATCGTGCGTGGAGAGAGAGGGCAAGTCCGCATGGGAATGGAACTGACACTCCGGTTCGACTACGGACTCTCCGTCCCGTGGATCAGTTCGGTGGGAGAAGGCCTCCTGCACGCCATCGTCGGCCCGCACCTTATTGTCGTCAACGGAGGTACCGCGCTAACTCACGCGGACGGCACGATAAGAGCCGATTTTACAATTACCGCCGGCCAGACGGTGCCCTTCGTCATCGTGCACAGTCCATCTCACTATTCTCCGCCGCTACCCATCAGTCCCGGCGCCGCCCTGGCAGAAACCGAACGCTTTTGGCTCGACTGGGTTGACCATTGCACCTATCGAGGGCTAGCTGGGGACGCGGTGGAGCGCTCGTTGATTGTTCTCAAAGCACTCACATATGCGCCGACGGGCGGGATCGTCGCTGCGCCGACGACCTCGCTGCCTGAGGAAATCGGCGGCGAGCGGAACTGGGATTATCGTTATTGCTGGTTGCGCGATGCGACATTTACACTCCTGGCCTTCATGAATGCTGGATTTCACAGCGAAGCTGTGGCCTGGGGTGACTGGCTGATGCGAGCCGTTGCTGGAGAGGCGGCGCAAGATCAAATCATGTATGGCATTGCCGGTGAACGACGCCTGATCGAGTGGGAGGTGTCGTGGTTGACTGGTTACGAAAACTCAAAGCCAGTTCGTGTGGGCAACGCCGCTGCTACTCAGCACCAGCTGGATGTCTATGGCGAGGTTGCCGATGCCATACATCAGCTCAGGAAAACTACAACCACTGTGTCAGAGCAGGGTGCCGCAATCGAGCGAGACTGGATATCTCATCTCGAAAAGATTTGGATGCAGCCCGATGAGGGGATCTGGGAGGTACGTGGAGAACGGCTTCAGTTCACTCACTCCAAAGTGATGGCGTGGGTGGCCGTGGATCGCGCAATTAAGGATTTCGAGCGTTTTAAGGTTGCCGGCCCTCTCGATCACTGGAGAGCCTTGCGCGATAAGATCCATGAACATGTCTGTCAGCACGGATTCAATCCCAGCGTCGGTAGCTTCGTTCAGAGTTATGGATCAACTGCCTTGGATGCCAGTCTCTTGCTCATTCCTTTAGTCGGTTTTCTGCCTGCATCGGACCCACGCGTGGTCGCAACGATCGAGGCCATCGAACGCAAATTGGTCGTCGATGGATTCGTGCTGCGATATGACTTGGAAAAGTCTGATGATGGGATTGCGGGAGATGAAGCGACCTTTCTCCTGTGCAGCTTCTGGCTCGTGGATTGTCTGATTATGCTGGGCAGGCGCCACGACGCTTTGAATCTCTTTAATAGGCTGCTGAAGGTACGCAATGACCTGGGTCTGCTGGCCGAGGAATACGATCCCATCTCGCGCCGGCAGTTAGGAAACTTTCCGCAAGCGTTCTCACACATCGGGTTGGTCAACTCAGCCGTGAATTTGAGTCGTGCTATCGCACCCCTGAGTCAACGCACCGACACCGAGCCCAGCGAGAAGGCTGCATAACGGTTGCCAGGTCCGCATTCGGTGAAGTCCTGGCGGATCTCTATCAGCCGGCGCCCACTCAATGCATCTCCGAACCAGATTGCATGCTTTGCTGCGCCCGTTGAAACGGGTAGTCACTGACGTGAATCATGCCACGAAACGGCCGATGGATATTGGCGATGGTAACTAACGACAGAGAGATAAGCAGCGAAAAGCAGAACACCTCCAGGCTTTGGAGCTTCACGTTCTCGCTGCCAAGTGTGCAGGAGGAAATAATCGTCAGCGTACCTCCCACTAGAAGGACACACCAAAGCATGACGGGAAGCCCGGTTGTGCTTTGCCGTATGCGAGTCATCCGCCGCTGTCCTAAAGACTCCAGCTCCGATACGGGATGCTGTTGCGCGTTGACCTCGGCCGGCGATACCGCTTTGACGGACATTACGGTTTTCCACATCTCCTGATCAATGGCTGTGCTCTGCTCTGGCACGTCGCCGCGGGCCATCTGCGGCCAATCCCGAGCGATCACCGTGTCGACATAGTCGCGGGCCAAGCCCTGCAACTGAGTGCGCTGGGGCTCCGGGAGTTCCCCTGCCAAACGATAGATATCTATTACGGCATTCGCCTCAGAGTCTACGTTCAGCTGTGCCTCGCCAAAACCGGCCCAGACGGCGTACAGCATGAATCCCAGGATAACCGCGTAGGTTGTGCCGAGAACGGCCAGCTGCCAGCCGATGAGATTGTTGTAGTCGAACCGCTTCTCGCGCGGCCAAACTCTGTTCCCCGCCGCCATGCCGAACAGCGATACGAGCACGGTTACTGCGATGACGGCAATGGTCTGACCGACAGTCATCATGAGCTGTGCCAAGATCCTTACTCTTGTTTTGACGTCGGCTGTTGGCGGTGTGTTGCTGCTGGAGAGGGCGTGATGGTAGCCGGGCGCCGCTCTGCGAAACGCCGTCCAGCAGACCACGGCACTGCTTGTCAGTGCAAGTAGCTCAGATTGAGCCTTGCTATCGCACCCGTAAGGCAGCGCACTGATACGGAACCCAGCGATGTGGCTCCGTAAGGAGCCCTGCACCAGAATCTCACCCACACCCCTCTGCCAGAAACGTGTCTTCTCGCTTCTCTCTCAAGGAGAATTTGCGAAGGGAGAGCCATCACCGGGTTTGCTGTGCGCATCCATTCGGAAAGAATCTCGCAAAAAAAGTACGAGGAGAGAGAGCATGGCACGCAAGAAGCGGCCACTGCGCAGCCAGGAACTCCGCACGCACAACCATCAGGGAGACGCCCTTCGACTGGGAATGAACTGGACGGAAGAGGATCTTTCTAAGCCACAGGTGCTGGTGGAAAGCGCCTGGGGCATGGGGCACCCTGGTACCTTCCATTTCGAACCCCTCATTGCCGAGGTGAGCCACGGGGTCTTTGAAGCCGGTGGCAAACCTGGCGTCTTCACGGTCAGCGATATCTGTGATGGCGTTGTACAAGCAACGGCGGGCATGAGTTACTCTCTCGTTTCACGCGACGTGATTGCCGCGATGGTTGAGATTCATGCTCTTGGACATCCCCACGACGGGATGGTTTTGATTTCCGGCAACGACAAATCCGTTCCCGCGCACCTGCTCGCCATGGCGCGTTGCAATCTTCCTTCGATTCTCCTTCCCGGCGGTACTCAACTCAATGCACCCGATTACGTTACTTCGGATCAGACATGGGAAATCGGGATGTCGGTTGAGCGTGGTGATACGCCTCGGGAGGAGTTGGAGTCGCGCCAGCAAACCGCATGTCCTACCTGCGGGGCGTGTCAATTCATGGGCAGCGCAAGCACCGGACAGGTCATGGCTGAGGCTATGGGTCTCGCATTGCCGGGCTCCGCCCTCACCCCCTGTTTTCTAACCAAGCATTTGCGATACGCACGGGCCACCGGCAAACAGAGCGTGCACCTGATCAAGGAAGACATCCGGGCTCGCGACATCCTGACGCGAAAGGCATTCGAAAATTCGATCATCATTCACGCTGCGACCGGTGGATCCACGAACGCTCTGCTTCACCTCCCGGCCATCGCCTACGAAGCAGGCGTCGACATCACGATTGATGATTTCGACCGCATTCATCGCCTTGTTCCCGTACTCGCCAACGTGAAGACCACGGGACGCTACCCGGTCGAATACTTCTGGTACGCGGGCGGACTTCCGCGGCTCATGCTCGAATTAAGGGACGTTCTTCACCTCGACTGCCTCACTGTGACCGGCAAGACTCTGGGGCAGAACCTGGTGGAGATTGAAAAAAGCCGGTTCTTCGACGAGCGGATGGGCTACCTCCGCAACTATAAAATCAAGCGGGACGAAATCATTCGTCCCCGTTCCAACCCATTCGGCGCCGAGGGAGGCATCGCGATTCTTCGGGGCAACATTGCTCCCGACGGCGCAATTATCAAAGCGTTCACCGTCCCCAAGGAAATGCACGTTCACACCGGCCCGGCCCGCGTGTTTGATACCGAAGACGCAGCTCTGGATTCGCGGATCGGACGCCACGGAGCCAAAAAAGTCGCTCCCGGCGAAGTTGTGGTTATTCGCTACGAGGGCCCGCGCGCCAACGGAATGCCCGAGATGTACTTCGCGTCCGCGATTATCGCAGCCGACCCA
>Ga0126379_10001220_pt1 | contig 15379 bp, 12 predicted proteins | sample PanSoiMetPlot_24_FD_92640 | JGI IMG/M metagenome (GOLD analysis project Ga0126379, IMG submission 92640) | Tropical forest soil microbial communities from Panama - MetaG Plot_24 | ecosystem: Environmental > Terrestrial > Soil > Tropical forest > Bulk soil | place: Panama | collected 2016-02-17 | reverse complement strand
GCCAGGCCTTCACCTGACCGACATTGGCCGAGAGATTGGCGTGAGTGAGCATTGCCCCTTTGGGCGTACCAGTCGTGCCGCCGGTATATTGCAGGACCGCGATCGAATCGGTCGTGATAGCGGGCATCTCGTATTGCCCGTCATTGGCAAGCAGGTCGCGCTCGCGCACGATCTTATCTTTTGCAGTGGAGGCGCTCGCGTTGGCGAGCCTCGTGCGTTGCGTCAGCTTGAAGCCGACGGATTTCAGCGCAGGGAGAAGCGCGGTGAAGCTTGCCACCACAGCCTTGTCGAGCACGCCTCGCTTGAGAAGCACCTCGACCTTGTCGAAAGTGAGCGCCAGATCGAGCGTCACCATGATCTTGGTCCCACTGTCGGCGGCCTGGCATTCGATCTCTTCGACGCTATAGAGCGGATTGAAATTGACCACCGTGCCGCCCGCTTTCAGCACGCCGTAATAGAAGATCACGAAGGTCGGCGTGTTTGGCAGGAGTAGCCCTACCTTGACCCCTTCGCCGACGCCAATCTCGCGCAAACCCTTGGCGGCGCGGTCGGAGAGCTCGCCGATCTCGGCGAAGCTCAAGCGTTTGCCCACGAAATAGATGCAGGGGCGCTTGCCGTAAGCCGCGACCGCATCGTCAAGCAAAGCGACCATGAGCTGCGGGGGAAAGTCCGCGTCCCACACAACTTCCTGTGGGTACACCTTGAGCCAGGGACGATCGGGGGCTTGTCCCCCGCAGGGCCGAGTGCTGAGGGGTGAAAGATCTGGCTGCGACGCCAAACGATTGGGCCTCCTCGCCATAGATGCCGCGTTTGTATTGCTTTACCGCCGCTTAATGGGTCGCGAATCTATCATTGGAGGGCAATTGGCCGCAGGCCCACTAGAGCATATTATTATAGCACGAGCGGGTTAAGAGGCAGGGAGACAGCCGGTTCCAGCCCCGTCGGGATTATGCTGAAACCGTGGCGCGAGCAGGCGCAAAATCGCCAATTTTGTTGGGGATTAGAGCCATCGGCGGGACGATGAAATCGGCAAGAACGCGGGTGGACTCGACAAGTTTTTAAGTCTATTCCAATGCCCGACTTGCCCTCGAATTAGCTATGATTTAGCCAGGGACCATTAGACACGGACCCCTCAACGGGGCAGGGAGAGCGATATGGACGAGGTGGCGACCAAGATCATTGAGATTCTGCGTAAGAACATGAAGGATCCGTCGAAGACCGTCACGCTCGAAACGCCCCTCAGCGAACTTGAGATCGAATCGCTCGACCTCGCCGTGATCGTGTTCGACATTGAGGATACTTTTGGCATCGAAATTCCGTATAATGCGAACGAAGAGGTTGAAGCGTTCGCGACGGTCGGGTCCGTTGTCGATCGCGTGAAAGGCATTATCGCAGAGACGAAGGCCTCCGGCGCAGCGGCTTGAATCGGCCATTTCCGCACGGACGCTTTCCCGGGACGTCGACCAGGCTTGGAGTTACGGCTTAGCACTACATGACACACACTAACGGGCGCAGGCGCGTCGTGGTCACCGGCCAGGGCGTCGTCACTCCTTTGGGCACTGGGGTAGACAAGTTTTGGGCCGCGCTCAAAAACGGCGAGTGCGGCATACGCCAGGTGAAGAGCTTCTCGACCGAGGATCTCTACATCACCATCGCCGGCGAGGTTCCCGACTTCGATCCCAAGGAGCGCCTGCAGAGCAAGCCGCTCCTTCTTGCCGACAAATACTCCCAATATGCCGGCTGTGCGGCGCAAGAAGCCGTCGCCATGTCGAAACTCGAAGTCCCGCTCAAGGACAACCAGGCCTATCGCGCCGCCTGCATCATCGGCTCGGGCGTGGGCGGATTAACGACCCTCGAGTTCTCCTACAAGATGCTGTTCAAGGAGAACAAGCGGGCGACCCATCCCTTGACCCTGCTCAAGGCAATCGGCAGCTCCGCGTCAGCGCATGTCAGCATCGAGTATTCGATAAGGGGGCCGACATTCGGCGTGGTAAGCGCCTGCTCGACCGCTACTCACGCAATCGGGCTCACCTATCGTATGATCCGCGAGGGTCTCGTCGATCTCGGCATTGCCGGCGCGGCAGAGGCTTCGCTCAACTGGGGCGCGACGCGCGCCTGGCAGGCGATGCGCGTGCTAAGCCCGGACGGCTTGTGGCCATTCGCCAAGCGCCGCAACGGCACCGTTCTCGCTGAAGGCGCTGGCATCCTCATGCTCGAGGAGTTTGAGCGCGCCAAGGCGCGCGGCGCGCCGATCCTCGCCGAGGTCATGGGCTATGGCATGACCGCCGACGCGGCCGACATGGTCAACCCGTCGATCGACGGCGCCTCGATGGCCATGCAGCAGGCGCTTGACGATGCGGCTCTTGCTCCTTCCGACATCGATTACGTAAACGCGCACGGCACGGCGACCGCGGTCAACGACATCAACGAGACGCGCGCCATCAAGCGCGTGTTCGGCAACGCCGCCAACAAGCTCTCCATTTCGTCGACCAAGTCGATGCATGGCCATTGCCTTGGAGCGGGCGGCGGCATCGAAGCTGTTGCTGCGGTCAAGGCAATCCGAGAGGGATTCATCCCACCTACGGTCGGGCTCGACGAGCCCGACCCAGAATGCGATCTCGACTACACGCCGAATGTCGGCAAGAAGCGCGATGTGAGCTACGCCATGTCGAACTCGTTCGCCTTCGGCGGCCTGAACGCCGTTCTCGTGTTCGGTCCGGCGCCGGCTTAAACGGCCCAAATCCTCGCCCCGGCTACGGACGCTCGTCGGCCGCTTTCCTCAAGTTGCTGCAGAAGTGGTAACTAGATCAGCCCAAGGCCGCGGAAGCTTGCGTGCCCTTGCTTTCCGACGATGATGTGGTCATGGACGAGGACGCCGAGCGGCTTGGCCGCAGCAACGATCTGCTTCGTCATCTCGATGTCAGCACGGGAGGAAGTAGGGTCTCCTGAGGGGTGATTGTGCACCAGCACGATCGCCGTTGCCGGCGGGCTTCACCACCTCGCGTACATAGACCGGCGTGTGGTCAATGGTGCCCTTCTGCTGCACCTCGTCGGCGATGATCTGATTGCGCTTGTCGAGGAACAGGATACGGAACTGCTCCTTGGTCTCGAAGCTCATCGAGGCTCGGCAATAATCCCAGGAGGACAGCACCGGACGTTCCAGCACCTCGCCACGCATCAGCCGCATCGCCGCCGCACGCACGAGTTTGATCTCGGTGATCGCGGCCTCTCCAATGCCGGGCACCTCGGCCAGCAGCTCTTCTGGGGCATTTAGCACTTCGGCAAAGGTGCCGAACCGGGCGAGCAACGCCTTGGCCAGCGGCTTGGTGTCGCGCCGTTGTGCGGCGCGAAACAAGATCAGTGGCCTCGGCATCGCGGAAGCGTTGCCTCAGCCTCTCGCGATGACCGAAATAATGCGGCTTGCCCCCATCCTTTAATCCCATTCAGCCTTCGCTTGATTGGCTCTCGTAAGGCGGTCGGTGCAGACCGCGCGGCGACACCGTGAACACCTCGCAGCCCGTCTCGGTCACCCCGACGGTATGCTCGAACTGAGCTGAGAGCGAGCGGTCGCGGGTGACCGCCGTCCAGCCGTCAGACAGGATCTTCACATGCGGTTTGCCGAGATTGATCATCGGCTCGATGGTGAACAGCATGCCTGTCTTGAGCGGGAGCCCTTCGCCGGGCTCGCCGTAATGCAGAATGTTGGGCCGGTCGTGGAACGCGCGGCCGAGGCCATGGCCGCAGAAATCGCGAACCACGCTGCAGCGCTCGCCTTCGGCGTAGCTCTGGATGGCGGCGCCGATATCGCCGGTAGTGGCGCCGGGCTTGACGGCGGAGACGCCCCGCATGAGCGCGTGGTAGGTGACCTCGAGCAGTCGCTCCGCCGCGCGCGGGATCTTGCCGACGCCATACATGCGGCTCGAATCGCCGTGCCAGCCGTCGACGATGAGCGTCACGTCGATATTGAGAATGTCGCCCTCTTTCAGCGGACGCGGGCCAGGGATGCCGTGGCAGACCACGTGGTTGAGCGAGGTGCAGATCGACTTCGGGAAACCACGATAGTTGAGCGGGGCAGGGACCGCGCCATAGTCCATGGCGAACGCGAACACGAAGTCATCGAGCGCCTCGGTGGTGACGCCTGGCTTCACCTCATCGAGGAGGAGATCGAGGACCTCGGCCACGAGTTGGCCCGCCTTCGCCATCCCGGCAAAGGCTTCAGCTCCGTGCAGCTTGATCTTGGTGTCGCGCGCCTGGGCGCGGGCGAATTCGATATTGGACATCGGAAGCGATTATAAGGACTCACATTGAATTAGGGGCAAAAGAGTTTCGGTGCAACGGTCGGAGTCCCCACAAGACTGTCTTTGACGCAAGCCTCCGCGCCGCCGGCGTCCTCTGGCTCGCCAGCCATCGCCAGCGTAGGAAAGCCATTCCGGGTGGACCGCATTGCAAGCTTCGGTCTACTCAGCGCGCCCCACTGGTCTACCTGATCGAGCTATTTCTATTTCCAAAGTCTTCGCCGCCGCGTACAGCAACCGCGGCCTCGCGCGCGATCCTGGAGCGGTTGCCGCCATGCGCCAGCATTTCAGCGACAAGGAGTTAACGCCGGCGCGGCTTCGCATGGCCCGTATCCCGGAAGCCGCGGAACTGATCGACAACGCTATCTCCCGGGCTCCCGGCTTCATGATCGGGAACGTGATCGTCATGGCCGGGGTGCCGCGCATCATGCAGGTCATGCTCGATGCGGTCCCGCCGCGCCTCGCCAAGGGGCGGCCGATGCTTTCGCGCTCGTTGATGCGCCGGAAGGCGACGTGGCGCACGGCCTCTCAGAGCTGCAATCCGTGCATCCCGAGGTGCAGATCGGCAGCTATCCGTACTGGCCGTTGCTCTCGACGCGCTGTGGCTCATCGCCAAGGAGCGCTTCCCCGCGGTTACCAGTGAAGAGGCGTGAACCGCACACGGCCGGCCACGCCGACAGCAGCTCGTACCAATCGTTTCGGAAGGGGAATAAAGAAGGCGCGGGGACTAGGCCCCGCGCCCTTTAGAGAAGAAGCTATCTCTTCTTTGTCTTGCGACGAGCGGCGCCCGTCTTCTTCGCCGTCGTCTTCTTCGCGGCGGCCGTCTTGCGCTTCGCTGGTTTCTTCCGTCTTGCTACTGCCATGATGTCCCTCCTATCGGGCTGGCTGGCTGTCAGTTCACTCTAGCTACACCCACTCGCCGCTCTCACACGCATCTCATTTGAGAAGCGTGTCATTGCGAACGAGGGTAAGGCCACGGCATTCTCAACGCACTTCCCTTCACAGGTATTAACGTGCGACTCGAATAGTCTCTGTCGCACTCGCCGTTCGAAGTCACCTGCGAATCGTCCGTAGGTCACACGCGGCTTTCTACTCGCATACGATATTGTGAGGTTCTTCACAACAATTTCTGCGATGTGAGTAATCGAGCGGAGCAACCGCGTGACGACGATGTCGAACTTCGATCGAGCCAGTCGGATAGGAAAAATTGGTGGGTGCTTCGCGCTGCGATGCAAAATGACATGCGTGAGGAAGTCGGCTTCGGAGTCTGCTTTGCGAGCTCGCGAGCTGCGGCTCCTCCGCAAGATTCTGTTGCATCGCGTGTTGCAAAGCGGACCAGCACTTCGCTGCTCTTAGCTGCATCCGCTGGTCGCGCCGCAGGTGTCGCACTTGAGGCAGGTGCCGTTGCGGACCAAGGTAAAGTTTCCGCACTCCTGGCAAGCTTCGCCTTCGTAACCCTTCACCCGCGCTTCACTGATCAGATCGGACTCGCTCCGTTCAGTGAGCGCCTCGACGGCGCGCGCTACGGTCTCCGAGAGAGCCGACGATGCGACGGGCGCAACAGTCCCTGTCTGGGTCTCCAAAGCGTGGCCGACGCCCCCGGCGCGGACGGTCGGCATGCGGCTATTGCTCGCCAATTGCAGCTTTTCCTGCTGGGCGGCACGCTTTCTCAAGAAACCGCGGGACGCACGGCTCTCGCCTTCGATCTGAGCGGCAGGAGGCGTCCTGCTGCCCTCGACCGGCCCTACCTCGGTATGACCGTTCTGCGGGTCGACATGAGCGAGCTCGAAGCGATCCAGATAGGAGATGGCGAGCTCCCTGAAGATATAGTCGAGGATCGAGGTGGCATTCTTGATGGCGGCATTGCCGCGCACCACGCCGGCTGGCTCGAACCGCGTGAAGGTGAAGGCGTCGACGAACTCGTCGAGCGGCACGCCATATTGCAGACCCACGGACACGGCGATGGCGAAGTTGTTCATGAGCGAGCGGAAGGCAGCGCCCTCCTTATGCATGTCGATGAAGATCTCGCCGAGCCGGCCGTCCTTGTATTCGCCGGTGTGGAGATAGACCTTGTGCCCGCCCACCACCGCCTTTTGGATGTAGCCGGTGCGCCGGTCCGGCAGGCGCTCGCGCTTGGCGCGCTCGCCCTCACGCAACTGGCGCTCCAGCCTGGCCTTTTCCTCCTCAAGTTCCGCTACGCGCTGGGTGAAACGTTCGGCTAACACCATCGCACGCTGCGCCTGCGGCTGGTCCGAGGTAATCGCAGCGAGCACTTCCTCCTGCTCCTCCTCCTCGTCGGCGAGGAGCTGGGCGTTGAGCGGCTGAGAGAGCTTCGAGCCATCGCGATAGAGGGCGTTCGCCTTCAGCGCGAGCCGCCAGGAGAGGAGATAAGCCTCCTTGCAGTCCTCGACACTCGCGTCGTTCGGCATATTGATGGTCTTGGAGATCGCGCCCGAGACGAAAGGCTGGGCCGCCGCCATCATGCGGATATGGCTCTCGACCGAGAGGAAGCGTTTTCCCTTGCGGCCACAGGGACTTGCGCAATCAAACACGGGCAAATGCTCGGGCTTTAAGCCTGGAGCGCCTTCGAGCGTCATGGCCCCGCTAGCATATTCGTTGGCGGCTTCGATCTCGCGCTTGCCGAAGCCAATCTCGGCCAAGAGGTCGAAATCGGGCTGATCGAGCCGCTCGGGCTTGAGGCCAAGCGTGCCGGTGACGAAGTCCTCTCCAAGCGTCCACTTGTTGAAGACGAATTTGATATCGAAGGCCGACGCCACAGCCTTCTCGACCGCAGCGATCTTGTCGGGTGTGAAGCCCTTGGCTGTGAGCGTCTCGTGATTGACGCCAGGAGCGCCAGCGAGCGTGCCGTGGCCCACGGCATATTTCACCATGCGGGCGATCGCCTCCTCGGCATAGCCGAGCTTGCGCAGCGCCTCAGGCACCATGCGATTGATGATTTTGAAATAGCCGCCGCCTGCGAGCTTCTTGAACTTCACCAAAGCGAAGTCGGGCTCGATGCCGGTGGTGTCGCAGTCCATGACGAGGCCGATCGTGCCGGTCGGTGCGATCACCGTCGCTTGTGCATTGCGGAAGCTGTGCTTGCGGCCAAGCTCGATTGCCTTCTCCCAGGCGTGCATGGCGCGCGCCAAAAGCCGCGGGTCAGGGCAGGAGGCATGATCGAGTGGCACGGGGGCTGTGGCGAGGTCCTCATAGCCGGCCTTCTCACCAGCCGCCGCGCGTGCGTGGTTGCGCATGACCTTGAGCATGGCCTCGCGATTTGAGGCATAGCCGGGAAACGGGCGAAGCTCACGCGCCATCTCGGCGCTCGTGGCGTAGGCGACGCCCGTCATGATGGCGCTGACCGCGCCACACAGCGCGCGGCCCTCGGCCGAGTCGTAGGGGATACCAGACGCCATGAGCAGGCCGCCGATATTGGCGTAGCCGAGGCCGAGCGTCCGGTACTCGTAGGAGAGCTGGGCAATCCGCCGCGAGGGGAACTGGGCCATGGTGACGGCGATCTCGAGCACGATGGTCCACAGCTTGATCGCGTGCTCATAGGCCTCGATGTCGAAGCTGCCGTCCTCCTTGCGGAAGGCCATCAGGTTGAGCGAGGCGAGATTGCAGGCCGTATCGTCGAGGAACATGTACTCCGAGCACGGGTTCGACGCCCTGATCGGGCCTGCTGCCGGGCAGGTGTGCCAATCGTTGATGGTGGTGTGGAACTGGATGCCGGGATCGGCGCAGGCCCAGGCAGCGTGACCGATCTCATCCCACAGCGCCCGCGCCTTCACCGTTTTGGCGACGGCGCCATTCTTGCGAAGGGTCAAGTTCCAGTCAGAGTCGGCCTCGACGGCGCGCAGGAACTCATCGGTAACACGCACCGAGTTATTTGAGTTCTGTCCGGAGACGGTGCGGTAGGCCTCAGAGTCCCAGTCGGTGTCGTAGATCGGGAACTCGATCGCCGTGTAGCCCTGGCGGGCGAACTGGATCACGCGGCGGATATAGTTGTCGGGCACGCGGGCTTTCCGCGCAGCCTTCACCTCGCGCTTCAGCGCCGGATTGCGCTTGGGATCGAAACAGTCGTCGCCGTCGCCCTCGCAATTGACGCAAGCCTTGAGGATGGCATTCAGCCGCTCGGAGAGGATCTTCGAGCCGGTAACGAGCGCCGCCACCTTCTGCTCCTCGGTGACCTTCCAGTTGATGTAGTCCTCGATGTCGGGGTGATCGATGTCGACCACTACCATCTTGGCCGCCCGGCGCGTGGTGCCGCCCGACTTAATGGCGCCCGCGGCGCGGTCGCCGATCTTGAGAAAACTCATCAGGCCTGAGGACTTGCCCCCGCCTGAAAGCGGCTCGTTCTCACCCCGGAGCTGCGAGAAATTGGTGCCAGTGCCCGAGCCATATTTGAAGAGGCGGGCCTCCCGCACCCACAAATCCATGATGCCGCCCTCATTGACCAGGTCGTCCTCGATTGACTGGATGAAGCAGGCATGCGGCTGGGGATGCTCATAGGCCGAGGTCGAAGCCTTTACCTTGCCGGTGGCGAAATCGACATAATAATGTCCCTGGCTCGGGCCATCGATGCCGTAGGCCCAGTGGAGACCGGTATTGAACCATTGCGGGCTGTTGGGGGCGCCCATCTGCGCGGCTAGCATGTAGCGGAGCTCGTCGAAGAAGGCGCGGGCGTCCTCCTCGGTCGAGAAATAGCCGCCCTTCCAGCCCCAATAGGTCCAGGTGCCGGCCAGCCGGTCGAATACCTGGCGCGCGTCGGTCTCGCTGCCGAAGCGCTCAGCCTCAGGAAGCTCGGCAAGGGCCTCTTCATCGGGAACCGACCGCCATAGCCAGGATGGGACGGAGTTCTCCTCGACCTTCTTCGCCTTTACCGGCACGCCGGCTTTGCGGAAATACTTCTGGGCAAGGATGTCTGCGGCAACCTGGCTCCAATGGGCTGGAACCTGGAATCGCTCGAGCGAAAAGACCACCGAGCCGTCAGGGTTGCGGATCTCGCTCGTGCCCTCCCGGAAGGGGATGGCGCCATAGTGCGATTTTCCAGCCTCGGTAAATTTCCGTTCGATCCGCATCCTTGCTTCCACCCCTTGGAAAATTCAGCTTATTCCCGTTCGGTCGCGTAACCGCTGAAGTTGGGGCGATTCGTGGCCACCATCAATATCTATGCAGCGACTTGTTACCATACCACTAAGGGCTGTGGGCCGTCCTGGGGAAGTTATGTGGAAAGGCTGTTGGCCAATTGCAATCTAAAGGCCTCTTTCCTGCTTCTTGAACGGTTTCGAAATCGTCGTTGAAGCTCTGTTTACAAACAAACCCAGTAGCGTGCTGCGGCGAGGGAAAAGCCGATAGAGCGGGTCGGTTGCGTTCCATGTTGTACCATCGCTCGCTTGGCCGCGATCTCCACAAGCTCGTCATCGCCGTGGTCGACGCGGAGCGGGCCGCATCCACACTTACGAGAGCCCGACTGGAGCCATCGGCACGATGGCGACGGCCGCTCCCGACCTCGTCATCGCCGCGGACGTAATGCAACCTCTGAACAGTCCGGCGCTGGTCAGGACCATGAGGCGCCCAAGCTCAGGTCCACTCGCTCTCGTCCCGGTCATTATCATAACCACGCACGCGAAACCCGCACTCGCCGCGGAGGCCCTGAAATCGGGGGCCCATCAGGTGCTCGCGCTCCCGACTTCGGCAATCACGCTCGCCCGCAGACTCGACTCGCTCCTCAACCACGATCGCCCCTTCGAGCTTAAGGGCGACCATTATGTCGTTTCTGGCATAGAGAAGCGCCTAGCGGTGAATTTCCAGCGGCCGGCGCAAAGCCCGGCTGAGGTGACGCATCCGCCTCCGAGGAGCGCCTGCGAAGACGAGGAGCCTCAGCTTGACCTTGTTGAGACGGCGAGGGTGGCGCGGAATTAGGTCGCCTTCGCTGGACATAGGCCCTGCCTTGAGGCCATAGTCCCGGCGCGAAGCTCAAGAAGCGCCGAAGCAATCCATGGGAATTTTTACCGAGCTCTTTGCCTGGTGGACAGGCAACACCATCGGCACGCGCGTGTTTACCTGGCGGAAGGGCGAGCGCGTGGGCGAGGACGGCCTCGGCAACGTTTATTATCAGGAACGCAATGGCCCGCGGCGTTGGGTGATCTACCGTTCCTTGTCGGAGCCGTCGCAGATTCCGCCGGCGTGGCACGCCTGGCTGCATCACACCGTCGATGTGCCTCCCACGACGGAAAGCTACAGCCCACACAAATGGGAGAAGCCCCACCGGCCGAATCTCACCGGAACCTATGAAGCCTACCGGCCGCCGGGATCGACTCTTCGTCCCGACGTACGCAAGCCCCCCTTGGACTACGAGCCATGGCAGCCGCAATGAGCAAGGCGACAACCTTGGATGCCGTGCCACCAAAGGCCGTTCAGCGCTGGTCGGCAGCAGATTATGCAAAGAACGGGCGCTTCGTTCAGGAGATGGCGGGCGCCGTATTCGCCATGCTCGCGCCGAAGCCAGGCGAGCGAGTTCTCGATCTTGGCTGCGGCGACGGCGCGCTGACGGAAGAGATCAAGGCGGCCGGCGCCAATGTGCTTGGCGTCGATCTGAGCGACGAGCTGCTCGCGGTTGCGCGCATGAAGGGGCTCACCGTCCGCAAAATGGACGGCCATGCGTTGGACTTCGTCTCCCAATTCGACGCTGTGTTCTCCAATGCCGCGCTGCACTGGATGCGCAAGCCCAAGCTTGTGATCGCCGGCGTCTATCGCGCGCTCCGCTCCCGCGGCCGCTTCGTGGCCGAGCTCGGCGGCCACGGAAATGTCGCTGCCGTCGCCACCGCGATGCGCGCGGTTAGCCATGCCCGCAACTGCGACCCGTCCTTGCTAGCTCCTTGGTTCTTTCCGACCGTCGACGAATACAGCCGCCACCTGACCGAGGCCGGGTTCTGCGTGAAAGAGATCGCGCTCGTGCCGCGCCCGACCCCGCTAAAGACCGGCATAGACGGCTGGCTCAGGACCTTCGGCAGATCGTTCTTCGACCAGTTTCCCGAGCCGGAGAGGACAGACGTGGTCGGCGAAGTAGTCGAGCTGCTATGGCCGTCGCTCTGCGATTCCAAGGGCGTCTGGACCGCAGACCATGTCAGGCTGCGCTTTTTCGCCGAACGCGGCACCTGACTTCGAGCCGCCACACCAATGCCCAATTCATGGACGACGCGTTTGATGCTAGAGCGGGCCCTGGAAATGCGGGCGCCGGTTTTCCGAAGATATCGCGCTCGAGAGGCTGCCGGGGCAGGAGTTGGGGAGCCAGTTCATAAAGTGTGCGGCATGATTGAGCTGCGTAGCCTTCCCGCTAAGGGTCTGATCGCCGCAGGCTGCCTTCTCTTTGTAATTTCCTTGGCTGCGGCATTAGGCTCTTCCGCCGAGCTCGCATATGCCGACACGATCAAGAACCCGATCGCCGTGTTCGCAGCACTCGACAAGGTGACGGGACGTATCTCGCATCTCGAGATCCCCATCAACAAGACAGTCGAATTCGGGGCCCTCAAAGTGACGCCGCGGGTCTGCGACACGCGCCCGCCCACCGAGCCGCCGCATACCGCCTCCTTTGTCGAGGTGGACGAGGTCAAGCTCACCGGAGAGGTGCAGCGGATTTTCACCGGTTGGATGTTTGCCGAAAGCCCTGGGCTTCACGCGGTGGAGCACCCTGTGTTCGACGTTTGGCTCACGAGCTGCAAGACGCCTTCGGCGCCGACACCCTCAGGCAGCAGTGCGAATGCCGCTGCTCCTGCGCCTCCGGCTGAAGCAGCCGAAGCCCCACCTGCCGAAGCGCCTCCGGCCACTGCGGCGGCGCCTCCCGCACCGAAGCCGCCGGCTCCTGCTGCGGCCGAAGCCCCTGAGCCGCTGCCCTGGGCGAAACCGCCGGCCAACGCCGCTTCTAAGAATCGCTGAAACTCTTCACGGCTGACCTCGATCGCGCCGAAGCGGGCGAGATGCCCCGTGACGAACTGCGTGTCGAGCAGGGTGAAGCCGCCATATTTCAGCCTGGCGATAAGGTAGACGAGGGCGATCTTGCTCGCATCGCGCGCTCTCGAGAACATGCTCTCGCCGAAAAACGCGCGACCAAGATGCACGCCGTAAAGCCCTCCGGTGAGCTGCCCGTCCTGCCAGACCTCGACCGTGTGGCAATGGCGCAGCGCGAACAGCTCGCGATAAAGGCTCCTGATGCGCCCGTTGATCCAGGTCGAGCGCCTGCCTGAACGGGGCGCGGCGCAGCCCTCGATCACCTCCTCGAAATGCCGGTCGATGCAGACCTCGAAGCCGCCTTTGCGGATGGTGCGAGCAAGGCGCTTTGGCACATGCACGCGGTCGAGCGGCAGGATGCCGCGCCGCTCGGGCTCGATCCAATAGAGCGCATTGTCCTCGGCGCTCTCAGCCATGGGAAAGATGCCGCAGGCATAGGCCTTGAGCAGCACCTGCGGCGTGATCTCGATCATGACGTCGTCGATTGAGGTCATGGATCTATGCGCGGTTCCCTATCTTGCTGAGATGCTTCTCGAGCCAATGAATATCGCAATTACCGTCGACGATGTCAGGCTCCGAGATGAGGGAGTTGAACAGGGGGATGGTGGTCTCGATGCCATCGACGACGAACTCTCCAAGCGCGCGCTTCAACCGCATCAGGCATTCGTTGCGGGTGCGCGCGTGCACGATGAGCTTGCCGATCAGGCTGTCATAATAAGGCGGGATGGTGTAGCCGGCATATGCGCCCGAATCGACCCTGACACCGAGGCCGCCCGGCGGGTGGAAATGGGTGATGGTGCCGGGCGATGGCCTGAAGGTATGCGGGTTCTCGGCATTGATGCGGCATTCGATGGCGTGGCCGTTGAAGCGCACATCCTCCTGGCGGAGCGACAGCGGCGCGCCCGCCGCGATCCTGATCTGCTCGATGACGAGGTCGAGCCCGGTAATCATCTCGGTGATGGTGTGCTCGACCTGGAGCCGCGTGTTCATCTCGATGAAGTAGAACTCGCCTCCTTCGTAGAGGAACTCGACCGTGCCGACGCCGCGGTAGTTGAGCTCGCGCATCGCCCCAGCCACCGTCTCGCCGATGCGGACCCGCTCGCTGTCGTTCAACGCGGGCGAAGGGGCTTCCTCCCAGAGCTTCTGGTGCCGCCGCTGCACCGAGCAGTCGCGCTCGCCGAGGTGGATGGCATTGCCCTGGCCGTCGGCCAGAACCTGCACTTCGATGTGACGGGGGTGGGTTAGATATTTTTCGAGGTAGACGGTCGGATCGCCGAAGGCGGCTCGCGCCTCGTTGCGCGCGGCGGCGAGCGCCGTCTCGAGTTGGCTTTCGTCGAGCGCGAGCTTCATGCCCCTGCCACCGCCGCCGGCAGCAGCCTTGACCAGAACCGGATAGCCGATGTCGCGCGCGAAAGACTTCGCCTCATCGAGACTTCCGACGGGGCCTGAGCCTGGCACTACCGGAATACCTAGAACGCGAGCCGCTACCTTGGCCTGGATTTTGTCTCCCATCAGCCTGACATGCTCGGCCGAGGGCCCGATGAAGGTGATGTCGTGCTCCTCGAGAATCTCGGCGAAGCGAGCGTTCTCGGCGAGGAAGCCGTAGCCGGGATGCACGGCGTCGGCGCCGGTGATCTCGCAAGCCGCGACAATCGCCGGAATATTGAGATAGCTGTCCTTGGCCGGCGGCGCGCCGATGCACACGCTCTCATCGGCAAGCCGCACATGCATGGCGTCGGCGTCGGCCGTCGAATGCACTGCCACGGTGGCGACGCCAAGCTCCTTGCAAGCACGTTCGACGCGAAGCGCGATCTCTCCCCGGTTGGCGATCAGGATCTTGTCGAACATCGCGCCCCGGTTAGCGTTGCTCGATCACCGCAAGCGGCTCGCCAAATTCGACCGGCTGACCATCCTCGACGAGGATTGCGATGACCGTGCCGGCGCGGGGGGAGGGGATCTGGTTCATGGTCTTCATGGCTTCGATAATGAGCAGCGTCTGACCTGCCGCCACGCGCGTGCCTACTTCGACGAAAGGCGGCGCACCAGGCTCAGGCGAGCGATAGGCGGTGCCGACCATCGGCGAGGTCACGGTTCCCGGGTGAACGACGAGCTCACCCGGACGAGACGCGGAGGACCGGACATCGGTGGCAGGTCGCGCCGCAGTTTCGCGCGCCTCCGACTGGCCGCCATCGGTGGTGAGCGTGGTGGTGAGGTTCACCCCACGCGCGACCCTCACCCGCTTACCTTCATGCTCGATCTCGATCTCGGTGAGGCCAGTCTCCTCGAGAAGCGCCGCTAGCTCGCGAACGAGGTCCTTGTCGAAGGTGGCCTCTTTCTTGGTCATCGGCGGCGTCCTCTCCCTCCCGCATCAATGGGGCTTGGCCGCGAGCCTTGCGGCAAGCGCCTCGATGGCAAGCTCATAGCTCTGTGCCCCGAAGCCGCAGATCACGCCCTTGACTGCCTTGGAGATATAGGAGTGCTGACGGAACGGCTCGCGGGTGAAGATGTTCGACAGATGCACCTCGACGGAAGGGACGGGGCAGGCAAGCAGAGCGTCGAGCATGGCGATCGAGGTATGCGTGAAGGCGCCGGCATTGACGATCAGCCCTGCCGCGCCGGTTCTTGCCTCCTGAATCCACGCCACCAACTCGCCCTCGTGGTTGCTCTGGCGAAACTCTACCGAAAGTCCAAGCTCGGCGGCTTTACGCTCGCATCTTGCGCGCACGTCGTCGAGAGTCTCCTTGCCATAGATCTCCGGCTCCCGGGACCCAAGCAGGTTGAGATTGGGGCCGTTCAGGACGTAGATCGGTTTGGCCATGGCGGAGCTTGGGGGCGCGTGGTGATGCCGGACCTCGCGGGCTCCCGCTCTAGGTCCCGGCAGCCGAAACGGGCCCCTTTATCAGCTTTTCCGCCGTTCGGCAAAAAACGACCCGGCGAGATCGCAAGCGCGATGGTCTCGCGACCTCCACTCAGCAGGTGGCCTTGCAGCCCTTCTCGCGAACCTCTGCGACGTTCTTGGTCAACTGGTCGTAAAGGTCGTCGGGCGCCCCCGGGATCGAACGGTCGCCGATCAG
>Ga0126379_10001218_pt1 | contig 15401 bp, 6 predicted proteins | sample PanSoiMetPlot_24_FD_92640 | JGI IMG/M metagenome (GOLD analysis project Ga0126379, IMG submission 92640) | Tropical forest soil microbial communities from Panama - MetaG Plot_24 | ecosystem: Environmental > Terrestrial > Soil > Tropical forest > Bulk soil | place: Panama | collected 2016-02-17 | reverse complement strand
GATGAGCAAGCACCACAGCCAGAATACCGGGTTCGACCCGAGCAACCCGAGTTGGGTGCGCAGGCCGCTGTAGGCGAAAAACAGCGGCAGCAGCAGCGCGGCCGTAATGGGGACCACGTGGTCGCGAATCCATCTGAATACGGGAAGATCGCGCGGACAGATCATGCCAAAGATAAGCGCTCCGAAAATAGGGTGAATACCAATCCGATCAGTAGCGAAAGCGCAGAGCAGCAGCCCAGCGAGCGTCAATGGCAGGAAGGCCTCGGTTCGCTTTGCCATACTTGTTGACGCGACCACGCGCATGAGTGGCCTGACCACGACGATCATGAGCACGGCGAAGCCGATAGCAAGGGCGACGGTAAGGACCACCCCGGCGAACGAGGATGCCGTGGCGAATGCGACAACAACGGCCAGCAGCGACCAAGCGGTCGCGTCATCCACTAGCGCACAGGTCAGTGCTACCGTGCCGACTTCGGAGCGGAGGAGGCCCTTGTCCATGAGGATACGGGCCATGACGGGCAACGCGGTGACGCTCATGGAAACGCCCATGAACAGTGCGAACGGCTCGTAGCCGACGTGAGCAGGTGCGAACCGGTCGTGCGCGGCGAGCGCGAGCACCACCCCAAGCACGAAGGGCAACGCTATGCTCACATGACTGACCACCACGGCGGTGGAAGTCCGGTGCCGCAGCAAGCTCGTGTCCACCTCAAGGCCCGTGGTGAATACGAAAAGGATCACGCCAAGCCCGGCCAGGGTGTTCAGCGGAGGCATGATCTCTGCAGGCAGCAAGTAATGGAACCCCTGCGGCCACAGCGCGCCGAAAACCGAGGGCCCAAGGAGGACGCCGGTCAAGATCTCACCAATGACGGCCGGCTGCCCAAAACGGCGCATCACCGCACCGACGGCGGTGCAGGCGACGACGATAACAGCGACAGCGAGGAGCAGCTTGGTGGAGGTCGCGCCGGAGCTGACCGGCGTGCTCGCAGCCACCCTCGGCACCTGCAGCCCTTTTCCACGGTGCGCATCGAGAAAGGCGAGGGCGGCCAGGGATGGCACGATGACCAGGAATGTGTAAACTGCGGCGACCCGCAAGATCCTCCGTTCCCGGTCGCTCACCATTTCTCCTCCTGCGCCGCGCATCGGGGCCCAGGCCAGTTAGGCCAGCGAACCTTGGATCAAGAGTTCATGGAGCTTGGCCGCTGCCAGAGAGTCGACCTCAGCCCGCTCCGATGTGCGCATGACACGTGTTTCCCTGACACCGGGCTTTATAATCGCCAGCGCCTGCTGCAGCACCCGGCTGGGCACGTCGGTCGCGTGGTATTCCTGCGGCCTGTCGGCATATGCCCATGCGGCGGCCGCCAGGAGCGTTCTCACGTCCGGGTTTCCGATCGGATCGTCGTTGAGCAGTGCGCTGGCTGTTGTCCGCATCTGTTTGCCGTTAAAGGCAATGACGTCCGCAAGTCGTGAGTTGCCGAACTGACCGTACCGGCTATCCACAATTGCCGCGGCAATGGCTGGCACTTCGTTTGCCTGGTGAGTATTTACCCCTTCTTCACTCCACCTTTCCTCAAGCGCGCCGATGAGCTTCCCGCCACCTGCGCCGTCCGTGGCACCAGTTGCGGCGACGGTGCGCAGAACCTCCATCGCCAGCGCGAGACGGACGTTGGCGGGCGGGTAACCACTGGTGCCTGCGGGCCGCCGGGCCACCGGCACAAGCAGGAAATCACTGAGGGCGCTGACGAAAGCGGGGCCGCCGCATAGGGTGCCGTATACGTCCGCGAATGCCTCCGACGACCAGCGGCGCCAGTCATCCTCCGTTCCATAACACTTCTCGGTACCGCGCACGACGCCGAGGATGAGCTGCCGTACATGTTCCTCGATTTGAGCGTCACGCTCGACGACGTGCCCCACCTCATGGCCAAGGACCAGCGCGTCGGGCAGGTGCTGGATCTGGTACCACGGGACGGCCACCACGGGAATGGGAAGGCTCTCCACGATGGACCGCGCGGCCTGGTCTCGCGGGGACCCGCCTGCCAGCTCGCCGAGGTAGGAGACGCCGCGCGCGATGCTGAATGGGCTAGCGACCGAGGAGAAGCAGACCAGTGGCGGCTCCTTCACCTGTGACCGGTCGAGGGCACCGGCGCCGACCAGGGCTTCCTGCGCCGGACGATAGCACTCCCAGGCGAACTCGTCGGCGGCAAGCAGGTAGCCGCCAAAATGACTGACGAAGCGAAGCGCCAGCTTTTCCCGGAAGAATTGCCAGATCTTGTGCAAGTCAAGGACTTGTATCTCAAGCGTCGTCCACTCAGTACGCAGGTCGGCCGTCTTGATCTTGCCGGAGACCTGCTTGGCCACGGGCTGAAGCTGGTTTGCCAGGCGGGCGATCTGGCTCTGGTGTTTTTCGAGCAACGCATCTTCCCTGGCCTGCGCCTGCCAGAAGGCAAGCTCACGTTCGATGGCGGACAGCTTGGCCAGCAGTTCCTCGCGTTTACGGTCAGCCCAGCTCATGATGTGCCCGGCGGAAGGAGGGTGTGGGGCGCGCGCTGCAGGAAAAGGGCGGTGGAGCTGAATGGCAGGTCCGCCCACCAGGAAGCATGACCCGCCGCCCCTCGCCGGATGCTGCTGACGACCGCCGCGGCATCGCCGCCCTCGCCGAAGCCGCCGAGTAGCAGTTGGTAGAGCTTCGCTTGGTCGCTCGGTAGCGCTAGGCCGGTACCGATGACGGCGGCCGCGCGCCCGAGCCCGGCAAGCTGGTGCGCGAAACTGTTGCGGACGAACACCGCACGCAGCGCCTCCGACTTAGACCCCGGCCAGGGCACGTCGAGGATAACGGTGGGGCCAAGGGAAGACCGTGCCGAGGCCGCCAAGAGATCACCGAGCGCGGTAACCGGGATCTGATCCGCCCCAGCGCTGCCCTTGACCAACGACCTGGTGGCGGCGTCCCCGCCGAAATCCAGCACGGTCGCGCCCGACTCGAGCGATACGGCGCCCGCTAGGTGGATGATGTCGGGCTGCGTGTCACGAAACCACGGCGCATGCAGCCGCAGTAGTTCTGGAGTCGGGTCCTCGATCACCGTGACCGGCATGCCGTGTGACTGGTAGAGCTGCACGAGATCGCCTCCACTCGCGGTTGTCCCGCGGCGGCGGACGAGTTCGCGGTACCGCCCTGGCCTGATGACGACAACCTGCGCCGGACGCCGCCGTTCCGCCATGGCGTGCCGTAGGGCCTGCCACGTCTGGCGGTCGGCACGGCCACTGGCGGGCAGGCCAGCGCGGCGCTGGAAAGCGAGTAGAGCCGACCTGGTGCGCTCGCCCATAAAGCTGTCGGGCTGGCCGCGGAACAGGCCGAGAATCCGCAGGATCTCCTGCAGCGCCACCGTATGGTTCTCGGCGCGGATGTCGGCCGGTGGGGCGCGGTAGACCGTCGAGACACGAGGAAGGCGCACCAGCGGCGCGTGCGAACTCTCATCGGCCTGGGCCAGCTCCCAGGGTACTGATGCGGCTTCCCGCCCGTCGCATATCAGGCGAACGTCGAGCCGCCCAGCCGATGCCTGATCACTTATCAAGGCCCGGCCCGCTGTGGGCAGCGCTCGGGCCAGGGTCAGCGCCCACGCGCCAGGGTCCTTCCGCATACGGCCGACGACTGACCTGAGACTGATACGCCCACCCTCCGGCTGGTCACCGATCTCATCGCCGGGCAGAACCTCGCTAACCTCGTCGCCACCTGGCAGGCGAGCGGTCACCTCGACGCACGTGCCGTCATCGGCCCCGGTGCCCGGCAGCGCCCTTCGCGAGAGGCGAAGCTCCATGATCGCGGTGTCTGGCTCGGCGGCGTGCTGCCCGAGTTTGTAGCTTTCGCCGATCGACACCTGCTTGCGATCGTCCCCCAGTTCGCCCCAGATCCTCGCGGCATCAATGGCGGAACGTTGAGCGGATTCCCGCTGGCCTCTGCCATCAGCGACCTCTGCGCGAAGCTCATGCAGCCGCGCAGGCCACCGCTGGGACGTGACGACGCGCTGAAGCAGATTCTCCGCTTTGTCGAGGCGCTTCTTCGTCTGATCAGGTGGGTCCAGGTTTTTGCGGTAGCTAGCCAGTGTGATCAGGTAAGCGGCGCCGAGCGCTGGATGGCGGTCACAAAGGCTGAGCCACTCAGGCGCCCGGCGCTGCGCCGGCGTGGCCGGCCCGAGCCTTTCCTGTGCCCGGACCCAGCGCCACCAAGTCATGTCGTCGGGCTCGTCCGGCGTTACACGGTCGAGCACGCTTCGAGCCTCAGCGCGGCTATTCGCCACCCGAAGTATTTCGGCGGCAGTGAGCCCGAGTGCGGCAAGCTCGGTCGCGTTCGGAGGCGGAGCGGGGCTAGTGTCCAGCGGCGACCGGGCCAGCTGCACCAGTTCCTCGCGCACAGCGGGGTCGGCTTCCACCGGGGCAGCTGCGTCTGCCAGCCGCTGAAGAAGCTGGAACCGCGCCGCAGGTGGGCTGATGTCGCGTAGGCGAGCGGTCAGAAAGGCAAGGCAGCTTCCATCGTCGCCCATGTGGTGGTCACTGACCGGTGTCAGGGTGAGGCCGGTGATCGCGGCACGTAGCCAGCTGTGCAGCGTGGCGGGTGCCGCACGCAGCCCGTCCAGCACGGTATCCATCACCTGCCACGCCTCGCGCGGGCTACCCTGGCGGTCCAGTACCTGGGCGTAGGCCAGCTGTGCCAAGGTCCAGCCTTCGCGACCCCGCTCGCCTTGCGCTCGCCGCGCCTCTTCTGCTGCCTGTGCGGCGCTCCGCACGTCACCCATGTCGAGGAGCCTGATAAGGGACCGTTGTGCCGCGTACATGGCGACCGCGTCGAGTTCGCGGCGCCTGCGGGCCCTGTCTCCGGCGGCGAGGAGGTCATCGATCGCGGGCCCGAAGTCCAGCAGTGCAGCATGAGCAAGCCCTCGGACCGCCAGGATCCTCGCCGTGTCGTCCGAGGCTCCTGTGCTCCCGGCGAGCACTTGGAGGGCCTCAGTGGCCGCGTCCGTAGCCTGCTCGGGCTGGCCCCCGTCGTAGAGCAACCGCGCGCGAAGGGCCGCGGCGTCCGCGGACATCGCCCCACGCTTGTACAGCAGCCTTGCCGCCTGCAACGGCACACCTGACCGGCCGAGCGCCCGTGCTTCCGCCACGGCGGCGCTCTCACCGCTCAGCCACCGCCGCCCGCGTTCCAGCCAGCGGAGCGCGTCATCGGCCCGGCCGCTTTCCACTCTCTGATGGACCAGGTGGAGAACGGCACGGCGTGCGCCGATCTTGTCACCAGCACGCTCACAGACATCGAGCGCAGCTCGGTAGTAGTCCGCCGCCTGCGGTCGGCCGAGGGCTTCGAAGGCCTCGCCGAGTGCGTTGTCAAGCTCGGCCAGCTCCGCCCTGGGCAGGGGCGGGCCAGGCACGCTCTGCAGCAGCTCGACGGCCTTGTCCGGGCGTCCCTGGCGCACCCTGATGTGGGCCCTGAGCACCTTCGTCGTCGGTTCGGGCAGCGTAACGTCATCGCGTACGCCCGCTAGCGCCTCGGCGGCACGGAGGTCTTCCTCGGCCTCGGACCACAGACTCTTCGATTGCTCGCCTGCCTCAACCCGGGCAAGGTCGGCGGCGGTTCGCGCGAGCTCCAGGTATGCCTCGGCCAGCGCCTGCTCTGTTATCCCGGCGTCGCCCTCCAGCCGGTGTTCTTCCCGTAGTTCCTCGGCCACAGCATGGGCCCAGTCCAGCCGGCCAAGGCGGCGTGCCTGCGTGAGCGCCTCCCGCCACGCCCCGATTCCGGTGGCAAGATCGGCCTGAAAATGGTGGAAGACCGCTTGGCGCATGAGCGACGGCCACTTCGCCGGGTACTGCCCGGCCAGTTTTTCGTAGTAGGCCGCGGCGGCGCGATTGAGCGGCCGGAAGTCCGGATCGGTTTCCCTCAGCAGGACGCGAAGCGGCTCTACCACCTCGGGGTGGAACCGGATTGTGTCGCGGGCCTCGCCCTCGACCCATAGCCATGAGTAAGAGCCCGCGTAGGTGAGCAGCGATTCCCAGAGATGGCGAAGGTCAGCATCGGTCTGCGGTGGCGTGGTGCCACCCGGCTGCCACGTCTCCTGCTCGGCTGGATTGCTGCTCTGTTTACGGGAGGTGTCTGTGAGTGCCCTAGCCAGGAACGGCTTGAGCACCTCCGCGACAAATCCGTATGTCAGCGTGCTTGGTATGACGCCGAACCTGAGGAGCCAGCGGATGCGCTTGTCATCGATTCGGCTCACCACCCGGTCGATCACGTAGCGAAGGCCCGGATCACGCAGCCGCTCGACGTCGGCCGCTGTCAGGGACGAGTCCTCCCGTACCAGGTCAGCGAACACGGCGAGGGTGAAAGGGGTTCCGCCGCTTTGGCGCGCGATGGCACGGACAAGCTCTCCGTCAGGCAACCCGCGTATCTCCCGCAGGTAACGGAGCCGTTCCTCGTCGTCGAACTGGTCGACCTGGACATTGAGCCTGTGCAGGGCGTCCGATGACGGGTGCGGCTGCTTGGGCGCGTCCTGAAGCCCCGAGGGCGCGCCCAGCTTCTCGAACAGGTCCTGGCGGCCCGCGAAGACAAGCCTGATCTGAGGTACCTCATCGTGCATGCGGCGGAGCATGCGCACCAGCGCGGTCGGCTCACTGCCGGGCCGGAGCAGCAGTTCCTCGACCGTGTCGAAGACCAGGACCACCTGCCTGTCACCAGCGGAGTCGATCAGTGTCTGGGTGAACCTGGCCAGCAGATCCTCGCCATCCAGATCGTCCGCCCGTACTGGCACCTCGACGCTGCTCGAGGTATCGGAGGACCGGCGGAGCAGGACACGGTAGTCGCCGTAGCTTGCCAGCAGATCCTGGAACGGTGCGTTGCCGATCTGCCGGTCGAGCTGTGCGGAGATCTCGGTGAGCAGCAACCACGGGGCACTAGTCGCCACAGTAAGCATGACCGAGTCAAAGTCGATCCGCGCGCAGGGGATACGGCTGTCCGCAAGGACGCAGCGGCGTGAGATCAGCCACCGCAGCTGCATCGTCTTGCCCATGCCGCCACGGCCCAGAAGCTGCATGACCCGGGCGTCACGGCCGTCCAGTACCTGCTCGAGCGCGCGTTCCAGGTTGGGCCGCCGCAGGTAGCGTTCGGACTCGTTGTATTCCGCCTGCCACATTGTCCGGGCGGCGAGGTAGCTGCGCCGTTCGCGGTACAGGTCGAGCAGCTCAGGATCCAGCAGCGTCAGCCTGGTCGGCGCCTCAAGCACCTCGAGCAGTGCCGCACAGGCCGGAAGGTCATGTGCCCTATCGGCCTCGCCGTAAAGACGGCGGAACATGTCGCGCGCAGCCGGTGGGTCGCCGAGCAACAGTTGGTCAAGTGCGTCTACGGCGCGCCCGGCGGTGAGACTGCGTTCGGCCGCGGCACAGGCAAGCTCGCGCAGCGGTGGTGGTACGGGCGGTTCCAGCGGGACCCGGTCCGCTGCGAGCCACCACTCCCGGAACGCCATCTTCCGCAGGCTGCCCACCACCCGGTACCGGTGCGGCGCGAAACGGAGAGGTTCGACCTCGTCCGCCGTCAGCAGCTTGTCGAGATCCGGCCCGCCAGGCGGCCGGAGAAGATCTTGGTAAGTACCGCGGTCGAATGACCTGAGTGCCGCGCAGCGGCTTAGCGCGAGCCGATGTGAGTCAGGCCGCAGCGAGAAAAGCAGACTCTCGGGGTCGGTGCCTTGCTGCAGGCGCTGTGCGATGTCGGCGGCGGACAGTTCCATGGCTAGCTCACCGCGCTTGCCTTGATGATCTCGAGGATGTTCTTGAGCTGTGTGCCGCCGAGTTCTTCCCCTGGGAGTTGGCGGACGGCTTTGAGCACGTCAATTACCCTCTCGTCGACTGGCAGCAGTTCGAGATGTGCACAGTAGTCGCCGCCAAGTCGGCGCATCTGCTGCCTGCAGAAACGACTGATCTGCAGGGGCTCGGGCAAGGTCAGGGCCGAGCGGCTGCGGAGCTCCTTCATCTGGTCCGGCCGGTCGATCAGGACTACGTGGACCTTCGCCATGCTGGGCTGGCCGAGGGAGTCGAGCAGAAAGGGAACGACGTAGTTTTGCAGATCTTCGTTGTACATCTTGTGCAAGTGGTCCAACGCCAGCAGCAACGGCTCATCTCCGGCGATATCAGCGAGCATTGTGCAGAATTCGGCGAAAACGGCCCCAATCACCTGCTGATAGTTCTCGCGCTTGTCTTCGAAGGCTTCGGCGGTGATATCCTCGCGGGCCTTTTCCGGGTCGTATTCCGGCAGCGGATCCCTGGAACCCGCCGTCTTGTACCGGGCCAGGCGGTCGTTGAAGCGCCGTACGTACGGATCGGCGCCAGGCACCCAACGCCCCAGTTCGTCGCGCAGAGCGCGGAGCACATCGATCCACCCCGCAGCGAACTGATCAGGGTCGTTGTTGTCCCCCCAGGCGTCGCCCAGTCGCTTTTTGCTCGTGCGTCTCACCCCACCGACGTCCAGGTAAACGACGCGTCGGCCACGCATGTGGTAACTCAGCAGCGCGGCCTGTGCCACCGCGGACTTGCCCACGTCCTTCGCCCCTTCGACCAGGTACACGGGGCTTTCCGGGCCGGTACCCGCTGGATCGAGATTGGTGAGAAGCTGCCAGCGCTCACGCGAGCGGTCGACATAGCCCGGCACCTTGCCGAACCATGTGCAGTAGGGCTGATCCTGTACCGGGTTGCCCGCAACCGGGCTGTGAACCTTGAGCAGAAGGTCAGGCCTGCCGCGCAAGTGCAGCGAGGGCATGGCCCAGCTACGGTTGTCTGAGCTGCCCTTGGTGGCCGCGAAGATCTTGCGGCGCCCCTTCGCGACCGCTATGGGCACGGGGTCGCCCTCGGCCAGAGACCCGTACAGCGCCTGCGAGAACGGTATGGCCGCATCCGAGGGTATGTTGCCCTGCATGGCGATCACCCCGAGAGCGCCTAGTTCGAGAAAGGCATCGGTGAACGTCCAGGTCGCGTGCACCCCCTCGGTGTCGAAGCTGTCACCCTCCTTGGACCTGCAGGCGTTGAGGACGACCAAGCGCGGTGGTGGCCCGGCAAGGTCGGCCACATCCCCGGCGGTGAGGTCCCATGGCTTTTCGCCGGTCACCGGAAACGTCAGGACGGTCGCGTCGTCATCGACCCGGCCGTGCGTGATCACGTGGAGAATGTCCGGGCGGAGGATTTCCAGCCTCCTGTTGAACGCGTCGTACGTCGGCTTGACCAGCACCTCCACGTGCCAGCGTCCGGTCATCGAGTGCAGCGCACCCATGATCGTGTCGACCTCGTCATCGACACGGAGGCGCGGGTCGTTCGGCTCGCCGACGACGACGAGCATTCGCACCGGCAAGAGCAGTTCCGTCGTCTCGCGGGGCTGTCCCTCGCCACGCGACCAGGAACTCTTGGGGTTCATGAACGGCCGATGCCCGTCGGGGACCCGAGTCATCAGTTCCCAGGGCAGCGGCCGAAGGTCCGGCGCCTGCACGTCCAGCAGGGTCGGCAGCGGCGCGGCAGAGTCCGGCTGCACGGCGTTCCGCCACCAGTCAACCGCCTCGGTCCTGGCCAGGAGGCCCCAAAGGTAACGGCCAGCGTCGACGGGCTTGAGATCGGTGTCGCTCCTGGAGGTCATGGTCTCGGAGAGCGCCTCAGCCACTGCGCCATCCCGGCCGCCGACCTTGACCGGCGGAAGCGGACGGGGCAGGGCGCCGAGCGACTCGTTGCTGATCTGCTGGCCGTCCGTGCTCAGCCGGATGCCGCGGACCGGGTACTTATCATCGGCAGTTGGCCTGTCGATTCTGATAACAACGGTTTGCAAGGTCGTAACCTCGATCTATCCGATCTTTTCGCCTGTCAGATCCGGCTCCCAGGCCGTGGGAAAGAGGCGGTCCGCGAGCGTCACGAGTGTTCGCAAATCCGGGCTTGTTGCCTCGAATTGATCCATCTCGTCGCGCGCACCCTGGCGTTCCGATGGTGCCTGTGTCGCCTGCGCGGCCGCGCGGCACGCCTCGGCCAGGACTTTTCCCTTCTCAGCGCCGGCCACGTTGCGCTGGGCCTGCGTCCGGGCGGTGTCGGCCTCCTGCCGCGCCTGCGATGCATCCTTGCGTGCGTCCACCAGGTTCCCGCGCTGCACGCTCGTGCCGAAAAGGGCCCCCGCCGCTGCGAAAACCACGGCCTCCAGGCCACCGAACAGGTAGATAAGCCGGTCCCACTCCCGGTCGCTGCGGAGCAACGCCATGACGATCAGGGCGATAACGAAAACGGCAATCAAGATCATTGCCGCAGCTCTCTCCCCGCGGCCGGGCAGATTTTCGCCATCGTGAGCAGTCGTAACACTCACTGCGCACCCCCCCGCGCCTGAAGATCTTGTAACCAGCAATCCTGTTCGGGCCCGATGGCCTTGTCCTCCCTCATAAGTAGAGAGACCCAATGGGGGGAGGTCTGATACATAGACATCAAGGCTCGCGGGAGTTTTTCCGGATGGGTGCCACGGCCGGAGCTAACTTCAGCCCCGCTCATGCGAAACAGCACAATTAGTCGCTCTGGCCACGCTATCCAGGGCAAGACAGGCGGTCCCGTTGCTGGTGGCCCACAGGCCGGTGCCGGCAGTCAGGCCCTGCTGGGTGGTAGGACATCGAACGTCGGCGGGGTGCCTTGCAGGCTGATTCCGGGGATGAGGGGCCGAGGGCTCGCCAGCTGACGGCGAGCGGGCCATATGCGCTCCATGACGCGGCCCATTGTCCAGCGCGGCAGAAGCGCTCGAGGAGCCGCCCCGATGACCGTGGCGGCGGCATCGCAAGGTAAGAACGTAGCCGCCCACGGTTCTCGACGTCCTGGTGCCGAGAAAGGCACGTTATCTTGGCCCGCCCCGGCGGCCCTTCCGCGCGGTCATCGGCCTCGGCACGCCGGCGTACCCGGGCGGCGGGGGACAGGACACCCGCATCCGGGATATGTGTCCTGACTCAGCCAGCCGTTGGATCACTATCAGTGACAGCAGAAAAGCGCATCGTGACTTCTCCCTGCCGATCACCGCGCTCGCGCCCAGTCGCGTCTTCGTCACCTTGGTCCAGCGACATGTCTGAAACGGGTCAGCTATCCGACCTATCCGGCCGGGAACGTCTTCCTGGCGGGGAGGCGGGACAGCAAGCCAGCGGCAGGCAAGTGTCCCGTCTCGGTGAATCCGGACGAACCGCCGGATCGGACCAGATTCAGTGGGGCCGGGACCACTTTCAGTGAGACAGGACAACACAGGGGAGTCGCCATGGTGATCGCCAGATGCGGTCCCAGGCTCGCTACTTGACATAATGTACATTATCGGCTAACCAAGCGCGGGAGTTGCATCAGATGCAAGAACTCCCGGCCTAGTCGTGGAAGCCGTATCCGCTTCAACCGGGACCGGTATCCCGTCTGGCGGGACTGGCTGGACGGTGCCGGCGCGCATCCCCGCCGCGCCAGAGCGATCGAGCGAATGCGGTACGCCGGGGTGCTGGATCTGCCCGGTGCGCGGGACGGCTGGTGACCGGCGGGCACGAGCCTGCCGGGACCAGCCCGGCGGGCCGGTCACCCGCGCACGGTTCTGTGACGACGAGGCGACCAGGCGGCTGTTGCGCTCCCGCCCGCCGCGGCAGGCGCTGGCCTGGGCCGCCGCCCGCCTGGGCGGCCCGGTGATCTCGGCCCGGGCCCTGCGCGGCGGGATGTCCTCGGCCGTGCACCTGCTCACCACGCAAGACGGCGCGGGGCAGCGGCGGCAGACGGTGCTGCGCCGCTACGTACGGCCGGAACTCAACGCGGAGGAACCAGATATCGCCGCGCGCGAGGCCCGGGCGCTTCGCGTCGCCGAGTCCGCCGGGGTGCCCACGCCGCTGCTGCTCGCGGCCGATCCGGCGGGAGCCGATGCCGGGGCGCCAGCCGTGCTGACGTCGCGGCTGCCCGGCCGGGTGGACTGGTGGCCGGCTGACACCGGCCGCTGGCTACGGCGGCTGGCGGAGATGCCGCCGCGCATCCACGACTCCCCGCGCCCGGCCCCGGCGCATATGTCGTTGCCAGCTCGCAGCCGTTCCCGCCGGCTGACAAGCCAGGTGCGATCCCCTGCACAATGCCGCCAAGCAGCGGTACCAGACGTGGAGAAGCGGCTACCGCAGGACCGCCGCCAGCAGGTCCATCCCCAGCGCCGTCAGCGCCGGAAGGTCCACCGCGTAGTGCACGTAGCGGCCGCGCCGCTCCGTGGTGAGCAATCCGGCCCGGCGCAAGACCGCGAGGTGGCGGGAGACCTCCGGGGGCGTGAGGTCCCAGGCCTGCGCCAGCTCGCTGGTGGTGTGCGGGCCGCGGGCGAGGGTGCGCACGAGCCGGAGCGGACTGGGTGCGCGAGGGCGTCGAGTCTGCGCTCGACCGCATCCAGTGATGCCGGCCCGGGAGTGCTGGACTCGGCGACGGGATACTGCACCACGGGCAGCCAGCCCGGTGCGTGCACCGTCACGAGGTGCGGGCTGCCAAAGACGCTCGGGATGAAGGTCACCCCGGCCCCATTGGCGCTCGCCGCGTTGTCCTGAAGCTTATCTACGACGATGCGGTCGCCCTCGGGCGCGAGCGCGACGGCCCCGGAGACGGCTACGAGGGCCGCGCCGAGGCCCCGGCGGTCCCTCAGATCGGCCTTCACCCGCATATCCGCGGCGATCCGTGCGGCGACGCTCGCCCAGGCGGCGTCGAAGAACGCCGACGCGCACTGCACCAGCGTCTCCCGCACTCTCGCCCGTACCGCCTGCGGGTCGGCGAGCAGCCGCTCGGCGAACGCCTCCTGGAGCGCGCCGCGTGCCTGCGCCTGGTACAGGGCGCGTTCGCGGGCAGCCGCGTCGGTGAGCGGGGAGGGGCCGCCGAAATGAACCCGGCTGTTGCCGCAGGTGGTGACGAGCGCGGAAGTCACGTACGCCTCGTCCGCGATCCGGTCGACGTCGTCGAGCTCCTCCGTCAATGTCTCGCGCGGTTGCGCGGGCAGCAGGAAGTCCGCGCGCGAGGACCGCCAGAGGAACTCGGCCTCCTGCAGGCGCTCGGCCAGTTCCGGCCGCAGCCCGGCGCGCACACCCGCTGCCCAGGCGGTCAGGTGCGGGTGATGCTCGGTCGCGGTCAGCGCGTGCAGCGTCGCGGTCAGCTCGGCCAGCGGCGAGGCAGCGAACGACACCCGCTCGGGCGGCAGCCCGGTGATGTCGATACACAGCGTCACTCGGCCATTATGGCTGGCGGCACGCCATGACCCCCGCCCGGTTGACGGTTGCCGTCAACTCACGCGACCGTGGCCGCTCCCCAGTCGCACAGTGCTCCTATGACAGACAGTGGCGTCAAAGCCGCTCCGTCCTCTCGGCCCGCTCCCGAGCGCACCGCCGCGCCCGCCACCTCATGGCAGGCGCGGGGTATCCGCCTCCGCGCCCTCGTCCGCGCCTCCGGTGGCCCCCGATACGCCGTCGCCGTTGGCGTTGACGCGGTTGGCACCGGCCTGCTGCGGCCGTTCCTGATCCTGTATGGCGTCAACGTGCTGCGACTGCCGACAGTGACCTCCGGCCTGGCCATGACGGCGGGCGTGACCGCCGGGCTCAGCTGCACCCCCGCGATGGGCCGCTGGCTGGACCGCGGCGCGCGGAGCGTGGCCGTGGCCGTCGCCATGCTGGTCCGCGTCGGCGGCACCGCGCTGCTGCTGGCCGCCCCGGCGGGCAGCACGTCCACCACGTGGCTGTTCGCGGTCGCCGCGCTGTTCCTGGGCATCGGCAACCAAGCCTTTCCCGTGGCGCACGCCGCCCTCGTGGCCACCGTCTCCACGGGCCGCGGGCGCGACGCGGCGCTGGCGGCGGGCCGGTCGGTGCGCAACGCCGGCCTCGGCCTCGGCGCGCTGGCCGCCACAGCCGCCCTCGCTGGCGGTACCCCGGCCCTGCGCGCCCTGGCGGCCGTCACCGGGCTGAGCTACCTGCTGTCCGCCGCCCTCGCCTGGTCCGTCCGCATCCGCGCCAGCACCAGAACCTCGCGAGAGCACGGCCCGCAGCCGCCCGCAGCCGCCCCCCGGATGCGCCTGCTGCTCGCCGCGAACGTCATCTACGTCTTCTGCCTCAACGTGCCCGAGGTCGCGCTTCCGCTGGTGCTGGTCACGCAGCTGCACGCGTCCCCGGTGTGGGCGGCGTCGGTCTTCGTGACCAATACGGTGCTCGTGGTCGCCTTCCAGGTGCCGGTCACGGTCTGGATGTCGCGTTTCTCGCGCCGCCGGGCCCTGGCTATCTCGGGGATCGTGATCAGCGTCTCCTACCTAGGCTTCCTGGGCGGCGTCCAGCTCAGCCACGGGTGGGCCGCCCCTGCCCTCCTCGGCGTGTCGGTGCTGTGCACGCTCGGCGAGATAATCTACGCCGGCAGCTCGACGGCCCTGGTGGCGGCTACCGCCCCCGAGCACGTGCTCGGCCGCGCCCTGGCCCGGCTCCAACTGTCCACTGGCTTTGGCCTCGCCGTCTCTCCGGCAGTCATCACGGCCCTCGCCGTCCACGGCCCCACCGCACTATGGGCTTCCCTCGCGGCCGCCACCTTGCTCTCCGCCGCCGCCGTCACCCGGTGACCGGCGGCGCAGGACCGGCGGCCAGTGCCCGTTGGCCGTTCGGGCGCCGCTCGCCTTCCTCGAAACCCTCTGATTATGCCGACCTCCCAACCCCACACACGGCCGCAACCAGCGCCTTCACCAGCCAGGCCGGCATAATCCCCAAGTCCGCATAATGGGCGCTGGTTGTCATGGCATTCAGCCTGGTTAACGCGGGGACGTTCAACGCCTACACCGGGGCGTGCCAAGTGCTGGCATCGGCGCTCCCAAGCACCCAAGGTCTCTGGCCCCGCATCCTTTAGCCTGGGCCAGCACGCCAAGTGCCGTTGCAGACTTTGGGTTGCGGCCTCCCGTTCTGCACGATCAGACGAGCGGAATGGGCCTAGCAAGGTACGCCGATCGTGCACAGCGCAACAAAGGTCAGGCGCTGCCGGGCATGAGCGCCGGCGTACGTACTCCTCGTGGCACCTCGATCTCCCCCCGTATCCCTTCATGGCCCATCTGGAAGTCGTGGTCTTGGCCGCCTCGATCCCGGGCACCATCCGGAAGACCGGAAGACCTGCCCCCGATTGGTGCTACTCCCGGTTCGGCAGTACCCGTGCCTGCCAGCCGAACAACGGGAGCTGAGACAGACGTCTTGATCTGCGTCTGAGCCGCTGCTGCGGTCAGGCCTTGCGCCAGACCGACACGTGACTGCCGCTCATGGCGAGGAAGGGGCTGCCCTTCCAGTCAGCCGACCGGGACTCGAATTCGAGGCCAGCCCTTACATACACGACCTGTGATCCGGCAGGGGTATCACGATCGCCTCGGAACACAGCGCCACGAG
>Ga0126379_10001217_pt1 | contig 15414 bp, 11 predicted proteins | sample PanSoiMetPlot_24_FD_92640 | JGI IMG/M metagenome (GOLD analysis project Ga0126379, IMG submission 92640) | Tropical forest soil microbial communities from Panama - MetaG Plot_24 | ecosystem: Environmental > Terrestrial > Soil > Tropical forest > Bulk soil | place: Panama | collected 2016-02-17 | reverse complement strand
GGAAAACTATAGGATTCGCTCGGGATCAGAGACATGGCCGGCCCAATGGGAGCCCCAAGTTTTAGGTTTTCGATTTTTCGAGTCAACCCAAACATCATGGCGATTGAGATGAGATCACCGGGCTTGGGGTTACATTAGATTAATGACCGGTCAGGCCACGCCCCGCGCCATTATCCATCTCGATATGGACTGCTTCTATGCGGCGATCGAGGTCCGGGACCGGCCCGCCTTGCGCGGAAAACCGGTGGGCGTCGGCGGGGCGCGAGATCGGCGCGGCGTTTTGACCACCTGCAACTACGAGGCGCGCGCGTTCGGCGTTCATTCGGCGATGCCGACCTTCATGGCGTTGCAACGTTGCCCGGATCTCATCGTTCTGCCCACGCGCTTTGACGTTTACCGGCGTGAGGCCGCGGTCGTGCGCGAAATTCTGTACCGGTTCAGTCCATTGGTGGAACCGCTTTCGCTCGATGAAGCTTATCTCGATGTCAGCGCGCATCCCGGTGCGCCCGGTCCGCTCGCGCAGGTGATCCGCGATTTGATTTTCCAAAAAACGAAACTGACCGCGTCCGCCGGCATCGGGCTAAACAAATTGATCGCGAAAATCGCAAGCGCGATGTGCAAGCCGAACGGCCAACTCGAAGTGACGGTCGAAGAGGTCCCGGAGTTCATGCAAAATCTGTCTGTCCGCGAGATTTGGGGGATCGGGGAAAAAACCGAAAAGCGCCTGCAGGAGCTCGGCGTGAAAACGTGCGGCGATCTGCAAAAGTTCTCTCGTCCGGAACTTGTCGATCTTTTCGGCAAATTCGGCAGCGAGTTATTCGATCTTTGCCGCGGAATCGACGATCGGGCGGTCGAGCCGGACCGCCCGCGCAAGTCGTTGAGCACCGAGGAAACTTTTGTGAGCGATCTCGAAACCCTCGAGCAATGCGAAGAGCGTTTGGCCGAGCTGTTTCAGGATCTAATGGCCGATCTCGCGCAAAAAGAAACCAACCGCCGGGTGACGAAGATTTTCGTGAAGCTGAAATTCGCCGACTTCACACGAACAACGGCCGAGCGCGCTGGTCTCGAGCCAACTTTGCCGGCGTTTCGAACTTTGCTTGCGGAAGGATTCGCGCGGACCGGCAAGAAAGTGCGCTTGATCGGAGTCGGCGTGCGTTTCGCCGAGAGCGAGCAGGAAGAAATGCAGCTGGTGTTACTGTAATTGCGCCTTGTCCTGAGCGAAGTCGAACGGGCTTAACCCAGGAGCAGGCGCGCGAGAACAAGCCCGGCAATTCCACCTCCGAGCAAAGCGACGATGGTGATCTCGCGTTTCGTCAACAGCGGCTCGCCTTTTCCGTTCGGAATCGTGACTTCGCCGTTGTTCTCGATCGCCCCGATCAAGTCGTCGAGCGCCAACTTTGATCCCGTTTCGCGGAGAGCGTTCTCGTAAGCCGCTCGGATTTCCGGCGGCAATTGGGACGGACTTGAGTATTCCTGCCCGTTATACCGGATCTTGGTTCTAAGCGTAATGCTCACCGCCGCCGGAGAATGATAGCATTTCACCTGCCAGCGGCCTTCGCGCGGGCGTTCCTTGTGATAAATTCGGCCAAGTGATCACCGCCGCCGCTCAAAAAAGACTTCGCGCATCCGGCTGCGACGTTCGTTTCGACAACCTTACCCGCCAGCTTTACGCGACCGATGCGTCCATTTACCAAATCGAACCGAACGGCGTCGCGTTTCCCAAAACCGCGCAGCAAGCCAGTGAGCTGATCAAGATCGCGGCTGCCGAAGCGATTTCGATTACGCCGCGCGGCGCCGGCACCAGTCTGGTCGGAAATTCCATTGGCGATGGCTTGATCGTCGATTTCTCGCGGCACAATCGTCAGATCGACAATCTCAACATCGATAAACGCAGCGTGTGCGTCGGCGCAGGTGTCGTGCTCGATCAGTTAAACGCCTACCTGAAGCCGCAGGGATTTTGTTTCGGACCGGACGTTGCCACCAGCTCGCGCGCGACGATTGGCGGCATGATCGCAAACAATTCTTCCGGCGCGCGCGTTCCGGTTTACGGCACGACCGCCGATCACGTTCTTTCCACGGAAATCGTGTTGGCCGACGGCCGAATTGTCGAGATCGGCCCCAAACAAGAATCGCTTGGCGACGAACGAACCAAGATCGACAAGCTCGTGCGCGCGGTTGCGACTGAGATGGCAGGACGCTGGCCACCCGGATTGCTCAAACGCTGGCCCGGTTACGGGATCGAGCGGTTTTCGCGCGCGCCGGCCAATTTGAATGAAATTCTCGCCGGCAGTGAAGGAACGCTCGCAGCAATTTTCTCCGCCGAACTGAAAATTTCGCCGCTGCCGCGTGAAAAAGGTCTCGGCCTAATCTTCTTCGCGTCGGTCACAGAAGCGATGCAGGCGACGGTTGCGCTACTCGATCTGAAACCGTCTGCGATCGAGCACATCGATCGTCCCCTGCTCGATCAAACGAAAGGTCAGCTTCACTTTCAACCGGCGCGCGATTTGATGGAACTCGACGCGCAACCGTGCGAAGCGATCCTGCTTGTCGAATTCTATGAGGACGTCGACGAGCGATTGTCGATCTTAGAGAAGAGAAATCTCGGTCTGCGCACAAGAATTTGCCGCGCGCAAAACGAGATGGACCTCGTTTGGATGGTGCGCAAAGCAGGTCTCTCGCTTTTGACCGGCTGCGTCGGTCCCAAGAAACCGGTCGCATTCATCGAAGACGTCGCCGTCCGTCCGGCGCAGCTCCCCGATTACGTCCGCGGTTTGCAATCGATCATGAAATCGCTCGGACTGGAAGCGAGTTACTACGGCCACGCCGCGAGCGGCTTGCTCCACGTGCGACCGGCTCTCAATCTTCATAACGCGGAGGATTTGCGAAAATACCGGCTGGTTGCCGATCAAACTTCCGTCCTTGTCCGGCAATTCAAGGGCTCGATCTCAGCCGAGCACGGCGTCGGCATCGCGCGCACCGAATACATGCGCGACCAGCTGGGCGACTCGCTGCTCAATGTGATGCGCGAGATCAAACAGACGTTCGATCCGAAAAACATTTTCAATCCCGGAAAAATTTTCGGGTTCGCCTACAAGATCGACAATCATCTGCGACTGAATTTCGCGCGGCCGATCGAGCTTCCGTTCGAGCCGCGACTCGCCTACGCGTTCAAAGACCATTCGTTCGTCGGCAATCTCGAACAATGCAACGGCTGTGGCGGTTGCCTGAAACAAACCGGCATCATGTGCCCGACGTTTATGGCAACGCATGACGAAGTGATGTCCACCCGCGGCCGCGCCAACATCATTCGGCGCTCGCTCGAATTACGCGCGAACGGGCAGGATCCGCTGAAATCGGCCGAGCTCGAAGCGGCGTTGAGCAATTGTTTGTCGTGCAAGGGCTGCACTCCGGAATGCCCGTCGAACGTGAACCTCGCCTTGCTCAAGGCGGAAATGCTTCACGCGCGCTGGAAACGCGATGGGCTGCCGCTGCGGGAAAAATTCTTCAGTAACGTTGATCTCTTGGGCCAAATCGGTTGCAAAGTTCCCTGGCTCGCGAACGCGCTTCTCGATTTTGCGCCGGTCCGCGGTTTGATGTCGACCACGCTCGGCATTTCCGCGAGACGATCGTTGCCGCGTTACACACGCGAGCGATTCGATCATTGGTTCGCTGACCGTCGAAATGGAACGAAGGCGTCGCGAGGGAAAGTAATTCTCTGGGACGACACTTTCGTGCGTTATCACGAGCCGAACATCGGAATCGCGGCGGTGAAAGTGCTCGAAGCGCTCGGGTTCGAGGTTGAGCTTTTACAGAATCGCAAATGCTGCGGACGGCCCGCGTTCAGCCAGGGAAATCTCGACGCCGCCGCCGAAGTCGGACAACACAACGTCCATCAACTATCAACTATCAACCATCAACTTCCCATCATCTTCCTCGAGCCGTCGTGTTGGTCGATGTTCGTCGAGGATTATCGCGAACTGAAAATCGATGGTGCGGAAAAGATCGCTGAACGCTGTTTTCTTTTCGAAAAATTCGTGGACGATTTATTGGAGAGCGAGCCTGAGGCGCTTCGATTCAAAGAGCGCGAGACCAACGTTGCGATCCACGCGCATTGCCACGCGAAGTCGATCACCAAGACGCAATTCATGACGCGATTAGTCGAGCGATTGCCGGGGCGAAAAGTTACTTTGCTCGAGACCGGTTGTTGCGGAATGGCCGGCGCGTTCGGCGCGTTCGCGGAGAAGTACGAGCTTTCGAAACAAGTTTTTTTCTCAGATCTATTCCGCAAAATCGACAATCAGCGGCCTGACGTGGTGATTGCGTCAGGAACGAGTTGCCGCCATCAAATTGTCGATCTAAGCGACATTTGGCCAAAGCACATGGCCGAAGTCCTCGCCGACGCGCTCGAATAATTATTTCGGCGGCGCAGGTTTCGCGGCTTCGCCTGGTTTCGGAGGTTGCGCGCCGCCCGCCGCTGGCGCACCGCCGGGAATATCTTCATCCGGCGCCGCGAGAATATCGTGCTCGCCGTACGATTCGGGATGGCTCGCGAGTTCTTTGCGGAGCGCGGCGATTTGTTCAGCGGTGACCGGACTCGCCTGATTTCCCCAATCGCTTCGCTCGTACGTCATCACGTCGGCGATTTTTTGGTCGTTCAAAGTTTTATCCCAAGGCTGCATGACCGCGCTCCCGTACGTCTGGCCTTTCACTTTCACCGGACCTTGCAAACCTTTCAGCACGATCATCCCCATCCGACGTGAACCGCCCGTTGTGAATTCTGATCCGGCGAGCGGCGGATATTGACCAGGAACGCCTTGGCCGTTCGCCTGGTGGCAGGTTTGACAGTTCGCCGCGAAGATTTTCTTTCCGCGCTCCGCCGGAGTCAGTTCTTTCTGCTCACCACCAGCAGCGCCGCCAGGACCAGCTTTTTTCGGCGGGATGTAAGCGATGTCGAGACCGTCGCCGGAAAAATTTCCAGAGAACCGACCGAGATAAGCCCCACCAGTGAAAAGCGCGAGACCCCAAACGGCGATCAACCAAACCGAAAGCGGTTCAAGACCGACGCGCGGTTCGCGTTTCTCACGTTGAATCGCGGCGTGCACTTCCTGCACGTCGGACGTTTCGCCGTAATCCATTCCCTGGCGCGTCAACGAAGATGGATTTGAAGGTTGATCGTTCATTTCTTCGGCGGCGTGGCTGGTTGAGCTGCGGCCGGTGCGGCAGCAGGCGAACCTGCTGGCGCGGGTGCAGCGCCGCCGCCTCCCTTAACTTCCTTCAATGGATGCGATTGATCGAGCGACATCAAATATGCAACGAGACATTTCGCGTCGTAGGTCGGAACAATTTCCCAACCGGCAGGCGGCGCGTCCGCTCCGCTCAATTGCAGCGCATCGGATGAGCGTTCGCTGCTGATCTGGCGTTTCTCGTAAAGAAATCTATAGGCCGGCATGACCGAATCGACGTTGTCCGGACTCATCGAACGCGGTGCGTAGAGATGTCGATGATGCCACGCTTCGGAATACATCGCGGGCATTCCGTTTGGATTCGGAGTGGCTGACGGCGAAGGAGCAGCGCTCGCGGCCGCGGCGGGCGGGTTTTGCGCAGCAGCATTTGGCGCAGCTGGCGATGCCGCAGCGGCCGGTGGCTTTTGCTGCGCCGCGTTCGCCGCCGGCGGCTGTGATTGCGCAGCGGCAGGGGCATTGGCCGCAGGCGCTGGTGACGCTGCCGGCTTTTCTTCCGCTGCCGCGCCGCGTTTACCAATGTTGGAAAGATCGGGGCCGAGTCGCTCTTGTCCCAACATTACTGGCGTCTCGAAAATATAATCGCGCGGCGCGCTGCGGCGTTCTCCCCACTTGCGATCAATGTCAGCGGACGCGTAATCGGGCCGCAGTTGTTGGCTGTGGCAATAAACGCAGCCATTGGCCGTGTAAACGCGCCGGCCGTGCTCGGCCATTCCCGATTTTGGCATCGGATAAATGTCAGTGCCTTCTTCGTCCGCCTGAGGATTGAGTGCGCCGATCTGTATGTTCGGGATCACGGTCAGACCGAACCAGGAGAACGCGAACGTTCCAAAAAGCCCAAGAAAAAGTGGCGCGAGCCCCTTCATAAATGCGCCTCCGATCCTTCCGACTCAACCGGGTTCAAAAATGTCGGGACTGTCGAAGTGCGACCGAGACCGAACAACATCAATCCAAAATGGAATGCGAAAATGAAATGGGAAATCGCCAACAAGAGCACGGCAATGATCACTCCGCGCAAATAAGGCAGAACACTCGACGCGCTCTCGATGAACGGCAGCGTCGGATCCTGTTCGCTCGAACCCTGAACGACCCCGCCCGCGAAGAACATCAATGCCATCAGTCCGATTCCGTACGCGGACGCCCAGAAATGAAGTTTGATGAGTGTTGCGTAACGCCATTCCCGGCCAACCAAACGCGGAACAATGTAGTACATCGAACCGAAGATGATCATTGTGAAGAAGGCGTACAATCCCATCTGCGTATAAGCGATGGTTGCCTGCGAAAAATGGAGAAAGCGCGCAGTCGAGCGGAGCGAGATCAGAATTCCCACCAGGCTGAATACGGTGTAGGCCATCGCGCCGAAAACGGTGAACCGAAGCGTTGGGCTGTAACGCATCACCGGGAAATATCCCTGCATCGTCATGTGATGATTCAATCCCACAGTCGCGACAGGAATGATGGTCAGAATCGTGGCCGCGATGCTGGCTGTGACCATCCACGCGGGAAACGGGCCGTCGATCGCGCGTTGCATTCCGGTCCAGCTCGAGAAAAGCGCGTAGGTCCAAAAACCGATCGTCGCGAGATGATAACTGTAAACCGGACGTCCGATAACTTTCGGGATCATGTAATAGGCGGTGCCGAGCGCGATCGCCCCGAACCAAAGAAAGAGAAGATTATTCTGGTACCACCAGCTGACCGCGTTTTGCATCACGCCTTGCACCGGCGCGGCAAAGAGCATGGCGTGAGCAGCGGCGTAGAGCCACGGGAACCAGAGAAACGCGCCCAACAAATACCATTGCGTGATGTAAATCTGTTCGCCGCGTCGAAAACGGAACATCAAGACCGCCCAGGACATGATCATGGCATAGGCGACGAACATGACCATCGCGGCATATGGCGGAAACTCGAGCCATTCATAACCGGTGCTGTACCCCATCGCGATGGCGATCAGACCGATCACCACGCCGATGTTCCAAAACCACGTCCCGGCAACGATGAGCAGCGGATGTTTCAATGTTGTCCGGCACAGGCGCGCCATCAGCCATGTTGCTGTGCCCATGGCGGCCATCGATGCCCAACCGTAAATGATGATGTTCGCCAGCACCGGAGTCAGCCGGCCCCAGGTCAGAAAACTGATGTCCGCCAAAAAATCCGGCGCAATCGTTTTGAACGAAACGAGACCGCCCAGGAGCGTTCCGATTAACAGCCACACCATGGCCGACGCGTAAAACATCAGCACCGGCACGCGAGTGGAAGCGTCAATGCGCGCGCGCTCGAGCTGTTCCGCATCGCTCGCCGCCGCGGAGATCGTCGGTTCCTTTAATGGGATGTCAGTGGCCGGCATCATTCGTTAGGGAGAAGGTGAAGCGGTTGCGGCTGAAGCGGCCGGCGAAGCTCCAGTTCCTGGTTGTGTTCCAGCTTTTTCCGAAGGCGGATTGACTGCCGCTGCAGGTTGTCCGCCCGCATTTGAATGTTGTCCGGCAACGGACGTTGGTTTCGGCGTTCCGCTCGCCGCTGGTGAAGGCGATGGCGACGGAGCCGGTGACGACGCAGCCGTTCCGCCGGCTGCAGCGGCAGCTTCTGGAGTCGCAATCGGTCCGGCGGCGGCAGGTTGTTTGTTCGCCAAATCCGCGACCGTTAATTCCATTGCGCGCTCAATCGGTAAACGCACCGTGCCCTTGTTCTTGTCGATCCAAGCGTAACCAGCGAGCGCCTTGGCGTCTTCGTCACGCGCGTCCTTAAGTTTTTTCACTCGATTCTCAGCGCGCATTTTTTCGTAATTGTTGCCGCGCGGCGCGGGACCGATCACCGCCAGTGCGATGGCGCCGAAAAGCGCGAACAAAAGCACGACCCCGAACCACGTCGAGAGTGGAGCGCGGGATGGGATTGGTGTCGTGTCGGCCATTTCAGTTCACAATTTTCAAAGATTCAACCAGTCGCGGATCGCGCACCGGGAAGAGCGAGGTTTTGGCGACGATCCGCAAATACACAAAGGCGAGCGACGCGCCGATCGCGATGACCGCGGCGAAATCCCATAAGCTCAAGTGCACGCCAGTCCCGTGGAGCGATGGCAAGACGACGATGTACATGTCGAGCAACTGCATGAACAAGATCCAGATTGCGACGTAACAAAGCTGGTGCGGATGTTTTTTGATTCCCTGCAAAAGCAAAATGAGGAATGGGCCAAAGAAGCGCCCGAAGACGAGCAGCATGCTCAGGTACCACCACGACTCCGTGTTCCGCGTAAGGAAATATTGCGTTTCCTCCGGAAGGTTCGCGTACCAAATCAACATGTATTGGCCGAAGCCGATGTAGGCCCAGAAAACGCAGAAGGCGAACATCCACTTCCCCATAATGTGATAGTGCTCCTTCGTGACGACGTCTTTGAGATAACCGGCGTTGCGTAACGCGGTAATCACAAGCACGAGCAGCGACATCGAAGCGCCGGCCGCGCCGGCAAAAATGTAAACGCCGAACATGGTGGAAAACCAACGGTAGTTCAGGCCGAGCAGCCAATCGTAGGCGCCGAACGTCACCGCGATTGCAAAGAGCGGCAGACTCGCGAACGAAACTTTTCGCAGCCAAATCGTGAATCGAGGATTGCCGTCTTTGTCCTGGCTAACCGAAAATCTTCGCAACAAGTAGGCCGCGAACACAAAGAAACCGAGAAAGACAACAGCGCGCACGACAAAGAAGCCCAAATTCAAGTAGGCCCGCTTCGAGTCGAGATTCTCTTCCTTGCCCGGCGGAATGTTCATCCACTCGTAAAGGTGGTGCCGCAAAAGGAAGATCGGGACGAAGCAGATCGCGACCACGACCATGAGGAGCGCGATGTTTTCCAATTGGCGCCGAACCACGACCGTCCAATCCGCATCGACCGCGTAGTGCACGATCGTCCAGAAAAAGCAGCCGGCGCAGAGCGTGAAGAAATACGCGAACGCGAAAAGCCACGAGTAACTGAATTGCGTCGGATCGAGGGCCGCGCCCGCGCCGCAAAGCGCGAGTCCGACGAACGCGACCACACCAAGAATTACCGACAAGCCTGCGAAGCGGCCGCTTTCAAAATATTCGCCTTCCGGCGTTGGCGCGTTGTGAAATCGATCGCTCATTTCTTTGGCGCCTCCGGTTTTTGTCCAGGCTTCTGTTCGCCCGGTTTTCCTTCCGCCGGTTTGTTCTCAGCCGGCTTGTCCATTTCGGCGCGGTGTTCTGGCGGAACGTCAGCGGCGGTCGCATTCTGGCTGCGTTGCAACGCGCGCAGATAAGCGATGATCGCCCAGCGATCCTGCACCATGATGTTCGGTCCGTAGGCCATCATCGTGTTCTTGCCGTTGGTGATCGTGTTGAAAATTTCGCCGTCGGACATTTTTCGGATTCGGTCGTCCTGCAACGTCACGACCGTCGCAAGGCCGTACGATTTTGTAATTCCGTTGCCGGTCGCAGTCGCGCCGTGACACATCGCGCAGGTAATGCTGAAACGTTCGCGTCCACGCTGGAGCAACTGCGGCGTGACCGGAACCGGAATCCCAGTTCCCCAGTTGGTGGTGCCCATTTTTCCGGTGTTCATGTAGTCAGTGCCAACACTGAACCCAGCAGCCATGTGCGACTCCGCCGCGCCGGCATGTGGATTCGGCATTTCGTAGCCGATCGGCACCGTTCCATTAACCGGCATGCGCGGACCTCGTCCGTCCGCAAAGAAACCGAGCGGCGCTTGCGCGCGCACTTTCACTTGCCGCACCATGTCGGGAAAAATTTCCCACGGCTCGTTCGTTCCTTTTTCTCCACGAAAACCGAGCACCGCAACCGCCGCGATGGTGAGTAACAAAGAAATCAAAAGGAATGCGCGCAGAAACATCGTTTAGTCCTCGTGCACCATGGTGATGTGTTGGCCGCCGCTGCGCTCGAGCAGCTCACGCGCTTCGAGTTCGGTAAATCGCGGATCGCGCGCTTCGATCACGAGGAAGAAACCGTCGTTGCTCGCGCGCTTGAATCGTTCCCAGTTGAAAATCGGATGATGCGGCCGCGGCAGGCCATTCATAATTAGTACCGCGAAAAAGGCCGCGAATGCAGAGAAGAGCACCGTGAGCTCGAACATGATGGGGAAAAACGCCGGCACCGTTTTCCAATCCCATGGTTTTCCGTGAACGACGAGGCGATACAAACCCCACGATGGTCCGAATTCGACAATCATCGCGGTGATGAAGCCGGTAACACCGCCGGTCAACACGACCGCGCTCAGCCACGATTTGCCGAGACCCATCGCGGCATCCATTCCGTGAATTGGAAACGGAGAATGCACATCCCAGCGTTTGAATCCGGCGTCGCGCACCATCTTCGCTGCTTCGTAAAGCGCGGCCGCGCTCGGATATTCCGCCGCCATTGCGTAAACCTCGTGACCGTAAGGCGTTTTCATGGGCGGTACATTCCTCCGGGTTGAATGGGATGATGTCCGTTAGGCGAATGCGCGTGGGGATCGGCTTCCGGCAAAACGATCTTCACTTCCGACATCGCGATCATCGGCAGGAAGCGGATGAATAACAGGAACAACGAGGTAAAAATTCCGAGCGTGCCGATGAACGTCCAGATGTCGACCCAGGTTGGGATGAACAATCCCCACGAAGAAGGAATGAAGTCGCGATGCAAGCCGCCGACGATAATGATGAAACGCTCGAACCACATGCCGGCGTTCACGCAATTGCAGACAAAATAGACGACCAGAATGTTCCGCCGGCACCACTTGAACCAGAACAGTTGCGGCGAAAGGATGTTGCAGAACAGCATCCCGACCCACCAGTACCACCAGTACGGACCGAAGATGCGGTTCCAAAACGCGAACCGCTCGTAGGCGTTGCCGCTGTACCAGGCCACGAAAAATTCCATCGCGTAGGCGTAGCTGACGAAAGAACCGGTCAGCAAAATAATCTTCGCCATCTTGTCGATGTGCTGCGGCGTGATGATGTCGTGCAGTTTGAAAATCGCGCGCGCCGGAATGAGCAAGGTCAGCACCATCGCGAATCCGCCGAAGATCGCGCCCGCGACGAAGTAAGGCGGAAAGATTGTCGTGTGCCATGTCGGCAAAACCGAGGTCGCGAAATCGAACGACACGACGCTGTGCACCGACAACACCAGCGGCGTGGAAAGTCCGGCGAGAAGCAAATACGCCATTTCGTAATGCCGCCAGTTGCGGTTGGATCCGCGCCAGCCGCACGAGAAGACGCCGAACAAAAACTTTTTGATCTTCGACGTCGCGCGATCGCGCAGTGTCGCGAGATCGGGAATTAATCCGGTGTACCAGAACAACACCGAGACGGTGAAGTAGGTCGAGACCGCGAACACGTCCCACATCAGCGGGCTGCGGAAGTTCGGCCAGATCGCGTAGTTGTTCGGCAATGGCGCGAGATACCACGCCATCCAAACACGTCCGACGTGCACGCCGGGGAAAATCGCCGCGCACATGACCGCGAACAAAGTCATCGCTTCAGCCGAACGATTGATCGACGTCCGCCATTTTTGGCGCAGCAAATACAAGATCGCGGAGATGAGCGTGCCGGCGTGCCCGATACCGATCCAGAACACGAAGTTCGTGATGTCCCACGCCCAGCCGACGGGATGATTCAATCCCCATGTGCCGACACCGGTCGAAATTTGATAGCCGAGACAGAACAAACCGAACATCGCGATCGAGCCGGTGATGACGAAACAAACCCACCACCAGCGCGGCGCCGGTTGCTCGACCACTCCGGAGATGCGCTCAGTGAGCCAACTGAAGTTGCGCTTGTGCAACACCAACGGCACGCGCTTAAGCGGACGGTCCGTCGACACGCTCGCCTCGCTCCCAATCATCTCTGGTGTTGCTGGTTCCATTATTTAGTCAAGATCGACATCGTCACGCTTTGTGCTTTTCCTCCGAACAGGCAACGCCGATGCTGTCTGCGTCCGGCATTTTCGGATTCGGATTTCGAATTCGTCCGAGATAACTCATCCTCGTCTTAACGTTCAAATATTCGAGCAATCGATAGTTCCGGTCCTGCTCTTTGATCTTCGAAACTTTGCTTTCCGGATCCTTGATGTCGCCAAAGGTGATCGCTTCGTGCGGGCAAGCCTGCGCGCAGGCGCTGGTGAACGAGTCGCGCGGAATTTTGAGATTTTCGCCTGACGCGCCCGCTTTCACGTGCGCGGCGATCTTCGCCTCTTCAATCCGCTGGACGCAGAAGGTGCATTTCTCCATCACGCCGCGCATCCGCACCGTGACGTTCGGATTTTTCTGCATCTTGGTGATGTCGGGCGCGCCTTTTTCGGTGAAGGGCGCGACGTACTCACGATAAATCCCGAATTCGCCGGCAATTTTCTTTTTGCCGATCGGGCGCTGATTGTAATCGAAGAAATTGAAGCGGCGGACCTTAAACGGGCAATTGTTCGCGCAATAACGGGTGCCGACGCAACGGTTGTAGGCCATCACGTTCAAGCCGTCTTCGCTGTGGATCGTGGCATTGACCGGACAAACCGTTTCGCACGGCGCGTTCTCGCAGTGCTGGCACATCATCGGTTGATGGACCATCTCGGGATCTTCCGGATACTCGCCGTTGTCCTCGTCGAACTTTTTCTCGCTCGCGTAGTAGCGATCGATCCGCAGCCAGTGCATCGCGCGCCCGTGTTGGACCTGCAGTTTTCCGACGATCGGAATGTTGTTCTCGGCCTGGCACGCGATCACGCACGCGCTGCAACCGGTGCAAACGTTTAGATCGACATTCATCCCCCATTGCTGCGGCGCTTCCATTGGCGGATGCGAGTAAAGCGTGGGCAAAAATTTCTGCGGCTCATCAATCCCGGCGCACTTTTCGACAAAATTGTTGTCCTCTTTATAACCTTCGAGCGTCGTTTCGCGCACCACGCCGCGACCTTCGATGCTCCAATGGTCCTGCGTGCAGGCGAGCGCATATTTCTTTCCAACCTTCGTCACACGCACCGCCTCGATGTTCTTTTGATCGGCGACGGCAAAATGGGGATTGGCCGCGGTACGCAAGAGATAACCATTGAACCCGGACTCGTCGGCAAGCGGTCCGGTTTTCTTGCGGCCGTAACCGAGTGGGATCGTTATCGAATTGTCCGCGTGCCCTGGCGAAATGTAAGCCGCGATCACAAGCTCGCGTCGCACCGCTTGATCGCTCGATTCTTTGGCGACGTCGTCGATTGAAATTTGAATCAGGTCGCCCGTTTCGATGGCGAGCGACTTGGCCATCGCTGGACTCATGATCGCGGCGTTGTCCCAGGTCAGCTTCGTGATCGGGTCCGGCATTTCCTGGAGCCACGCGTTGTTCGCATAACGCCCATCGTCCATCGCGTAGCTGCGAACGAAAACGATTTCCGGCGAATCGGTCGTCGGCGCTGGCGGCGCAGACCAAAGTTGCTCCGCGGCCGTCCCTGCCGCGCCGCTGTTGAACGATGCCGGCCGATCATGCGTCGGAACATGCGCCGCGAATCCATCTCGCAAAAATCTCGACCACGCAGTGGGCAAATCTCCCGGCGGTTTTGTAGCTTTGAAAGTTTCTTGAATGAGCTCGGGCCCTTCCACCTTTGGCCGGCCGAGAAGTGCGTTCATCAATTCGATTTCGCTCAAGCCGCCGAACAACGGCAGAATCATCGGTTGGATCGCCAAATAGGCGCCTTCGGAAGTCAGCGCGTCGCCCCACGACTCTAAGTAATGCGCCATCGGCACATGCCATCGGCTCATCGCCGATGTTGCGTCTTCGTGATAACCGAGGCGCACGACTTCCGGCACTCCCTTTTGCAGATCGCCCCAATCGAGCGGCGTTTTATTTTCAGCGTCCTGCGCCACCGCGCGCGTTGCGTTGTAAACCGGGTCGCCGCCGAAGATGAAGAGCTGTTTGATTTCGCCCTTATTTATTCGATCCGCCAACTGAAGAATGCTCCGGTTATTTTTGTTATGTGGAAATTCCCGAACGATCACCGTGCGCCCGATATTTTTCAGCGCGGAATTGATCGCGTAAGCAAGTAACTGCGTGACGACCGGTTGATGCTGACCCGCGAGCACGATGCTGGCGCCCGATTTTTCTACGAGGTCCTTCGCCGCTTCATCCAACCATTGGTCGTCCGATTCTTCGCCGCCTTCCATCGGCCATTTGATCGCGCCGAGGAGCGCAGTTAATCCAGAGTCCTTGGTTAGATCGACAATCTTCGAGGCCAATGCCGCTGCGAACGCTGGCACCTGACTAGCCGGGCAACGCGCCCGATGGTCCGCCATCGCGCCGGTAATCGTGAACCGGTTCTCGACGACGTAGAGCCGGTTCATTGTGTCGTTCGAGGATTTCACGCGGCGGCGGTTCGTAAACGCGCGCGCACCTACGAGATCGCCTTCCCCGCAATCGAGAAAATCACTGTCCAACGCGAACACGACGTCCGCGCCATCGAACCGCGGGACCAATCGCACATTTTCGCCGAAGGTGGTGCGGGTGGCGAAATCTTGCGCTTCGCTAAGGCCTGCGTCGTAAACGCACCACATCATTTTCGGAAACGCCTTCTCCAAATCTGCGCGCAATCTTTCGCGGGTCGGCGAATGAACTTCCTCCACCAAGAACGCCAGGCCATCGCCGCCGCCGAGCTGACCGCGCATTTTGTCGATGTAAGCGTCGAACTCGGCGCGGTCCGAGTCTTTGCCGTTATTGACGAAGCGCCGCGAACGCGCGGGATCGTAAAGATCGAGAACCGACGCCTGCGCGAAAACATCGGTGCTGCCGGCGCTGGCCGGATGAAGCGGATTGCCTTCGAGTTTGACCGGACGGCCGTCCACCGTCGTCGCGATCAACGGGATCGCGCCGGTGCGACGCGGCATCGCGGTTGCGTAATACAAAAATTTTCCGGGGATCGTCCATTCCGCGCTCTTAGTGAACGGAACGAGATGCAGTTGTGGCCGCCGGCAACTTGTTAGGCCCAAACCGGCGAGTGCCATCGACGCGCCCATCAGCTTCATGAAATCGCGGCGCGACCACTCTTCGTCCCCATTCAACTCCGAAGCGCCGGCGGGAAATTCGCGCTCCAACCAATCACGAAACTCCGGCGTGTTCCGATATTCGCCCAGACTGCGCCAGTATTTTTTCCCGGTCGCCAGCTCAGGTGGATGTTGGAAGACGCGTTTCATCGGTGGCAGGTCTGACAATTT
>Ga0126379_10001216_pt1 | contig 15415 bp, 14 predicted proteins | sample PanSoiMetPlot_24_FD_92640 | JGI IMG/M metagenome (GOLD analysis project Ga0126379, IMG submission 92640) | Tropical forest soil microbial communities from Panama - MetaG Plot_24 | ecosystem: Environmental > Terrestrial > Soil > Tropical forest > Bulk soil | place: Panama | collected 2016-02-17 | reverse complement strand
CTTTTGCATTCTAGGGGGCCATGGGGGCAGGGGACAAGGGGTTAGACCCCAAGGTATGTTGTTGGATCTGTCACATACCGTCAGAGGGTCTGACCCCTTGTCCCCTGCCCCCATTGGCGTCTTTACAAAGGAATGTTCCCGTGTTTTTTGGGCGGATTCGCGTCGCGTTTGGTATCCAGCATCCGGAGTGCAGTGATCAATTTTTTCCGTGTATACTTCGGCTCGATAACCTCATCGATAAAACCACGTTCAGCCGCGATGTACGGATTTGCAAATTTTTCTCGGAACTCGGTGACTTTTTCAGCCCGTAATTTCTCGACATCTTTTGCGGCTGCGAGTTCACGCCGATAAATAATGTTCACCGCCCCCTCCGGGCCCATGACGGCAATTTCGGCAGTTGGATAAGCGAAATTGACATCTGTGCGAATATGTTTGCTCGCCATGACGCAATATGCGCCTCCATATGCCTTGCGCGTAATCACCGTTAGTTTTGGCACTGTTGCCTCGGCAAATGCGAAGAGGAGTTTGGCGCCATGCTTGATGATGCCGCCGAATTCCTGGTTAGTCCCGGGAAGAAAACCTGGGACATCTTCAAACGTCACCAGAGGGATGTTGAACGCATCACAGAACCTGACGAATCGCGCGCCCTTAATCGAGCCTGCAATATCGAGACACCCTGCCAGATAGGCCGGCTGGTTGGCGACAATACCCACGGGTCGGCCATCGAGTCTGGCGAAACCAATTATCAGATTCTTCGCGTAATGCTCCTGGACTTCGAAGAAGTAATTCTCGTCGACTACGGAATGAATGATGTCTTTGATGTCGTAAGGGACGTTCGATTCGGTGGGCACCATCGAATTCAGCGCATCGTCAACGCGATCCCAAGGATCATTGGTTGGCCGGCGCGGCGAATCTTCCAAATTGTTCGAAGGCAGAAATGAAAACAGTTCGCGCAACAGCAGGAGACATTCTTCATCGTTGTGAGCGATAAAATGCGCAACACCGCTCGTGCTGTTGTGCGTCATTGCGCCGCCGAGTTCTTCTTTTGTGACTTCTTCGTGCGTGACAGTCGTAATGACGTCAGGACCAGTCACGAACATATAGCTGGTTTTGTCCACCATCACGATGAAGTCCGTGATCGCGGGCGAGTAGACGGCGCCGCCTGCGCATGGTCCCATGATCGCGGAGAGCTGCGGAATCACACCGGAAGCGACTGTATTTCTCAAAAAGATATCGGCGTAGCCGGCGAGTGAGACGACACCTTCTTGAATCCTCGCTCCCCCCGAGTCGTTCAGACCGATGACCGGGGCACCCATCTTTACTGCAAGATCCATAATCTTGCAGATCTTCTGAGCGTTGGTTTCGCTGAGAGATCCGCCGAACACAGTGAAATCCTGGGCGAAGGTGTAGACGAGCCGTCCGTCAATCCGGCCGTATCCACACACCACACCGTCACCGGGAAATTGCTGCTCCTGCATCCCGAAGTCGAGACATCGGTGGGTGACAAACTTATCCAGCTCTTCGAAGGAGTCCTTATCGAGCAGCAATGCGATGCGTTCGCGGGCGGTCAGCTTGCCTTCGGCTTTCTGCCGATCCAGACGTTCTTTGCCGCCACCGAGCTCAGCGGCGCGATTCAATTCAATCAGGCTTTCGATGCGATCCGAGGCAGTTGTCTTGGCCACAAAATTTACGGTGCTACTTGATCACCGGAACTTTTTCCCAATCCTTCAAGAACTGTTCGATCCCCTTGTCCGTGAGTGGATGCTTGAACAGTTGATCGAAAACCTTCGCGGGCATCGTGCAGATATCGGCACCCATCAATCCAGCTTGAACGATGTGGACGGGATTGCGAACGGACGCGACCAGGACCTGAGTCTTGAATTCGTAATTGTCGAAGATCGTTACGATCGTCTTGATGAGATCCATTCCGCTTTCGGCGATGTCGTCCAGCCGTCCTACAAACGGACTCACAAAGTAAGCGCCGGCTTTGGCCGCCATAATTGCCTGCGGCGCCGAAAACACAAGAGTCACATTCACACGAATGCGTTCTTCGGTAAGAATCTTCGTCGCCTTCAGACCTTCCTTGGTCATCGGGCATTTAACAACGATGTTGGAATGGAGCTTCGCTAAATGCCTGCCTTCATCGACCATGCCGGCCGCGTCACGGCTAACTGTTTCAGCGCTGACCGGACCATTGACGAGCGAGCAAATCTTGAGTAGTTGGTCCTCGAAACTATTGCCCTCTTTTGAAATTAGTGTTGGATTGGTCGTGATCCCGTCCAATACTCCAGTGCTGGCCGCGTCGCGGATCTCATCGATGTTTGCAGTATCCAGAAAAAATTTCATGCCGTCCCCCTTGAGCCATTGTAGCAACTTGCTATGGACCACGAAACGCCGGGCTCATTGGGCTTTCGTTTCCAGATTCATCAACAGCCGAGACGGCATAATACAAACCGGGCCTGTACGACGAATCGAAAAAGCCGACGCCACCCGTAAGACGGTCTGTGACTGACTTGAATCCGGTGTCAGGCCATTCACTCCGAAACACACGATATCCGGCCAGATCGGATTCGGAGTTCGGCTCCCAAGTCACGTAGGCGCCCGCCTCGGATGCTTTAACTTCAAGCCCCACCGGAACTGCAGGAGGTGTTTTGTCTTCCGCTGTCACCGTCGTCGATTCGGGGCCAACTCCCATGACCATGTTGCCAGCAACCCGGCGGGCGGCCGTGACACGGTACGTCAACGCGCGCCCCGCACGATACCGAACATCCTCATAGCGTGTGTCGGAAACCATTTCGACTTCCGCCGGGATGTCGGTACGTATCACGATATACGTATCCGCAAGCTCCGGATGATCTTGAGGCTTCTCCCAGCTCAGAAAGATCCGCCGCTGATCCGGCCGCGCGCTCAGGCCCGTGATCCGGCCGGGAACCTCGACGGGAGTCACCGATGCCGTATTAGAAACTTGGGAAAACTTGGCCTGAGTTGTTTCGACCACCAGTGAAAACGTGCTCTCACCTGCGAGCACGGGTCCAACAGGTGTTGGATAAGACTGAGGCTGGCCCGTAGCTTCGATCTTTACGGTTGCGAGTGTCTCGCCGTTCTTTCGAATATGGACAAGAGAGAGATTGGTTGCTGCAGAGCCGTCGATGTAACGAGGCGGATTTGTCCAGCTGAGAACGAGGTCGTATCCATTTTGCGTAACAGCCAGGTCTTTTACGGCTTCAGGTATGCGAATGAAAGGTGGAAGCGGATCCCCGACTTTGCCACAAGCGGGTGTCAGACAAAACAGCAGGATTAGTAATGCACTCCTCTTGAGGTGTAAGGCTCGTCCAATTTCCCATCGACCAATTTGCATTCAGAGTATGTAACGGCTGAGATCCTGGTCCTTGACGATTTCGGCGAGCATCTTTTGAACATAGGCCGCATCGATGTGGATCGTTTTTTTCTTCAGATCCGGCCCTTCGAATGAAATCTCATCCAGCAGCTTTTCCATAATCGTGTGCAGCCGGCGAGCGCCGATATTTTCAGTACTGTCATTGACGCTCGCTGCAAACCGGGCAATCTCCTGAACGGCATCGTTTTGGAATGAGAGCTTGATGCCTTCCGTTTCGAGGAGCGCGACGTATTGCTTGATGAGGGCGTTCTGAGGCTCAGTCAAGATGCGGACGAAATCTTCAATTGTGAGCGAATCGAGCTCCACACGAATAGGAAAACGACCTTGAAGTTCAGGAATGAGATCTGCCGGTTTTGCTACATGGAATGCGCCGGCAGCAATAAACAGGATGTGATCGGTGCGTACGAAACCGTAGCGAGTATTTACAGTCGTCCCTTCGACAATCGGCAGAATATCGCGTTGAACGCCTTCCCGACTGACGTCTGGCCCGTGGCCGGACTCACGGCCAGCGATCTTGTCGATTTCATCGAGGAAGATAATTCCGTTATTCTCGACCCGCTCGACGGCCAGCCGAGTAACCTGATCCATGTCGACAAGCTTCTGCTCCTCTTCCTGGATCAAATACTCGATGGCTTCAGCAACTTTCATTTTGCGTTTCTTCGAGCGCTGACCGAAGAAACCGGGAAGGATATCTTTGATATTGATATCCATTTCTTCGACGCCTTGGTTGCTGATGATTTCGAAGGCCGGAAAGTTCCGCTCCTTAACTTCAATCTCGACGGTGCGCTCGTCCAGCTTGCCATCGTGCAACTGAGTGCGCAGCTTTTCACGCGTTCGATTCCACTGATCCATGGTCGTCCGCGAGCTTTCATCCGTCGAAACGGCAGGAGTCGGCGCTGACGGTAACAGCAGGTCTAAAATGCGTTCTTCGGCGTTAGCTTCAGCTTTATCGGTGACTTCTTCCAGCTTTTCGTTGCGAACCATATCGATCGCGATCTCGACCAGATCACGAATCATCGATTCGACATCGCGGCCGACATATCCCACTTCGGTGAACTTCGAAGCCTCGACCTTCAAAAAAGGTGAATTAGCTAACTTCGCCAGTCGCCGCGCAATCTCGGTTTTACCGACGCCGGTCGGGCCGATCATGATGATGTTCTTCGGCATGACTTCTTCGGCCATTTCCGGCGGAAGTTTTTGGCGGCGGATACGGTTCCGCAAGGCAATAGCGACGGCGCGCTTGGCGCCGCCCTGTCCAATGACGTATTTGTCGAGTTCGCGTACGATCTCGCGAGGCGTCAACTCGTCCAAATGTGGAGACTCATCGACCGTTTCAGGTACATAGGACATATCAAATCGATTCTATCGGAAAAATTGAATTCAGTGCAGGGACGAGGGGTCTGACCCTTGTCCCTCTTCATAATTCTTCGATCGAGATCTTGTCGTTCGTGTAGATGCAGATGCCTGCTGCGATCTGCATTGCTTCCTGGACAATCTCGCGAGCGCTGAGTTCTGTGTACTTGCTCAACGCACGAGCGGCCGCAACTGCGAATGCTCCGCCAGAACCAATTCCGACAATTCCATCATCGGGCTCGATCAAATCCCCAGTACCCGATATGAGAAAGGTTGTTTTGTCGTCGGCGACAATCATCACGGCTTCCAGGTGGCGAAGGGAGCGATCAGTGCGCCAATCCTTTGCCAGTTCTACTGCGGCACGACTCAAATTGCCGTGAAACTGTTCGAGCTTCGATTCGAAACGGGAAAAGAGAGCAAATGAATCGGCAGATGAACCGGCGAACCCGGCGAGGATTTTTTCGTTGTAAAGACGCCGGAGTTTCTTGGCTCCGTGTTTCATGACCGTGTCGCCCAATGTCACCTGGCCGTCACTCGCTATAGCGACTCGGCCTTTCTTGCGCACACAAATGATCGTTGTCGCGTGAATTGAAGAATTCATGGACTACTTCGCAGGTGTGAGCTGCGTGAAGAGGGTTTCGGATAAGCCAGAATCATAAACAGCCGTCTCCGCCCGAATTTCCATTGTCTTCACGCCATCCGTAAAGCGGCTCACGAAGAGAGGCGTCATCACACCCTGGAACTTGTGCCAGTTCGCATACTGCTCTTCACGAAGCTTCGAATCGTCGCTTCGACGAACCTGCATCTTTTGCGGCAGGTGAGTGTCGCGATCAATGTAGAAGCGAATGCGATTTTTTGCGGCGTCGCGCAGTTCCACGACGTCGGTTTTCTTAAAATCGATAATTTCCGTCGGCAGGTTCTGAACCGTCGTCTGACGATCACCGAGGACAAACCGCAACACGTAGTCAAGGCTCGTCCTGAACTCCTTCAAGAAATCTTCGACTTCACCCGGCGTCTGCTGCACTGGATCTTTCTTACCCTCAACCTTCTGTCCTTCTTTACCGCGGTTAATCGTGATCGACTTGTTCTTTGCTCCGCCGAACTCGGTCCGTTCCATGTCGGGGAACTTGATGTAGTCGGAAAACAGATCGCCGCCACTAAGCTCGCCCCGAGTGAAGGCGAAGAAGCGACCGGTGGTATGGATATCTTTGACGTCGAGGAACATCTGACCACCGAGGGCCTGAATCATTTGATCGATTGTCGGGTTCGTGCGTGATTGGGCGTGGATTGTCACCACAAAGACACAGAGGCACAACGACACAACGAAGACCGTATTCAAGAGTCTTTTATAGCGGTCTTCGTTGTGACTTTGTGTCTTTGTGCGTTCGTGGTGATTCATAATGCTTGATTATAGCGAACCGCTGCCTGTTCGATAAATTTAGAGAACAACGCCTTCGACAACGCATCCTCCTTCCACCCTCGTTCCGGATGCCATTGGACGCCGATGATAAAGCGGCCGGTCGTATCTTCGACGGCCTCGATCACTCCATCGTTAGCGAATGCTACCGGACGCAGGTTGCGGCCGAGTGTCGCAACAGCTTGATGATGATAGCTGTTCACTTCCACTTCCCGCCGGCTTGCCAGCTGTCCAATGAAGCTGTCTTCAGCTAGACGGACCACATGCCGCGCGGGAGGTTTATTGTCATCTTCGTCATGCGGGACGGTCGTGTCCACCAAGGCAGGGATATCCTGGATAAGCGAGCCGCCGCGATACACGTTGAGGCTTTGAATACCGAAACAAATGCCCAGTACGGGCATGTTCTGCTCGGACTCGACCAAATCCAGAATCGCAAAGTCGGTTGCGTCGCGCTCGGGGTACAACTTGCCAAGTTTCTCATGCGGAACAGCTCCATAGCGCTTTGGATCGATGTCCGTCGGGCTACCGGGCAGCAAGATTCCGTGTACCCGGCGGACGTATTCCATGATGATGTCGCGATCGTCCGTCGTCGGTATCATCAGCGGCAGGCCCCCTGCCCAAAGGACCGCATCGAGGTAGTGCCGGATCTGCCCGATATATTCAGATTTCTCGTGATAACGAGTAGGAATTCCGATCCAAGGTTTTTCCATATTTGAATGTCATCAGAATCTCTTCACGGACGCGATTTGCAAGTTCGCTTGTTGAGACACCCTCTGAAGAAATCGGTTCACCGACAATGACCTCCACCGCACCACTCCGGACATGATATGTCTTCGGCACGAGCACGCGTCGGGAACCTCGAATCGTGACCGGCACCACTGCGGCGCCTGATTCTGCGGCGAGCATGAATCCACCTCGCTTGAACGGCTTGATGCTTCCATCTCGGCTGGTCCCGCCTTCGGGAAAAATCACGACAGAAGTCCCGCGGCGAATCACGTTCGCCGCTTCACGCAACGATTTGACCGCCGCGTGCGGGTTTTCTCTATCTATAGGCACATGACCGGAGCGGCGCAAATGCCAGCCCAGAAACGGATACCGGAACAATTCTTTTTTGGGGGTGAATCGAAACTGGAACGGTAGGGTGGCAAGAATAATGGGGGTGTCCATGTGGCTTTGGTGGTTCACGCAAAGCACATAGGATGTGCCGGGCTGAATGTTCTGAAGACCCGTCAACCGGACGCTAATTCCGGATGTCCACAAGATCAGACGTCCCCAGATGCGTGCGCACGCCTGCTGCATGCGACCGCGTGCGTCGATGACTGAACTCGCAACTGAGATTGAACCCATGATTCCGGTGTAGAGGAAAATCAAGGGCGCCGTTATAAACAACGATCGCGCGTAACTCAGCGTTTCCCACACGCCCATATACCCGCTAATGTAGCACGCCGGGTGCTAGGGATCGCTTCTCTAGCGCAATTGGCTGGGCGGCACGATGAAAGGTTGGAAACCCTCTGTGCGGAGCTGCCGCTCGAGTTCCCCGGCAGCTCTTAGATTCGCGAGGCGGCCGACACGTACGCGATAGACTGGGCGCTCCCCGGCAAGCGGGTCGACGAAGACTGCGTCATAGCGCATCTTCAGGCGGGCCACTAACGCCTCCGCAGCAGCAGCCTTCTCAAACGCTCCAACCTGAATGGTGTACAGCGGACGAGTGTCTTTTGGACTTGGAGCGGTGACGGTGTTAATGGGCTGCGAGGCCGCCGCGCGCGTGCCATCACGACCGGAATTTGTGGGACTCTCTTCCACACGCGTTATTGGCAGCGATTCGCCGATCCGTGGCTTCAGCATCAGTACTACCTCGGGCTCGCCGCGTTGTCCCCGCTTTTCAGAGAACAAATAGTGCAGCATCGGATTCTCTCTAAGTGTCGGGATACCGGCCAGCAATCGGGCTTCGGCATCATTGACGAATCCGCCCACGATGATGGTTTCTCCATCAGAGATATGAATGACGTGTTTGATCATCTGCGTCGTAAACGACGGCTCGGGGTCCGTCCGTACTTCCACGTGCGCGCTGACCTCGACATCCATCTCACGATTCGCAAAAACTTTTGGAGTGAGTTCAAGGGCAATACCGACATCCACGCTCGCTGCACCTTGGGGCGCGTGCGAATCAAATCGAATCCAGGTGTTTTTTCGGTCGGGAGCATTGAAGCGCAGGTTGTGGACGAGTTTTGAGTCCGCGCTGCTCTCGAGTGATCGCGCGACCGACTCCGGCATATGAATAGCGAAGCTTTCACGATTGACGGACGGAGTTGATTTCGACGCCGTCAACGGCGCACGGCGTTCGTGCCAATCAATCCGTTCCATCTCGAGCACCTTGAGTTCGAATGCAACTTCCTGTCCGAACAGGTTCAGAGCGCTAATCAGAACGACAGCGATGAAAAATACAATCCTCGTCATCCGGCGTTGATTATCCACGAACGGCGTTTTTTCCGCATGCATATAACGCCTTTTATGACGACGATGCCAACAGATAGCGTCGCGCTTCCCCAACCAGGTACAGCGAACCACAAACCATAATGGTCGAATTCGCTGGAGCTTCGAGACGCGCCTTTTGAATCGCCTCCGCTACCGTAGCCGTTACGCGCGAACCTGGAACCAAACGTTGCAGCTCGATAGGATCTTTAGATCGGCTGCTTTGCGCCCGAGTGAACATGAACTGCTGCGCGTACGGTTTCAAAGTGGAAATCATCTCCTCAAATTGCTTATCCGCCATGGCGCCGAAAATGATCCACACACCCCCCGGATAGGCCTCCTTCAGAAACGCGGCGAGCGCTTTCGCTGCCGGCACATTGTGAGCGCCATCGAGGAGAAAGCGTCCGATCTTCTCCAGGCGGCCTGACCACGTTGTCGCATTAACACCGCGAATAATGTCCGCCTCTCCGATGCCAAGACACTCGGCGCACCGTATCGCGACGGCGATATTTTCGATCTGATGATGGCCAAGAAGCTTCGGGTGAAGATCCCGATATTTGTGGACGTCCTCTTCCCTCGCGACGATTAATCGGTTTCCCGCCTTTTCACGAATGACCGGCAGGTCGGCACTGGGCCCGACAACCACCGGCTCCGTGCCTTTAATGATCCCCGCTTTTTCCGCTCCGATTTTTTCAATCGTGTCACCGAGGAACTCCTGGTGATCGAAGCCAATGCTGGTTATCACCGAAACGTCCTGTTCGACGATATTCGTTGCATCGAGCCGCCCGCCGAGCCCGACTTCAAGGACTGCAAATTTCACGCGATCGCGGAAATAAAGGAACGCCATGGCGGTGACGAGTTCGAAGTACGTGGGCGGGTAAAGGAGATTCTTCGCATCCGACGCTGCGCGTCTTACCGTCTGGAAGACGAGGTTTAAGTCTTCATCCGAGATCTCCTGCTTTCCGATACGGATCCGTTCGTTCAATCGCACCAGATGTGGCGACGTATACACACCCGCGTGCGGCATCATCGATGAGAGAAGCTGCGCAACCGACCCCTTGCCATTCGTGCCGGCGATCAGTACACAGTTGAAGGCCTCATGAGGACTCCCAAGCGCTTCCGACAACGCGCGCATGTTCCCCAGGTCGTAACGGATGGAGCGATACTCGTTTGTGAGCGAGTATAGGTAGGACAGATCGTTGGCAGTCACGGGGTTTGGGTTTTAAGTTTTTGAGTTTTGAGTAACGAGTTTTGAGTCAACCGGATTTACTCATAACTCAAAACTCACAACCCATAACTTTGTTAAGAGACCTTCTCGGTTTCTATAGGAACCTTGTAGTCGCACGATTCCTCGTTGCAGTAGCGAACGAGGCCTTCACGTTTCGTAGATTTTTCCAAAAGAAACGGAGCCCCGCATTGCGGACACTGCTCGCGAACGGGTTTGTTCCATAGAACGAAGTCGCAGTTGGGATACTTGATACAGCCGTAAAACAGCTTACCGCGCTTAGAACGGCGCTCGATCAACTCGCCGCCGCATCCCGGTTTCGGGCAAGGAACGCCGACAGTTTTGGGCTTGATGTATTTGCATTTCGGATAATTGCTGCACGAGATGAATTCGCCGAATCGGCCTTGTTTCAAAACCATTTTTGCTTGACCGCATTGCGGACAAATTTCATCCAGGATGACGTCCGGCTTCTTAGGCGTCGAGCCGGCGGCAAGCTTGCGCGTCGTCTTGCATTCCGGATAACCGGTGCAGGCGAGGAACTGTCCGAAGCGGCCGCGCTTCAGCGTCATGGGTTTTCCGCAGTTCTCGCAAGGCTCGGGTTCAGCAGTTTCAGCGGAAGCTTCGCCCTCTTTCGGAGCCTCATCACTTACGATCTCTTTGGTGTTCTTGCATTCGGGGTATGCGGAGCATGCCATAAATCGCCCAAACTGGCCCCACTTGATCACCATCGGGCTGCCGCACTTTTCGCAAACCTCATCGGTTGGGATCTCTTGCTTCTTGAGGTTCTCCATGTTCTTGGAAGCTCGCTTGAGATCCTTCGCAAATTTCTTGTAGAACTCGTCCAGCGCCTGGACCCACGTCATCTTGCCTTCTTCGACTTCGTCGAGTTCCTCTTCCATACGTGCGGTGTACTGAACGTCGAAGATATCCTCAAAGTGCTTGACGAGCATTTCGGTAACGACATTTCCAAGTTCGGTCGGCTTGAATTTTCCTTGATCCTTCGTCACATAGTCTCGGTCTTGAATGGTCGTCAAAATCGTCGCGTACGTCGACGGCCGGCCAATACCTTTTTCCTCCAGCGCTTTCACAAGCGATGCCTCCGTGTATCGCGGTGGCGGCTCGGTAAAATGCTGGCGAGGCGTGAGGTCGATGAGTTTGAGTTTCTCACCCTCCGTAAGCAGCGGCAGAGTGAGATCTTGTTCGTCGTCCGGTTGGAGCGGTTTCGAGTCTTCATCCGCCGATTCTTCGTAGACGGCGAGGAAACCATCGAACTTCATCACCCGGCCCGTCGCGCGAAACACATAATCCTTCGCGGAGATGTCCACGGTGGTCTGATCGTAGACGGCCGGATTCATCTGCGACGCGACGAACCGCGTCCATATCAGGCGGTAGAGCTTCAATTCGTCTTCGGACAAGTACGCCTTGAGATCGTCCGGACGGCGACCTACAAATGTCGGGCGAATGGCTTCGTGGGCATCCTGAGCATCTTTCTTGCTCTTGTACAACACAGGCTTCTCAGGCAAATAGGGTCCGCCATAAACATCGGAAACATACGAGCGCACCATCTGCATAGCTTCGTCGGAAATACGAGTCGAGTCCGTGCGCATATAGGTGATCAAGCCGATCCGGCCTTCCTCGCCCAGTTCGATGCCTTCATATAAGCGCTGCGCGAGCATCATCGTCTTCTTTACTGTGAAACGGAGCCGGCGGGCCGCGTCCTGCTGCAATTTGCTCGTGGTGAACGGAGGAACCGGATTTCGCTTCTTTTCTTTCGTGACAACCGACTCCACGAGGAAATCGGAATTCTTGACAGCGTTGAGAACGTGCTCGGCTTCTTTTTGATCCTTGACGTCCGCATTTTTGCCTTTGACTTTGACGAGACGCGCGTCGAACTGCGGCGGCTCGTGCCCTTCAAGTTTCGCGATGATGGACCAGTACTCTTGCGGCACGAACGCCTGAATCTCGCGCTCACGTTCCACGATCAAACGCAGCGCGACCGTTTGCACACGGCCCGCGGAAATTCCGCGGCGCACTTTGTCCCAAAGAAGCGGGCTGACCTGGTAACCGACCAATCGATCTAAAATCCGGCGGGCTTGCTGTGCATCGACGACATGTTGATTAATCCTGCCGGGATGTTCAATCGCAGCGCGGATCGCTTTCGGCGTGATCTCATTAAAAAGGACGCGGAAAATCTCTGCCTTGCTGCCGTCAAGAATCTCTTTCAGGTGCTGGCAGATGGCTTCGCCTTCCCGATCCGGGTCAGCCGCGAGCAGAATTCGGTTCGCTGATTTCGCGGCAGCGCGAAGGTCTTTGATAATTTTCTCTTTCCCTGGAATGACGTCGTAGACCGGCTCAAAATCGTTTTTGATATCCACACCAAGCTTGCTCTTGGGCAGATCCTTCACATGGCCGAGGGAGGCCTTCACCACGTAATCGCTGCCTAGATACTTATTGATTGTGTTCGCTTTTGCGGGTGATTCGACGATCACCAGGGATTTTTTTGCCGGCATTTTCCTTCAGTCACTTTCGTGTATCTAAATAAGTCGAGCGCGTCGAAAAATCAACCACGGGTTTTGTCACAAACGCCGAATGTATTTCTTTCCAGGCAGTTGCCTGATGTGCCCAGCCATCTCCAGAGCAAGCAGCGCACTATAAACTTCGGACGTGGCCAAAGACAACTTGGCGAGCAGCGTATCGATGGAAGTTGCCTCTTGAAGCGATAGCGCCCTCCACACTCTTGATTGCTCGCCTTCGAGCTGCGGCTCAGGCGCAGCCTGCATTTGAGCGACAAGCGGCGCGAAGATTTTTTCGCGAATCGGATGTGGAAGTTCCTCGACGATGTCCTGCCAGCCTGCAACAAGCTTTGCTCCCTGCCGGATCAGCGCGTGTGGTCCAAAACTCTGCGGAGACGTAATGTTCCCGGGCACAGCAAAAATTTCTCGGCCGAACTCAAGGCCAAAACGAACTGTGATGAGTGAACCTGAATATTCAGCCGCTTCCACTACCATAACTCCGAGGGCCATTCCCGCGATGATCCGGTTGCGAATAGGAAAATTTTGCGGTGATGGCGGCGTGCCGAGTGGAAACTCCGAAATGATCGCGCCGTTATCGACCACGTGATCGGCGAGTCCGCGATTTTCCTTTGGGTAAACGAAGTCGAGCCCGCTGCCGAATACTGCATATGTCACACCCGCTCTAAGAGCTCCGCGATGCGCGGCGGCATCGAGACCTCTTGCCAGCCCTGACGTGACAGCGAGCCCACGTGCACTCAGATCTTCCGCCAAACGTTCTGCGCAGTTGAGACCGTAACCGGTCGGCCTGCGTGTGCCGACAACCGCAACTTGAGGTAATTCCGCGTCCCACTTCTTACCACGAACGTAAAGTACAATCGGTGGATCGAAGATTTCGCGCAAGAGCGGAGGATAGCTGGGATCCAGAATATCGAGAATCGTCACGGCGAGTTGCTGCGCTCGTTCCCACTCTGCTTCAGCACGTTCCGCCGATCTCGGCGAGAGCACATCGTCTGCGACCTCCGGGGGCAAGCCTAGTGCTTCCAATTCATCGCGGTTAGAGTCAAAGACCGATTCGGGTTGCTTGAAGTGCTTGATCAACGCATTCGCCGACCGTAGCCCTAGACCTCGGACCAGAAACATTCGCAGGGCCGCTTTGGTACGAACCACGTTTTCCACGAACCGCTATGTGCAAGACGTCGACCAAACGTGTTACTTGTGACAGAATACGGGGCATTCTGCGCAAGGAGAGGTCGAAGACTATGACATGGAGAGTAATCCTCGCTCTGTTATTCATGACAACCGTAACTTGGGCGCAGCATCCCGACGATGTTTTTGTTGGTCAAAAGGCTCCGGAGCTCAAGGGCGGAGACGCATGGATCAACTCAGGCGCCCTCAAGCTCGATACCCTACGCGGGAAAGTCGTGCTCATCGATTTCTGGGCGTTCGACTGCCCGTTTTGCGCCGAAGCGATGCCGCACGTAAAAGAAATGTATGACAAGTACGCAAAAGACGGGCTTGTCGTGATCGGCGTGCACGTGCCGCGGATCGATTACGAAAAAGAAATTCCGAAAATCAAAGACGCCGTGACGAAGAAAGGGATCAAATATCCCGTTGTTATCGACAACACGTATCAGATCTGGAGTGATTACCTCTGCAACACGTGGCCGAGCCACTTCGTTGTGGATCAAAACGGCGTCATCCAGCTCAGTCATTCCGGAACCGGGCGTTACGAAGATACTGAGAAAGTAATTCAAAAGCTTCTGGCAAAGAAATAATGGTTAAGAAACACAAAGACACAGAGACACAAAGACACAGAGAAAGGAGGCATCAACGAATCTTTAGTGCGCCCTTTCTCTGTGTCTTTGTGTCTCTATGTCTTTGTGTTTCGGCAGAAGCTCAGCTTTTCCCGAAAAACCGCCGCGACACTGGTCCGAAACCGAAGAACATTCATGGTGTCGTTCAGGATCTACGCAGTCAACCGCTGCCCGGGGCGCGTGTGTTCCTGAAAGACATGAAAACAAATGTGGTCCGCGCACTCGAGACGGATCAGAATGGGGAATATAAGGTTTTTGGTCTGACGCCCACTGTCGATTATGAACTTTATGCGGAATTCAAAGGCAAGACCTCGGAAAAGAAGTTCGTCAGCGCATTTCTGAATCGAGAAGACAACGTTCTGAACTTTCAACTCGACGTCGCAGTGATTGAGAATTCGGCGGGAGCCGCTCCATCGGACCAAGCCATAAGGCTGAAGACTTTTGATCTCGTCGAGCTTCACGCTTCGTTCGATCTGCCTGTGGGAGTACCAGCGCCCATACCCGCAGTTTTGCTATTGCATGGATATGGTGAGAATCGGTCCGTCTGGAAGGATTTCGCGGAGGAACTCCTCGGACGAGGCTGGGCCGTGATGACGCTGGATCTCAGAGGGCACGGCGAAAGCCGATCGAAAAATCAGCGACCCATCGAAGCCTCGCCGGATTGGCGCACGAATCTCCACGAATTTCCTGTTGATCTGGATCCCGCCCTTGACTGGCTGAAATCCAGAGCCCGCGTCGACAATAAGAAAATTGTGGTGATTGGATTCGATGTCGGAGCTAATCTGGCTCTCATTGCCAGTGGCCGTTTCCAGGAAGTTCGTACGGTTGTAGCCATCAAACCCAACCTGGACGAAAGCCTGGCGCTCGCGGGCAGCGCCCAGGACTTTCAACCCAGATCGAGTCTTATCGTAGTGCCCACTCAGACCGAGGCGGATCGATTCAAGTCCGCCGTTAAGCCACCATCGAGAGTGTTGGTTTCTACGCAGTCCGGCGGAACCGGTCAGTGGATTGCAAGCAAGCAGCTTAAAGATGCCATCTTCCAGTGGCTGAAGGAAACGTATTGAGCCCGTCCGGCCTACCTAGTGGGCTTGCTGCGCCCGCTTCGTCATCTCTTCGGGCGATACATCTTCAATGTGTGTAGCGATCGTCCATACATGACCGAACGGATCTTCATACGTACCAGACCGATCGCCATAGAATTGATTTACGACCGGCTGCAACTCT
>Ga0126379_10001215_pt1 | contig 15418 bp, 16 predicted proteins | sample PanSoiMetPlot_24_FD_92640 | JGI IMG/M metagenome (GOLD analysis project Ga0126379, IMG submission 92640) | Tropical forest soil microbial communities from Panama - MetaG Plot_24 | ecosystem: Environmental > Terrestrial > Soil > Tropical forest > Bulk soil | place: Panama | collected 2016-02-17 | reverse complement strand
GTTCTTGGATGCGCGAAGCACCAGTTCATTGCCTTCCAGAATGTAGATGAAGCACGAGTCGCACTCGATCTCGCTCAGCACCAGCGTGATGATCCGGTCCAGCACCTCGGGCAGCGAACCGGCCGCCATACGGCTGCCAATTTCGTGCAAAATGTCCACGCCCGATTGCTTGCCCGGATTTAACGTTTGCAAAGACTCGGTCATCAGACGGCCACCTCAACGGCCGAACAACGATTCACGAACGTGATTGCGTCTGGAGCACGGCACAATTTCTTCCGCGATGTGTAGGCGTGATCTTAAACGCATGCCGCGCTGCATCGGCATAAAAAAGACTTCTGTCGTTGATAGAAATTTTGCATTTGACTTGTTGACTCGCTGGACGCAGGATGGTCGACGAGAGACCAAGAAGTCTCTCTCTCTGAATTGCGGAAGCCGAGGTCCTTTTCCGCTGCCACCGCGACGTGGCGTTCAACAAACAACAGAAGCTTGTCATAGACGCTTTTCGGGCGCACCGAAACTGTGTCGACACCAGGCATGCTGTGCCCGTGTTGCGAGAACTTCATCTTCGATTGGGGGCCTACGGATGAACGCGGTTGAAGGATACAAGCAGTCAAAAGGCGGCGACGGATTGCTCATCCGCGAAGACCTGCCCCGGCTCGTGAGCCAGGGCTGGCCATCGCTCACCAGGGCAGACAAGGAACTCCTGAAGTGGGTAGGCATCTTCTTCCGCAATCCCACGCCCGGCAGATTCATGATGCGTCTGCGCATGCCGAACGGGTTTGCTACCGCCCGGCAACTGCGCGCCATCGCCGATCTTTCGCGACGGCTCGGCAACTGCCTGCTCGACATCACCACCCGCCAGCAGATCGAACTTCGCGGTTTTGGCATGGAGAGCGTGCCCGAGATCTGGGAAAAACTGCGCGGCGTTGACCTGCACAGCCTGCAGACCGGGATCGACAACGTCCGTAACATCAATGGCTGCGCTCTCGCCGGGCTCTTACCCAATGAAATCCTGGATGCATCGCCCGTAGTTTTTGCGCTCGACCGGTTGCTGGTTGGGCCGGAAGGCAATCCGGAATTCACCAATCTGCCTAGAAAATTCAATATCACCATCACCGGCTGTCCGGACAACTGCACGCACACGGAATCGCAGGATATCGCGCTCATCCCTGCGCGGAAGAATGGACGCGCCGGCTTCAACGTACTGGTGGGCGGCAAGATGGGGTCGGGCGGTTTCACCATCGCGTCACCTCTCGATGTGTTTGTTGATCCCTGCGACGCCGTTGCGTTGGCGCGGGAGCTGGTGCTCATTTATCGCGACCACGGGCCACGCGAAGCCCGCTCCAAGTGCCGGCTGGCGTTCTTGATCGAAGATTGGGGGTTGGAGCGGCTGCGACGCGAACTCGAATCCAGGTTCGGCCGGCAACTGGAGACCGCCGGCGAAGACGCGCGCTCCGCGTCACACGCAGACCATCTGGGCGTGACCTTGCAAAACCAAACTGGTTTGGCGGCGGTCGGCCTCTCGATTCCTACCGGAAGGTTGAACCCCGACGAGATGGAAGAGCTGGCCCGCCTGGCCGAGCACTACGGCAACAGCCAGATTCGGCTCACCACGTCGCAGAACGCAATCATCCCCAATGTGCCGGAAGCGAAGCTCGAATGGCTGCTGCGGGAGCCGCTGCTCGAAAAGTTCTCCAGCAATCCCTCCCCGTTTTTCCGCAGGATGGTCGCTTGCACGGGCACGGACTTCTGCAACCTGGCTCAGGTCGAAACCAAAAAGCTCTCGGTCGAGCTCTCGCGGGCGTTGGAGCAGCGCTTGGGCAGGAAGGGCCGCGCTGTCTCCATCCACTGGTCGGGATGTCCCGCAGGCTGTGGCAACCATCAAGCCGCGGACATCGGCTTGCGTGGAATGAAGATCAATGTTGGCGGCAAACTCGTGGACGCTGTGGCCATCTACAGCGGTGGCCGGACGGGACGAGGCGCCGTCGCCGGAACCGAGATTCTGGAGGCTGTGCCTTGTGATGAACACCTGGTGGACGTGGTGGCGGCATTGGTCGAAAAGATGCGCTCCACCCAGCCCGTAGAACATGCCGGCGCGGCGCTGGACTTGCCGGTTTCCGCAGGCCTGGTCTCCATCGAAGGCCTTCCGCCCAGTTCTCTTCAGCACTCGGCCGTCGCACCGGCAGCCGGTAGCGAATCCTTAGGAGGTGCATAGATGGACTACGTGAGTCCCCCCGAATTGATGGCCGATGCTGTGGAGCTGGGCAAACGTAAAGCGGCTCTCCCCATACGCGACATGTTGCTGCGCGGGACGCTGGCCGGCGTGTTGCTCGGCTACGCGACTGCGTTGGTCTTGGTGGTTCTTGGCCAGAATCTGCCGCCTATTGTGGGCGCGGCTCTGTTTCCCGCGGGCTTTGTCATCCTTGTATTGCTCGGCTTTGAACTGGTGACCGGCAACTTTGCGTTGCTGCCCGCCGCTGTGCTGAGCTCGCAGGTCAGTTGGGGCAAGCTGCTTCGCAACTGGGGATGGGTCTATCTGGCAAACCTGATCGGCAGCGTTCTCTTTGCGTTTCTGTTCTATCTGGCTGTCACCAACTTCGGCACCTCGAACGGCGGCCCCTTGGGCGATCAGGTGCGCCAGCTGGCGCAGAAGAAGACCCTCGCCTACATGGCGATGGGCGGCAAGGGATGGGGCTTGGCGCTGGTCAAGGGATTCCTGTGCAACTGGATGGTTACGCTGGGCGCTATGCTGGCGCTGGCCTCCCGCTCGACGCTTGGCAAGATCGCCGCCATGTGGCTGCCCATCATGATTTTCTTCGCCCTCGGATACGAACACTCCGTCGTCAATATGTTCCTGATCCCTGCCGGCATGATGCTGGGAGCGCCGGTCTCCCTGAGCCAGTGGTGGTTCTGGAACCAGCTTCCGGTAACGTTGGGCAACATGCTCTCGGGCGCGCTCTGCACCGGCGCGGCTTTGTATCTGACGTATGCGGCAAAACCGAAATTGATCGTAGTAGAAGACGAGGTCGAAATACCAGAACGCGTGCCGGCCACGGTTCACTCCCAGGCTGACGCGGTGTGAACGTGCATTGACGATCGCCATGAGCACGCTTTTTCCCATGTTCCTCAAACTTGCCGGACGCCGCTGCCTCGTCGTGGGCGCCGGTACGATCGCCTTGCCCAAGATCGAAAGCTTGCTGAACGCCGGAGCGCAGGTCCTGGTGGTTGCGCCGCAAGCCGGCGAGCGTGTGCGGCAATTGGCGGCAGGTGGGTACGTGCTTTGGGAGGCGCGTGATTTTCGTCCTGCCGACCTGGTTGGTATTTTCCTGGCCGTTGTTGCCACTTCCTCCCGCGAGACCAATGATTTCGTCTTCCGGGAAGCCGTGGGCCTGGGCGTTCTTTGCAACGTTGTCGACGATCCTGAACGCTGCGACTTCTATTACCCGGCCGTAGTGCGGCGCGGGCAGTTGCAGATCGCCGTTTCAACCGGAGGCTTAAGCCCGGCCCTGGCCCAGCGAATCCGGCAGGAGCTGGAACAGCATTTCGAAATGGAATACGAAGCCTGGCTTGAGGAATTGGCTCGAGCGCGACGCGAGCTGCTGCGACGGCCCATGCACCGTGCCCGACGGCTGCTTCTGCTGCACAGGCTGGCCAGCCGCGAAGCCTTCAGTGAATTCAGGCGCCGGAAAAGACCCGCGCAAGGTTCCGCATGACAGGACGCGTTTACCTCGTAGGCGCGGGCCCGGGCGATCCCGAGTTGCTGACGCTGAAAGCGCTGCGCATCCTGCGTCTGGCCGACGTCGTGTTGCACGATGAACTGGTCTCTCCTGCAATCCTCGCGCTGGTGCGCCCGGCGGCCCGCGTCGTGAACGTGGGCAAGAGATGCGACTTCAAAAGAGTCAGCCAGGACCAGATCAGCGCCCTGATGGTGGCGTACGCTTCGGCTGGACAAACCGTGGTCAGACTCAAGGGCGGTGATCCTATGATCTTCGGCCGTGCCGAGGAGGAAATGGCCGCTCTCCGCGCCGCGGGGACTCAGTTTGAAGTGGTTCCCGGGATCACCGCAGCCCTGGGCGCTGCCGCGGCCGCGCAGGTTCCGTTGACCAAGCGTGGGGTCGCGCCGGCTCTACTCTTTGTTACCTACAGCCGCCTGGCTGGCCAGCCACCTCTCAACTGGCGCGCGCTGGCGGCCTCGGGCGCAACCATTGTGATCTATATGCCCGGCAGCGAATACGGAAGTATCTCCGCTGAGCTTTGCGCTGCCGGCCTCAACGCCGAGACGCCGTGCGTAATTGTTTCGCGCGCCAGCCGCAACAACCAGACGGTGCTGGCCAGCACCGTGCAACAGTTGTCCGGAATCTCTGCTCAGCCGGCGCCGGCGCTGCTCATTGTTGGCTGGGTCGCGGATTCAGTCGCGCGCACGGCTGAGATCAGAGCGCTGGAGGAAATGCATCTGGTTCACCAAGCGTGATGGCGGCCGGTGAGACCAGGTACGTCGGCGCGATGGTCAGAAATCCGAGACCGAGGCGTAGGCGCTGAGCAAGCCTGCCTCGGCCGCCACCTGCTGCAACTTGTCGCGAGTCTCTTTTCGCATCGGCACCATGGGCAGCCGGTAGACTTCTTCGATTCGTCCCATCATGGCCAGCACGGCTTTCACCGGCATGGGGTTGGATTCGATAAAGTTGGCCTGCATCAAGCGAACGAACTTCCTGTGCAGAGCGCGGGCTTTCTTCCAGTCGTTGTTCAGCGCTGCGGCGGTGAGATCCGACATCTCTTTGGGTACTTCGTTCGAGCAGACCGAGATGATGCCTACGCCGCCCAACGAGATCACCGGTAGGGTCACGGCATCATCACCGGAGAAGACAAGAAAGCTTTCCGGCACGTGGCTGAAGACCTCCGAGATTTGGGAGATGTTTCCGCTGGCTTCTTTCACAGCGATGATGTTGGGAATCTTCGCCAGGCGGCCCAGCGTCGCCGGCTCGATGTTCACGCCGGTCCGGCTCTGGACGCTGTACAGCATCAGCGGTTTGTCCACGGCTTCCGCGATGGCTTTGAAGTGCTGGTACTGGCCTTCCTGCGTGGGCTTGTTGTAGTAGGGCGAGGCGGTCAGGATGGCGTCCACGCCCTTGCGGCGGCCCAACTCTTCGGCTTTCTCGACCGCATCGGCGGTGGAGTTCGATGTGGCCCCGGCCACGATCGGTACGCGTCCGCCGGCGACTTCAATGGTGATATCGATCACGCGCAGCCACTCCGCTTTGCTCAGCGTCGGCGTCTCGCCCGTGGTCCCGCAAGGAACGAGAAAATGAATGCCGGAGGTAATTTGCCACTCGACCAGCTGACGCAACGCCTTCTCGTCGATGCTCTGGTCCTGTTTGAACGGGGTGATAAGAGCGGTGCCGCAACCGTGAAGTTTCATAGTGGTCCAGAATAACAAAATCCTAAGGTAAATTTTAACGGAGAGCAGCTTGTCCAGCTTCTCCGCTCGCGCGTATGGTGGTAGTCCTCAACGGAATCCTTTAAGTTCTGGGGTTCCTATCCAGCCTCTCCAGACATCGGGTTCCGTTCCCTCACAAACCGAAAGGAGAACTGCTTATGACTACGACGTATGTTCCTCCCTACTTCGGATCATGGGAAGAGCTCGTTAAATCGCTCATCAACAATCCCTTTCTGGGCAGCGGGACACCCACTCCGCATCCCCTGCTCGCTTACATGTTGCAGCGTCCGCTCCACATCGGACCGCCCGATCCCGGGCCCGTGGATATAGCTAATTTTCTGCGCACTGGCATAACTTCCGAATTGAATCCCCAGCCATTGCCGCCGCGCAGCATGACCTCATTGTTTGTGTTCCAGCTGGCAGTGCGGGACGTGACCTCGCGCTTGCCCAAAGACCAGGGCGTCGAGATGACGGCGCGCCTGGATCAGGCAATCTCTGACGAGATTGATTTCGTTTGTGGCAACGTGCCTCATCATCCTATTCCCGGCCCATCACCGTTTGCGTTCGCTGTTGCCGGCGAGCTCAACGTGATTGGGAACATCATGCAGGAAGGCACGTTACGGGCCGCGGTGTTGCAAATGGCCATCCAGATTGCCAGCCGGGCAACCGCACCGGTCGTAGCTAAGAAGGATGCAGCAGCTCGGGCAGCGGCCTGATGTTCCAACTCAAAGCAAAATGTAAATCGGGCTTCGCTGCGGCGAAGCCCGATTTCCAGACAAGACTAGAGTTGATCAACAATCTCCGGAAACTCCCACAATCCCGTTCGTCCCTTGATCCATTCAGCGGCGCGGACAGCACCGGCAGCGAAGCCCAGGCGAGATTTAGCGTCGTGAGTGAGCAGGATGGTGTCGTTGGCGGAGTCGAGCATCACCAGGTGCATGCCCACGGTTTCGCCTTCGCGCACGGACGCGATCTCAACTTTCACCCCGGACGACGATTCGAGAATCTTTTGCAGAGTCACGGCGGTTCCTGACGGCGCGTCTTTCTTGTGGACGTGGTGGCGCTCCACGATGTTGCCACGGTAATCCTGCTTGAGGACCGGCGCGATGGCCCGTATGGCTTTGAAGAAAAAGTTCATGCCAATGGAAAAGTTCGAGCCGTAGAGGAGCCCGGTCTTGCGTTCCTGGATCAGCTCGCGGACCTTCTCCAGGTGCTGATACCAGCCGGTGGTGCCGACCACGACGGGAACATGGGCTTCCGCGCAGTGGATGATGTTGGGCACCACCGCCAGCGGCGTCGTGAAGTCGATGACGGCGTCCGTTTGCTCCAGCAGTTCGCGCGTTAAAGCGCGCCCGTCCTGGTTTTCCTTGCTGCCCAGCGAGCGGACTTCATGGCCGCGCTCTTTGGCGACTTCAGCCACCAGCGCGCCGGTCTTGCCCTGGCCAAGAACAAGCAGCTTCATGCTGCGCCTCCCATAAAGAACAACCTACCACGGAGACACGGAGCACGAAGAAAAGACACAGGTCGCCGCAGATTCACGCAGACGAACGCAGATATTGCGCCGTGTTCCATTCGGCCGAACCTTACGCTTGCTTTCGCAGTTGATCTGCGTTCTTCTGCGCCCATCTGCGGCTCCTTGCATCTGCTTCCTCAGTGTCTCCGTGGTGGGTTTTAGGACTACGCAAACACCTGGGGATCGACTTCCGAAAAGAAAACCTGGTGCAGCCGCGCGACCACGTTGGGCACATCCGCTTCATCGATCACGAAGCTGATGTTGATCTCCGATGCCCCCTGGGAAATCATGCGGATGTTCACGTCCTCAATCGCAGAAAACACTTTGGCGGCGATTCCCGGCGTGTTGCGGATGTTTTCACCAACCAGGCAGACGATGGCTTTGCGGCCTTCGTACTTCACGTCTGCCAGGCGGGCCAGGTCGGCGGCGATGGCGGCGATGGATTCGTTTGAATCCACGGTCACAGACACGCTGACCTCGGAAGTCGAAACCATGTCCACCGGGCAACGGTGGTTGGCGAAAACCTCAAAGATGCTCTTCAGGAATCCGTGGGCCATGAGCATGCGCGTAGCTACTACATCCACTACCGTGATGCGCTTCTTAGCTGCGATGGCCTTGAAGATATTTCCACTCTTGGGAGCGGTCGAAGTTATTCGTGTGCCTTCGCACTTCGGGTTTTGTGAATTCAGAATGAGCACGGGAATGTTTTTCTGAATGGCCGGCAGCAGCGTTGCAGGGTGCAGCACCTTGGCGCCGAAGTAGGCGAGCTCGGCGGCTTCCTCGAACGAGATGGTCTTGATGCGCCGCGCTTGCTGGCAGAGCGAGGGATCGGTTGTCAACATGCCGTCGACGTCGGTCCAGATTTCGATGCGCTCGGCGTTCAAGCCGGCGCCCACGATGGCGGCGCTGAAGTCTGAGCCGCCCCGCCCGAGCGTGGTGGATATGCCTTCGCGCGTGGCCGCGATGAAACCGCCCATCACCGGAACGTGTCCGCGTTCGAGCTGCGGCTGGATCACTTCCTTGAGCCGCGCATCGGTCTCTTCAAAATGGGGGACCGCTTTGCCGAACGTGGTGTCGGTGACGATGCACCGGCGCGAGTCCACGTGAGCGGCTTCGATCTTGCGCTGCGAAAAAGCCGCGGCCACGATCTTCGAAGAGACGCGCTCGCCGAAGCCGGCAATCGCGTCGGTAGTGCGCAGCGTCAGCTCGCCCACGGCCACCACGCCGCGCAGAAGCTCGTCCAGGCTGTCGAAGTCGGCTTCGAGTTCAGGCGCGATCTGCTCGAACGAGTGTGTGCCCAGCAGGTCGGCCGCGGTGTTGTAATGGCGCTCACGCGCGCCACGGGCGAGTTCCAGGGCTTTTTCGCGCTGCCCGGCGCCGGCGGCCGCGGCCATAGCCAGAAGCTGGTCAGTAATCTTGGCCAGCGCGCTCACCACCACGACAGGATGCTGAGTCTGCCGCTCGCGGACGATGGCGGCGACGCGGTCAATGGCTTTCGCGTCTTGTACCGAGGTGCCGCCGAATTTCATCACGATCATCGTGGCACCCCGGAGAAAACCAACCACGGAGGCACGGGGGCACGGAGGAAACCCGGTTTCAGCACGGCTGCGCCAGCGATTTTCTCATGCAGCATTGTGTCTACAGCAGGGCGACAAGCGGCAGCGCTCGAGTGGACTCGTGCCGGAACGCGGTAAGAGCTTGCCGGCTTAAGCAGCTGCGTCAGCACGTTTTCCCTCTCGGGTAAAGACTTATCATGTATAAGGCAGATTGATCTTTCAGTTTGGTAAAGACGAGCTGTGCGTCGCAGTCCGGCCGGCAAAAATGCAGGGTTGTTGGGGTTTCTGAATTATCCTCAGCCTTAAGAACAAATCCCCGGCGAACGAACTCCCGCATGTAATGCGCGCGTAACGTTTCGATTTTTGAGTTCGAAAAATAAATTCCCATCACAGATGACACGGGTCCAACATGTTGGGAGTCGGTGTTGACTAGCTCGGCCCCGTCAGGCGGCTGAATAGTTTTCAAGGTCTTCTTGAGGTCGGCCTCCACCCGATAGGTTTTGTACGCTTCGCTGCGAGGAAGGTAGATCAACCAAAACAGAGCAACGGCCCCAAGCGCGGCAATCACGCTAATGACTCCGCTTCGAGACTTGCGCACTAGGCTCATCAGCCCAGATATCCCTGCGCTTTGAGCAATTCCCCGTTCAAAACGGCCGCGCCGGCGGCGCCGCGGATGGTGTTATGTGACAGCACGGTGAACTTCCAGTCGAAGACGTTGCAGGGACGCAAACGTCCCACCACGGCGGACATGCCGCGACCGCGGTCGCGGTCCAGACGCGGTTGCGGACGGTCCGGCGCGGGATCGTAAATCACCGGCTGTTCGGGAGCGGTGGGCAGCTTGAGCTTCTGCGGCAGGCAACGGAATTCGTTCCACGCGGCGATAATCTCTTCAGCCTGCGCCGGCTTGCGCAGCTTGATGGAAACAGATTCCATGTGGCCGTCTTCCACGGCTACGCGGTTGCAGTGCGCGCTCATCACCAGGTCTGCGGGAACGACGCTCGCCCCCTTGAGCGATCCCAGCAGCTTGCGCGTCTCGGCTTCCATCTTCGGCTCTTCATTGGCGATGTAGGGAACCACGTTGCCCAGAATGTCGAGCGACGGCACACCGGGATAGCCTGCCCCGCTGACCGCCTGCATGGTGACGACGATGACCTTGTCCACGCCGAAGCGATGATGGAGCGGCGCCAGGGCCATGACCAGCCCGATGGCCGAGCAGTTGGGATTCGTGACCATGAATCCGCCGCGGTCTTTGTACCACTGCTGATGTTTGACCAGCTGGATGTGGTCGCCGTTGACTTCAGGAACCACGAGCGGGACATCTTCGGTCATGCGAAACGCGCTGGAGTTGGAAACCACCACATGACCTGCGGCCGCAAACGCCGGTTCGATTTCCTTGGCGGCTGTAGCGTCGAGCGCGGCAAAGATCAGCTTGGGCATGTTCCCGTCCGGAGCCGAGGGTGAGACCGCCATGCGCGCGATCCGCTCCGGCAGCGGTGTGCTCAAGTTCCACTTGGCGGCGTCGGCGTAGCTCTTTCCGGCCGAGCGGTCCGAGGCCGCCAGCCATGCCACTTCAAACCAGGGATGTTGCTCGAGCAGCTGGATAAACCGCTGCCCAACAGTCCCGGTCGCGCCGAGAATGCCAACTGGAGTCTTCTTGTTCATGGGATGCCTAAGTTATAGATTCTAACATTCGTTCGCGAGAGACCGCATCGAGGGATGAAGAAGCAGTTAGCAATTAGCAAATAGCAATTAGCACAGCTAAGGCTGGACTTCGATGGTTCGTTTGGGTCAGCTTTAGCTACTAATTGCCAACTGCTAACTGCCTTCCGAAGCGGCGAGTGCGCCTTCACTCTTCTTCTTCACCAGATACTCATCCGCGAACACCGCAACCAGGGCGGCGGTAGGTACCGACACAAGCGCGCCGAGAACTCCCGCGAGGGAGCCGCCGAGCGAAAGGGCGATGATCACTGCCAGGGGCGACAGTTGCAGCGTGGAGCGCATTACGCGCGGTGAGAGGAAGGCGCTCTCAAATTGCACGTAGACGGTGTGGAAGAGAATCACGCCAAGGACTTTTTCGGGCGAATCGAGGGCAGCCACGGTGGAGGAGACAATGACCGCGCTGACCGGCCCGGCGATGGGAACGATGTTGGCGATACCCGCGAACATAGCCAGCACGTAGAAATATCGCAGATGCAAGAAGTAGTAGGCGCCGAGGCTGCACAAACCAAGACAAGCCATAAGGAGCGCCTGGCCGATCAGCCAATTGCGCATGCGGTGCTCGGAGCGCTGCAGCGTCGCAGACAGCCGAGGCTGCTCGCTCAGCGGAAACATCGAGACCATCCACTGAAAGACGCGTTTGCCATCCAGAATGAAATAAACCGTCAGCAAGATGCAAGTGAAGAGGCCGAAGATTCCGCCGGCCAGGTTCAGGAACAGACCGCCCGCGCCGCCGACAATCTGCGTGGCGTACTTTTCAAGGCCTGCAGCGTCGATCCTGGTGCCGAAGGGGAGATTGCGGATGTTCTCGCTCAGCGAAGCCAGGTGCCTGGGCCAGTCAGCGGCGAACTGGTGTGCATCCCGATAGACAGGCGGGAAAGCGAAAGCCATAAACAGCGACGCGGCCAGGGCGATCATCAGGAACAAAAAGATGATGGCGAACCCGCGCCCGGGACGCCAATTGCCGATCTTCAGTCTCTGCACGGCGCCGATGGCCGGCGAGATCACCACGGCGAACAGTGCGCTTACATAAATCAGCATCAGCACGTCACGTACCGCGTAGGCAGTCCACAGCACGAGCAGGACGCCGAAGAAAAAAAGAATGTCAGAGCGATGGTTTTTCATAAAACAGCATGGACCTGGGGGAGGGCGTTGCTGGGGACAACGGGTCAAGAAAATTGGTAATTTCGTAATTTGGTAATTGGGTAATTGAAGAGAACCTCTGGGGACTGCTTCAAGTTACCCACTTACCAAATTACCAAATTACCCAATTCTCCCTCAGTCTCTCACCACCTCGATGTTGGTTCCGGACACGGTGATTTTTATCACCTTATAGTTGTCGTCCACCCAGAGCAACCACTGTCCAGGCTCTGATTCTTTCTGGTTCATCACGACGAGTTGCTGCGGGTCGGCGACCTTCAGTATGACTTTGTTGAGTTCGCGGACTGTGCCTTTCACCGTGGTTTTTTCCGTCCCGGCCAGCTCCATGGTCACGCTCTCAGCCTGGTGCTGGCGGGGCACAAGGATGCCGAATTGGCTGGGTCCACATTCGAGCTGCTTGTCCTGGCGGGCGTGGCATCCTGTTGTCAGGTAGCGCCACAGAAGAATCTCGCGATGAGAGAAAAAGTTGTCGTCGAGAATAGCCGTGGAAAGAGGAAGCAAGTGGGGAACGTTGTGCTTCTTCAGGTCGGCATCGACGATGTGTTCCGTCAGCATGTCCTCCTTGGGCTCTACGGTAGATTCTTCCTTTACCGGGGCGACGCCACGCCAAATATAGGAATGAAGGTCTCCGTTGGGAGCGACCTGCATCTCAGAGGTCTGGGTGGCTTTGGTCGTCCCGTCGTCCACTTTGATTTCCGCGGTGGCGATGCTGAAATCGGGCCGCTGCTCAATCTTAAAGGTCTCCGTGCCAATGCGTTTGCCATCCGCGTAAATGCCGAAACTGCCTGAGTCCACAACCTTGTTTTCCAGTTTGGCAGCAGGCTTGTCTTTATCGCCTGCGTGGAGCCAGGTTGCCGCTACCAGCACCGTGGCTAACAGAGTCCCTTTTTTCATGATTGCCCTCACTGCTCTACCTCCGGCTGAATGACGTCTCGAAGAACGCGTTCGATCTCAACTGCAACTTCCTCCACGGATTTGCCCATGGTGTCTACGTGGAGCTGGGCGCGTTCATAATCTTTGCGGCGCTGGGCCAACAGCGCCGCGAACTTTTGGGCGTCGCGGGCCAGGGGACGCGTGTCGCCCGCGTTGTCCCGCGCGCAGCGCCGGCGAAGTTCATCGAGCGGCGCTTCCAGCAGGATCGTTACGGCGGCGGCGCCTGCTTTCTGCAGCACCGCGCGGTTTTCCGGCTGGACAAATGCTCCTCCGCCCAGCGCCACGATCATGCCGCGCGTGGCGTCGAGCGGTTGTGAGAGCAATTCCTGCAAAGCTTCGCTCTCCATCCTGCGAAATCCGGTTTCCCCCTGCGCCGCGAAAATGCCGGCAACGGACTGGCCGGCGCGGCGTTCGATGACCTGGTCCAAATCCTGAAACGTCCAGCCCAAGCGGTCCGCCAGCGCCTGGCCGGCGCTGGTTTTGCCTGCGCCCATGAATCCGATCAAAAACACACGCTGGCTTCGAATGGGTCGGGGCATAACCGCGTTTTGGGTCATCGAGCAACGCGGCGCGGCCGCGTTTTACTGCTTCTTCACGCGGATTTTACCACTGAACGACTGCAGCTCTACCGAGGATAAACCTGAGTTTGAGGTGCCTGCGAAGGAACTCCCTGATTTAGGGACGAAGGGAGAATGGGGTTTGGCTTGCAGGGGAAAATCGTTTTGCACGCTTCCCGACACCGAGCGGGCGGAAAGATCTACCGAGGCGTACTCGGGCAACGTCACGTCAATCGCTCCACTATGGGTGGTGAACTCGTAAGAGCCGCCGCCGGAACAATCGCCCCTGTAAGTAATGTTGCCGTTGGCCGTGCCTACGCTGACTTTACTTCCCGAGACATTCACCATCTGCACGGCGCCGCCGGAAGAGGTGACTTCCACGTGGCCGTTGACGATGTCCGTGAGGTTGACGGGCGCGGTGACGCCGCGCACATGCACGTGGGCCTTGGCCACGTTGCGGACCGTAATCTGGCCGGTGTCAGAGGACAGCGTGACGTCGCCACTAAGGCCTTCCACTGTGATCGGGGCCGTGGCCGTACTTACGGTGACGGACGAACCCGCAGGGACGGTGATGTCAAAGTCCACTCTGGCTTCGTCGCTGGTGGGGTGCTGGTCGCCGAGCGCGTGGGTGCGGAGCTCGATACGGCCTTTGTCCGGCGTAGCGGTCTGATCCACTTCGATCTTGGAAGAATGGGTTGTGTAAATTGCCACCACCTGGCGTCCGGTGCCTCCGTGAATGCTGACTGCACCGGTATTGTTCACCACGTTGACCATGCCGCCGGGAGCGATCTCCAGCCGGACTTCTTTGCGGGTGTCTGCGGCCAGGGCCTGGACCGTGCCCAAGGCAAGGATAGAGACGGCACCGATTCCGGTCAAAGCATGTTGGTTCATGGACGTCCTCCCCAGTTCATCCTTATCCTTTACGGCAACGACCGTGCTGTTGCCATCTCGTACAGCATTTCTTTCTGCTGGTAAGCATCCACCAGTCGTTCCCGCGCCGCGGCGTCCTCCGGATCCTTGGCCACGGCCTGCTCCGCGTCGCTGATGTAGACGTTCACCTCGCGCAAACTGTCTTCATAAGCGCTGCGCACGTCCGGCGCGCGTTCGGACACCTGGCTCACCAGTTGCTGATCGTCGGCCGGTAAAGTAGCGGATTGCGCGTTCATATTCTGCGCTGAAGCCGGGGCCGGCGGCAACTGCGGGCGATACGTGATCAAGAGAGCGGAAAAGGCCATGAGCGCGGCGGCGGCCATGATCCATCCTACGGGCGTCCAACTTTTAGTTTGCGCGGGTACTAGTGTATGTCCCATCAGGGACATTCGACCCTCCTGGATCAGGCCCTGGTGACGGAGCGCTTGCTCAATCCCGGTCCAGACCCGCGGATTTGGGTCGTGCATGGGCAGCAGGAGCTTGGCCTGCGTGGCAATATACCTGAGATCCTCGACCAGCCCGGCGCAAGCCGGGCACGTCCGCAGGTGCTCCTCTTCTTCCTTGTTCCCGCCGCTTTCGATGATGTACGGCAGGACCTCCTGGAATTTCTGGCAGTTCATTGGTTCTTCATCCTCTCCCAACTTGCGGTCTTGCTTGCTCAGCCACAGTATTCATCTGCGGGCGGCCTTCTCGGCTCTGCTGAGTTTTAAAAGGTCGCGCAGCTTCATGCGCGCCTTGTGCAATTGCGACTTGCTGTTGCCGATCGAACAGCCCATCATTTCCGCAATCTCGTTGTGTTCGTACCCTTCGATATCGTGCAGCACAAAAATGATTCTGTATCCTGGAGGCAGGCTCTCAATGGCCCTTTCCAGGTTGACGCGGTCAATGGACCCGGCCAGCACGTTGTCGCGTGCGCCGATATCCTTGCGCGGACCATCTTCGTGTTGTGGCTCCAGCGCTTCATCCAGCGAAATCTCGGGGAGCCCTTTCTTGCGCAGGTGCATCAGCACCACGTTCACTGACAAACGGTGCAGCCATGTCGAAAACGCCGACTCGCCCCGGAAGGTCCCGATCTTGCGATACAACTGCAGGAACGCTTCCTGGGTCAGGTCTTCCGCTTCCGCGGTATTGCTGGTCATCCGCAGACATAGCGAATACACACGCCGCTTGTGCAGCCCATAGAGCGCTTCAAACGACTCCGCGTCACCGCCTTTGGCCCGTTCTATCGCTTCTGCCTCTGTCAGCCCGGATGCGATGATTTTCTTAGCTTGTGTCAATTTGCCTTTGTGAGGCCGTTGCACCCTATGATGCGGCCAAGTACCTGGTTCGTTGTCCGGAATACCTTAGTGTCGTCCCGTGGTTCTTCGGGGAAATGCGGCCCGCTTTCAGACCCTTTTTGATGCGCGCTAAGCTCGCAGAGGATGTAAGTTTTACCTCAATCCTAAGTGCGAGAGCTGAGCCACCAGTCCTTCGCGCCTTCATCACAATTATCGCATCGATTCTTTGCTGCTAAGCCCCTTTGTTTTCAGTGGCATTTTGGCTTCTATGCCCGTGGTCTTTCGTAATCGATTGCCTTGCGGTGCCCCGACGAGAATGAAGACCGCAACCATCGCAGCAG
>Ga0126379_10001212_pt1 | contig 15437 bp, 17 predicted proteins | sample PanSoiMetPlot_24_FD_92640 | JGI IMG/M metagenome (GOLD analysis project Ga0126379, IMG submission 92640) | Tropical forest soil microbial communities from Panama - MetaG Plot_24 | ecosystem: Environmental > Terrestrial > Soil > Tropical forest > Bulk soil | place: Panama | collected 2016-02-17 | reverse complement strand
TCTGCCACTCGGTGAGGAGACGGCGCTCGCACCAATTGACGTAGAGGACATCGCGAAGATCGCCGCTGCGATCTTGCGCGCTGATGTTGGGGCTCACAACGGCAGGCGTTACGAAATGACCGGGCCCGAAGGGCTCACCATGTCACAAATCGCGGAGCGGATCGCGGCCGCGACTGGGCGTGCGGTGAGGTTCCTCAGCATCGCGCTGGAGGAGAATCGCCAGCGTATGCTAGCGGCGGGCGTTCCACCGTTCGTGGCGGACGCAGCCTACGAGCAGGCCAGAGAGCGAAGACGTTGCCCCCGGGCGGGTGTGGATCTTACCACCCACAACGAATTCGGCGTGCATCCAACGACGTTCGCCGAGTTTGCGAAACGCCACGCGAGCCAGTTTCGCAGCGAGCAGTAAAGGTTTTCTCGACATCGTCTACCACGCCCTTGTCCTGACGCCACTGGCCCTGCTCAAGAAATTGGCCGCGCTCATTCTACCCCTACGGGTCCATCACGTCCGCTTTCATGGGGTGTTCGGCCCCGCTGCGCGCCTGCGCCCATCTGTGACAGCCTTGGCGAAGCCGGAACACCCTGGGAAGGGATCTGGGGGTGGGATGCCATCTATGACGTACTTCTCACCATTGCCGACGGCTTCGCCGTTGTGATCGTACATGCCGATGGTCACGGATCAGTCGCGAACGACAGCGCTTTACCCTCCAGCCGCCGGTTGTTAGCGTGGCTGCGTTCATGGTGGAAGCGCAGGTGCGGGTGATCTACGGCGACACCGATCAGATGGGGGTCGTCTACTATGCCAACTACTTCCGCTACTTCGAGCTCGCCCGCAGCGAGTACTTCCGCGCGCGCGGCGGCAGCTACCGCGAGTTCGAGCGCGGCGGTCATTTTCTGCCCGTCGTCGAGGCCAGCTGCAGCTATCGGGGAGCGGCGCGCTACGACGACCTTTTGGTGATTAGAACGGAGATCAGGGAGCTGCGGCGCGCCTCCTTCACCTTCGCCTACGAGCTTCGAAGACAAGGCGAGGAAGAGGTACTTTGCACGGGAATGACCGTCCACGCTTGCGTGGGGGACAATGGCAAACCGGTGCGGATTCCGAAGCAGCTCGCGAGCTTGCTGCAACCGGTTCTGCAGGAGGGTTGAGCGATGGCACAGATAGTCGACCCCGGATTCACCGATGGCTCGATGGACCGAAACCTCGCGATGGAAGTGGTGCGGGTCACCGAGGTGGCCGCGATTGCCGCCGCGCGACTGATGGGCCGCGGAGCAAAAAACGAGTCGGATCAGGCCGCGGTCGACGCGATGAGGCGCGCCTTCGACGCCGTAAACATCGACGGGACGGTGGTGATCGGCGAGGGCGAGCGGGACGAGGCGCCGATGCTCTACATCGGGGAGCGCGTCGGCAAACGGAGCGAGGGTGCGCCGCGGGTGGACATCGCCCTCGATCCGCTCGAGGGAACCAATCTGTGCGCCTACGGACGACCTGGCGCCATCTCGGTGGTGGCGATTGCCAACAGCGGCAATCTGCTCAACGCTCCCGACACGTACATGGAGAAGCTGGCGGTCGGTCCCGCAGCCCGGGGAGCGATCGATCTGAAGAAGAGTCCTAGCGAGAACCTACAGCGCATCGCCCAGGCGACCGGGCGCAGCGTGGCCGCTCTCACGGTGATCATCCTCGATCGACCCCGGCATGAAGCGCTCATTCGAGAAGTTCGCGCGGCGGGGGCCCGCATTCGCCTGATCGAGGATGGCGATGTGGCGGGCGGGATCGCCACCTGCTTCGAGGAGACCGGCGTCGACGTGCTGATGGGCACCGGTGGGGCGCCGGAGGGGGTGATTACCGCCGCGGCGATCAAATCGGTGGGCGGCGACATGCAGGGCAGGTTGCGGCCGCGCAACGCGCAGGAGGCTGAGCGAGCCAAGAAAATGGGAGTGCAGGATCTCGACAAGGTCTACACGGTGGAGGAGCTGGCCAAGGGCGAGGTGATGTTCGCCGCCACCGGCGTAACCACGGGGGACTTTCTCAAGGGCGTGCGCTTCTTCCGAGGAGGAGCAGAAACCTTTTCCGTGGTGATGCGTTCGAGGACGGGCACCGTGCGTTACATCCAGGCCACCCACCGCTTCGACAAGAAGCCAAGTTACGCGCCCTAGGACGCCGGGGAGAACTGCGATGCCCGGTGCCACTCGAGCCGTGGTGATCAACACCCCCGTCGAGAAGGTTTTCGCGGTGATCAAGGACTACGAGAGGTATCCCGAGTTTTTACCGGAGGTGAAGAGCACACGCATTTCCAACCGCCAAGGCGACGAGGTGGACGTGCAGTACGAGGTCGATGTGCTCAAGAAGATTCGCTACACGCTCAGGCTGAAGGAGGAGCCGCCTAGTCGGATTTCCTGGACCTTCGTCGAGGGGGAACTAATGCGCGACAATCGCGGCCATTGGCTCCTCGAAGACCTTGGCGGGGGGAAGACCCGGGCAACCTACAACATCGAGATGAAGCTGGGTCTCCTGGTACCCAAGTCTATCGTGAATGTCCTGGTCGATAGCTCGCTTCCCAAGATGCTGGAAGCTTTCAAGAAACGGGCGGAGTCGGCGTCCTGAGCAGGCGACCGTACCCGGCCGGCAATTTCCCCTCCGAGAGTTTCCATTTACAATTTGAGGGTCTTCTTTCCCAGGAAGACGGCAGGTGTCTAAATTGTTCGCCGGCGTTATAGGCAGTTACGCGACGGCCGAAACGAGGACCTGAGCGATGCTCGACGCTTTCATCATCGAGGAGATCAAGCGCAGAGAAGAGCAGCGCGAGGAACGCAGCTGCCCCCAACCGCACGTGCCGAGCTCAACCGACGAGCAGGATGATCGCCCGGGTCGGCGCAGCGAGACAGAGGACGAAGGGCCTCAGCGAGGCGTCATCGTCATCGATCTGGCGGTGGAGGACCGGTCGGCGCCCTAAGTGCCGGCGATTCGCGCCCAGGCTTCCCGAATCTCCTGGGGAGACCACAACCCCTTCCTCGGATCCTTCTCCACGCCCTCCGTTTGCTCCATCCGGTAGACGAAGAGTTTTGGGCCGTGTACCCCGAGCACCTGACCGGTGATGTCCGCCGCCAAGTCGGATGCCAAAAACAAGACTGCCGGGCTGACGTACTGCGGACCGATCTGGTCGTCGGACATCCCCTTCATTACGGCGAGATCTTCCGTCATTCGCGTCAGGGCCACCGGAGCGATGGCGTTGACCGTCACATTGGATTTGGCGAGCTCGATCGCCATCGTGCGCGTCAGGCCGTAGATTCCAGCTTTGGCGGCGGAGTAATTGGCCTGACCGAAGTTGCCCATCAGGCCTGAGAGAGAGGTGGTGTTGATGATGCGGCCACCCTTGCCCTGCACTTTGAGAAATCGCGCCACCTGCTGCGAACAGTAGAACGTGCCTTTCAGGTGGACGCTGTTCACCACGTCCCAGTCCGCGTCGCTCATGTTGAGCAAAGATCGGTCGCGCAGCACTCCGGCGTTGTTGACCAGGATATCCACTCGCCCGTACTTGGAGAGCGCCGTCCATAGAATGCTCTCCGCGCCTTCGCGGGTGGCCACGCTCTCGTAGTTGGCGACCGCTTCACCCCCCGCCGCCTTGATCTCCTGGACCACCCGATCCGCGGCCTCGGACCCTTTGCCGCTTCCGCTTCGATCGCCGCCCAAGTCGTTCACCACGACTTTGGCCCCCTCCTTGGCAAAGGCGAGGGCGTGCGCCCGGCCGATCCCGGCACCCGCCCCGGTGATGATCGCTACCTTTCCGTCGAACATCCCCATGCATTTCTCCTCGTTGGTTTGGTTTGTCGCGCGCTAGAAGATGACCTCTTCCGTCTCCGAATGACGCCCCCGCCAGCGCATCAGCGAGACGCGCGGTTCGCCGGAAGGCTCATAGCGCACCAGCCCATAATGGGGCGCGATGCTCTGGCCTAGGCGCGCCAGCCGCAGGTTAATCATCGGCATCCAGGTTCCGGTATTCACGTAGATCTTGTTCCGCGGGTAGGTGCGTACCATCTCGCAGTGCGTGTGTCCCATGAATACCGCGCACACGCCCGGGTTCTTGAGGATCCGCGCGGCGAACTGATCCAGGTGCTCGAAGAGCCGGAACTCGGTTCGCAGAAACTTGGAGATCTTGTGAAACGGCCGCTTGTGCCACCACAGCGGGTGTACTCGCGCCCGCATGTAGTAATAGGAGCTGGCGGCGATCATCTTGAGGGTAAAGCGGGTATCGAGGATCAGACCCCCGGCGAAGAGCGGCCAAAAGGGCATCACCTTGTCCAGGTAGGGCCTTTCCGTCATCAAGTGGTTGACCACCTGGAGAATGAAGAGGCTGCCCCAGGGCAAATTGAGGATCGGCTCGCTGACGCGGTTGGTGATGAAGAGCTTTTGAAAGTCCATCGCGTGGATGGCTTCGAATTGGTGCCCGTGGTGGATCTGGATTCCGCCTTCCAACTGGAAGAACGGCTCCTCGGAGATGAACCGCACCCGCGGGTGAGAATCCTCGCCGGTCAGGGCCCGGCAAAACAGCCGCTGCACGCCGGGGAAGAAGAACTCCATGTCGTGGTTGCCCGGCTGGAAGGTAATCCGATTCTGTGGGCTGGCGAGCACGGCGCTGAGCGCCTTGATCACCCTCGGGTGTCCCTTCAGACACTGCTCGACCTTGAGCAGCGCCAGCCGCTCGGTGACCGCCTCGGGGAACTTTCCGTTCACCGAGACCTTCAGCAGATCGAAGATGTCGCCGTTGAGGACGAGGTGCACCTCGTCCTCGGCGTACCTTCCCGTTGTGTATTTGGCGAGCAGCTGCTCGAAGCGGGAGTCCTCGTGGAAATCGTCGTAAAGGTTGACCACGCCTTGGCGATGGCCGCTGCCGATGTGGAGATCCGAGAGGACCAGCACTAACTTCACGAGCAAATTCTACCACGCGCAACTCGGCCGGAAGCTTGCAGCGCTGGGGCTCGATCGGTAGAACTCGGCAGATGACGGAAATCGTCCAGGTGACCGCACGGGAGATCCTCGACTCGCGCGGAAATCCTACCCTCGAAGCGGATGTGCTTCTTTCCGGCGGGGCGCTGGGACGCGCGGCGGTCCCCTCGGGAGCCTCGACGGGCGTGCACGAAGCGCTCGAGCTGCGAGACGGCGACAAGAGCCGCTACGGCGGCAAAGGCGTGCTCACCGCGGTTCGCCACGTCACCGATCTGATCGGACCGGCAATCATCGGCATGGACGCCAGCGAGCAGCCTGCCCTCGATCAGAGGCTGATCGAGCTCGACGGTACGCCATCGAAGAAGAAGCTGGGCGCCAACGCAATTCTGGGCGTTTCGATGGCGGCAGCGCGGGCCGCTTCGATCGCGCTGGGCATCCCCCTCTACCGCTATGTAGGGGGCGTCGCCGCGGCGACCTTGCCTGTCCCGATGATGAACATCCTCAATGGCGGCGCACACGCCGATACCCGGGTTGACGTGCAGGAGTTCATGATTCTCCCTTGGGGGGCACCGACTTTTCGCGAGGCCCTGCGTTGGGGAGCGGAAGTTTTTCACGCGCTTAAGAAAATCCTCAAGGACCGTAAGCTTTCCACCGCGGTGGGCGACGAGGGCGGCTACGCGCCGGATCTGCCTGCCAACGAGGAGGCGCTTCGCCTGATCATGGAGGCGATCTCCGCCGCGGGCTACAAGCCGCGCGAGGAGATGGCGCTGGCGCTGGACGTCGCCGCCAGCGAGCTATACGACGAGAAGTCCCACTCCTATCGGCTGAAAGGGGAGGGCAAGCAGTACGACGCCGCCCAGCTCATCGCCTATTATGAGAGCTTGATCGGGCGGTATCCGATCGTCTCGATCGAGGACGGGATGGCCCAGGACGACTGGGAGGGCTGGAGACGGTTGACCGAGTCTCTCGGCAAGCGGACGCAGCTGGTGGGCGATGATCTCTTCGTCACCAACGTCCAGCGGCTGGAGCGCGGGATTCGCGAGGGCGTCGCCAATTCGATTCTGATCAAGGTGAATCAGATCGGCACGCTGAGCGAGACTTTCGATGCCGTCCGGATGGCCCGCCGCGCCGGATATACTTCGGTGATGAGCCATCGATCCGGCGAAACCGAGGATGTGACGATCGCCGACCTGTCGGTCGGGCTCGATTGCGGCTTGATTAAGACGGGCTCCGCCTCGCGCAGCGATCGGATCGCCAAGTACAACCAGCTACTGCGAATCGAGGAACAGTTGGCGGGCGCGGCGCGCTACGCTGGGAAAAAGGCCCTTCGCGTGGCTGGCGGCTAGAGGGTCAGCCGTGTCTGCTCAGGCGTCCAGCCAAGCCACCCGGATTCTGGTCTCCAACGACGATGGCTACCTGGCGGAAGGCCTGGTTGCCTTGGCGGAGGCGATGGCCGCCCTCGGCGAGGTCTGGGTGGTGGCGCCCGACCGTGAGCAGAGCGCCGCCTCACATTCAATTTCGCTGCACCGGCCCCTTCGCATCAAGCAGATCAGGCCGCGCTGGTTCGCCATCGATGGGACGCCGACCGACTGCTCGTATCTGGCGATCAACCACCTGATGAAGGAACGCCGTCCGGTGCTGATGGTGGCGGGAATCAATCACGGTCCAAACCTGGCGGATGACATCAGCTACTCCGGCACCGTTGCCGCGGCAATCGAAGCCTCGCTGCTCGGCGTTCCAGCCATCGCCTTCAGCCTCGTGTCTCGTTCGCGACTCGACTTCCGGGCCGCGGCGAAATTCGCGCAAGAGCTGGCCAAGGCCGCACTCCAGAATTCGCCGCCTGCCAAGATGCTTCTCAACGTGAACATTCCGGCCGACGTTGAGTGGCCCGGTTACGCTATCACCCGGCTTGGCAAGCACTCTTACGGGTATGACGTGGTTGAGAACGTGGACCCGCGCGGCCGCAAGTACTACTGGATCGGCGGCAGCGAGTATCAGCACGAGGACATTCCCGGCAGCGATTGCAATGCGACGATCGACAATCGCCTGATCTCGGTGACGCCTCTTCAGCTCAACCTCACGGACCAGCAGTTGCTGGGCGAGCTCGAGCATTGGACGATCGAGGGATTCGAAAGGCGCGGCGCCTGACGCGGGCGTCATCACGGCTCATCGCTCTCGGCATCGCCGCCGTCCTGCTCGTTTGCCTCGGCAGCAGCTGTGCCCCCCGGCCCTCCGCGGTCGCGCACGCCGAGACGGGCGGACACACCGAGCCGGACCTGGTGGGACCCTCGGGCACCTCGGAGTCGGCCGGGCCGATTCCAGCAAAGCCACCGCTCGCCGCTCGGGGCAAGGGCGCCAGCGCAGAACGCGAAACGGAAGGCGATCTGAATTGGCCTTTGCGCGGCGTTCTGTACGCGCGTTTTGGCCGCCGGGGGCGCGAGGTACATGACGGCATCGATCTGGCGGCGCCGGTGGGGACACCGGTGAAGACGGCTGGGCCGGGAAGGGTGGTCTACGCGGGGGAGCAGAAAGGGTATGGACTGATCGCGATTATCGAGCACCCCAATGGGCTCACCACCCTCTACGCGCACAATCACGAGCTGCGGGTGAAAACGGGCCAGCAAGTACGGGCCGGGCAGCAGATCGCCTCGGTGGGAGAGTCGGGTCGAACCACGGGCCCGCATCTGCACTTCGAGGTCCGGCGAGATGGGGTGCCGGTCGATCCGCTGCCCCACCTCGGCCCGATTCCTCGTTAGACGGCGCGCGGCGGCCAGCGCTCCTTGGCCCGTCGGTAGGCGAAAAAAAGCAGCGGAAGCCAAGCGGCGGAGAGCAGGTAGCTCCCCAGCACGTCGCTCGGCCAGTGCGCGCCCAGGTAGACGCGCGAGATGCCGACCAGGACTATTGGAATGACCGCGAGGATCATCGCCAAGCGACTCGAGCGCGGGGCACGTTTTCGCCCCAGGTAGGCGAGACCGAAGAGAAAGCCGAAGTACGAGCAGTAGAACACCGCGTGGCCAGACGGAAAGCTCGGATCGAACAGGTGATGGCTGACCCTCACCAGAGCCGTACCTGGACGAGGCCGGGCGACGAGAGCCTTGGCCAGGTCGTCCAAAAGCGCTCCGATGCCGGTGCTCAAGGGCAGGAAAACGGCTTCCCATTTGTACCGCGTCAGCCACAGGACGAGAGCAGTGAAGCTGCTGAGCGCCACTGCCCGCAAACCGTAGCCCGGCGCGGAGATCATCCTCATCGGCAGCCCCAGGCCGCCGACCTTCTGGATCCAGCGAGCCAACCACACGTCCCAGCTGAAATACGGCCGGGCGTGCGCCGCCATCGCGAGCAGGGCGAACGCGACGAACGACAAGCTGCTAATGACGAGTTGGGCGGCGCCCCGCCGATTGAGCCCGCTGGCTGAGGCGCCTCGCTCCACCGGTTCTCGTCTACCGGGCGCTGTGGAGCCACCCCGCGAAGGCGAGCAAAACCACCGCCCCCAGCACGGCGCCGATGAAGCCGCTGGGCTCAAGCACCATGATGTCGCGACCGCGGATCAGCGCTCCCAGGAGTCCTCCGATGAATGAGCCTACCACCCCGAGCAACGTGGTCCGGATGAATCCCATCCGGTGCTCTCCGGGGGTGAGCGCTCTCGCGAGCAGGCCGGCGAGAAATCCAAAGAGTATCCAACCGCACAGTCCCATGACGTCACCTGCTCGGCGTCCACCACGCGTCTAGTGCCTGGTCACGCCCATCTTACGGTATACCCCGATGACGATTCCGAGGATCATCGTCGAACGGAAATCCGCTCTGTGGACGTAGATCGGGTGCATGGCGCGGTTCGACGGCTGGAAGCGGACGCGATCTCCTTCCGGGTAAAAGCGCTTGACTGTCGCTTCATCCTCGATCAGGGCGACCACGATATCCCCGGGCGATGCCGCCGGTGTTTTTCGGACGAAGAGGTAATCGCCATCGAAGATTCCATCCTCGATCATCGAGTCCCCCTTGACCCTCAAGGCGAAGACCTCCTTCCCCGCGCTGCCCAGAAAGAAGCTGTCGATGCGGACCGAGTCCTCCAGATTCTCAGCGGTAAGCAGTGGAACTCCGGCGGCCACCTTGCCGAGCAGGGGCACGTCAACCATGTTGCCGTCCCTGCGCGCGCCCAGCCCCAGCACCAAACGAGCGCGCTTGGTGGGGACCAACGAGCGGCTTTGTTGCTCGCCGCGGGTGAGGTACCCCTTTCGCTCGAGCGCCTTGAGATGGTCATTGACGCCGTTGGTGGAACGGATCTCCATCTGCTCGCCGATCTCCCGGATGGTCGGAGGAAAGCCCCTCGACTCACTCTCGCGCACGATGAAGTGCAGGATCTGCTTTTGGCGATCGGTTAACTCTTCCATGGCATCCCTCCGCCCCGCCCCCTCGTTTGGAGGGTACAGGCTTTCAGTATCCGCGTATGCTCCCTGAACATACGTATAGAGTCAACTAATGGGTGCTTTCTTGCGGGACGACATCCCCACGGGTCTAGGCTGGGGTCTCTGGCGAACCGGAGTGGGGCGGACCTTCCTTGTCATCCTCGTCCTGTGGGCGCTGGCCGGCGGATGCGGCCACGCCGAGTTGCGCCATGGGGTCTTCAGCAAGCCGCCGAACGTTCGGTACCGGATCGGTGAGCTGCCGGCGCCCTGGCGCCGCGTCTCTCTCAAGGACAACGATATCGCCTGGACCCTGCCGGGCGACGGCCATTCGATTGCGGTGAACTCCACCTGCCAGGGTTACGAGGATGCGCCCTTACCCGTGCTGACCCGCCATCTTTCAGTGGGTTTCACCGATCCGCAACTGCTCGAGCAACAGACCGCCACGCTCGATGGCCGCGAGGCGCTGCGCTCCCACTACCGAGCCAAGCTGGACGGGGTGCCGATCGAGCTGCTGGTGGTGGTGATGAAGAAGAACAGCTGCGTCTATGACTTCATGTACGTATCCCCCGACGGGCATTTCGACGAAAAGTCGGGGGACTTCGAGCGGATGATCCAGCAATTCAAGAGCGAGGAACCATGAACCAGAACCTCGAGGCAACTGAAGAGGCCGAGTCATTGGGCCAAGTCGTCCAGGAAGAGCTCGAGGCGATGCTGCCGTTTACCGCCAAGCTGAGGCGGGCCATCGAGCAGCTCGGCGAGGTCTCCGTCCTCTTGGGCAGAACGATCGCCCGGGCGGTGCGCCCGCCCCTGGGGCTCGCTGCGGTGGCCTACCAGATCGAAGTGCTTGGCCTTCGCTCGCTGTCGATCGCGAGCCTCACCGCGATTTTCGCCGGCCTGGTGCTGTCGTTGCAGTTTGCGTTTTCCATGGCCCGATTCGGAATCACATACACGGTGGGCAGGGTGGTCGGGCTGAGCATCTTTCGAGAGCTCGGACCGGTGCTCACCGCCCTGACGGTGGGAGCGCGGATCGGCTCCGGCATCGCCGCGGAGCTCGGCTCGATGAAGGTTACCGAGCAGATCGACGCCATCCGCGCGCTGGGCGCAGATCCGATCAAGAAGCTGGCGGTCCCTCGGCTGGCGGCCTGCATCATCGTTCTACCTTGCCTCACCGTCCTAGCCGACGTCTTCGCCATGGTGGCGGGCTCGGTGGTCGTCAAGATCGAGTATGACATTCCCTTCGAGCAGTTCTACCGCTCGGCGATCGACACGTTGAAGTGGTCCGACTTCACCTCGGGCGTGACCAAGAGCGCCGTCTTCGGCCTCATCATCGCCGCGGTCGGTTGCTTCAAGGGATTCCAGGTGGAGGGGGGCACGGAGGGGGTAGGGCAGGCGACAACCGAGACGGTCGCCATCACCTCGGTGGCCGTTTGCCTGGCCGACTTCTTTCTTACCAAGCTATTCCTCTCCCTCTGATGCAGGACAAGGTACTGGAAAAGAAGCTCGTCCGCCCGGCGGCAGGCGCCGAGTTGATTCGCTTTGAGCACCTCTACAAGTCTTTCGGAAGCAAGCACGTCTTCGAGGATCTCAACCTCTCGGTGATGGAGGGCGAAATCCTGACGGTGATGGGTGGCTCGGGAATGGGTAAGAGCGTGCTGCTCAAGTGCCTCATCGGCTTGCTCTACCCAGAGTCTGGCAGGATCATCTTCGAGGGGCAGGACCTTACCGAGCTTGAGGAGCCCGACTTCCTGTATATCCGGCGACGCATCGCGATGGTTTTCCAAGGGGCGGCGTTGTTCGACTCGCTAAGCGTGGGAGAGAACATCGCCTATCCGCTGAAAGAGCAGTTTCCGAAGATGAGCGAGGAGGAGATCGCCAAGCGGGTCTCGCAGAAACTGCAGCTCGTCAATTTGCCCGGGATCGAAGCGATGCGCCCTTCAGATTTATCGGGCGGGATGCGCAAACGGGTGGGTCTGGCGCGGGCGATCGCGGTCGATCCGGAGGTAATTCTCTGGGACGAGCCGACCACTGGGCTGGATCCGGTGAGCGCTCGCGTCATCGACCGGCTGATCCTGTCGATGAAGCGAAGGCTCAGCTGCACGTCCGTCGTGGTGACTCATGATCTGGACAGTGCCTTCACGGTGTCCGACCGGATCGCGATGATCGCGAAAAAGAAAATCGTCCAGATCGGGACGGTCAATGAGATGAAAAGCTCTACCATCGCCGAGGTTCGCTCCTTCTTCGAGGCCCGCCGTCCAACCAACGTGGTCGCGGCGGGTGCGCCATGACCGAAATGACTCCGACAAACCGAGAGCGCCGCTTAATTATCCGCGCCGGCCTCTTCGTTGCTGGCGGCCTCTTCCTTGCCGCGCTGGTGATTTTCCTCATCGGCAAGGAAGGACGGTTCTTCGAAAAACAGGTGCCTTTTCGCGGAGCCTTCGCCGACGTGGAAGGGCTCAACCTCGATTCGCCGGTCCGCTTGGGGGGATTGGCCGTCGGTCGCGTCGTGGCGATCACCTTCTCTCCGGACTTGGGCGACAAGCGGATCGAGGTTCACATGGTGGTTTCCGCGCGGTTTGCCGAACGCATCCGCGCCGATTCGGTGGCGCGCATCGGCAGCCGTGGCGTCCTGGGAGACAAGGTGATCGACATCTCGCTCGGCTCGGTGGAAGCCCCCCCCATTCCCGCCGACGGTGAGATTACTACCGGCTCCTCCGGCGACATCACCTCCATGCTCAAGAGCGCAGGCGTGGTGATGGACAACGTGGTGGCGATTACGCAGTCTCTTCGCGAGGGCGTGTCCGTCTACACGCAACCGGAATTCCACTCGGACGTGAAGGGGCTCATTCACAGTGCCCGTGCGCTTCTCGAGCAAGTCGAGCGCGGCCCCGGGGCGGCCCACACGCTCTTCTATGATCCACGGACCGGGAAGGAGTTCAACGAATTGCTCGCCGCGGCGGCGGGAACGGCCCGTCGCTTGGACCAGGCGATGGCGCGAGTGGATCAGCTGCTAGCCGAGGTGCAGCAAGGCCGCGGCGCGGCGCACGCGCTCTTTTATGACCCGAACGGAGCGAAAGCCATTTCCGAGCTTGGCTCTGCCGCCGGAGAGCTCGCGGTTTTCCTTCACGATTCGCGGCAGAACCCGAAGAGCGCATTGCACCAACTCACCTACGGCGACACCGGAGAGATGTTCGCCAACCTGGCAAGCGCCTCGGCGGACATCAAGAAGATCACCTCGAAGATCGCCGCTGGCGAAGGCTCGCTCGGAGGGATCATCAATGACCCGACGCTTTACGACGACCTGCGGACCATCCTCGGAAACGTGAAACGGAATCGAGTCCTCCGCTCCTTGGTTCGTCTCTCGATCTCCAACGAGGAGAAGCTGGAGAATGTGGGTCAGCCTGAAGACAAGAAGTAGGGCCTACTTCGGCTGATGGACCTGCTCGGCATTCATCATCTGGCCGTGCGCGTCTTAGATCTCGAACGGGTCGGCGCGTTTTACCGCGAGGTGCTCGGCCTGCCGGCCCAACGGCGCGGCCAATCGCGTCGGATACTGCGTCTTCGCGCTGCGGATCTGACGCCAGCAGAGATCGCAAATCATCGACGAGCTGCGCCGCCGCTCCATCGTCATCGTCGACCAAACGCGATGGACGATTTACATCGAAGATCCGGAGGGAAATCGGATCGGCCTCAGCCATCACCCGGAGGAGATAGTCGAGCTCTCAACTCAGGTCCGACCTACTGCTCCACCGTCTGGATCTTGAACGACATCCGCTCGTTGGCGGCGACGTCGAAACCCTGTTGCCATTTGGCCGTTCCGACGGTCGCCAGAATGCGGTGTTTGCCCTCGTACACGGAAATTTCGCCGACCGGAGCCGTGCCGACCGGCTTGCCATCGATGTAGATCACCGTTCCGTCCGGAGCAGAGACCTCGACCGTACCTTTGCCAATCACCAAGCGCTGGACCGTTTTGCGGTCCGCTGCCACCTCGATAGACCGCGAGATGTTGATGCCGCGATTGGCCTCCCTGAGCTGAACCGAGTGCGTGCCTGGAGAGATGGTGATGCTGAGCGGTGTTCGCCCAACCGGGCGCCCATCGATCCTCACGTCCACTGCTGGCTCTACGCTGAGCTCCAGCTCGCCGCTGGCCTGCGTTACCTCGGCCCCGATCGCTGACGCTCTGGCGAGGGCGCGTTGAACGGAGGGGAGCTCCGGCGCGGTGGGCGGATGAGCCGCGGCGGGGCCTTCTCCGGCGGCGGTCGGGCTGCTCTGCTCCTGCCGAGAAGGATCGGTACGCTCGGAGGGCACCGCTGTTTCATGATCGACTGGCTGCTCGTTGCTTGCTTGCGGCGGCTGCCCGTTTTTCGGCTCTTGCCGCACGGCTTCGGCGGCCTTGGGCGTACTGAAGGCTCTCTTTAGGACCGAGTCGCTTCCTTGGCTCGCATACCAAACCCCAACCAAAACGAAAGCGAGCAGCAGTAGCAAACCTGTCTGCCGCCTGAAGGAGGATGCTTTCGGTGATGGCACAAACTGGGGGACCTCAGGCGGCGTTGGAGCGCGCGAGGCGATGTTTTCGGCTTCGCGACGAGAGAGCTCGGCGAGGCCGGAGTCGATTTCGCGCCGGCGGGCGACTCGAGCGGGGGAATCCTCGGGAAAGAAACGGCGAAGAAAGATTGCCAGCTCCTCATGGGCGGGCAGCACGCCCAAGGCGCGCTCGATCGCGTCGCGCAGCGCACGAGCGGTGGGGAAGCGATCGTAAGCCCTCTTCGCGGTGGCCTGCTCGACGACGCGGATGAGCGACGGCGGGACGTCTTCGGGCAACAGCGGGGGAAACGGACGATTCATCACGGCGTCGTCGAAATGCGGATCGTCCTTGAAGGGAATTTGCCCGGTGAGGCACTCGTAGAGAACGAGCCCAAGCAGGTAGACGTCGGTCTGGCGATTGACCGCTTCCCTCCCTCCGACGACTTGCTCCGGTGCGCAGTGCCACCGGCGCCCCGGCATTCGCCTTCCTCCCGGTTCTCTCGGCGCCACGCCCAGCGCCCCGTAGCCTGCCACTTTGCAAACACCGGAGAACGAGACGAGCAACGTTTCCGGCCGAATGTCGCCGTGTAGAAACGGCGTACCCTCCTCTTGTCCAGCCAAGTGAGCGTGGTGGACGCCCATCGCCGCATCGGCGACGACAAGAGCCGCCAACCGCGGCGGTAGTCTCTTCGCCGCAGCCAGAATCTTGCGCAACGGCTCGCCGTCAGCGAACTCGACGACGCGGGCCAGCCCTTCGTCGAGCGCGACCAGGCCGTGCACCTTGAGGACGTTGGGATGCACCAGCTCGCTCGCCCGCTGGGTCTCGCGCACCACCTTCGCCGCCAGCTGCGGATCGTTGGCCACTTCTTCCGACACCCAGACGAGCACGACTGGCCGGGGTAAAGCGCCTTCGCTGATCTGCAGCCCGAGGAAGGCTCTCGATCCATCGCCGGAGAGCAAAGGACCTAGAGCTTGGTACGTCGCGTTCGCCATAGTCACCGCGGCGTTTCAGAAGGAGAGCGAAAGGTTGTAGGCCAACCGCCCGTGGCGGACCACCAGCAGCACGCTCTGCGCGCCCAGCGCGCTCGCCAACGCGTCTCTGAAGGCATCCATCGAGCTCATCGTGCGATTGTTTAATTTCAATATCATGTCTCCAGTGGAAATGCCGATCTGCGCCGCCTCTGATCTGGGGCGTACCGAGGTAATGGCGAGTCCTCCTTGACCCGGCTTCACTCGAATCCCCAAGCGCTCCCAGGCCAGGTTGTCGGCGAGCTTGTTTGGAAACGGCGCAGTGGTGAGCGAGGCGGTGCGAGGAGAGCCCTGGCGATACAGCGAAAGGCTGAGCGACGTCCCCGCCGGGTAGCCGCGCATCCTCGCGTTGAAGTCTTCTGCGTTCTCCACCGGAGTCCCACCGACTTCGGCGACAATGTCCCCCGGCTTGACCCCCGCTTGCTCACCCGGGCTGCTCGAGTCTACATCCACCACTTCCACGCCATAGTTGCGATCCCAGCCTCGCCCCTCGGCGGTCGATGCATTGAGATCCTCAACGTGAATTCCGATCCAGGCAGGGCGAACCT
>Ga0126379_10001211_pt1 | contig 15437 bp, 16 predicted proteins | sample PanSoiMetPlot_24_FD_92640 | JGI IMG/M metagenome (GOLD analysis project Ga0126379, IMG submission 92640) | Tropical forest soil microbial communities from Panama - MetaG Plot_24 | ecosystem: Environmental > Terrestrial > Soil > Tropical forest > Bulk soil | place: Panama | collected 2016-02-17 | reverse complement strand
GTCAGCACAATGCTCATCAGCGCCCGTCTTGGCGCGTGGCAGGACGTCATTCATCCTGCCCGATCGGAACGGCTCCAGATCAAGAGCCACGAAGTCAAATCCACTGGACTTAAGCAGTGCATTGGCTCGCCGGCGGAACTCGACCGCGTAGAACCTCTCATACTCTTCTGCCGCCACCTCAATCCGCGCGACTTGGCCATGGTAACGTATCCGGAAGCTCCGCAATCCCAGCTCGCGCAGCGCCGCCTCGGCTCTCTCGATCTGTGACAAGCGCTCGCCGGTAACTGTGGTGCCGTATGGGATACGAGAGGCCAGGCAGGCCATCTGTGGCTTGTCCCATGTGGACAACCCCAGCTCGAAGGACCAAGCTCGGACCTCCGCCTTGGTCAATCCCGCCTCGGCCAGCGGGGAGAAGACGCGGTGCTCTCGAGCAGCGGCATGGCCGGGTCGATGATCCTGAAAGTCGTCCGCGTTGAATCCGTCTAGGATGACGCTCAGGCCGAGCTGCTGCCGCACCTGTTCGCAGAGCTCGTAGAGCTCCGTTTTGCAGAAGTAGCACCGGTTGGGGGCATTTGCCGCGTAGCCCGGTTTCGCCAGCTCGTGCGAGGACACAAGCTCGTGGCGCACGCCGAGGGACGCCGCCAGATGCTTTGCCTGCTGCGCCTCGCTCTCCGGCAACGACGGGGAAACCGCGGTCAGCGCCACGGCGCGCGAGCCCAGCACGTCGGAGGCAATCCTCAGCACGAGCGTGGAGTCGACCCCGCCCGAGAAGGCGACCAGGGCGGATCCACATCGGCGAACCTGTTCGCGGATTGCCTCAAGCTTCTCGGCGGATTGCCGAACGAGCAAATCGAGCTGCCCAGGGTCTACCATGCTGCCAGTGTGACGGGCTCCTAGCGTGACTTTCTCTTCGCCGCCGCCTTTTTTGCCTTTTTTCCAGCCTTGGCGACGCGTGCTGCTCGGGCGGTCGGCCGTGCTTTACGCGCCCCCTTGGCGGCCGGCTTGGACTTGCCGCGAACTCCTTTTTTGCCGCCGCCACGCGCCCTTTCCCCCAAGATGGTCCGCATCTCCTCTGCACTGATGTAGCCGAGGTTCAAGAGCGACTGGAGTACCTTGCGGCCACCCTCCTCCACCGTTTCCGCATCCGAGTGGATGATGACCTCGGGGGCAGTTGGGGGCTCGTAGGGTTCCGTAATTCCGATGAAGTTGGGGATCTCGCCCCCGAGGGCCTTTTTGTAGCGGCCCGTCGAGTCTCGCTCGATAAGCTTATCGGTGGGGCAGTCCACGTAGACTTCGACGTAGCGAGCAATCGCACGGCGGTTTTCTTCTCTATTGCCCTTGTAAGGGCTGACCGCGGCCACCAAGACAGCCACGTTGTTGCGGCTAAGCATCTGGGCGAGCACGCCGATCCGTCGAACGGTCGTAATGCGGTCCTCCTTCGTGTCACCGATGCTTCCCCAAAACTCCTCAGTCAGCGGGGCCTCGTCCAAAATCTCCGTGTTTTTGCCCACCTGCCTCAGGCGCGGCGCCAGGTAATTGACGAGCGTGGTCTTCCCGGTGCCCGACATCCCTGTGAGCCACACCACAAATCCAGTGGTCATTCAGCGCGCCCTCTTTGCTTATCCTCGACCCAGTGCCCTAAACCACAGCAGGGGAGACCAATTCCGGGCCTTATACTTGAAATCACGGCCGTTTACAAATTTCCCATACCCACTGCAAATTCGCGAAAGTCGCCACTTTCCCACCAAAACAGCTTGGCGGCCGCGGCCTTTCCAGCAGCAACTGAAACGACGAGATACGCCGTCGAGGGCAGGACGGGCTCGCCATCGGGCGCTGCCATGGCGCGATCTTCCGCGGAGAAGTACGCCCCCGCGTCAACGTGTGAGTGGTAGACACAGGCGATCTGCTCACCGTTCGCATCGGTTTCGGTCGAAAGCTGAAGCCACTCCTTCGGATCGAACAGGTAGGCCGTACGCGACGTGCGGGGGAAACGGAGAGGATCCATGGCGTGGTAGCGATCATAAGCATTGGACATTTGGCGCACCTGCCACTGTCCACCCCGCGACAGCAGAACCCCGCACGCCTCGTGCGGATACTCCGCCTCGGTATGCGCGATCACCTTGGAGAGAATCGCCGGGGGGATGGTCACCATCGCCTCACCTGTCGCCCAGAGGGCGAGGCTCGAAGTAGCGGTCGCCGCGGTCCGGAAAGACCGTAACGATCGTCCCTCCCTTACCCTCGGAGGCAATCTGCCGCGCAACGCGCAGAGCACCGACCATGGCAGCGCCCGCCGACCGACCGACAAGGAGACCTTCTTCCGCGAGCAAGCGATCCGCCATCTCCCAGCCCTCGTCGGTGCTGACCGAGATCTTCTCATCGAGCTCTTCTTCGCGATAGATCGCGGGGACGATCGACGAGGGCATGTGCTTGAGCCCTTCGAGGCCATGTAGCGCCTCGGCAGGTTCGACCCCGATAACGCGAATGTCTCGCCGATGCTCTCTGAGGCGACGGCCGGTGCCCATCACCGTTCCACCGGTCCCTATCCCGCAGACCAAATGCGTCACTTCACCCCCCGTCTGCTGCCAGATCTCCTCGCCGGTGGACAAATAGTGCGCCAGAGGATTCGCCTCGTTGGAGTACTGATCGGGATAGAAGTAGCTGTTCGGGCTCTTCTCGACGAGCTGCCGCACCAACCGGATTGCTCCATCTGAGCCCTCCATTGGATCGGAGTAAATGAGTTGCGCACCGTACGCCCCGGTGATGCGCTTTCGGGCGATGCTCACATTCGCAGGCATCACCAGGGCCACGCGAAAACCCAGAGCGGCCCCGATCCAGCTATAGGCGACGCCGGTGTTGCCGCTGGTTGAGTCAATCAGCGTCCGCTCTGCTGTCAGCCGGCGGTTTGCGAGCGCTTCGAGAACCATCTGCAGAGCGGCTCGGTCTTTGACGCTGCCGCCTGGGTTGAAATACTCCAGCTTGGCCAGAATCCGAACGCCCGGCACCGAGGCCAGCGAACCAATTTTCACCAGAGGGGTTCTGCCGACGAGGTCTGTGATCGCCGGCAGCGGCGGAAACCGCCGGACCGGCCGTCTTGCTTGTCCACCGCTCATGCGCAGCGGGAGCAGCGGTTGACCGGCGCCGGTTGAAGCTCGCCCTCCCGGTCAGTCGTTACCAGCCCCAAGTCATCCGAAGCTCCAAGGCACAGGCGTTGAAAAACCAAAGCGCCCACCGTTCCGACGAGGACGGACTGGGGTCCTGGAGGGACGTTCGTCAACCCGCCGAGCTGGCCGCGAAAGCATTCGGCGCAGCCGCGTTCGGAGCGGTACACCACCTCGCCGCGGCCTTCCCGCCAACCGAGCGCGACCCAAGGGGCCGAACCGGAAAAGTCGGCCGGCACTTCACCGAGCGACCCACAGGTCGCACCCGACAGGGCGTCTGGGTTTAAATCCGACGCCGCTTTGGCGAATTCCAAGGCGAAAGGTTGGCCTACCTGCGCCCTCGCGAACAGCAACCCAGTCTCGTCAGATCGCACGCTCGCCTTCGGCTGTACCGCCGCCCTGACCGGTATACCGCCTGCGGCCAGGTAGGCCGCGGCGGTCGCCTGGGCAGCACCTCGGCCCACCAGCTGTGCGCCGGAGACCAAGAGCTTCTCTTGACCCCTACCGCCTATCTGCGCCAGCAGGATCTGCCGAGAATAGCGGATGATTTGATCTTCGGTGAGCGACATCACCACCCCCCGGCAATCGCCGGAATGATGCTGATTTTGTCACCGTCGGCGACCGGTGTTTCCAGCTCTTTGAGGAACCGAATGTCTTCGTCATTGTAAAAGATGTTCACGTACCGCCGAACGCCTCCCTGTTCGTCCATCAGCCGCGCGCCGATCCCAGGAAAGCTGGCGTTGAGATTTTGCAGTACTTCCCTCACCGTCTTGCCGGGTGCGGTCACCTCCTGCTGATTTTGGGTGAAGCTTCGCAAGGGGGTGGGAATGCGGACGGTTGCCATCGTCAAATCCTCCTCTGATTACCGTTTCGCAGCAGCAGGCGCCAGCTATGGTCGACCTGCGGCTCCAAGCTCAAAATTTCGTAACCATCCTCGCGGGCGCTCCGCGGAACACCCTGGACGGCTTCGTCGCTCGATACGAATACCTCCAGCACCGCCCCCGGCGCCATGGATTCCAGCTTGAGCTTCGTCCGGACGTAGGTCATCGGACATAGCTCCCGCCGCAGGTCCAGGGTAGCGTCTGGCGCAGGCGCCTTCATCGGGCCGCTCCAGCCGCAAAGCGGTCCAGTCCAGCGTCTCTGGTAGCGCAGGCGACGCAGTCGGGCGCGCGGGGAACCGCAATTACCCTCTGTGACATTTTCCACGCGTCGACGGTGACGAGCAGACCCGGGCGCCAGCCGTCACGCGTCAGGACCGAAAGGGCGAGCGACGCCTGAATTGCGCCGACGAGACCCGCGACGGTGCCTAGCACGCCGGTTCGCGCGCAACTCGGCGGTTCCTCACCCGCTGTGGGCTCATCGAAAAGACACCGCAGGCACGGCCCACCTGGGGCGATCAACATCGCCTGCCCTACCGTTCGCAGGACGCCGCCGTACACCACGGGTATCCCAAGTCTCACCCCAGCGTCGGAGAGGACGAACTTCGCATGCACGTCATCCGTGCCGTCGATGATCACGTCGTGACCGTCGGCGAGCACGGCGGCACGCGAGTCATCCACCCGTGACCGCCTGCTCGCCACCGCAAGCGCAGGAAACGCGGCCTGCAGTCGGCTCGCCGCGACCTCCACCTTGGGCTGCCCGATATCCGAAACCCGGTACCAGGGTTGGCGATGCAGATTGCTTGCCTCTACGACGTCGGGATCGACAATCGTCAACCGGCCAATCCCCGCCTGGGCAAGTGCCAGTGCCGCGGGGCAACCGAGGCCGCCCATTCCAACCACGAGAATCCTCTTGCCGCCAAGATTGCTCAACCCAGGCTACCCTCGAGGCTGAAATAACGTTCTCCCGAATCGCAGCAGAGCGTGTAGACGAATCTATCGGGGCCAAGCTCGCGGGCGATGCGCATTGCGCCTTCGACGTTTGCACCAGACGTCACGCCCACCAGCAGCCCCTCCTCACGAGCCAGCCGCTCCTTCATACGCCAGGCTGCAGTCGCTGAGACCTGCAGCTGGCGGCCTTCAGTGAAGAAGCCCTCGGGAGTAGATCGGCGAAGAGCGAAGTCGGGGCGCCCTTCCTCTCGAATCGTGATTCCGACCAGAAGCGCCGCCGGGAAATGCGGCCTCACCGCTTCCTCGATGCCCCTTAGCGTTCCTCCCGTTCCCAAGGTCATCACCACGGCGTCGATCGCCGCCCCATACTCGCCGGCTTGCGCGACGAGCTCTGCACCTTCCCCGCGCTCATGAGCCTGCCAGTTTCGGGCATCGTCGTACTGATTGAGCCGCACGACACCAGGAGCAGTTGCCATTTCCGCGGCCTTGGTCAGCGCGCCGGCGATGCCCTGAGCTGCGGGAGTGAGCTCGAGCGAGGCGCCATAGGCGGTGAGAACGTCTTTATGCTCAGCCGTAACGCTGTCGGGAAGCACAGCCACCAAGCGGTATCCTCTCACCCGGCAGACCAGCGCCAATGCGACGGCGTAGCTTCCGCAGCTCGCCTCGACGACGGTGTTCCCCGGCCGCAAAAGCCCGGCGGCTTCGGCGGATTCGATCATCCTTGCGGCGATGCGATCTTTGTGAGACCCGGCCGGGTTGAGGTGCTCGAGCTTTGCCAGCACCTCCGCCGCGCCCGGCTCGGCGATGCGAGAGAGGCGAACGAGCGGGGTTGCGCCGATCAGCTCAAGGATCGAGTTGTAAATGACAGAGGCAGACATCGACGCTCACGTTCTAATACGGAACGGGATTCATCGGCACCGGACAGCAGAAGCGCCCCAGGCCGTCGAAACGGTCAGAAGTGGGCGCTCGCCCCCCAGTACACCCCCAAATAGCTTTCCTCTGCGGCGCCGCCCGTCTGCCACTTCGCACCCGAGCCGCTGAACTGGTCCTTGTAGTGGGAGTAGCGCACGCGAACCAGATAACCCAACGGACCCCAGATGGCTCCGGCCAAACCGAACTCCCCGCTCCAACCGCTTGCCGAGGCGGCCGATCCGTAATCGGCGACCTCGGACGCGATCGGCTTGGGGTTGATAAAATAATTCGCCGAGCCCTCGACGCGAAGAAAGGACCAAAAGGGCGCGGACGCCTCGATGCCGACGACGGGGTAATTGCGGTGCGAGCCAGGCAACGGGGCTTGCGCGTTCTGATCCACGTCAAACCGCCGGGTTCCGAACCCAGCGCGAACGCCTGCATGGCCCGCCAGCGCCTCGCTTAGGCCCATCGAAAAAAAATACCGAAACGCCAAGAGCGCATTGATTGCTTGGTCCGCCGCATAGACCTGGCGATCGGTCGTGTCGCCAGCAGAAGTGATGACCTTGACATTGGTGAGAGAGAAAGCGCGCTCATAGCCCGCCAAAAGGCCCAACCCGCGCCACAGGCTCGTCGATTCCGCGAACGGGAAGATCTCCGCCGCCAACGAGAAGCCAACGTAAGGGACCTCCGCCTTGAAATCGACTGTATCTCCAGGCGGGCGTTGGGTGGGATCGGTGGCATTGTACTGGGCACAGCTGGAAAAGCCTGGGCGCGAGCAGTACGAGCGCCAGGTTGTCGTGCCGGTGACCTGCGCGGTGAATACCGGTGGATCAATCAATGGGTGCTTTGCCTGGAGTCGAACGACCGGCTCGGGTCGCTGCGGCGGCGGAACCGTATGCGCTTCCGCCATCTCCTCGCGCTCTTGCCGAGCCTGATTCAGCTCGGCTTCCGTTTGCGCAGGCGGAGCCGGCTCCTCCTTTCGTTCGCCGGAGGGCTGGTCGGGCACAGGCCCCGCCGCCGGAGCTTTGGCGTGCTTGGCGCCGAGGCTTGCGGAAATCGCCTCGGCCAACCGCGGGCCCTCGGCCGGCGCCAGCATCCCCCGCTTCAGCGAAAATCGCGAAGATGAAAGCCGCCGTCCTGACGAGTCGACGACGCGAACACTGAGCGATTTGCCCGCCGCTCCCATGACCGCGGCGTCTAGTTTCAAAACCTTTGCCACTTCCGCCACCGCCGCCGGCGTCCTTGCTTGCGCCCCCTTGAGCTTCTTTTTCGCCGCCGCCGCCTTGTACTGGCGCAAGCTCACCACGTGTAGACCTGAGCTGCGCAGCTGTTGCTCCACCTGAGTCCGAAGCTTGCCCTGCTTATCTCCTGAAAACGGGAGGACCACGACGCGCTGAGCGCTGGCTAGGCTGGAACAGAGAAGGACCGCGGTCCCCAGGAAGCTGCCCAACAATTTCGCGCGCACTTGCACCTCCGTGGCAAGAGGTCACTTTATCTAAGGGAGCGGACCGATCGAACTGCCACACTGCTCCACTCAGGAACACCTCACGCCCTGATTGGCGTCTGGGTCGATGAAGCTACTTTTTCGCCTTCGACACGGCAGGCGGTGCCGCTTGCTTGCGGCGCGCAAGTCGCTTCTTCCAGCGCTGACGGATCTTCATCCTAAATCGCCGATGCTTGCTCTTGCTGCGTGCCAATCCTTGGCTCCTTATGAAAACTCCGCCACGCCTTGGCTAATTACCAGAATCGCTGCCGGGCGTGCTTGTTTCTTCGGAATCGCCTTCTCGATCAGCATCGGAGCGCTGCGGCTCGTCGGGAACCGGCCGCGTGGGAAACGGGATGCCCTCCGCACCGCGAACCTCGGTTGGCAACGCGGATGCGACCCTCACCCGGCCCTTGTCGTCTAGGTCGGCACCCCTCTCGCGATCGGGCAGCGCAACTGGTTGAGCTTTTCGGATTGGCGGCCCGAAGATCGGCCGGCACGCGTCAACCAAGCGTCGAACCTCCTCGAGTGGAAGCGCCGGGCAGTAATTGCCGTTGATGCCCTCCATCGGACGCGCCATGCACATCGAGTTAAGGATCGCCTCCTCGGTTGCCTCCATGACCGCCTCGTAGAGAGGGTCCAAGCGCTGATCGAGGAGGATCTTCATGCGGTACACCATCTTGCGCGTGCGCCGCGGAACCCGGTTGGCGGTGGAGAACCCGACGATGATCTCCCCGGACCCGTGCGCGGCGAAGGAGCCCACTCGTCCGATTCCCAGCGCAACGCGCTTGCAGAGGCGACTGACCTGGTGCGAGAGCAACGGGGCATCGGTCCCCAGCACTGCGATGATCGAGCCGTCGATGCGCTCCCGCTTGGGCAGATCGCGAAACTTTCCAGCGAGCGCCTCTCCGAGCGGCAAACCGCCCACCCGCAGGTTGTGCATCTTGCCGAAGTTGGACATCACCAGCACGCCGAGCGTGTAGCCACCAAACACTTCAGGAAGCTTTCGAGAAGCAGTTCCGATCCCGCTCTTGAAATCGCAGGTGATCATCCCCGTCCCGCCGCCCACGCCTCCCTCGGCTACCGGGCCGTCGCTGGCGGTCTGGATCGCCTCGAGCACATGCGTCTCTTTCACGTGCCGGCCGGCTATGTCGTTCAACCAGCTGTCGTCGCACTCTCCGACCACCGGGATGATGACGTCATCCTCATCGCCGATTCCGGGATATCGATCGACCATGTATCGGGCCACCGCGTCGGAGACGGCGCCGACCGACATCGTATTGGTAAGCAAGATGGGAGTCTCAATCAGCCCCCACTCCATCACTTGCGTGAGGCCGGAAACTTCGCCCGCGCCATTGAGGACGAAACCTCCGCCTGTCATCCGCTCGAGGAAGATGTTGCCCTGGTCGGGCAGAACCGCGGTGACCCCGGTGCGAACCGGTCCAATCCCCGGCTTGAGCGGACCTCTTCCGCGGATAATGGTGGAGTGGCCCACGCGAACCCCTTCCACGTCGGTGATCGCGTTGTATTTTCCCGGCCGGAAGCGCCCGAGCGCCAACCCGAGCTCCCTGGCACGAACCCTCGTCTCGCTGGATTCCGTGCTGGACAATCACGCGCCTCGCGCTTGCGAGGGCGCAGGCGGTTCGTCTGATCTCGTTTCGCCACGCCCCTCGCTGGAGATGACTGGCCGTTCATCGACAGACCTTAGGATGGCACCGTTGCCGCCGAGCGCCTTGCGTTGCTCTCGCTCCTTGTACCGGCGGATCGCGCCGCTGAGGATCTCGCCGATCAGGTTTCGGTAGTCGATTCCGCCGCCCTGCGCGATGAGCACCAGATCGCTCCATCCCGGGGTAAGACCCGGAAGTGGATTGCATTCGAGAAAGAAAAACCGGCCGCGCTCATCCATCCGAAAATCCATCCGCGCGACGTCGCGGCAGCCGAGCGCCATGAATGCCGCCCGGCTGGCGGACTTGAGCCGCTCCAGCTGCGCCGGATCGAGTCGCGCCGGCACGTCGTAGCGGATCCGATCATTCCACTCGAGCTTATGCTGAAAGCTATACACCGGGGTCTTCTCCGAGCTGTCGAGGAAGACGACCTCCATCGGCGGCAGCACCTTCGGCCGCTTCTCGCCGAGTAGGCCAACGGTGAATTCCCGGCCGGCGATGTAATCCTCGACCAGCGCGGGCTGCTGGTACTTGTCGAGGATCTCCTTGACCACCTCGCGCAGCTCGCCCTCGCTGTGGCAGACGCTCTTGGAAACCACGCCCTTCGAAGAACCCTCAGCAACCGGCTTGACGATCACCGGGAACCTGACGAAGTCCTTGAGCAAGCGCTCCTTGCCGGTGTTCATCAACTGAAAGTTGGGCGTCTGAATCCCATGCTGCCGGACGATCTTCTTGGCCAGAGCCTTGTCCAAGGCGATTGATAGCGTGGCCGGATCCGAGCCGGTGTACGGAATGTCCAACAACTCGAGCAGGGCGGGAACCTGGCTCTCTCGGTTGCGCCCTTTGAGGCCCTCGGCGATGTTGAAAACGAGATCGAGCGGCGTGGAGGCAAGTAGCGACGGCAGCTCGGGGGTCGCCTCGAGATCCACCACTTCGTGGCCCCAGGAAGCGATGGCTTCCCTGATCGCTTGTAGCGTGGTGGGTGAGTCGTACTCGGCTTCCGAGTCCTCCACCGCATCAGCGGTAGGGACGATGCGCTTCACGTTGTAGGCAAAGCCCACCCGAAGCGGACCGTTCCTCCGCGTTGGCTTGCCCTGTCTGCGCGCGGTGTCGCGAATTCCATACCTCTTCGCCGCGCCGCTTAAAACCGAGTCGATCACCGCGTCGAACTGAAGACCCTCCAGTGCCGCGGCGGCGTAGATTCCAGCGCCTGGTTCTAGCGACGGCAGCGCGTTGACCTCGAGGAAATAAGCGGTGCCGTCGGGGGCGAGGCGGAAGTCAATTCGGCCGAGGTCGCGGCACCCGACGATTTGGAAGATCTTCTGCGCTTCGCGGCGGACCTCTTGAGCAACATCCAACGGGATGATGGCCGGCGCGCGCACCGCGACCGCGCTGTCCTGCTTGGTCTTCAGGTCATAGTCGTAGATGTCGTACTTGCGGCCTGGGCTGAGCGCCGGGTCGAAGACATATTCCACCGGTGCGAGCACGCCGCTGAAGTCGTTGGGCAGATTCTCCAAAAAGGCGACGGTGAGATCTTTGCCTGCCACGAAGTGCTCGACCAAAACTCCGGCAGGATAGCGGGCCAGCGCCGAGGATGCTTTCGACCACAGCTCATCTGGACTTTCGGCGATCGAGTCCTGGGTGATGCCCTTCGACGATCCTTCGAAATTCGGCTTGACGATCACCGGAAAATCGAGCTCCGCCGGCCTCAAGTCATCGAGCGTTTCAAGAAACTGCCAGCTCGGGGTGCGTATGCGGTGCTGCTTGAGAATCAGCTTGGTCACCTGTTTGTCGAGAGTGACGGCCAGCGCGTAGGCGTCGGATCCAGTGTAGGGAAAGCCCAACTCCTCGAAGAGCGCAGGGTAGAAAGCCTCTCGAAAACGGCCGCGGCGTCCTTCCGCGGTGTTGAAGATCAAGTCCGGCGTGTACGCCTCGAGCCGGGACACGGTTCGCGAGGCCGGCCCGGAAACTTCGAATCGTTCCAGGCGGTGACCGAGCCGCTCGATGGCGCTCGCCAGCGCGTTGACCGTTTCCTCGCTGTCGAACTCCGCCTCCTCCTCGGAGTCGGACAGCCGCAGGTTGAAGGTCAGGGCGACGCGCAACGATTTCCCCTCCCCGACATTCCTCCGCGATCGTTTAGCTCTCTCAGTTGGCCGGGTGCGCGGACGATCGAAGGCGGCTCGGATAGCTCAGCCGCCCCGGCCACCACCTTTCCGTCCGTGACCTGAGTGGACGCCCACGAGTCGCCTAGGCGCAAGCCGAGCGGGTCGCGTAGGACTTTCCACGCCTCGATCCCTCCAATCACCAACACCCCGCCTGCAAACGCCACCGTACCGAGTTGCTGAGGAATCATCCCCAGCAACACGCAGAGGCCAAAAGGAGCGTTGCGAAGCATGCTTTCTCGGTATCGGCCAGGTGCGCGCATCGGCAGGTAAACCACGCGGATGCCGAAGATGCGCTTGCCGGGACTCTGACCCTGCAGCAGCCCATCGGCGAGCAGAAGGTAGAGCAACGCAACGACCATCCCAGCGCCGGCAGCCACCCTCCAAAGCACGAGCGCGATAGCGATGTCGGTCAAGCGCGCCATCCCCCGCAGCAGCAGGGAGCACTTCGGATAAGGCGAGCCCTCACGCGCTCCGGAGATGACCCGAAGGCCTGGTGCGTTCGAGCTCATTCGACTATCTGGATCCGCGGACAGTGGTTACTCCGATGTGGGATCTGCCGGTTCGTCGTCCTCCGCCTGGACACCAGCAAGCTCTCGCAGACGACGCCAAGGATCTGTCGACACGTGCTCAACATCCTCCACTCGCCTCGACTCCTGTTCAGCCACCCGGCCATCCGGACGGGTGAAAAGGAGAAACGCCATCGCCGGTCGCTTCGAGGAATCCCTCATCGCGAAATGGATGCCGTCGAACCGCCAACCCCTCCTGGTCCACTGGTTGAGCGCCTGCTCCAATGAAATCTCATCCACGATGGACAGCTCGACGACTTTGTATTGCGGCCCGGTGGCCGCTGCGCTGCGGCCGCGGATCTGCACCGGTAGGCCCTTGGAGCGTGAAAGCTTCCTCTTTGTTGTTCGCACGATGCGCTCTCCGCTCCCCGGTCTAGCAACTATGGACGAAGCGAGTTCTCGGTCAAGAAGTACCTGCCCTCAGGACAGGAGCTTCGCAGCGTCGAGCGCGTGGTAAGTGAGGATGAGATCGGCGCCTGCCCGTTTGATTGCCACCAGGATTTCCAGCATCACTCGGTCGTAGTCCACCCAACCATTTTGAGCCGCCGCCTTCACCATTGAGTACTCACCCGACACATTGTAGGCGGCCACCGGCACATTCACCTGTTCCTTCACGCGACGGATCACGTCGAGGTAGGCCAGCGCCGGTTTGACCATCACCATATCGGCACCCTCCTGGAGATCCTGAGCGACCTCCTTGAGGGCCTCCCGGACGTTCGCTGGGTCCATCTGGTATCCGCGTCGGTCGCCGAACTGAGGCGTGCTTTGCGCCGCTTCGCGGAAGGGGCCGTAGAAGCCGGAAGCGTACTTAGCTGCGTAGCTGAGGATGGGGAGCGACTCGAAACGAGCTTCGTCGAGCGCCTTGCGGATCGCGGCGACGCGTCCATCCATCATGTCCGACGGCGCAATGATGTCCGCTCCCGCGCGGGCGTAGGCCACGGCCGCCTGGGCTAAGAGCGGGAGCGTGGAATCGTTGTGAACCTCCTGCCCCTGGATGAGGCCACAGTGACCGTGATCGGTGTACTCGCAAAGGCAGACGTCGGCGACGAGCTGCAGGTCGGGCAGAACCTCCTTGATCGCTTGAATGGCGCGGGGGATGACGCCTTGGCTGTCGTAGGCAGCCGTTGCCCGCGCATCCTTATGAGCTGGAATACCAAAGAGGATGACGGCGGGAATACCCGCGCTCTTCGCGTGGCGAGCTTCCTCCACCGCCTGGTCGATCGACAGATTGAGGATGCCGGGCATCGATGGAATCGGTCGGCGAACTCCTCGCCCCTCGACGACGAAGATGGGGTAGATGAAATCGTCGGGGGACAGTTCCGTCTCGCGCACCATTCGGCGAAGGGGGTCCGACCTGCGCAGGCGGCGACTTCGATGGAGTGGAAAGGCCATGCGCAACAGCTTAGCGCTTTTGCCCCCGGCTGGGTACGCTGGCTGTCAGTGCCGCAGCTCGATCAGGTCGGCAAAAATGATCTCGTCGGAACGGACTCGAATGCGGTCAAGCACCTCTTCCGATGGGCGGGAATCGAGCTGGATTTTGCAACAGGCTGCGTCCGCCCCCTCGAAAACGGTGTTGTCAATCTCCTGCGCGTTGATCCCCGCCTCGCGGATCGAGTCTAGGACGTTGGCCAAGACACCTACTCGATCGTAATGCCTGACAATCAGTTGGTAGCGGGCCGGTGTTCTCTCGGCGATGTTGACGCAGTTGGGAACCACCCCCTCCTTCAAGAACGTATCCACGATGCGCACCGTCTCGAGCGCGATCGCCTCCTGGGCCTGATCGGTCGAGGCCCCGATGTGGTGGGTGCCGTAGACGTTCGGCAGGCTGGCGAGCTCGCTATGAAACTCCGCCTCGCCCGTCTTGGGCTCCCGCTCGAATACGTCCGTCGCGACCCAGATGCGGCCCGCGCGTGCCTCGGCGAGCAGGGCCGCTTGATCGACAACGTCGGCTCGCGCGGTATTGACGAAGAAGGCTCCAGCGGGAAGGGCGGCAAGCACCTGCGCGGAGACGATGCCCTTGGTTTCCGGGCTCGCCGGAAGGTGGACGGTGAAGACATCCGATCTTCGGGCGACGGCGAGAGCGCTTTCGGCGTGCTCGAAGCCGAGGGCGCGAGCCTTGGCGTCCGTCAATGACCGCGAGTGTGCCACCACCACCATTCCAAATGCCAGCCCCCGCCGTCCGACAGCCCGGCCGATGTTCCCAGCGCCGAGAATGCCGAGGGTCCGCCCATGGAGCCCGCGCGCCTCGGAGAATTTCTTTTTGTTCCATCTTCCGTCGCGCAGTGCCGCGATGTTGTCCGGGATGCGGCGGTCGAGCGCCAAAATCAATCCCCAGGTCAGCTCGGCGACGGCGATCGCGTTTTGACCGGGACAATTGGCCACGTAGACGCCCCGCGCGCTTGCCGCTTTTACATCGATGGTGTTGACCCCGGCGCCGGCGCGGACGACCAGCGAGAGGCAGGTCGCCTGAGCAAAAACACGCGCGTCGACCTCGGTGCTGCGAACGACGAGGATTGAAGCTTGCCGTGCTGCCTCGGCCAGAGCCGGGGCCTTGAGCTCGGGCCGGTAGTCGACCGTGAGCCCCAGGCCCCGCAGGCTCTCGAGGTGCCTCTTGGGGAACTGATCGGCGATGAGAATCTGCATCTGCCTTCCTCCAACTGCAGCGTATCAAACGCGTTCAGCATAGGATGCCGCCGATGTCGATTGAACCGTTTGCAAACCGCACCCCTCGAGTTCACCAACTTGCTTTCGTCCACCCCGGCGCGTACCTGATCGGCGACGTCGAGGTTGACGAGGACGCGTCGATCTGGCCTGCCGCTGTGCTGCGCGGAGATCACGGCCGCATCTCCATCGGGCCTAGAAGCAGTGTACAGGACGGCTGCGTGGCGCATGCGACCCAAGGTCGCAGCGAGACCCGCGTCGGCATGGAGTGCACGGTGGGACACCGCGTCGTCTTGCACGGGTGCCGAGTCGGCGACCGCTGTCTGGTGGGAATGGGTTCGGTGCTCTTAGACAATGTCGAGCTCGGCGAATGGTGCTTTGTTGGGGCGGGAACCTTGCTTGCCCCAGAGCGCAAGTTTCCACCCAAGTCGTTCATCTTGGGATCGCCGGGCAAGCGCATCCGCGACGTGACCGCCGCCGAGATGGACTGGATCATCCATTCCTGGAAGTCCTATCAGGAGCTGGTGCGTCAGCGCCGCGGCGGCTAGGGACCAGCGGGGCGCGCTTCAGTCGAGGTAGCCTTGGGCTTGCAGCCGGAATAGCTGAGCGTAACGACCGCCGCGGTCGAGCAGCTCGCGGTGGCTGCCCAGCTCCTCGATTGCGCCGTTGTGCAGCACGGCGATCCTGTCTGCCATTCGCACCGTGGAAAATCGGTGCGAGATGATAATCGCCGTGCGGTCGGCGGCCAGAGCCTTGAATCGCTGGAAGAGCTCGTGTTCCGCCTCCGCGTCGATGCTCGCGGTGGGCTCGTCGAGAATCAAGACCTCCGCCTCCCGCATGAAGGCTCTGCTGATCGCGATCTTCTGCCACTGCCCCGCCGAGAGCTCTTGCCCGGACTCGAACCAGCCGCCCAGCATCGTCTGGTAACGCTGCGGCAGGGTGGCCACCACGGCGTCTGCGCCCCCGCGCTGCGCCGCGCGCTCGACCCGCGCCTGGTCC
>Ga0126379_10001210_pt1 | contig 15448 bp, 12 predicted proteins | sample PanSoiMetPlot_24_FD_92640 | JGI IMG/M metagenome (GOLD analysis project Ga0126379, IMG submission 92640) | Tropical forest soil microbial communities from Panama - MetaG Plot_24 | ecosystem: Environmental > Terrestrial > Soil > Tropical forest > Bulk soil | place: Panama | collected 2016-02-17 | reverse complement strand
CTTGCTCTGACCTGTCTACCTGAAGTAAAGACGACAATTCTAGCCTAGGAGGATGAATCGGCGCTCTTGACGAGGGATGCAGCGCGGTAATAGGTTAGTTCGTCTCACAGGACTACCCTACCGTCTTTTCTGGACGGTCAGGAACAAGGTGTGCAGCAAATGTCCCAAAAAGTTCTAAGCGTCGAGAATCCCTGCGAAAAATCTGACTTTTCGGTTGAAACCGTTCGTGCCGCCTTCCCGGCCTTGAACCGAGAAGCGAAATTCATCTTCTTCGACAATGCAGCCGGGGCACAGGTGCCGCAAGTCGTGCTCGACGCCATCAATCACCATCTGCTCGAGTGCAATGTGCAGCGAGGCGGGCGGTATGCCAAGAGTCGAGCTGTGGACGAGACGATCCAGCGCGCCCGGCAAAGCGTGGCAGACCTGGTGAACGCGCGCGATTCGAGCGAAATCGCCTTTGGCATGAACGCCACGTCCTTCATTCGCCTGGTGAGCTTGGCGATCGGACAAACCCTCGGCAAACGCAACGAGATTGTTGTCACCGACATGGACCATGAAGCCAACGTCGCTACCTGGCTAGCTCTCGAGCGAAATGGGGCGAAGATCATCTGGTGGAAGATGCGGGAGAATGGGAACCTGCACGTCCAAGATCTGATCTCTCTGGTATCGCCCGCGACGCGCCTGGTGGCCTGCACTCTCGCTTCGAATGCGATCGGTTCGATTGTAGATGTCACTGCGGCGGCGAGGGTAGCGCACGCCGTCGGAGCGGAAATCTTCCTCGACTGCGTGCATTTCGCCCCACACTGCGGGATCGATGTACAGGCATTCGAATGCGACTACCTGGTGTGTTCGGGCTATAAGATATTCGCTCCTCACATGGGATTTCTTTGGGGGCGCCGCGAACTGCTGCAAAAACTGCCGACATTTCGCGAGGATTTCATCCCCGATGAGCCGCCTGGAAAGATCGAGGCGGGCACTTTTATTTACGAAAATGTGGCAGGCATGGACGCCGCTGTGCAATACCTGGAGAGCCTGGGCAGAATCAGCCAGACGGAACCGCGGCGCACACGATTGGAGCGTGCTCTCGCATCCATTCGCGCTTATGAAGAAACCTTATCGATGGAGATGCTGAAAGTTCTGAACGACGTCGGTGCCGAGATCTACGGCATAAGGACCCAGGACCGAATCCGGGAGCGCGTGCCGACTTTCTGTTTCAATTTGCCGAACATGGCCCCGGCCAAGGCCACGGAAGAACTGGCCAAACGGGGCATCGGCGTGCGTGATGGCCACATGTATTCGCCGCGGCTCATGCGGCGCTTGGGGCTATCCCCAGAAACAGGCGCGGTCCGGGCGTCGCTGGTGCACTACAATACGCTGGCTGAAGTACAGAGTTTTGCAGGCGCACTGGCCGAGATTAGAACCTCATGCTGACCGACTCGCAAATCAACGAAGTTCGTTCCCGCTTTCGCATTTTCGATCGCAAAATTTACCTTAACACCTGCTCGCAAGGTGCGTTATCTGATGCAGTGGAGGCCGGTTTTGAAGACTATTTGACAAGCTGGCATGAACAAGGCTCGCCGTGGGAGCTGTGGGTTGAACGCTATGAAGCTGCGCGCGCCGCCTTCGCGCAATTCATCAATGCCAGTTCCGATGAAGTTGCCATCGTGACCAGCGTTTCGGCGGGAATCAATAGCGTCGCCAGCGCTCTTAATTTCCGCGAGCGGCCAAAAGTGGTGATGGGCGAATTCGAGTTTCCCACTATGGGCCACGTCTGGCTAGGACAACGTGCTCGGGGAGCCGATGTGCAGTTCGTGAGCGCTGACGGCAACCGCATTCCCAGCGCTCATTACGAAGAGGCAATCGACAGCAAGACACTCATCGTGCCGCTCACCCGTGTCTGTTTCAAGAACGGGTTTCGCTCCGATGTAAGTGCCGTTACTCAGATTGCGCATGGCTGTGGCGCTTTGGTGATGCTCGACGACTATCAGGACAGTGGCACTCGGCCAGTGGACGTGAAGGCCTTGGACCTGGACTTTTATCTAACCGGGACTCTCAAGTATCTGCTTGGACCTCCCGGGCTCGCGTTCCTATACGTTCGAAAGGAGCTGATTTCTAGCTTGGTGCCTTCGGTTACAGGGTGGTTCGCGCAGGTGAATCCCTTCGCCTACAATCCACAACATTTCGAACTCTCTGCAACTGCTCGTAGATTCGAGTCAGGAACTCCGTCCATACCGAATGTCTACGGAGCCGTGCCGGGCTTCCAACTCTTGCAGAAAATCGGTAGGGAGGAAGTCGCAAGTCACATCAGAAACCTGACGCAACAGCTCTTGCGATCTGCGGACGAGATGGGCATCGTCGCCAAAACGCCCGCCGACAGCGCCGGACCCCTGGTTGTACTGCAATCCAGAGATTCCGCCTTATTAGTGGAGAAACTGGCTGAAAGCGGAATCCTCGTTTCGAATCGTTACGACGGATTGCGGATCTCCTTCCATGTGTACAACACCATGGATGACGTAAACGCGGTGGCAGAGATTCTGAAGAAGAATGAAAACCTACTAATAGAATCAATAACTTGCTGATTCTCCAATGTGCTAGAAGGGACGGAAGGTATGCATCCCACATTTGGTAGCACAAATTAGCACAAAATTTACCGCCTATGATTGAACCCAACCCGCGCCCGAAGTGTCCCGATATTCTTCATTCGCTGCGGCACTCGAAAAGTCCGCATAGACAGAGTAAGCCTTCGTTCCATCTGCAACGTAGACACGTGGCTCCAGTCTGTTATCCACCTGTTTGCAGCTTGTGATCGTGAAAGTGAATTTCTTGCGTTGGCCTGCCGAAACGCTTGCTAACCGAAGTTGACCCTCGCTAGATGAGAACCGCAAGGGTTGAATATAAAACAGCCCGATTACACACCTAATCTCCTCAGCGCCGAAAAGGTGTTGAGATCGCAGCTCCGGCTTGCCGTCATTCGCTAATTGCGCGGTTACTTGTTCTATGAAAGGGGATGTCAAGAGACATTTTTCTCCCGACGACTGGAAGACAAAAGGTTCCCTCCACATCCAGCCCCGATTGTGCTCTGTAGGAATACTGAGTACCTCGTTCGTTCCCTGGTGGTTCATCAACGTGAGCCCTGCGTCGTTCCGAATCAGTGGCTGTGCAAGCAAGACGCTGGTTGTTATGGCAAACCGGATGGTTCTATCGGAGACTCGATGCCTATAGCTTTTTTCGGTTGTCCGAGGGGGCATAGAGTGAAATCGGAGGCTGGGTGCCGAAGCACACGTTGCCGAACAAGTAACTGGATACTCACCCTCGACCCCAGAGCCTCTCTGCCGAACGACCTCCCGCCGTCATGAAACACAGGGGAGTGCTGAGGCTCAAGCTGCTTGCATTGTCAGTTTTTCAGGATCGAAACTTTCTCCTCTCTTCCACAGGGCTAAAACAACCGCGGCAATCTTGCGCGCCAGGGTAAGTCGCGCCATCGCCGGCTTAATGCCTCGAGCCAGCATCCGTTGGTAGCACTCCTGCCATGGTCCCGGTTGCAGGCTGGCCGACAGTACGGTGCTCTTGAACAGGTTCTTCAGCTCAGGATTGTGATTGCGGTTCAGGCCGCGAATCGAGATCTGCTTGGGGCGACGCTGCAATCGTCCGTTCTTAAAATCGTGATCGCTACTACTGCGTATCTCTAGGCCCAGGCCGCTGTAAGCCCATAGCAAGCGTTTGGTGCGGAAGCGATGCGGCGTTTGCATGATGGCGATCAGCAGCGCCGCCCGGATCGGCCCGATGCTCGGAATCTGTTCCAGCAGTTGGCGAGCTGCGTACTTGCGGCTCTCGGCGATCAACTCACGCCGCGCTTGCTGTCGCAATGGCTGCAGCAGATCCAACTGTTGATACAGTCGTTAGGCTCTTCGCTCGAGACCCGGCTCGGCTAACTGCTCTAGCCACTGCTCACGGCAACGCTGGTTATAAACCCGCTGGCCAGGACAGCGGATGGCCACGCTGCGATACACCGCCTTAATGCGGTTCATCACTCGGGTGACATCTTGCGTCAGTACCAGATAACTATGCGCCAGCTCTTTAAGGGTACGAACTCCCCGCTTGCCAGGGTAGACCTGCTTCAGTTGCCCACCCCGTAGCAGCTCGGCTAGCTTACGTGCATCGATGCGGTCATTCTTGTTGCCCGCCTTCAGCAGGGCATTCTTTCGTGGGTCGCAGACCACGATCTTGTGCGCATGTGACTTCAGCACACCATACAGCCACTCCGCACAGACACCTTCCTCGAACGTGATGTTGAGTTCGCCGCGAATTCCACCGATAAAGTCGAGTATGCTCGAGGCTCGCGTCTCCACAATCGCTTCCATTACCAACTTGCCGTTAGCATCCAGCACTGCCGCTGCAATCGTTGCTTGGTCAACATCCAGACCGATATACTTTGCGCTAGTCACGTAAGGGCGCTCCTTTGTGTAGGTTGAGTTGCGAACTCACACCCTACCGCATCGGGGCGCCCTTTCATAACGCGTGAAATGGTGATGAGATCGGACGTCCCGCCTTAAGGTTGCGGTTTACCTCGCCCGATCGCGCGCAAAAGAAGAAACGCGGCCATTCCGACATTGAGCAAGGCAAACCAATCGCCCAATCGCGCATAGACAGTGTCGCTATGACGTACTGGCGCAGCGGCTACCAGCGATGTGAACGGTTCGGCCCCGGTCACTCGCTCGGCCAGCACACGACCTGTGTCATCGGTCACCGTGAGGATGCCATGTTTCGGAGCGCGGACAATCGTGAACCCGCTCTCCACGCCGCGCAGAATGGCCATACGCCCATGGAGCCACCCATCGGCGACGAAATCCCACGCCGGAACGATCAGCAGCGCCGTGCCGTCGTTTCCGTATTCGCGGCTCAGATCCGGAAAATCCATGTCCTTACAGATTTCCATGCCCCAGTGCCCGGAACTCTCGTCCCACTCCGTTCGGCTCGTGCCAACAGTGAGGTCGGATTCGAATGCCGGCAGCATGTGGTGCTTCTCGTAGGTTCTGATCTCTCCATTGGGAGCGTATAGCCGCGCCTCGTTCCACCTGCCGCCAGTCGTTGGATGGATGACGCCAATCACAATCTTTGCGCCCGACTTTTGCGCCGCGTCGCGAAACATCGGATCCACCTTAGGCAGTTCCGAATCCAGCAGGACCCCGACTTTCTCAGGAATGACCACAACCTTCGCACCCTGCGCCGCGAGTATTTGCGCCTCGTCGGCATAGCTGCGCATCAGCCTGATCGTGTCTTCCGGCTTTACGGTAATGATGTTCTCCCGTAGGTCTGAGGCAACCAACCCGACCATGACGGTGTTCTGCGTGGGATCATGCGAAAGCAGCCGCCACCCTCCAAAGACGATCACCAGCACAAGCCAAACGAAGGTTGCTGCCGCGAGCCAACCTCGCGTCCCTCTCACGCGATCTCCACTCAACAAGACGCTCACAGTCGCAGCAAACAGGAACAGGCAGAAGCTGATTCCCCAAATCCCTGTGAAAGACGCGATCTGCAATACGGGCAGGAAATTCATCTGACTGTAGCTAATGTTTCCGAACGTGCTGTGCGGCGAGAGCCGCGCCGACACGTACTCATACGTCACCCAGAGCGTCGGGAAGACCAGCGCTGCCTGCCATCCCGAGACTCGCAAGAAACGCCGATACATCAGCACTACGCAGGCGAAGACCAGCGCCGGTCCCGAGCTGAACAGTATTACCGGAATCAGAGGAATCTCGAGTGTCTCGTGGAAGTAGTTCCACATGTTCAGGCCGCCCAGTAGCCAAGCGACGAAAGCCGTAGCAAACGTCCATCCGCGTGAAAGCCGCGCTGCGGCGACTAACACCGGAATTGGCGCGATCCACGTGAGCGACCAGACCGGATGCAACCCCGTGCCGAAAAACAGACCAAGTCCGGACGCAAGTATTGCGGCGACGGCTGTGCCAGCCTGACGCTGCTGCGATTGCATGCGAGCTCCCTCCTCGGGATTGTACTTGGCAGACCTACCTGAGGGTTCCAGGACAGCATCCGCCCGAAACTGCAGAAATCACATCGCGCTAGGATGCCCTATAAACTATCTGCTCGAATTTCGAGACATTTCTGGTCACCCGATTTCACCCGAATAACCGACCAAAAGAGTTTTTCAACAGCCACGCGGTTTATCGCAAGTAATCGTAGAGCTTCTGAGTTAGCTGGCCATACTGATCTACTCCTGACCGAGCATCGGAACGGTTAACTGCAAACAGAAAAGCCGAAGCAGTTAGCTCCGGCTGAAGCTCTTCAATGGGTTAAATGGCTAGATGAGCGGCGCACGGTGCTAGCTCATAAAAGCCTTCAGAGGGGACGGTGTGATCAGGAGCCCCACATCGCGCTTAGGATGCTGATGACGATCACCATAGCGGTGACGATCATAGTCCCTCCCTTCATGCTGTTGTGCTAAGAAACTCGGACGGCACAAACCGGGCCAGATTCCCCTATGCCGCTGAGACCTAGCTTGAGGTTACTGGCTGGGAAGGCTAATTGTGTAGTAGTACTTTGTCAAGTAATTACCGTCACACGACAGTGTGTACCTTAGCGGCCTCAAGCGCGATGCACCTCGAAGGGAAAGCTTGATGAAAGCCCGTTCGTGCTTCTCCTTTCGTCAGCTTGTACGGCCCGTTCGTGGCTTGCGACCTGTGTCCCCGCAATCGCGTTTAGCGGCTCTCTGAGGCGCGTGCAAAAGCCCACGCTGGAGTACCAGCATGGGTCTTTGCGCGGGAACGAGATACCCGTTTCGGGACGGCGATTTGGTATGCAGTGTTGTGACGGCGAGCCCCAAAGGCTGCAAATAAGAAGAACCCGCAAGGGGCGGACTGGCCAACCCTGAGTTGCACACAGTCCGACTTGCGGGTAAGCCCGCCAACCGTTCGATACGTCATGGACGCAAGCGAGAGGCAGGAGACGAAGATAACCTTACGGCAATGACCTTAAAGTTCTAAGCATCTGTGATTTTAGCTACATCACAAAGCGCCAGAAAGCGGCATACGCTACCACTTTTAGGGTAGGTTGTGAAGGGATAATGATTACAGCCATTTGGGATAAACGTCCTCCATACGGGGGCAGCCTCGTGTCAAGCCCCAAACATGTGGTTCGTGGTCCATCAACCCGGAATGGCATAAGCCGACTTAGGGAGCGGGGTCAAAATCTTCAAACACATCAACCGAAAAGAGTGGCGCAAGCTGCTCCGGGGGCAGCAGGCGTGAGCGACAGGCTTGAGATGACGCGGTGATATGCAAACCTTGCGATGGCAGACCTAGAGGCGGTGCAGGGGAGCGGGTGAGTTTGCTTAGGGGTTAGCCGATTAAACCGGGGCATTCAGGCCTGAATCTCGGGATGCCCCTATTACTTGTTTTATGGGCGATTTTTCACCAATCATGTGCCGCCGTGCTGACAAGCTCTATTTTGCACTTTGTATCTGACGAGCTTGAATGTGGCTAGCGCGGCGAAGCACTGAGAATGCGGTGAGTAGTGCCGCGAGAATCAAACCAACCAAGACCTGCGGATTGCTCCGCATCGGAACACGGGTTGCAATAAACAGCATCAAGATCAGTAGCACGATATTCGCGATCACCGAAACGAAGTAGGTACCCTTTGCCACAGAGCTATACGCCACCCGGAGTAGGTTGAGCGTCCCGATTGCAATAATCAGCAAACCGCCACTTGCGAACCAAATAGCGTTGCTGTCGATGTCTGGGTGCACCCTCCGGGTGAGCGATATGTGAACGGCACCGAAGGCGATCAGTAGCCAGCCAACGACAATGTCGAGTGTTCTCAAGCTTCCCTCTAGAACTTATGTGCTTTCCCTCAACTCCAAAGCATATTCAGCATAGTCGGGAAATGGCTCGCGAGCTGAGACGTTATCATAAGCGATCCGCCGCTGCCGGATTATTTCACCAACTGAGGGGTGGCGTTGCCGACCATCCGGACACAACTGAGTGCTCGCCCAATGTGTAGATGCTTCGGCGTTTCTGGTTCGTCATTGCGACTGTGCGAATCTTCCAGAGGCTCCCTTCTGGCCAATTACTCCCGTGCCTGAGTCTGCGGCCCCTGGGGTATAATCCCCGCCATCTACATGCCGCTCTCCCCAGGTACGAAGCTTGGCCCCTACGAAATAGTAGCCGGTATCGGCGCCGGTGGAATGGGAGAGGTGTACCGCGCGCGGGATTCGCGGCTGAATCGACAGGTTGCCGTCAAGGTTTTGCCCGGCACATTCTCGACTGATCAGGATCGGCTACGGCGATTCGAACAGGAAGCCATGGCGGCGGCAGCCCTGAACGATCCCGGTATCGTTGCGGTTTACGATGTCGGCGCGCAAGACGGTTTTCCTTACGTGGTTTCCGAGTTACTCGAAGGCGAAACCTTGCGCGACCGCCTGCGCAACGGTGCCGTGTCGCGCCGCCGGTCCGTTGAGTACGGAATTCAGATCACGGGTGCGCTCGCTGCCGCCCATGATAAAGGAATCGTCCACCGTGATCTAAAGCCCGAGAACATCTTTATCACGCGGGAAGGGCGCATCAAGATTCTCGATTTCGGCCTGGCGAAGCTCATGCGCAACGAGGCGGCGGCTGCCCAGGGACAAACCAGTGTGCCAACCGCAGCGGTGGGCACCACTCCCGGGATGGTGCTCGGCACTGTCGGCTATATGGCCCCGGAACAGGTCCGCGGTCTGGAAGCCGATGCGCGATCCGACATCTTCGCCGTCGGCGCCATTTTGTATGAGATGCTCTCTGGAGAGCGAGCCTTCAAGGCTGCTACAGCCGCAGACACGATGATCGCCATTCTGAAGGAAGACCCGCCGGATCTTACCGAAACTCGCCGGGACATTCCTCCCGCCCTGGAGCGCATCGTACGCCACTGCTTGGAGAAGAACCCCGAGGAGCGCTTCCGCTCCGCGCACGATGTAGCCTTTGCGCTGGAAAACGTCTCGCATATTTCACAGAGCAGCGTGACGATTAAAGCCGCTCGCGAGAGCCCATCGCTCAAGCTGTGGAAACCTATTCTGGGAGTTCTCGCCCTCGGAGCGATCGTGGCAGGGGCTGTATTGGCCTGGCGTGCAACCCGACAGACCTCGTTGCCGACTTTCCATCGGCTGACATTCGAGCGGGGAATGATTACGTCGGCGCGGTTTATGCGGGATTCCCGAAACGTGATTTACGCTGCGAGCTGGCAAACCAAGCCGCTAAGGCTGTTCTCCACTTCCATCGACTCGCCACAGTCGCAACCATTGGAATATGAATCGGCGTCGCTCCTCGGAATCTCAGGCCCATCAGAGATAGCTTTGGCCGTAGGCGGCATCGTTACCAATCATCTGGCGATACGCGATGCGACTTTGGCGACCGTGCCGGTTGCTGGTGGCACCCCCAGGGAGATCCTGGAGCAAGTACGTGCTGCGGACTGGGGGCCGGATGGCAACCCTGCGGTGGTGCACTACGTTAACGGCCGCCAACGAATTGAGTACCCGATTGGCAAGGTACTGTATGAAACCGTCGGCTGGATCAGCCACATGCGAGTGTCGCCAAAGGGCGATCGCATCGCCTTCCTGCTGCACCCGGCCTGGCGGATGACCGTGGTTTTGTGGCGATCGTCGACCTTGCCGGCAATGAGAAGAAGCTGACGCCGGAATGGGAAGGCGAAGAGGGCTTGGCGTGGTCTTCCCGGGGCGAAGAGGTTTGGTTCACCGCGACTTCGGCGGGGGCCGACCGGGCGCTCTATGCTGTAAACCCAGGGGGCAAGCTGCGCGCCGTGCTGCGCATACCAGGCGGGCTTACTCTGCATGATATTGCGCCTGATGGCCGGGTTCTGTTGAGCTTCGATGATGAGCGCGTTGGAATGAAAGGTGGACACGAGGGCAGCGTCGAGCGCGATCTTACCTGGTTCGGCTGGACGATCTCCCAAGCCATTTCGCCGGACGGCAAGTGGGTTGCGTTCTCCGAAGAAAGCGAGCCCGCAGGTAACGAGTATATCGTTGCCATGCGGAGTTTTGATGGTTCTGCACCGAAACGGTTAGGACACGGACACGGACTCGGGTTCTCAGCAGACGGTAAGTGGGTGGCGGCGCACAACGCGGAGAGGTCACCGCACGTCACCTTGTTACCAACGGGTCCTGGGCAGCCGAGGAATGTTGAGATTTCCAACCTGGAACTTGTGTGGGGTGCGAGTTTTTTCCCCGACGGCAAACGGCTGCTGCTCAATGGAACTGAAGCTGGGCATGCGTTGCGTACCTATTGGGTGGAGGTGACTGGCGGAAAGGCAACTCCGATCACCCCTGAGGGCGTCGACTCGCTGGTGCTGTCTCCCGATGGTAATGAGCTTGCCGCTCAAGACTTATCGGGCAACATTACAGTTTATCCGCTGCAAGGTGAGCATTTGCGCACCGTTCCCAACACCCAAGGCATGATCCCATTGTCCTGGAGCAGCGATGGCGGTTACCTGTTGACCACTGTTTCCGATGAACTGCCGGCGAGAATCTTACGCGTGGAGATCACCAGCGGGAAGCAGCAACTGGTGCGACAGTTCGTGCCCAGCGACTCGGGTGTTTATGTTATCTGGAGTATTAGGGTCACGCCTGACGGCACGACATACGCCTACAGCTACCGGCAGACACTCTCGACTCTCTACATCGCCCAGGGATTGCACTGAGGAGAGCGGGCGGCAAAGGCTTCCGAAAATCATCCGTAGCGGCTGGAAGCGAGCGAGGTCACGCGGCGATGGCAAGTCCTAAACATCTTGCGATTCTCAAGCGAGGGGTCCGGGAATGGAACAGGTGGAGAAAAGAGCGTCATGACGTCTTCCTTGGAGAAGTGCCACGCGACTTGTCGGACTGGGAGGAAAGCTTGGTGTATCAGGTTCGCTCCGCTAACCTCGTCGGCTTGTTAGAACGGGGTGACAGCATCAATGACGTTCGGGTCGACCCGAGCCGGAAGGTCCGTGCGGCTGATCTGACTCATGCATCTCTCGCGGGCGCTCAACTATCAGGCGCCAATCTTATGGTTGCAGACTTGGCGGGGGCTGATCTTACAGATGCGGATCTTAGAAATGCAGACCTTCGCAGTGCCAAACTTTCGAGGGCGAACCTTAAGGGTGCGCAGTTGAATGGGGCAAACCTGTGGTTGGCCGACCTTCGTGATGCAAATCTGTCCGAGGCGAAACTGGATGGAGCAAACCTCTCGGGAGCGTTTTTCTGGCGTGCGAATCTTCGGTACGCAAGCCTCTTCCGTGCGAACTTGCGAAGTGCCGATCTCGCGGGTACGGATCTCAAAGATGCGATATTGATAGAAACTGACCTCACGGGGTGCATCATTCGAGGAGCAAACCTCACGGACGCTACCATTGACGCCGTAACGTTCGGAAACCTCGACCTAAGCGAGGTCGAGGGCCTAGATAGCTGCTCGCACTGGGGTCCGTCGACTCTCGGATTGGAAACCGTTGTTCAGTCGAAGGGCAAGATACCCGAGGTTTTTCTGCGCGGATGTGGGGTGCCGGAGGAGTTTATTACCTACATCGGGTTGATAGTGGACGTCCGATTGAGTATTACTCATGCTTCATCAGCTACGCCCACGCGGACAAGCTCTTCGCGCGGCGGCTGCATGATGCGCTGCAGGGACGGGGCGTGCGGTGCTGGCTGGATGAGAAGCAGATGCTGCCGGGCGATGACATTTACGAACAGGTAGACCGCGGGATTCGGCTGTGGGACAAGGTGCTGCTGTGTTGCTCGCGGCACTCGCTGACGAGCTGGTGGGTGGACGATGAGATTGATCGCGCGTTTGCCAAAGAACGCGAATTGATGAAAGAGCGCGAGCGAAAAGTGCTGGCGGTGATTCCGCTGAACCTGGACGGGTATCTGCTGAGCGGGAAGTGGACGAGCGGCAAAGCCAAGCCAGTGCTGTCGCGGCTGGCGGCGGACTTTACGGGGTGGGAGCAAGATACGCAGAAGTTTGAAGCGCAGGTGGAGGACGTGATTCGGGCGCTGAGGACGGATGATGGCAGGAGGGAGAAGCCGCCGGAGCAGAAGCTGTAGGGGCGCGGGCGAAGGATGTGGTTTTGCCCCGGCCGTTGCGAGTCATGACTGGTCAGCACAGCACCGGGGTTGCAGCCGAGGTGAACTCATCGCCCCCGATCGAGGGCCTTCACCGCCGCCTCAGCCAAAGACAGCTCACCATGATGGCCATCGGCGGTGCCATCGGAGTCGGACTATTTCTCGGCAGCAGTGTGAGCATCCATCTTGCCGGGCCCGCGGTGATTGTTTCTTATCTGTTGGGAGCCGGAATCGCCCTGATCATGTCCTATGCTCTGGCGGAGATGGCGGTTATCCATCCGGTGGCCGGGGCATTCGGTGTTTACGCTGAAACCTACCTCAATCACTGGGCCGGATTTTCAGTGCGCGCTACTTACGGTGCGGCCCAGATTATCGCAATCGGCGCAGAAGTAACCGCGGCTGGCATATACATGTCATTTTGGTTTCCGAATGTTCCGCGGTGGATATGGGTCGTGTCCGTCTCAGCCGCTCTGGTGGCGCTCAACGCCATGAAGGTCAACCGTCTGGGAGAGTTTGAATATTGGTTTGCCATGATTAAGGTGGCTGCCATCCTGACGTTCCTTTTGGCGGGAATCTACTTGATTTTTGGCAATGGTTCCCGTGGCGCAACCGGCTGGGCGAACCTGACTCAGCACGGCGGATTCCTGCCGGCGGGATGGAAAGGGGTCTGGCTGTCGCTCACCATTACCCTGACCAGTTATATGGGGGTGGAGATCATCGCTGTGACAGCAGGAGAGGCAGAACATCCGGAAGTTACCATTCCCCGTGCGATGAGCAACATTGTCTGGCGGCTCATACTGTTCTATGTGGCGGCGATTGCGATCATGGTCGCCATGGTGCCGTGGAACCAGGCCAGCCATTCGTCCACAGTTTCCGGCAGTCCGTTCGTCACCGCATTCGTTGCAGTACAGCTTCCCTTCGCTGCGGCCGTTATGAATTTCGTTGTGCTAACTGCGGCCCTTTCCAGTGCTAATACGAATCTGTATCTGTCAACCCGAATGCTTTTCTCTCTAGGTGAGGGAGGTTACGCCCCGCGCTGGATGGGTAAGGTTAGTCGCAACGGTGTTCCACATCGCGCACTCCTGGCCTCAACCGCTGGGATTATCGCAGCCATCCTGTTGGCCATCTTTGCCCCGAAGAACGCTTTCCTCATGTTGTATGGAGCCGCAGTCGCAGGGATGTTGTTTGTCTGGCTGGTAATTCTCAACACACATCTTCGATTTCGTAAGGCACTCACACGCGAGCAGTTGCTGCGCTTGCCAATGCGTTTACAAGCTCATCCCTTGTTTACTTTGGCCGCCATTCTATTCATCATCGCGATCGCTGTCACAACCTTCTTCGTCGAGGGATTGCAATGGTCCGTGCCTGCTTTCTCTGTTTTTCTCGTTTTGATTTCCCTGCTGTATCTGCGCATTCGGCACCAAGAAACCTCAGGGAGCGCAGGCCAATGCCTGAAGTGATCGAGGAGGCGTATTCCGCGCTCCGAGGGCGATTCAAAGGCGATCTGCTGCGGCCCGAGCATCATAGTTACCAAGATGCGCGTGCCATTTGGAACGGCATGGTTGCCAAGAAACCAGGACTCATCGCACGCTGTGCGGACATTGGCGACGTGCAAAGTGCGATCCGGATCGCCTCGGGAACCGGAGTTCTCACAGCCGTCCGGTGCGGCGGTCATAGTCTCGCTGGTTTCAGTACTTGCGATGACGGTCTCGTAATCGATCTCTCGAGGATGCGCCAAGTCACTGTGGATTCCAACGCACGCCGCGCCAATTTCGCTGGCGGCTGCCTGCTCGGATCGATTGACCACGCTACGCAGCCAGCGGGCCTGGTCTTTCCCTCCGGCGTCGTCTCGCACACTGGGGCTTCTGGATTGGTACTGGGAGGAGGCACAGGATGGCTCACTCGACGTTTCGGGTTGTCCTGCGACAACGTCGAAGGCTTCACCCTTGTCACTGCGGATGGCTCCATCGTGCGTTGCAACTCAGACGAGAACGCAGACTTGTTTTGGGCCCTTCGCGGAGGCGGTGGCAACTTCGGTGTTGTTACCGAGTTCGAAGTGAAACTTCATCCCCTTACGTCAGTGACGCTCGCGCATGGACTGTCATCGGAGGCAGGCATTAGCCGGCTCCTTGAATTCTGGAGAGATTTCATGGCGGATGCGCCCGTCGATCTAAAGTGGAATATTGATCTACGCCTTGCATCATACGAGAACGAAGTGCCTGGTGATCTTCGCGGACGTCCAGTAGCGAGCAGTTCCTTGGTGTGGACCGGCTCGGCTGAAGCGGGGCAAAAATATCTACAGCCTGCCCTTTCAATGTGTCGCCCGGATTCTGTGAGCAGCCGCGTTATTTCCTTCATTCATCTGCAAACAATGGCGGACTCTTGCTTCCCCCACGGCCTCCGTTACTACACAAAATCGGGCTACTTTACCTATCTCAACGATGTCACGATAGGTCGCCTGCTGGAAGCGGTTGTTTCGCTGCCCTCGGCGGAAACCCAGATTGAGCTCGCTTATCTCGCAGGCGCTACGTCGCAAGTGGCCGCCAGCGACACGGCTTTTGGCGATCGCAGCGCTCCTTTCATCATGAATCTCCTGGCGAGCTGGTCTAAAGCTTCCGCCGATGATGTCCACATTTCATGGGTTCGCGGATTGTTCGACAAGCTTCGGCCTGCGATGAAGCCCGGTGTGTACGTAAACTTCATGAGCGGCGACGAGCAGGATCGCGTTACCGAGGCCTACAGCGAAAGATGGGAGCGCATGGTTGCTGTTAAAACACACTACGATCCACACAATCTCTTCCGGCTGAATCAGAACGTTCCGCCTAGGACACTCGGAACACATACGAAATGAATCCGGAACGCATCAGCTATGGTTATTACGCAAGCCAGTTTTTCGAAGTGTTACATCCCGGACAGGCTATGGCTGGCTTTGCTGTTTTCATCCATGGCGGATTCTGGCGGGCGAAATACGATCTCAGTCACGCCGACCCATTCTGTGCGGCTTTAGCAGCCAGGGGCATCATCACGACCAATCTCGAATATCGGCGCGTAGGACAGACAGGTGGCGGTTGGCCGGGTACGTTTGAAGACGTTATGGCGGGAGTCAAAGCTGCGAGCGAGCATGTTGGTCGCGTACCGGTCGTAGTCGGCCATTCTGCCGGAGGACATCTGGCTCTTCGCCTGGCCAGCGAACCAGTCTCTCTGAAATCAGTGGTCGCACTTGCTCCCGTGGCCCACCTGCGGCTTGCCCACAAGTTGAATCTGAGCAACGGAGCAGTCGTGGAATTTCTCGGAGGTGCTCCCGAAGCGATGCCTAGCCGCTACGACGAAGCTTGCGCCAGTAAGCACGCTTCT